>MDSW01142145.1_pt1 | contig 36009 bp, 33 predicted proteins | sample 811171 | NCBI WGS metagenome assembly MDSW01 (sample SAMN05326641, study PRJNA326480) | marine metagenome | isolation source: seawater | place: Atlantic Ocean: North West | collected 2012 | reverse complement strand
CTGATTAGTTACACTTATCAACATCTCCTTATTTTTAAAGGGAGGCACTACTAGGAGAAGGGGTGCTTCCCTTTTTTGTTTCCCATACTTTAAATAAACTTTTGTAAATTAGTGTTATATTTCAGTTTTTTTTATTTATTACATATCCTTATTAACTTTGCACGTAGATATAATGAAAAAATTAAGTATTTAATATTATAAAATTTTTAAATGTCTAATAAAAATTCATTTTTATTAGACATTTAAAAATAACATTAGATATATGGGAAGATGCTGATTCTGAATATAAATTAGCTATTGAAGCTAAGGAAAAATGGATAAAGTGGAATAAATTAAATTAACCTAAATATAATTATAAATGTGGGTAAATAAAAATGACTGGTCTATTAGTTTGGGGAATAATAGTATCAATTCTTCTTCTAGAATTTATAATGGATTTTTTTGAATAAATATAACTTTTTTTAAAAAAGTGATGCGGATCAAAAATTGATAATTCGAACTTCTATAATTTTATGATGTAAGATATATGAGTATTCACTCAATCCACATCTTACTCCAAAAATAAAAATAGCTTTGATGATTAACTCCTTCAGAAATGAAGGAGTTTTTTTTATAATAGTTTTATATGGAATATGTAAATTAACCAGTAAATAAATTTAAGGACTAAAGTGGATATTGAAAAAGTTGTTGAACAATCATTAGGGCCGTTAATCAATAGGCTTGTTTGTACAAAAAAATCGACAAAATCTCGATTAAAATATTAAAAACTTAATATATAAACTAAATTCAAATTAATATTTAATGTTACGCTATTTAATTTTAGTATTGATAATTTTTATGATATACATGATGATAAAACGCTTCTATATATTTAGAAGCATCTTTGAAACTTTGAAAGTTAATAGATTATTAAGAAAAAATTTATTTATGATAATTTATCGATTAATATTTAGAAAGTTATAATTGATATTTTAAATGAAAAAAATAAAATATTTTTTAATAAGGTTTTTACTGTGGTTTATTATTTGTTCAATTCCAGTTATACTAATTTTTGGAGTTATATTAATAACGTTTTAACTTATGATATGAAGAAATTTTTAATTATACTATTTTTAGTTTGTGCTTGTCAAAAAAATGAAAGGAAAGTCTATCCACCTGATTCTTTGGGGTTATGGACAATTAAATATTTTGTAAATGAATTTAAAGAACCAACTGATGTTGGATATATTACAAATATTGAGCCAATTAAAGGGGAATTTATAAATTTACAAGCAGATGGTGAAAAGTTAAATATTAAATTAATGATAAAAGAAGATGCTATTGCATTTAAATTATATGAATATGAACGCGAGGACCCTGTAAAAGGAAATAGACAAAATCCTATTGAATATGATATTACAATTCAACATAATGGTATAGATATAGATTTTATTTTTAAAGCTTATAATGAGACGGATGTTGCAATAGTTGGGAATGTTATTTCTTCTGAACATCAGAAAAAATTAATAGGTTATTTAAAGATGGGAGGTTTGCTGAAATTTAATGTAAAGGAGAAAAATAATAATAGAACATTATACACTTTTAGTATTATTAATGAACCTATTTATGCTTTTGAAAATGCCATAAATAAACTAATAAAATGATTTTTATTAGATGAAATTTTTTATAAGTCTAACTGCATCTATTTATTATGATATTTTTATACATATAATATTTTTAATTCTATTTATTTATAGCTTCCTATCTAATACATATAATATTTTCCCAATGGATGATGTATTAAAACCATTTATTGGGATAAATAATTTATTAGAATTTATTCAAGCGATGCATATTGTATTGATATGTTTTTCTTTAATATTTATAACTCAAACTATTTTATTATTTTCCGGATTAAATCAGGGCTATATAAAACAAAAGTTAGTCATTACTATTTTATTTTATAAATGGATAATAACAGCATTTGCTAGCGCAGTACCTTTTATATATAATCATCCAATATCACCTTTTTATTTAGTTGCAAATATTTTATTTATATTTTTATTTTGGTATCAATCAACGGAATACAACAATTAGATTATTTATTTGGAAAATAATAATAAAACATTATGGAAGACAGCTTTATTATTAGCAACATTAACGGTATCATATAATTTTTTTGAAGGTATTATATCAATATATTGGGGCATTCATGATGAAACGTTAGCTTTATTTGGTTTTGGTTTAGATTCATTTGTGGAAGTAATTTCAGGTATTGGAATTTTACATATGGTTATTAGAATTAGAAATAATGCAAATGAAAACAGAGATAATTTTGAAAAAAAAGCATTACAAATTACCGGAACAACTTTTTATTTACTTGCAATTGGATTAGCGATATCGTCTTTATTTAGATTATATTGGGGTGAATTTCCGATAACAACCTTTTGGGGTTCAGTAATTGGTATAGTATCAATAGGAACTATGTGGTGGCTAATTAGGGAAAAAATTAAGGTTGGTACAGCATTAGATTCGGATGCTCTAATAGCTGATGCTAATTGTACTAGGGCGTGTATGCATTTATCTATAGTGTTACTTCTTTCAAGTCTTGGATATGAATTATTTGATTTAACAAAAATTGATTCTATGGGTTCTATATTAATAGCTGGTATTGCATATAAAGAAGGTAAAGAGTCATTCAAAAAGTCCTTAGACAAATCAAGCAGTTGTTGTTAATTATTTTATAATAAAATTTAAAAAAACTCTGATTAGTTAAATGATAATTAAAAAAATAATTATCGTAATAATAATATCTATTATTATAATTATTTCATCTATTTTATTTTACAACAATAATAAAAATAATTTTTGTTATCAAAAATGTTCAAACTATCATTATCTTGGAACTGGTACTCACTGGTATTATAAAAATTATGTTATAGATATTAATGATACTATTTGGATAGATGAAGAATGTTATAATGATTGGTGTATATGTATTGATGAGTGCCAACCTGGTTTATGTTGTGAGTTTCTTAATTAAAAATTAATTTGAATACTGCTCTTTCAACTAATAATAAAGCTAAATTGTTTATGATAATGTCAGCATTTTCTTTTTCAATTATGGCGATTTTTGTTAAATCAACTCATCATTCCGTATTAATTAAAGCATTTTCTAGACAAATAATAAGTTGCATATTTGTTTTAATAATATTAAAAATTAATAATTATAGAATTTTTCCTCTGAAAAAAAATAGAATAAAACTATTTCTTAGATGCATATTTGGGTCAATAGGTATATATCTTTATTTTTATTCTATAGATAACATGATTTTGGCAAATGCATCTATGCTTACTAGACTTTCTCCATTTTTTGTTACAATATTTGCATTTATATTATTAAGAGAGAAAGTTGAATTTTCGAATTGGTTAATATTTATACCCATGGTAATAGGCTGTATGTTAATCATTAAACCTAATAGTGAAATGTTTAATCCGGCTTCTATTTATGCAATTATATCAGCTTGCTCTGGAGCTTTGGCTTATACAATGATCAAATCAATTGGTAAAGAAGAATCAGCTTTTAGTATCATCTTTTGGTTCACTTTATTTTCTTCAATTATATATTTTATTATTGCAATTGATGATTTTATAATTTTATATAATATTGAATATTTAAAATTATTATTCATAGGTTTATTTGGTGTTCTTGGTCAGATAGGATTAACATCTTCATATCAATTAGCTAAAGCAAGTGAAGTAGCTCCTTATAGCTATTTTTATATAATATTTACAGGATTATTTGGTTTTTATTTATGGAATGAAGTTCCAGACACATCATCTATAATTGGTTATTTATTAATTGCTATATCCTATTATTATTTAAATTATTTTAAACGAAATAAATAAGATATTTTTAAAATTTACATATTTTGATTTTATTGTATATATTTTAAATTACTATATATAAATATGAAGAAATTACCATTATTCCCACTTAAACTTATTCTTTTGCCATTTGAAAGGCTTCCACTTCATATTTTTGAACCACGTTATAAACAAATGATATATAATGCTATAAGTAATAATAAACCATTTGGTATTGTGTGGCAAAATTCTGATGATATATATAATATAGGTTGTCAGGCTAAAATTTCAAAAGTTATCAATGAATATCCAAATGGTGAATATGATATTGTAGTTCAAGGCACAAATCGTTTTGAAATTGATAATACCGTGATAGATAATAAAACAGTAATTGGAAAAATTAATTATATTTCTGAGGATAAAAGCTGTAGCAATTCTTTAATTAAAGAAATTAGAGAAAATTATTTGAAGATTTTAATAAGTTTAGGTGAAGTAAATAATTTTAATAATGATTTTGAAAAAACAATATCATATGAATTCATTCAGAATATGTTATTGCCTATAAATATTAAAAAACAATTAATAAGTACAAATATTGAAGAAGAGAGAATCAAGATTATTAATAAGTTATTTATTAAAATTCTTTCTTCTAATATCGACCAAGTTAAGCAACATATAGCAAAAGCCTAAATTATGGTATAATGTGAAAAGTTTAATAGTTTTAATTATAATAATATTAAGTAGCATTATTATATCTTGTAATAAATCTAATAATACTCAACTTAAAACTTCAATTTCAGTAATTGATTTTAAAAATAAATTAGATAATAATGAAATTTTAAATATTATTGATGTTAGAAGTGAAAGTGAATATCTAGGCCCGGTAGGCAATATACCAAATTCACAATTAGTTCCGCTGCCTTCTATAGCTAATTTTTTAAATGATTTAAAAAATTTAGATGGAGAAGTGTATGTTGTATGTTTAAGTGGAAAACGTTCCTCTATTGCAGCTAAATTACTTAGAGCTAATAATATTAATGCTTTAAATATTGAGGGAGGAATGCTTGCGTGGAACCAGCTTTCTCAATAAATAATATATTAATATTTAATTCGTAATAATTCATTAATACGTGTAGTATAGCGTGGAGACAAGTTTTTTTGTTTCATCCCCCAATTTTTTTCAAAGCCATTTACAGCAAGTCTAATTTTTCCTCTGCCTAAATTATTATTTAGTTTATCTATAGTTAACATTAATTTTTCACGTTTTATTATATCTGAACTATTACCAAATAATGAAATTTGTGTTTCAGATTTGGGAATAATATCTGATAGAATTACACCGCCTTTTTTATAAAGACAACCATTCCGATAGATACTTTTTAGCGCTTTTATAGAATGGGATACTATTTCTAGGCTATCATTTGTATGATTACTTAAAGAAATTTTTTTTTTGCCTGTATAGTTTAATTGATTTTTATATTTAAATGTGTTAGTAAAAATCATAATATGGATGGTTTTTGCACAGCCCCCTTCTTGTCGTAGTTTTTCAGCACATATATTAGCATATGTACTAATAGCTTGTGCTAATTCTTGAAAATTATTTATTTTCTTTCCAAATGTACGTGATGTCATTATACTTTTTTTAGGTTTAGTTTTATTTATTAAATTATAACAAACTTCTCCTCTTAATTCTTTGACCATTTTAAGTCCTGTTATAGACATATTATTTTGAATCCATTTATCCGATTTTTGGGTTAATTCATAAGCGGTATTAATGTTTTCATTATACAGTTTTTGATAAAGTTTATTACCAATTCCCCATATTTTATTTATAGGAAATATTTTTAAAACCTCTTTTATTTGATTATTAGTGCACAATATATGTACACCATTATCCATTTCTTTTTTTGCAATATAATTTGCTACTTTAGATAATGTTTTATTTGGAGCAATACCAATTGAAATAGGAATTCCTGTCCAAGTTAATATTTTTTTTTGTAATTTTGATGCAAATTGTTTTTGTTTTGGAATGCCTTCTAAATTCATAAATGCTTCATCGATAGAATATATTTCTATACTAGATACATTATTAGATAAAATTGACATTACTCTTTGTGAAAAATCACCATATAGAGTGAAATTTGTTGAAAATACACATACATTATAATTATCAATTATTTTTTTAATTTTAAATGCCGGAACTCCCATTTTAATTCCTAATGCTTTTGCTTCATTTGATCGGGCAATAACACATCCATCATTATTTGATAGGACAATTATTGGTTTATTTTTTATTTTAGGATTAAAGATTCTTTCACAAGATGCATAGAAATTATTACAATCAGCCAGCGCAATCATCTAAACGAGCGTATTGAGTGAATAACTACCCCCCAAACTTGGAATTCCATATTTTTATCAATATGAATAATGGGATAATTATTATTATGTGGTATTAATATTGGCATTTTATCTATATATGAGAGTTCTTTTATAAGAAATTCTCCATTTAAAATAGCCACAATAATATCGCCGCTTATGGCACCAAGTGATTTATCTATAATTATAATATCTCCAGAATGAATTCCCATATTAATCATAGAATTACCATCTACATATGCCATGAAAGTTGCGGGTGGATTTTTAATTAATATTTTATCTAAACTAATTGATAATTCTGTAAATTCTTCTGCGGGAGATGGAAAACCCGCCATTATAGATGGTATATTTATTTTTATAGATTTTTTAGACATAATTTAATCGTAAGTTACTCGTATATATTAATAAAGTAAACTAATTACTTTCAAATAATATTATATTAAAAAATAATTATTTTATATTATTTAAAAAAGTGAGTAGGAGTGATTTATTATCACACTGTATTAAGAATTTTTATTTTACTATAAAGTTTAAATTAAGACTCTGTCCAAAATCAGATTTAAATTTATAAATTTCATCTCCTTCTAATGATAATATTTTGACACTACCATTAGAGCCAACATTATCAGGATTTGAATTTCTATTCCACCAATGCTCAGATATTCCATCTTCCATATCATCAATAAAAGAAAATTGATAGCAGCCAGAATCTAGCTGAATATTATAGGAATAATCTTGATCATCAGAAAAATTATTTTCATAATAATATATTTCACCATTATTATCTGATATAGTAAAACTATTTTCTTGGGATCTGTTCATATTATTAGTATGAATTTTTAAAATAAAATTTGATGGCATAATCTGGGGTGATTTTGCATAAGATCTCATTATATTATTTTGTTTGTTTTCATCTTCCTTACGATTTGGCTGATATATTTTTACTATAAATTCATGATTATTTATAAAATTATTCCAATTTAACATTGGTAGAGTTAAGGTATCTTTTTCTGCAAATAATAGATTGCCATACCATGAAAAATATGTTTTTTTATAATCTTCAAATCCAAATTCAATATTGAGAGATTTCAAATTAAATTCACCAGAATTTTTAATAATTATTTGCGGATTATTACAAATAGGATTTATTCTACTATATCTATCTTGATTGCTAGGAGAAATAATATCAATTAATTCTGCATCATATTTGAAATTAGGTGGTCCAAGGGTAATTAATTGATGATTCATTCGGAAGGTTCCATCTTTTTCACCATTATTATAATAGTTTTCTATACCATAGTCTAATATAATGGTATCACCAGGTACAACAAATGGAGTAAGTTCAAATTCATATTCATCAACAATAGCTCCAGGACACCAGCCAGCACGATTAAAGGGCCATGTTCCTCCTTGTGGATAAAGTGGATTATTTCCACAATCAGTCCATACATTCCATCTAAATAGTTCATATCCATTGATATACCAGGTATGGGTTTTACTATCCCATTCACAACAATTATATGGCCCTGAGTGACCATGACCTGATATAATAGATTTGATTTTATATGCTTTTGCATTTTTATTTAGGTTGATAGATACTTGATTTAGTACACTATCGTTTGCAAGATATTCATATTTATATTCACCATATGGATATATATTTTCAATAGATATAATATTTTGAGGAGGAGTACCTTTAATGAATTTAAATTCTAAATCTAAAAGTTCTTGATTATTTCCTACTTCTAAATCCATAGTTCCTTTTAAAATAGGCGAATATTCTGAGATGTCATAAATCCATTCCCAACCCTTTTCTCCACCCATTTCCAATCTTTTTCCGTAAGGTGTAACAAAGCTAGATATATTATATTGTATTATAGAATCTCCATTAGGAATATATATAAATGTATTCCAGATATAATCCCATTCCCCACAAGGATACTGATCTCCTGCTGTTAATGAATCGCATTTAAGTTTTTGGACCATTAAAATTTTTGCCCATTGATTTTCATAAGGGAATGTAACTTTAGTTTTATACTGCGCATTCCAACCTGTTGGACTAGGCGTAGAAAAATCAATTACCTTAATACTTATTGTATCTGATTCATATGCATATATAGTCTGTAATATGTAAAACAAAAAATAAAAAACGTTCATTTATATATTTATACTAATGTCCAGTCATTTAGTTTGAAGGAGGTAGTCTCTTGACCTTGTAGAGACTTTTTAATATTTATAAGCATATTAGTTATTTGAAGTGGTAAATATCCATTTTTAAGTATGTAGCTTTGTGCATTTTCAACGTGCTCAATGCATGAGTCCCATTCAGCTTTGAAATACATTTTTGATAATTGTTCAATTTTTTCAATTTGATTTTTAAATATTATCTCATTAGCAGATTGTGTTGTAGAATAGTATAATAAGTCCCTAAAAAATAATATAATACAAAAGAAAAGATGATCCATTTGCTTAACGTCATTTACTTTTTGTCTAGACATAATATCAATACATTTATTCCATATTACGGGATCATTAGTAAAGCATGCATTTAGAATAATAAATATTTTTTTCATTAGATCTGATGAATCTAAAATTAATTTTTGAGCTAGTTTTATATTTCCACTTGATATTTTAGATACGAGATTAGATTGAATAGGATCATTATTAGAATCCACTAAATATTGTTTTATTTTTTCATTTGAAATAGGTGGAAAATATATATTTTGACAACGTGAATGTATAGTATCTAATATAGCTCCAGGTTGGGATGATACTAGAATGAACAGGGTATTTTCAGGTGGTTCTTCTAAAATTTTTAGTAATGAATTTGCTGCTTCTGGATTCGGAATACAAAGTTTTTCAGCTTCGAATATAAGTATTATTTTCCATTCATTATTGATTCTACTTAGAGCTAATTCATGTTTTAATGTTCTAATTGAATTTATTAAAATTGTATTAGCACCCTTTATTTTAATAGAAAAATAGGGATTTTTTTCCTTTTGTTTTAAAATATCCCAATATTCTTGCAACGTTGACTTTGAAAAAGCTTTTTCAATAGAATCAGTACGAGATTTAATTTTTGCTCTAGGTAGTGGTAAAATTAAATTTACGTTTTTATTTTTTAAGGATTTTGTTTGTTTACAATGAATACAGGTTCCACATGATTCTTTATTTTCTTTTGAGCTACATTGTATTAGAGCAGCTAATTCTAAGGCATGACCTTCTTTACCTGACCCTTCAGGACCATGAAATAAAAGTGCATGTGGTAGTTTTTTTTTAAACCAAGAGTAGGTTAAATGCTTCCAATTCTTATCATTAATTAATAAATTAGAGTAAATCATTATGGTTTCAGCCAAATTTGCGGATCTAATTTTTTTTGATTTCCCCAAACTTCAAAATGTAATTCAGCATTTCCCTGATTTTCTTTAGAAATTGTTGCAATGGTTGTACCCATTTGAACATAGTCATTTTCATTTATTTTTATATTATCTACTTTTGCATAAACCGTACTAAAGCCTTCTCCATGGTCGATTATAATAACCTTACCATGACCTCTAATATATGTAATAGTACTTATGACACCATCTAATACAGATTTCACTTCATTATTATTGCCAACAGCAATATTTATTCCTACATTTTCAATTATGACACCAGTTTTTGCATCTTTTTCTAAGCCAAATTTTGATACAATGGTACCATTAATAGGCCAAGGCAGCTTCCCTTTCATTTTAGTAAAGTTACCTGTAATTTCATTATTTTGTTGGGCACGCTGACGTGCTAATTCTTCTTCCCGCTTTTTCATTGCGTTTTTATCAGAGTACAATTTTTTTATTAATTGCTCCATTTTATTTATAATATTAGTTTTTACTGAGCGGTCTTTTTCTAATTGATTTTTATCCTTTTTTATTGTTTTTAATATTAATTCCCTTTTTATTTTATCATTTTCTAAATTAAACCCTTCTTTTTCTTTTTCTTTTAATAATTTTGTTTTATGTTTCTTTTCTATTATTAATTGCTGTTTTTCATTTTCTAATTTAATTAATACTTCTTTCATATCTTGCCGTAGATTTTGTTCATATTCTGCAAGTATATTAAGGTATTTAATTCGATAAATTGCACTATTCCAATTCTTAGAAGTAATTATAGTTTCTAGAATAGTCTTTCGACCATATATATAAATATATTGTAAACGTTTAATTAGCTGTTTCTTTAATTTAGTTAGAAGTCTTTCTAAGTCTTCAATTTTTCCTTCAGCAACATCAATTAAATTATTTATATATTGCTCTTCTCTATTTAATGATCTAATTAATTTTTCAGTTAGGGTAATTTTATTTTCTAAACTTATAAGAAATTCGGTGCTAGAAATAGCTTCTTGATTTTTTTGATGTAAACTATTTTCAATATGTTTTATTTCATCACGTAGAGATTGCAGCTCTGTTTTATGTTCATCTATATCTTTTTGTATTTCTTGAGATGATTTTTCTTTTCCATATAAATGATTTTGTTCTGGTAAGATGAATAGAGTTATTAATATTATTATTTGGAAAGAAATCAATTTTTCAAATAAGATTCATATATTTCTTTATGATCGTGATCATAGTTAATTAAAAATTCCAATGCTTTTTTAAAATCCAGCATTGTTAATAACTCAGCTATACTTTGATTATATGCCTTCAGAAAGTGTAGAGCTTCTTTATTACTACCAATTTTTTTATCTAATAAAACTAAATCATCATAAAATGCATTCATGGCGCTCTTAACAATTAATATATCTATTTCTTCAGAAGACATAGCATCTATTGCTTTAAAATAGTTAAATCGCATACTTCTTAAATAATCATTATTTTTAATTGCACGATTTTTTTTCCACCTATCACTCCATCCATTAGACCAATTAGAATCTTTTCCTAGAGTTGAAATATCCGTAGCTTTATTGAAAAAAGAACTCCCTCCCATATAGCTCCAAGTATCTAACTCACTAGCTATAAACATAAAAGCATAATAATCTAGGAAGGAAGCAAGTGGATTAAATGAAGTATTATAATATATTTTTTGGCCCTTTGAATATGGAAATTGCAATCCTTTAGCATAATAATATTGATCTAATTCATTACTAAATATTGCTTGTGCATTAACAGTAGTTTGACTGCTATTTTTTGAAACTGACTCAACAACTAGCCTTATGGTTATAAAAATTTCTAAATCATTAGCTTCAGAAGAAAATTGAGTGTTTAATAAATAATTTTCAATATCCTCAGATAGGCTTGTAAATAATTGTTTATCTCCTTCACTCAGGCGCCTTAAATCTAATTCCGCATTTACTTGAATAAATTGAGTATAACAAATTGAACTAAATAATAGGAAAAAAAATTGAAAGAAGTATAAATATTTATTTTGTTTCATAATATATAATTTAACATTTTTTAAACTTTTATCTAAGTTTGTTTATAATGAGCCATTTTAAGAGAACAATTTTAAACTTTGTACATTTAATATATTGAAGAGTATATTAAGACAGCTTTAAATATAATTAAATGGAGGATAAATCAATGAATTTTAAAAAAATTATATTAACATTAATTAGTTTTATAATGTCAATTTCTATATTATTAGCTTCAGATCAAAATAGTAAATTATTTGATATAAAAGATATTAAAGATCCTAATATTAAAAAAGAAATGAAAATTTTATCTAAAAAATATGAATTAGAAAAAAAACAAGTTCGTAAGTCTTATGATAAAAAAATAAATGAACTAAAAGAATTACGAAAATCTGAAATTAAGTCACTTAGAAAAATATATTCTAAAAAAAGAGATACTATTCTTAAATATGATGGAGATAAAAAATCCAATTCAAAAGTTATACTTAAAACATCTAAAAAGAAAGATAAGCTGTTAAAGAAAGAATATACTAAAGATTAGATTTGTTTAGTTTAAGCTTAATATAAATTTAGTAATTTCATTAAAGTAGAGATCCGCATTTATATTGAGAATATTATTGTGATTAGCATTAGGAATAGAAATTAATTTTTTGTTTTTTGAATCTGAAAGTGAAATGATTTTTTTTCCTTGTTCAAATGGAATTATATGATCCTCTTCAGCATGTATGACAAGTAGAGGGCCGCTATATTTTTTTATTTTTTTTCATGCAAAAATCCATCTTCTTGATTATAATTTGTTTTAATATCAAGACCTATAAGTTCTAAAATTGGTTTTTCGTCAACAAACCCACTTTCTATTATTAATCCTGAAAAATCATTTGGGTATCTTTTAGAAAGTTCTAATACTGATACAGATCCTAGAGATCTTCCAATTATTATTAGAGGGCCTATAAAAGATTTTAATGATAAAAAATCTAATATATATTCTAAAATGATATGGGCATCTTTTTGAGTATTTTCTATGTTTGGATAGCCAGTTGAAAATCCATATCCGCGAAAGTCTGATACAATAAAATTTACATTATTATTATTGAATATCTGTGCGACTTCATCATATTCTGGTCCTATTTCACCATTACCATGAAAAAATAAAATATTAGGTGATATATTATTTACCATATGATGCCTTATACCTATTTTTACATTCTTATCAATATTAATTAGAATATCATTATTTTGCATTTTTTGATATGATTTTCTAGGATGAAACAGGAAAGAATTAATTATGTTTATATCCATATTTATAAAATATTCTTATTCTAGCAATCTGATAATTTATTAATATTATAATCAAATTTCTTTTAGTTTAATAGTAGGTAAAAATTACTTCATATTCCTAACTTTGCCATAATGAATATTCAGGATCAAATAAAATTATTAATCAGAGAGATTAATAAACATAATATTAAATATTATATAGAAGATAACCCCTCTATTTCAGATCAAGAATATGATTCTCTTTTTCGAAAGCTTGAAAATTTAGAGCGAGAAAATCCTTTATTAATAAATCCCAATTCACCTACTCAAAGGGTAGGTGCAAGTCCACTTTCTTCATTTAAACAAGTATCACATCGATTACCGATGCTATCTTTAGCTAATGCTATGAATATAAATCAAATAGAGGAATTTGATATTCAAGTAAAGAAGGTTTTAGGTATAAATTCTAATATAGATTATGTAGCAGAGCCCAAATTAGATGGACTTGCAGTTGAATTAGTTTATGAGAGAGGCGAATTTATTCATGGATCAACACGGGGTGATGGATTAATAGGTGAAAATATAACTCAGAATTTAAAAACGATTAAAGAAATCCCTCTTTCTTTACAAAACCTTGCACCAATACCAAAAATTTTAGAGGTTAGAGGCGAAGTTTATATATCTCATAAGAGCTTTAAAGAATTAAACAAAAAGCGTATTGAAGATGGCGAATCACCTTTTGCAAATCCTCGTAATTGTGCTGCAGGCAGCTTACGCCAACTTGATTCGTCAATTACTGCTAAACGTCCTCTTAAGATTTTTTGTTATGCACCAGGCTTTATTGAAGGCGTGAGTTTTAAAAGTCAAATGGAGTTATTAAAAACCCTTCCTAAATGGGGATTCCCTGTAAATCCAATGATTAAACATGGAAAAGGTCTTGATTTTTTGATTGAGTATTATAATAATGCAGAAATTTTTCGTAATAAGTTAGATTATGATATTGATGGAGTTGTTTTTAAAGTAAATTCTTTTTCTTATCAAGATGAATTAGGTATTAGAAGTAGATCTCCTAGATGGGCAGTTGCAGGTAAATTAAAATCTCAGCAAGTTACAACTAAAATTTTAAATATAGAAGTTAGTTTAGGACGAACAGGTGCGTTAACACCAGTTGCAAAATTAAAATCTGTTTTTGTAGGTGGTGTTACAGTATCTAATGTAACATTACATAATCAAGATGAAATAACTAGAAAAGATATTAGAATTGGTGATACAGTTATTATTCAAAGAGCTGGTGATGTTATTCCTGAAGTGGTTAAGGTAATAAAAGAAAAAAGGCCTCAAGATGCAATTAGTTATAAAATTCCTAAAAATTGTCCAAGTTGTAATAAAAGAGTTTCGCAATTAAGTGATGAAGTAGTATTGCGTTGTTTAAATATAGAATGCACTGCACAGATAAAAGGGAAAATTGTTCATTTTGTATCAAAAAATTGTATGAATATAGATGGATTTGGAGAAAAGCTAGTTGGTCAGTTGGTGGAAACAAATTTAATTAAAAATATTGCAGATATCTTTACTTTATCAATAAAAGAGCTATCGAGCTTAGATAGAATAGCTATGAAATCAGCACAAAATATTATAGACTCTGTAGAATTATCAAAAAATACTACTTTAGCAAGATTTATTCACGGCTTAGGTATAAGAAATATAGGATCCAACGCATCAAAAATTTTAGAAAAGACATTTTGTGGGGATTTAGATAGATTAATTTCAGCTAGTATTGATGATTTTAAAAATATTCATGAAATTGGAGAAACAATGGCCGAATCAATTTTTCATTATTTTCAGAATATCGAAAATCAAAATATTATAAATCAATGCTTATTAAGAGGTGTAAGATTTAAAGAAGTAGAAAAAATAATAGATTCTAAATTTACAGAAACCCTTTTTGTTTTTACTGGCTCATTAAAAAAGTTTAGTAGAAAAGATGCTCAGGATATGATTGAAAGATTAGGTGCAAGGGCTAGTAGTTCAGTTAGTAAGAAAACAGATTATTTAGTTGCTGGATCTGGAGCAGGTTCTAAAATTGAAAAAGCAAAATCTCTAAATATTAAAATTTTGACTGAAGAAGATTTTTTAAATATAATCAATGAACAATAAATATTTTTTTAAAAACTTATATTTTAAAAAAGGATTAATAATGATCGATTTATTTATTATTTTAGGATTGATCCAATACTTTTTATTTGATGGTTCATTTAATGAAATGATATTATGGATAAAGGGTTTCTTTCAATTTTATTTTTAATATTTTTTATACTTAGTATCTAATAAATTTAAATTTTATCTTGCTTTATTCCTCGTTAATAAACTATATTTACTTCTGTGAGGAAAGAATATTCAAATAAGAAAGTAATGAAAATCATTAACATCCCTTTGGGTTGTTGTTGTCTTTGTGGAGGAGGTGAATTACTAGCTTAAATTTTTGGATAGGCTTATAATAAAAACCCTTTTTACAAATAAAGTAGAAAGGGTTTTTTTATAAAATTGTAATTTAATATAATTATGAATAAACAGTCGAATTTGGACATATTAAGCTTAATTGGAAATACACCATTATTAGATGTAAGTAATTTGCTATCTAATTCAGATATATCTTTATTTGCAAAAGCTGAATGGATGAATCCAGGGGGTTCTTTAAAGGATCGATCTGTTAAGAATATGCTGCTTAATGCTATTAATGATGGAGAACTTTCTAAAAATAAAATTATAATTGATTCATCTAGTGGGAATGCCGCCATAGCATATTCTATGATTGGAAATGCTCTTGGGTATAAAGTAGAAATTGTTATTCCTGGAAATGCTAGTTTGGAAAGAAAGAAACGAATTAAAGCCCATGGCGCTCGTATTATTGAAACAGATCCTATTGAAGGTTATGATGAGGCCTTAAGGTATGTCCATGGTTTAGTTGAAAAGGATCCTAGTAAATATTATTTTTGTGATCAATACGCAAATAAAAATAATTGGCTTGCTCATTATAATTATACTGCTGTTGAAATTATAGAACAGATGAATAATGAATTTGAGTGTTTTGTTGGTGGTGTTGGAACTGGTGGCTCAATAACAGGCATAGGCCGTAAATTAAAAGAAGTTTATCCAAATATTAAGGTTTTTGGCGTTCGGCCTGAGGTATGGCCTGGAATTGAAGGTTTAAAGCCTCTAGGTGCACCTGATGATATTGTTCCTAAAATATTTGATGAATCAGTGGTAGATGAATGGATTTATATTACTGCTGATGAATCAAAAGAATGGTGCTTTAAAGCTGCTAAAGCGGGATTGTTTTTAGGTCAATCTTCTGGTTCATATTTAGCTGCTTGTAGCCAAGTTCAAGCTAAAATTAATAGTGGTAAAATTGTAACTCTATTCAATGATTTTGGTGATAGATATTTTAGTGCTGGATTATGGGATGAAAATGTCTAGAATAAATCTTACACAAAAAATTATAGATAATTTTTTAAATCATGCTCAAAATGAATATCCTTATGAATGTTGTGGTTTTATTTTAGGTGAATTTAAAGATAATGAATCAGTTGCTTTAAAATATATATCAGTAGAAAATACCAAAAAGGAGAACCGTGAACGTAGATTTTTGATAGATCCCATTGCATATCAAGAAGCAGAAGATGAAGCAGATAGACAAAAATTATCTGTTATTAGTATAGTACATTCACATCCAGACCATCCAGATAAGCCTTCTGATTTTGATCGTGATCATGCTTGGCCGGGATTTAGTTATATTATAATTTCTGTTAAAAATGGAAAGTCTAAAACCTATAGATCTTGGCAACTAGATATGAATAGAAGCACTTTTATTGAAGAAAAAATCAATGTAATAAATGAGGATAATACAAATGGCAAGTAAATTAAAAATTCCATCACCTCTGCGTCGTTTTACATCGGGACAATCTGTTTTGGAGGTCGAAGGTGAAACATTAGAAAGTGTGTTAGATGAATTATTTAATGCTTATCCAGAAATTAAAAATCATTTAATTGAGGAAAATGGTAAGCTTAGAAATTTTGTAAATATTTTTATTAATGGAGAAAATACTAGGCATAATGGTGGCTTAAATTATAAAGTTAAAGATGGTGATGATATACGAATAATTCCATCAATTGCAGGTGGTATTCCAGATGATGATATTTTATCTCCAGATGAATTAATTAGATATAGCAGACATTTATCATTACCTGAAGTTGGAATAGAAGGACAACAAAAAATAAAGGATGCAAAAATATTAATTATAGGCGCTGGGGGTTTAGGCTCCCCAGTTCTATTATATTTAACTGCCGCAGGTATTGGAACAATAGGTATTTTAGATTTTGATACTGTAGATGAATCTAATTTACAAAGACAAGTTTTATTTAATATAAATCAAAAAGATAAATCAAAAGTAGATGCCGCAAAGGAACAATTAGAAAAACTTAATCCTAATATAAATTTTAATTTATTTAATATTAAATTATCATCAAAGAATGCTTTAGATATAATACAAGATTATGATATTGTTATAGATGGTACAGATAATTTTTCTACACGATATCTTGTTAATGATGCTTGTGTTTTATTAAAAAAACCTAACGTCTATGGTAGTATTTATAGATTTGATGGTCAAGTTTCAATATTTAATTACAAAGAAGGTCCATGCTATCGTTGCTTATATCCATCGCCTCCTCCACCTGGATTAGTTCCTTCTTGTGCTGAAGGGGGTGTGCTTGGCGTTCTTCCTGGTATTATAGGAACATTGCAAGCCAATGAAGCATTAAAAATAATTTTAGAAATTGGTGATTTAATGGTTAATAGATTTCTTTTATTTGATGCATTATCTATGGAATTTAATGAATTAAAAATTAATAAAAATGATGAATGTGAAATTTGTGGCATAAATCCAACAATAGATCAGCTTATAGATTATGACGATTTTTGCGGTATTAATGTGGATGATAAAAAAAGTTCTTATAGTGAAATTGATGTTTATGAATTAGAAAAATACTTAAATGGCGATGAATGTCCAACGATTATTGATGTAAGGGAAGATTATGAAGTGGCAATTTCAAAATTACAACAAGCTATTCATATACCTATGAATGAAATTCCCCAAAATATCAAAAAATTTGATACTAATTCTGATTACGTTATTTTATGTAGATCAGGGGTAAGATCTGCGCAAATTTGTGAATTTTTAATAGATAATAATTTTACATCAGTTTCGAACTTGTTAGGTGGCATTAATGAATGGGCAAAAAAAATTGATAAAACGTTGACTATCTATTAATAATAGATATTATTTTTATAGATTTAATGAATTATTTAGATTCTAAACAATATGAGTTTAATAAAGCTAGTAATGATGGTGTGTATATTATACATGGTTTTACTAATTCAACATTTGAGACCCGCGCTCTTGCAGAATATTTAGGCGACCAGGGGTTTTATACAAATGCTATAAATTTACCAGGCCATGGTACAACTCCAGAGGATTGTAATAGATTTAGATATACAGATTGGATTCAGTATACTGAACAAGGTATAGCTGAAATGTCTTCAAAGTGTGATAATACATATGTTGTAGGAGTTAGTATGGGCAGTGATTTAGCTTTACATTTATCAGCAACCTTTCCATTAACTGCTGCAGTATTTGCATCAACAGTTTTAGAATTTAAAGATTATATCGGGCCAAGAATTCTGACACCTTTATTACATAAATTAATACCATTTAGACAAAAAGAATTGATTTATGAAAAAAATATTAGAAAAGATTTAGATTTTTATGGTTATGATGTGTGGCCATTATCAGCTGTGAATGAGATGCGAAAATTAACTAATTTTGTGACTAAAGAACTCCACAAAATTAAATGTCCTGCACTTATTGCTCATTCTAAAATAGATACTCTTTCCCCTCAATCTAATATTAGATTAGTTTATAATAATATATCTTCTAAAATTAAAGAAAAATTAATTTTAGATAGAGCAAAACACAATTTATTTCTTGATAGTCCAGATCAAAAATTAATTTTTAAAAAAATAGCGTCTTTTTTTCATACTTATAGAGAAAATTAAAATTAATTTAATCAATTTCTTAGCAAAAAAGTATCATTCTGCTTCTTTAAAGCCAAATGAATTAAAATGGATGCTTAATTTATGGCTCCCATTTATTGTAAATAGAATTCGTATTCTATCAATTTCTAAGAATTTTGATTATATGATAGTATGCTTAAAATATTCTTTTTGGAATAGAAATCCTGACAAATCGGTATGGGGAGGTGCAATAACTAGTTCCATTGATCCATTTTTTCAAATATTAATGAAGCAAATTTTACTTAGAAAAGGTATTGAAACCAATTTTTATTCCAAATCTATTAATATAAAGTTTATAAAAAAAGTGACTTCAGATCTTAAGTTAAAATTTGTCATTAAGCCCGAACAAATTGATGAAGTTCAAAAAATATTATTAGAAAATGGTAAATACTCAGGATGGTATTATATAGATGGAACAGATCTAGAGAACAATATTTGTGTTAAAGGGGAAGTAGAAATATTTCTTAGTCTAAGATGATTGAAGAATGTTTTTTTTGTAACTTTTATGTGCTTATTTTTTACCCATGGTTGATTATTTAGATATATTATTTAATTTATTAAAACAGCCCATTATTCAAGCTTGCTTATATATTATAGGTTCTTTTTTAGCAGCGAAATTAGCAGATTGGGTTATAATTAGAGTGCTCTCTCGCTTAGCTAATAAAACAAGTAGCAATATCGATGATAGAATTCTTCAAATTTTACATCGCCCATTATATTTTAGTATTTTATTCGTTGGTTTAGGTATTTCTATAAAACTATTAGCCCTTCCTGATATAATTACTTTTACTGCTATTGGATTATTTAAATCTATAGCAATTTTTATATGGTCAGTTGCATTATTTAATGCTTTTATACATTTTATTTATTGGTATAGTGAGCAAAGTAAAGGTAAGAGCATTGTCCAAGCACACACCCTTCCTTTATTTGATAATATTGGTAAAGTTATCATTTTTATGGTAGCTATATATTTTATTTTTATTAGTTGGGGGTTTAATGTTTCAGGATGGTTAGCATCAACTACTATTGTTGCTGCGGTTGTTGGTTTAGGTGCAAAAGATACTGTAGCAAATCTTTTTGCTGGTTTTTTTATTATGGCAGACAATCCATATAAATTAGATGATTATATTAATTTAGATAGTGGTGAAAGAGGATATGTTAAACAAATAGGGCTTAGAAGTACTCGTATTATGACTAGAGATGATATTGAGATTACTTTACCTAATTCAGTTATTGCCAATTCAAAAATTATTAATGAAAGTGGTGGCCCAAGTGAAAAAGAACGTGTTAGAATTTCTATAAGCATTGCTTATGGTACTGATATAGATAAAGTTAGGAGTATATTAGAAGAAATTGCTATTAACTGTAGTAATGTTTGCGATAGTCCTAAGCCTCGTGTTAGATTTAGATCTTTTGGTGATTCAGGACTTTTATTTCAATTATTATTTTGGATAACTAAGCCAGAAATTCGTGGAATGGTTGTAGATGAAGTTAATACTATAATTTATAAAAAGTTTACGGATGAAAATATAGAAATTCCTTATCCTCAGAGAACGCTTCACATAAAAAACTCTAAAGATTTAAAAAATTAATTAATAAATAGTATTTTGAAAAGTAATATTAAAGATCAGTTTATGCTGGATTCAGATACGATATTTTTAAATCATGGTTCTTTTGGAGCATGTGCTAAACCAGTATTTGAAGATTTATTAAAATGGCAGAAAGAGTTAGAGAGAGAGCCCGTATTATTTTTAGATGAAACGATTTATAAAGCGCTATCTTTATCTCGTTCAGCTTTGGGGAATTATATTAATTGTGATCCAAATGATTTAGTTTATTTTCCAAATCCTACTACTGCAATAAATGCTGTAGCTAGAAGTTTAGAATTGCAGCCTGGAGATGAAGTACTATCAACCAATCATATTTATGGAGCACTAGATAAAAGCTGGGAATATATATGTAATTATAAAAAGGCTAACTTTGTAAAAGCAGATATTCCTTTCCCAATTGAATCTAAAAGTCAATTCATGGAGAGCTTTACTAATTTCATTACTGATAAAACAAAAGTTATTTTTCTTAGCCATATTACAAGTATGACCGCTATGAAATTTCCTGTTGAAGAGGTGCTTAAAATAGCTAAACAACAAAATATTCTTTCAATTATTGATGGCGCTCATGTTCCTGGGCATATTGAATTAGATATAAAAGAGTTAGATCCAGATATTTATACCGGCGCATGTCATAAATGGATGTGCACTCCAAAAGGTATATCGTTTTTATATGTTAAAAAAAATATTCAAAATAAAATACATCCCTTAGTTGTTAGTTGGGGATGGAATAGTGATAAACCCAGTGACTCCAGTTTTTTAGATTGGCATGAATGGCAGGGTACTCGAGATATGAGTGCATTTTTAACAATTCCTAAAGCAATTGAGTTTTTAAATAAGCATAATTGGAAAAAAATAACAACACATTGCAAAGATAAAGTCAAGTTAATTAGAAAGAATTTTATTGAAATATTAGATTTTCCTATTCCATGTCCTGATAGCTGGCTAGGTCAAATGGCAAGTATTCCACTTCCCATTTCAGATGCAGATTTGTTTAAAAATCAACTTCTTAAAAAATATAATATTCAAGTTCCAATATTTGTTTGGAATGGAAAAGTCTATCTGCGTTACTCAATACAAGTTTATAATACAGATGCAGATTTAAATAAATTGATTCACGCAGTTAAAGATCTTCTTAATTGAATTCTAAAATATTTTTTTTACTTTTTATTGCGATGCTATCAGTTAGTACATCCCCTATTATTGCGAGATTTTTAGATAGTGTGCCTGCTGTTACTATTTCATTTTGGCGAATGGCTTTTGGTGCAATTATTTTATGGTGCTTTAGCATATATAAAAAACAATCTGCGTTAAAAAAAACTAATTTAATAAGAACTATTATCGCTGGTTTTTTCTTAGGAATTCATTTTGCATTATTTTTTGCTTCGATTAAATTGACAACTATTGCCAACGCTACATTTCTCGGTACACTTGCTCCGATGATTACCTTTATCATTGAAAAAATATTTTTAAAACGTAATCATAGTAAATCTTTAATGGCTGGATTGTTTTTAGCTTTATTGGGTGCATCTATAATTATTAGTAATAGATTTGATTTCTCAAGTAGCTATACAATTGGGAATATTTTAGCAATTTTATCATCGGTATTTATTGGATTCTCATTAATTATTTCCGAAAATGTAAGGAAGCAAGTAAGTACTATTAGTTATTCTCGTACATTATTTTTAACTGCAGCATTTACACTTTTAAGTATAGCAATAATATTAGATACGGATCTTATAGGTTTTTCAATGTCTGATTTTTTTGGATTATTGTTTCTTGGAATTGTACCAACGCTGTTAGGACATGGTGTGCTTTATTATTGTGTCAGATATATTTCTCCAACCGTAGTAGCTGCTATTCCTATGGGCGAACCAATTATTGCATCTGTAATTGCGTGGTTTCTATTTCATGAAGCTGTTGGGCCAATCATTTTATTTGGTGGAAGTATAACATTTTTAGGTTTATTGATTCTTACCAAAAAATAATTATTTATTTAAATGCTGAAAATGATTAATAGATATTTATAAAACATTTCTAAATATATATTTAATAATATTTTTAGATAAAAAAGTATTCCAGTTTCTAAATTATAATAATATTAAATATCAAAATTTTCCAACTTTAATTAATAATGATATTTAGTTAATTAAATACCAAATTAGAAGGAATTACTAATTATGATAAATTTATTTAAACATAAAATACTATTTATAATTATAATAAATAGTTTAAATGCACAGATCAATATATACTCTCATAGACACTATGATTCAGATAAAATACTTTTTAATAAATTTACAGAAAAGACTGGAATAGAAATTAATATAATCAAAGGAAGCGCTGATCAACTAATTGAACGATTAATCAATGAAGGTGAAAATTCACCAGCTGATATATTGTTAACAGTAGATGCAGGGAGATTATATCGAGCTAAGATTGCTAATATTTTAGAGCCTGTAAATTCATCTCTTCTTAAAAAGAATATACCACATAATTTTAGAGATCCTGAAAATTATTGGTTTGGTTTCTCAGTCAGAGCAAGAGTGCTTGTTCATTCAAAAGATCGAGTTAAACCAAATGAATTATCAACCTATGAAGATTTAGCAACATCTAAATGGAAAGGAAGAATCGCTGTAAGATCATCAAGTAATATTTATAACCAATCACTAATGTCATCAATTATAGAAGTCCATGGAAGTGAAGAAGCTCATAAATGGGCTAGGGCTGTTAGGAGTAATATGGCTAGAGCTCCCCGCGGGAGTGATCGTGATCAAGCAAGGGCTGTAGCAGCAGGTTTAGCTGATGTTGCAATAATGAATACATATTATATTGGTAAGCTTAAAAATTCTAAAGACCCAAAAGATAGAGAAGTAGCGGATAAAGTTTCAGTTTTTTTCCCAAATCAGAATAATAGAGGAACACATGTAAATATTAGTGGTGGTGGATTGGTTAAAACATCAAAAAATAAAAAAGATGCAATCAAATTTTTAGAGTTTTTATCAACTCAAGAATCTCAAGATGTTTTTGGTAATATTAATTATGAATATCCTGTTAATATTAAAAATAATAAATCTGAATTACTAAAAAGTTGGGGGGATTTTAAATTTGACAAAATAAATCTTTCAATATTGGGAAAAAATAATAGTGAAGCGGTAAAAATATTTGATAAAGCAGGATGGGAATAGAAAAATATTGCAGATTAGTAATTTTTTAATTTTTTTATATAAAGAATTTGTATACAAATTAAATTTTTGGACTCTGTCTTCGTTCTTGATAGGAATATTGATTTTTATTCCAATAGGTTTAGTAATACATAATATTAATAATTTTACTTCTAATTGGGAGCATATAACCAATACAGTTTTAAGTAGCTATTTATTAAATTCAGTATTTCTAGTGCTAGGAACAGTATTATTTTCAGCAATATTAGGTGTATCTTCTGCTTGGATTGTTACTAGTTATAAATTTCCTGGCTGTAAACTATTTAAATGGTTATTAATACTTCCTCTAGCAATACCTACTTATATAGCAGCATATGCATATTTTGATATTTTGGATTTATTCAATCCAATATTATTATGGATTAAATTAAATATAAGTCTTTCAGCTATGAATAAAACTGATACTTTTTTGGTTTATTTAATGACAACATTAGTTATGTCATCAGTTTTATACCCTTATATCTATCTATTAGCTAGATCTTCTTTTGAAAGCCAAGGTAATCATTTTACAAATGTTTCACGGTCATTAGGATATTCTAAATATGAGTGTTTTTGGAAAATTGTACTTCCTCTATCAAGACCTGCGCTAGTTGCTGGAATTAGTTTAGTAATTATGGAAACATTAAGTGATTATGGCGCCGTAAAACATTTTGGCATACAAACCTTTACTTATGGTATTTTTAGGACTTGGCTTGGAATGGGTGATCTTACCAGTGCTTTAAGGCTAGCAGTGGTATTAATGGTATTTACTTTATCAATTTTATATATTGAAAAAAGAAGTAGATCTAACGCTCAATATATTGAGAAATCATTAAAAAAATCTTCACATGAAAAAAATAGTCTTTATGGCCCAAAATCTATCCTTGCAATTATATTTTGTTTATTGCCATTATTTTTAGGATTTCTATTCCCTATTTTAAGGTTAGGTTATTGGGTTTTATTAAGCAAAAGTTACTTTTTAGAACTTAATATTTTAAAATTATCATTTAATACATTATTATTATCTTTACTGACAAGTATTTTTACTGTAATAATTTCCATGTTATTTGTTTTTTCGGCAAAATATTTTAAAAATTCTATTGTTAAAATGACCAATAAAATTGCTATACTAGGTTATTCAACTCCTGGTGCAGTTATTGCAATGGGTACGTTGATTTTAGTTGGTTATATATCTAGTTCGACAGGAATTGTCCTTAGTGGAACAATCTTTTTTTTAATTTTTGCTTATATTGTTAGATTTTTAGCTGTTGCATTTCAGCCGATAGAATCAGGAATGGAAAAAAATTGTGATAAACTAAATGATGCTGCTAAATTGTTAGGTGCAAAACCTTTTTATTCATTTTATAAAATTAATATCCCAATTCTTAAAAACTCTGTGATTGCAGCAGCTTTACTTGTTTTTATTGATGCGACTAAAGAGTTACCATTAACATTAATATTAAGACCATTTAATTTTGAAACTCTTGCTACTGTAACTTTTGATTTATCGAATCAGGCTCAAATTATTGAATCATCTATACCTTCAATATCTATAATTTTACTTGTAGTTATTCCAATAATCTATTTAAATCGTCGTATTGGAATGATATAATGAATTCAATACTTTCTATTAGTAATATTTCAAAAATATATAAAAAAAATAATGTTAAAGCATTAACAGATATCACTTTTCAATGTGAAAAAGGTTCAATACTTTCGATTTTAGGTCGAAGTGGAAGTGGTAAATCTACTTTATTAAGATTAATTGCAGGCTTAGAAAGTTCTGATTCTGGCCAAATAATCTTAAATGATAAAATCTTAAATAGTAATTTAAAATTTGTTCAACCAGAAAATCGTGATATTGATATTGTATTTCAAGATTTTTCTCTATTCCCCAACATGACTGTAAAGGAAAATATTTTTTTTGGAAAAAAAGCTGATAGTAATAAAGAAATGTTGCAGGACTTAATTAAAATAACTCATATTAAAGATATATTAAATAGATATCCACATGAAATTTCAGGAGGACAAGCCCAGCGAGTAGCAATTGTGCGTTCATTAGGGAATAATCCATCAATTTTACTTATGGATGAACCTTTAAGTCAGTTAGATAATAATTTAAAGGAAGATATAAGAAATGAATTGATGATAATATTTGAAAAATTTGAAATTACTGTACTAATAGCGACTCATGATATAGAAGATGCCTTATATATGTCTGATAAAACTATTATTTTAAATAAAGGTAAACTTCAACAATTTGATAACTTAGTAAACATCTATAAATACCCCAATAGTGAATATTCTGCACTTCTATTTGGAAATTCAAATATAATTCCAAGGGACTATATTCCATCAGTAAAACACCATTTTTATAAAAACTCAATAAATAAAGAGGTAATTTCAATTCGCCCTGAGCAATTTATTATTAATACTGATAGAGTTAACGATAATACTATTTCAATTGATTGCGAAATTAAGGATATAATTGAGATGGGATTTAAATATATTATTAAAATGATTCATAAAGATTTAATACTTACAGCTGAGATAAACAATGATATTTTGATAAAAATAGGTGATATCAAAACTTTTTATATTTTAATGGATTAATAAAATTAAAATAATTTTATTTTTTGAATTTTCGTGATGTGGGTCAAATATGATATAATATAAATAATTATAATTTTTATTGTAAGTCAAAGAGCAATTATGTTCATCCGCGGCTTATTCCTCAGACTTCCTGTAATGGCTTTGATAAATAGTATGGCTCCTCAGAAATGAGGAGCCATTTTTTTATTAAGTTTTTTATAATATCATAAATATTATAATTTTATGTGTTTGATTTGCAATATTTTAATAGAAAGGAATTAATTTTGAAATCACATTTAAGTATGAGATCAGGGAATCCAACACTAACAGCACAAACATTCAAGAGTGTATCTAATACTGGGTCTGGTCAAATGACAATTGAAGGGACAGTTAATAAGACGGCTTTATCTCTTTTATTATTAATGGTATCTGCATCATACACTTGGTCTAATCCTTCGCCTGGTTTAATGATGTTTGGTATGTTTGGAGGATTTATTTTAGCTATTATTACAGTTTTTAAAAAAACTTGGGCTCCTTATACAGTATCCGGCTATGCACTCTTAAAGGGTTTAGCCTTAGGAGGTATTTCATATATTTTTGAATCACAATATCCCGGTATTGTTAGTCAAGCAGTTTTTCTTACTTTTGGAATTTTAGGGGCATTGTTGCTAGCATATAAATCTAAATTAATTAAACCAACAGAAAATTTTAAACTAGGTGTTGCTGCTGCTACAGGTGGTATTGCTATTATGTATTTAATAAGCTGGATAATGAGTTTATTTGGAAGCGGCATACCAATTATGAACCCCTCAAATAGTTCAATGTTTAGTATAGGATTTAGTTTTTTTGTAGTTATCATTGCTTCATTGAATTTGGTATTAGATTTTGATTTTATTGAAGAGGGAGCCGAAATTGGTGCACCTAAATATATGGAATGGTATGGAGCTTTTGGTCTTTTAGTGACTCTTATTTGGCTTTATCTTGAAATTTTAAGACTTTTAGCTAAGTTGCAATCAAGAAGAAATTAAAAAAATAAATTATAAATTATTTAAAATGCCCTTTCCAGGGCATTTTTTTTAAAATTTTGTTTGCAAGCTAATTTATAAACCTCGTAAATTTTTATATTGAGACTAAGTCTCAATTGCGAATAGTGGTCACGTAGATTTATCTTAGCTTGCATTTTATTCCTTATTATGCGATAAAAAGCGTATAAATCCAAGTTGAGATATAATTAAGAAGTAAAATAAAAAGGGTAGAATTGTTTATTCTATTTGAATTTTAAAAACAATAGTAATATGAATATTGAGACAAATGGTTAAATTGTTTTCATCTTTAATATGTATTTTGGTATTATCTTTATTTCTATCATGCGATGATGATGCAATACTAACACCTCAAAATGAATCTGAGTGTACAGGTAGTTACTGCAGTCTCAATCTCCCTGGAATGTTATATAAAAGCAAATATATTAATCCGTCAACTTTTTAAAATATAATTTTAAATCAAATGTATTTTCTCTTTTTCTTTTTCTTTTCTTTAAGTTTTACCAATGATTTGGAAATATCTGTATTTGATAAAGGTGATTTAGTACCTTTAAAAGATGCTAATGTAATTATTAAAAATGATAAGGGTTATAATGGCGGAGGTGTAACTGATGGTAGTGGAAATTATACTATAGAAAATTTAAATATTGGTTCTTATGATATAGAAATAAGATTTATAGGTTATAAAAATCATCTAGAAAAGGTAGAAATAGGTCAAGATCTAAGAACATCTCTCAAGTGTCTTTTGGAAATTAGATCAATTTTAATTCCTGAATTAGAAATAATTAGTAATCTAAGCTCCCCATATGAAAAATTACCAGGTTCAGCATATGTAGTTAATACTCAAGATATTCGACAAATTAATCCAATTGGTACTCAAGAAATTTTAGAAAGAGTTCCTGGGATAACAGCTTTTTCAGATGATGGGATTGGTAATTCTAGAATTAGTGTAGGTATTCGTGGTTTAAACCCAAGACGATCATCACGAGTTTTGATACTTGAAGATGGTATACCTATTCAGCCTGCACTTTATGTATATCCTAATATGTATTATAATCCACCTGCTGAAAGAATAGATGGCGTTCAAGTTATAAAGGGTAGCGGTACAGTTAAATATGGTCCTCAAACTATGGGGGGGGTTATTAATTATTATACAAGTCGTCCTAAGGACGTTTTGAGTAGAGATATAAATTTAGTAATTGGAGAGAATGGATATACAAGTTTGTTTACCGAGCTAAATGGATTTGGTACAGATAAAATTAAAAGCTCTATACAATTACTTGGCAAAAAAGGTGATGGTTTTAGACAAAATAATAGTTTTAGTCAACTTAATGGAACTTTTAAAACTAATTATAATATATCAAAAAATAAAAATTTATATATAAAATTAGGGTCAAATTATGAAAATTCAAATGCAACTTATACAGGGTTAACAGAGTGGTCATTTGAAAATGATCCAAAATTTAATCCTAAAGAGAATGATAACTTTAAAATTTTTAGATCTTCTTTAGATATTATTCATTCAGAGCAAATTAATGACAAGCTTATAAAAACAGATAAGCTTTTTAGTAGCTATTTTGATAGACGATGGTGGAGAGAAAATGATATATTCATTTTAGCAACGGATTATAAGAATAATTTGGAAAATCCTACTTTTCAATCTCCAGATAGCCCTTTTAACCTTGTAAGAACTGGTAATGGTACAGATAATTTCGGAATTCTTCGAACATTTTATGTTTTGGGTTTTGAGCGTCAGTATGCATTAACATCAACTTTTTTAAATGTACCATCTAAATATGAATATAGCGGTAGAGTTTACTGGGAACGATTTATTGATGACAAAAAAATTGGTGATGCTCCTGATTCGAGGGATGGTATTTATTATTATGAAGCTGAAATATGTAATGATGAAATATTGCCGGCTGATGGTAGCTGCAGCAATTTTGTAGATTTAAATAACAATAATACATATGATGATAGTGAAACAGTTGTAGGTCAAAGCCATAACTATGAGACAATGGCTTTATCAGGTTATTTATCTAATACAACAGAATTTGATTTTTTAATATTGAATTTGGGAATGCGCTTTGAATTGTTTGAGCAAGAACGAATTGATAGGCTCAACGGTTCTACATATTTAGATCAAACTACTATTGAACTATTGCCTAGCATCAGTTTTATTAAAGAATTTAGTACTTTTAGTATATTTGGTGGAGTTCATAAAGGTTTTACTGCGCCATCTAGTGGAGCGCTTAAGGTCACTAATTTTGTGTTAGACACGGATCTTGATTTGAAAGCTGAAAAAAGTTGGAATAAAGAATTAGGTATAAGATCAAGAGGTTCATCATTTATTGATTATGAAATATCATTTTTTAATGTAGATATAGAAGACATGGTTGCAGCTGGAAGAGGTGCAGCGTTTAAAAATTTAGGTAAAATTACAACTTATGGAACAGAACTAAATTCAACATTAAGTTTTTCAACTTTATCTAAAATTCATTTATCACACACATTTTTAAAAACAGAGGTAAATGAAGGCGTGCTTTCTCAATATAGTTTTATTTCATCTGGAGGCCCGGTAAGTATTGCGGGTAATGAATTGCCTTATAGTCCTGAAACTACTTTGATTATTGGATTAGAGCAAACCTTATTAAAGAAAATTAATTTAAGACTAGATTATAAATATGTATCTGAAGTATTTACAGATTTTCATAATTTGGATCAAAGTTTTATTAGCAACATAGGTATTCAAGGTCCTGTAGATAGTTATAGCTTAATTAATTTTTCTTTAAACTACGAAATTTCTGATAAAATAGGCTTTAATATAGTTGGTAAAAATTTAATGGATAGGGTATATATCGGTTCAAGATTGCATTCTAATCCTGATCAGAGGCAAGCAAATATTAGTTCAGGAATAATTCCTGGAAACAGACGTCAGATCAATATCGGGATTCAATTCAAGTTTTAATTTTATTTTAAAAATCAAAAAAAACTTTTAGCTTATTCAATATAGTTGTTATATTATGATAATGAGACTTAGTCTCAATATCAATAAAATAAAGAAATTAAAGGAAAAGGGAAAAAATGAAGTATTTTAAAAAATTAACAATATATATTTTATTTTCAACACTTGTTTTTCAGGGATGCAGTGATGATTCAACTTTAGCTGGTGATGACCATGATCATGATCATGAAATATCAACACCTACAACCTATCAATTTGCAAGTAGATTTGTTGATAATGAAAGTAGTGTTTCTTATACTGGTCAAGTGGTAAGAAATGTTTTAATAAAAGACTTAAAATCGTTAGCAGGAACTGCAGGTACTGCCTCAGCATCGTTAGAAGCCTTATATAATGTTGGTGCAGCAGATTCAGCATTATCTATAATTAATGGTCAAAAACAAACTGCATGGGGTGATTTTGATGGTAACACAAGTAAAATAAGTAACAAAATTGCAACTGATGTTTTAATTGGGTATGATAAAACTCCTGATGCTCAAATGAAAGAATGGTTTGGTGAAGTTCCTAATTTAGTTGCTGCAAACAGTGATGGTTCTAGATTAGTGCAAGCGAGTGATAGTTTAGAACTTAATCAAATGGTAGGTAAAGGATTGCTTGGAGTTGTTTCATACTATCAAGCAACATCTGTATATCTACCAAGAATAGATGAAATGGATGGAGGTGCTTATAAATATGATAATACTGCTGCTGTTGAAGGTAAGACTTATACTCAACTAGAGCATTATTGGGATGAAGCTTTTGGATATTTTGGAGCAGCACAAGACTATAATACATATGCCGATGATGCTGCTAGAAAGTCTTCTTATGATACAAATGCTGATGGTTCAATAGATTATAAATCTGAGTATAATTTTGCATGGGCGACATATGCTGCTAAAAGAGATATTGATTGCGCAGGTACATGTACTATTAATAATGATTTTACAGGAACTATAATGGGAGCTTTTTTAGAAGGAAGAACTCGTATTCATAATGAAGAAACTATTGCTTCTATTGTTGAGCAAAGAACAATTATAGTAAATGCTTGGGAAAAAATGATAGCAGCAAATATTATTCACTACGCACATGATGTAATAAGTAGAATGAGCGATTCAGGTAATAAGCAAATTTTACATTCTTGGGCTGAAATGCGTGCTTTTGCAATGGCTCTACAATATAATCAGTATAAATTAATTTCTACTACTGATTTAAGTACGATAATTACTGATATGGGTACAGCGCCTCCTGCACCTTCTACATGGAGTGACTATTCTGCTAAATTAACCACAATCATATCTACATTACAAAGTGCTTATAGTTTAGATGCCGCCAATATAACAGCATGGTAATAGTTTAAAGTATAAGCTTTTAAATATTTGAGCTCTCTGAGTTATAGTGTATTAGTAATTTTACATTATGAATTTGAGAGCTCATTTTATTAATAATCAATTTTACTACATATTATTTTTATGCTGTTTAATTTCAAGGATTATAACAAGTGTTTATTATATTGAAGATATAGATAGCTTACGCTTTGCATATAGCATAGCACTTGAGTATGATATTTCAAAACTGCAGCCTCATTTTCCAGGTTATGCAGTTTTTTGTTTTCTAGGAAACATATTATATTTTTTCATCGGCAATCTAGGTTTAGTATTTTCAGTCATTGGTGCTATTTCAACCTTTTATATTATTTATTTTTCTAATAAGTTTTTAGAATATGAAATAAATTCTTTAGAATCCTATTTTTTAATATCACTAATTATTTTCAATCCATTGATATGGATTATGAGCAATAGATATATGCCTGATTTAATGGGGCTTGCATTATTTTGTGCTCTATTTTATCATTTATCTCAAAATAATAAAAGCTCAATCATTATTGGTGGATTTTTAATAGGATTACTATTAGGTGTTAGGCTTTCGTATTTTCCTTTAGTTTTATTATTAGGAATCAAAATTATATATAATAATAAAAATAGAGTTAATTTTATTTATTCAATTATTTTTGGTATAATGCTTTGGTTAATTCCAATGATTTGGGTTACGGGGTTAGAAAAATTATTTAATGTAGGATGGAAACACACTTTAGGACATTTTACAGATTATGGCGGCACTATTATGACAGAAAGTAGTTTAGCACAAAGACTATCTTACTTATTTCAAACAATATGGTCAGATGGACTAGGAGGATTTTGGCTAGGTCGATCTTATTTTACACTCTTATTATCAATATTATTTGTTCCATTAGTTTACAATTTAATTTTATATATTAAAGAATTATTAATTAATAATGAAAAAATCAGAAGTTTATTAATATGTGGTTTTATATATCTTGTTTGGATTTTATTATTTCAGAATATCATATATAAAAGCAGGCATGTTCTACCAATAGTACTAATTATGTTAATAATATTCTCTATTACTCAGAAAAATTTTATTAATAAAAAAAATAGTCATTACATTTATCTATTTAGTTTAATTATTGTATTAGGATTTATTTCAACAAATTTAAATATTCAACATAAAAGTAAAACTGCTATTGCTCAACTTGGTGCATATTTAAATAATAAAAACAAAGAGTCTATATCAATAGTTAGCATACCTTTAATTAATTACTATTTAAAATCTCAGGGTTTAAGTGCAAATTATCATGATATTGATATAGAAAGTGAAGTGGTTGATTTAAAAAATATGAATACATCTACGTACATAATTGGTGATTTTAGACAATTGATTGATAATAAATATTCAATTTCTTTAGATAGTTCATTTTATCATAATCCATATATAAACCGAATGTGGTCATCAATTAATATATACTCTTTAACTAAAAATTCGAATGAATACAGATAATATTCATATTTTGGGAGGTGGCCCAGCAGGAATGGCATGTGCCTACTATGCGAAAAAAAATAATTTGCCTGTTAAAGTATATGAAAAATCAAATTATATAGGTGGTAATTGTAGAACACTTGAATTTGAAGGTTTTAGATTTGATACAGGAGCGCATAGATTTCATGATAAAATTCCTCATATTACATCAGAAATTAAGAAAATATTAAATGGAGATTTGGTAAAAGTTTCAGCTCCAAGTAAGATATTTTATAACGAACAGTTATTTCATTTTCCAATTAGATTTATAGATATTTTAAAAAAAAATAACCCTAGAATTAATATTAATATTTTTAAAGAAATACTTTCTAATCAATTTAATAAAATAGATCACAACCCTAGTTTTAAAGATTTTGCGTATAATGCTTATGGGAAAACTTTATCAGAATTATTTTTGATTAATTATACGGAGAAATTATGGGGCCATCCTGCACATGAATTATCTCCCTCTATATCTGGTGGTAGATTAAGAGATTTAAATTTGTTAAGTGTTTTTAAAGAGTTATTTTTTAACAATTTTATTAAAGCTAAACATTTAGATGGCTCATTTTATTATCCCTCAAGGGGATATGGTACTATTTTTGACTCTATATCATCTATAGTTGGTGCACAAAATTTATATTTTAATAATCAGATTGTAAAAATAATACATGATAATGATAGATTAAAGAAAATTGTTTTTAAAAATGATGAAGCTGTATCAATAAAAAATTTAATTAGCACGATACCTTTGACTTCATTTATTAAACTATTAGACCCAGCTCCAAATGAAAAAATTATAAATATTATAAATGATTTTAAATTTAGATCTTTATTTCTTTGTATAATTTTGATTGATAAGCCTAAATGTACAGAAAATGCATCTATTTATTTTCCAAATTCTAAGATTCCATTTACTCGTATTTATGAACCAAATAATAGAAGTATAAAGATGTCACCATCTAATAAAACATCTTTAATAGTTGAAATTCCTGAAAATCAAGGAACTATATTAGATGAAAGCAAACAAGCTGAATATATAGATAGAACTGTTAATGAATTAATTAAAAAGGATTTTTTAAATAAAAAAAATATTATATCTACAAAATTAATTAATATACCTTATGCTTATCCTATAATAGAAAAGGGAATTGATTTTAAATTAGATAAAGTATTTAAATATTTAAAGACATTTAAAAATTTATGCATTCTTGGTAGAAGTGCTCAATTTAAATATATACATACACATGATTTATTTTATACTGCTGAAAAAACCATTAAAAATTTATTAAACAAGGGGAAAATAAATGGATAAAGAAAAAGTGATTAATTTGCTTTCTAAAATATATGATTTAGAATTAAATGGTATTATTAGATATACCCATTATTCATTAATGATTTTTGGTCCTAATAGGCTACCTTTAATTGATTTTTTTAGGGCGCAGGCTTCAGAATCTTTAGTTCATGCAAATTTAGCAGGAGAACATATAACAGGTTTAGATGGACATCCACCCCTGAATATTAATAATATTCAAGAAACTCATAAGCATGATATAGTTGATATTTTGAATGAGAGCTTAACTCACGAACAGGAAGCTATTGACACATACTATGAACTTTTAAAAGTAGTTGAAGATAGTTCGATATATTTAGAGGAGTATTGTCGAACAATGATTGCTCAAGAGGAAAGTGATTATATTGAAATGAAAAAATTATTGCGTGATCATAAACAAAAATAGATTATTATTTATGATGGTTTAAAATAAGATTTTCCAATAATGAAATGAAATGCTCATTATTGTTTAGACACGGAATATATGTAAACTCTTTTCCTCCAGCCTCTTGAAAAGTTTCCTTTCCTCTTATTTTTATTTCTTCTAATGTTTCTAAACAATCTGCAACAAATGAAGGACATACTACTGCAATTTTTTTAATACCATTTTTGGGCAATTTAACTAATTCTATATCTGTATAAGGTTTAAGCCAATTAGGATCTATAATAGTTACTCGAGATTGAAAGGAAATCATCCACTGATCTTTTTCAAGTTTTAATTGTCTTGAGCATAATTCTGATGTTGTAAGTACATTTGACTTATAGCAATTATAAGCAGCTTTACAATCTATTTTACAACAGTCATCAATTTTCATACAGTGTGAATTAGAAACGTCTCCTTTCTTAATATGTCTTTCTGGTATACCATGATAGCTAAAAATTAATTTATCTATATTTGACAAATATGGTTTAATAGATGATGATAAAGCTTCAATATATAAGGGATGATTGTAAAATGGGTTTATGAATGATAATTTTATTTTGGGGAAGATTATTTTTACTATTTGTTTTATAGCTAATTCGGTAGATAATGTAGTAGAAATAGCATTATGTGGATATAATGGAAGAATAGTTACGTTTGTTATATTATTATCTTTATATTTTTTTATTGAGTTTAAAATACTCGGATTTTGATATCTCATAGCAAAATCCACATTCCAGCCTGTTTTTCTTTGAAGTGAATTAGCGATATTTTTTGTATTTTCAATAAGTGGAGAGCCGTTTTCCCCCCAAATTAATTTATATGCTTCTTGTGTTTTTTTAGGTCTAAAAGGTAAAATAAATAATCTTAAAATCAATTGTTGTATAGGTTTTGGAAGATCAATGACTAAATCATCAGAAAGAAATTCTTTTAAATATTT
>MDSW01202362.1_pt1 | contig 36033 bp, 35 predicted proteins | sample 811171 | NCBI WGS metagenome assembly MDSW01 (sample SAMN05326641, study PRJNA326480) | marine metagenome | isolation source: seawater | place: Atlantic Ocean: North West | collected 2012 | reverse complement strand
TCCTCGACGAACTCGTCCTTCGTCGCCACCGCTTCACCCGCCTCGAGACGGCCCTGCACGCAGGCGTCGGCGACGGCTGTGACGTACAGCTTGATGGCGCGAATGGCGTCGTCATTACCGGGAATGACGTAGTCGATGCCGTCCGGATCGCTGTTGGTGTCGACGATGCCGATCACCGGGATGCCCAGCTTGTTCGCCTCGGTGATGGCGATTCGTTCGTGGTCCACGTCGACCACGAACAGCGCGTCGGGCAGGCCGCCCATGTCCTTGATCCCGCCGATGGAGCGCTCCAGCTTCTCCATATCGCGGGAGCGCATCAGCGCTTCCTTCTTGGTCAGCTTCTCGAAGGTGCCGTCGGTCTGCTGGGCCTCGAGGTCGCGCAGCCGCTTGATCGAGGCGCGGATGGTCTTGTAGTTGGTGAGCATACCGCCCAGCCAGCGATGGCTGACGTAGGGCATACCCGCGCGCTCGGCCTGCTCGCGCACGATCTTGCCCGCGGCGCGCTTGGTGCCGACAAACAGGATCTTGTTCTTGCTGCCGGCCAGGCGCTTGACCAGCGCCAGGGCGTCGTTGAACGCCGGCACGGTGTGCTCGAGGTTGATGATGTGGATCTTGTTGCGGGCACCGAAGATGTACTGGTCCATCTTGGGATTCCAGTAGCGGGTCTGGTGTCCGAAATGCGCGCCTGCCTGCAGCAGGTCGCGCATGCTTACTTGCACTTGCGACATGTTCAGTTACCTTTGTACGGGTTAGTCCTCCACGTACCCCCGCTGCCAAACCCTGCTCTCGCGGGGCACCCTGACAGGGGTTGCGGTACGTGTGCGTCGTTGGTTTCACTCCCCGGGGCGCCCGCGCAGGCGGTGCTGCCTCGAAAAGAGGCGCGCTTTATACCACAGAGGCGGCGCCGGTTAAAGGCCCGCGGCGGACGCGGCGGGCGCCGCATTACTGTTTTTCCCCGCCAATGGGGTAGAATGGCCACCCCGCGGGCACCGGCCTCCCGGTTTTATTGCGCAATACCCTTAGATTTCAACAGGTTATAGATGGCAGTATCGATCAAGACAGCAGAAGAACTGGAGCGCATGCGGGTGGCGGGGCGCATGACCGCCGAGGTCCTGGAAATGATAGAACCCCACGTGCAGGTGGGCGTCACCACCGGCGAGCTGGACCGCATCTGCCACGAGTACATTACCGGGACGCTGCAGGCGGTGCCGGCGCCGCTCAATTATCACGGGTTCCCGAAGTCGATCTGCACCTCCGTGAACGACGTGGTCTGTCACGGCATCCCCTCGGACAGTAAAAAGCTGAAAAACGGCGACATCATCAATATCGATGTCACCATCATCAAGGACGGCTACCACGGCGACTCCAGCATCATGGTACAGGTCGGCGAGGCCCCCTCCCACGCGCGACGGCTCATCGAGGTCACCCAGGAGTGCCTGTACCGCGCACTCGAGCTGGTGCGCCCGGGGGCGACGCTGGGTGACATCGGCCACACCATCCAGGCCCACGCCGAGAAGAACTACTACTCGGTGGTGCGCGAATACTGCGGCCACGGCATCGGCAAGGTGTTCCACGAAGATCCCCAGGTACTGCACTACGGCCGCAAGGGCAGCGGCATGGTGCTGGAGCCGGGCATGACGTTTACCATCGAGCCGATGATCAACGCCGGGCGCCGGCACACACGACTGAACAAGAAAGACGGCTGGACAGTCACCACCCGCGACGGCCGCCTGTCCGCGCAGTGGGAGCACACCCTGGGCGTCACCGAGGACGGCTGCGAGGTATTCACGCGCCGCAGCAACGAGCCGGCTCTCGCATGAGCTCCGCCGCCGCGCCTGCCCTGCCGCCAGCGCTGTTCGACAGGAGCGCATTCGCGGCGGAACTGGCGGCCGGTGACGCCATCGGCGCCTGCCGCGCAGCCATCAGCCGGGCAATCGACTACCAGCACCGGCAGTTCCGCGAAGGCGCCCAGGCCCACGACCTGATCCGGCAGCGCGCCGCGTTCATCGACGCATTGCTGGGTATGCTCTGGGACCGCCAGGACTGGGGCGACACGCCCATCGCCCTGGTCGCGGTCGGCGGCTACGGGCGCGGCGAGCTGCACCCGCATTCCGACATCGACCTGCTGATCCTGCTGGGCGAGGACTGCCCCGGCAACAATGAGGAACTGGCCGGTTTCCTCACCCTGCTGTGGGATATCGGCCTAAACATCGGCCACAGCGTGCGCGATGTCGACGAGTGCGTGAAGCAGGCGCGCGACGACATCACCATCCTCACCAACCTGCTGGAATCGCGTACCCTGCGCGGACCGGACTCGCTGCTGCAGGCGGTGCGCGAAGGGACGGCGCCGGACAGGATGTGGTCCAGCCAGGCGTTTTTCCAGGCAAAACTGGAGGAACAGCGCCAGCGGCACAACAAATTCGCCGACACCGAGTACAACCTGGAACCGAACATCAAGGGCTCGCCGGGAGGGTTGCGCGACCTGCAGCTGATAGGCTGGATCGTCGAGCGCCATTTCGGCGTCACCTCCATGGAGGACATCAACGAGGCCGACTTTCTCAACCGCGACGAGCTGCAGCTGCTCTACCGCGGCAGGGATTTTCTCTGGCAGGTGCGCTACGCGCTGCACATGATCAGTGACCGCGAGGAAGACCGGCTGCTGTTCGACCACCAGCGCGAACTCGCCGCCCTGTGGGGCCTGGAAGACGGCGACAAGCTGGCGGTGGAACAGTTCATGCAGGTCTACTACCGCTGGGCGCTGGCCCTGGGGCAGCTCAACGAGGTGCTTATCCAGTATTTCGACCAGGCCATCCTGCGCCAGGACCTCGCCGACGACATCCGCGTCATCAACGAACGCTTCCAGGTACGCAACGGTTACATCGAGGCGCGCAGCGACCAGGTCTTCCAGCAGCACCCCCCCGCGCTGCTGGAGATATTCCTCATCTGCGCCAACAACGAGGACATCAACGGCATCGCCGCACCCACCATCCGCCTGATCGGCGACAGCAGGCAACTGGTGGACGAGGCGTTCCGCGCGGACGACCGCAACAAACAGACCTTCCTGGATATCCTGCGCAGCCCGCACAAGATGACGCGGCAACTGCGGCGCATGGCGCGCGTCGGCATTCTCAGCGACTACCTGCCCGAATTCGGCCGCATCGTCGGCCAGATGCAACACGATCTCTTTCACGTCTACACGGTGGACGCGCACACGCTGGAGGTCATCAAGATAACGCGGCGCTTCATGTACCCGGGCTACGAGGATCGCTTCCCGGTGTCCTGCCGGGTGGCGCGCCGGCTGCGCCGGGTCGAGCTGCTGTACATCGCGGCTCTGTACCACGACATCGGCAAGGGCCGCGGGGGCGATCACTCCGAGCTCGGCGCGGTGGACGCGGAACAGTTCTGTCGCCGCCACGGTCTGGACGACAGGGATACCGAGCTGGTGGTATGGCTGGTGCGCAATCACCTGCTGATGTCGGCGGTGTCGCAACGCAAGGACATCTCGGACCCGGAGATCATCCAGGACTTCGCCGAACACGTCGGCGACGAGGAGCACCTGGACTACCTGTTCACCCTGACGGTGGCGGACATCAACGCCACCAATCCGACCCTGTGGAACGCCTGGCGCGGCAGCCTGTTGCGACAGCTGTACACGGAGACGCGGCGCGCACTGCGCAGGGGCCTGGACAACCCCGTGGAGAAAAGCACGGTGGTGGGGCAGACGCGCAAGGCGGCTATCGACATTCTCGAGGGGCGCGGTTTCACCCTGGAGGAGCTGGAAGACCTGTGGCGCGAACGGGACGACGATTACTTCGTGCGCGAGCGCCCGGAAGACATCGCCTGGCACACGGAGGCCATCGCCGACCACCACGACCGCGACAAGCCCCTGGTGCTGGTGCGCAACAGCGCCGAGTCCAGCGTCGCCAATACCACGCAGATATTCATCCACGCGCGCAGCCGCCAGCTGTTCTCGCGCACCTGCGCGGCGCTGGAGGCACTGGACCTGAGCGTGCACGATGCGCGCATCTACGATGCCAACCACGGCATGAGCCTGGACACGTTCTTCGTGCTGGGCTCGGACGGCGAGCCTATCACCGAGGACGTCGCCCGCCTGCGGCATATCCGCGAATACCTCTCCGACACACTGGCCGGCGAAACGGGCGAGGCGCGCATCGTGGAGCGGCGCACCCCGCGCCGCGTGAGATCCTTTTCCATCCCCACCGAGACCACCATGGCCACGGACGAGGCGAGAAACCAGACCGTGCTCGAGGTCTCCACCCCGGACCGGCCCGGCCTGCTGGCGCGCCTGGGGAGGATCTTCACCGATTTCGACCTGGAACTGCAGGCAGCGAAGATCCAGACCCTGGGTGAGCGTGTGGAAGACGTGTTCTTCCTCACCGACGGCGCGCAACAGGCGATCCGCGACCCGCAGCTGTGCGAACTCATCCAGCGCCGCATCCGCGAGGAGCTGGACGAGCAGGCCGCCGCCTGAGCCGCGTGAACCCCCGCCTGGACAAGCTGCAGCCCTACCCCTTTGCGCGCCTGCAAAGCCTGTTCGACGGCGTGCAGGCGCCGCCGGACAAGACGCCGATCCGCCTCTCCATCGGTGAACCGCAGCACGCGCCGCCGCCGTTCGTGCTGGACGAGATGGCGAACAGCCTGCCGCGCCTGGCCCAGTACCCCACCACCGCCGGCACGGCGGAGCTGCGCAGCGCCTGTGCACAGTGGCTGCAGCGACGTTTCCAGCCGGCGCGCGTGGACGCGCAGAGCCAGGTGCTGCCGGTCAACGGCACCCGCGAGGCGCTGTTCGCCTTCGCCCAGGCGATGGTGGACCCTGCAGCGGATGCGCTGGTGATGAGTCCCAACCCGTTCTACCAGATCTACGAGGGCGCCGCGCTGATGGCCGGCGCCACCCCGCGCTTCATCAACTGTGAGGCGGACAGCGGCCTGCCGGCCTTCGACCAGGTCAGCGCGGCGGAGTGGGCGCGCTGCCAGTTGCTGTACATCTGCACCCCCGGCAACCCCACGGGCGCCGTGCTGTCGCTGCAGGCCCTGCAGCAACTGGTCCGCCTGGCGCGCGAGTACGATTTCATCATCGCCAGCGACGAGTGCTACACGGAAATCTACCCGCACGAGAACGACCCGCCGCCCGGGCTGCTGCAGGCCTGCGCGGCCATGGGCGACGACAGCTACAGCCACTGCGTGGTCTTCCACAGCCTGTCCAAGCGCTCCAACCTGCCCGGCCTGCGCTCGGGCTTCGTCGCCGGCGACGCCGACGTGCTGGCCGCGTTCCTGCAATACCGCACCTACCACGGCTGCGCCATGCCGGGCCATCACCAGGCCGCCAGTATCGCCGCGTGGAGTGACGAGGCACATGTACGCGCCAACCGCGACGCCTACCGGGAGAAGTTCAGCGCCGTCATCGCGCAACTGGGCGACGCCCTGCCGCTGCAGCCGCCGGCGGCCGGTTTCTACCTGTGGCCGCAAACGCCGGTCAGCGACACGCAGTTCGCGCGCGACCTCTACGCCAGCGAGAACGTGGTGGTGCTGCCGGGGCGCTACCTGGCCCGCGAGTGCGACGGCCGCAATCCCGGCGCGGACCGCGTGCGCATGGCGCTGGTCGCCCCGCTGCAGGAGTGCGTCGAGGCCGCCGCGCGCATCGCCGCCTTCCTGGAGCGCGGCTGATGCTCAAGGCCGAACGCGCACTGTACGTTCTCGAACGGCTACAGGAACTCTACCCGGAACCACCCATTCCACTGCAGCACCGGGACCCGTACACGCTGCTGGTCGCGGTGCTGCTCAGCGCCCAGTGCACGGACGAGCGCGTCAACCGCGTGACGCCGGCGCTGTTTGAGCGCGCGGACAACCCGGCGGACATGGCGCAGCTGGACGCCGCGGAGATCCAGGCCATCATCAAACCCTGCGGGCTGTCGCCGCAGAAGGCCAAGGCGATCCGTCGCCTCAGCGAGATACTCATGGAGGAGCACGGCGGTGAAGTGCCTGCGGACATGCTGGCGCTGGAGCGACTGCCCGGCGTCGGCCACAAGACCGCCAGTGTGGTCATGTCCCAGGCCTTCGGCGTACCCGCTTTCCCTGTGGACACCCACATTCACCGGCTGGCGCAGCGCTGGGGCCTGAGCTCCGGCAAGAACGTCGCCCAGACCGAGCGCGACCTGAAGCGCCTGTTCCCGCGGGAGTACTGGAATCGCCTGCACCTGCAGATCATCTACTACGGCCGCGAGTACTGTACGGCGCGCGGTTGCGACGGGCGCGTCTGCGAAATCTGCCGCCGTGTGTACCCGGATCGCAAGCACCCGAAAAAGACCCGCAAGGCCTGAGAAAAACGCCCCGGGATTTGCTATCCTACGCGCCCTTTCACAGGCGGCAAAGCGACGTGACCACGCTCTACGGCATCAAGAACTGCGACACGGTAAAAAAGGCGCGCAAGTGGCTGGACGCCCACGGTATCGACTACCACTTCCACGATTTCCGCGAAGACGGCCTGGAACGCGGGCAGGTCGCCGCCTGGCTGGACGAACTGGGCTGGGAAGTACTGCTCAACCGGCGCAGCACCAGTTGGAAGGGGCTGGACGAGGCGACGCGCCAGAACATGGATGACGCGACCGCGCTGACGGCCATCCTGGCGCAACCGACACTGATCAAGCGCCCGCTGCTGGACACGGGCACCCAGCGCCATACAGGTTTCTCACCCGCCGATTACGGCAAGCTTTTCAGCGCTCATACCCTCTAGAACCAGGTGAACGACATGACCGACTCTGCATTTGCCTTCGGGCTTGGTGTAGGCACAGAAAACAGCAAGGGCGAATGGCTGGAGGTGTTCTTTCCCCAGCCGCTGCTGAACCCCCCGGCCGCGCTGGTCAGCGCCGCGGCGGAGTGCGACTCCGGCGACACGCTGTCGGCGAACAAACTAGCGGACCTGGCCACACGCCTCGAGCAAGCGGGCGAGGCGGGGCAGGCGGCGCTGGCACTGCGCCTGGCGGACAGCTCGCAGCCGGCGGTCGCGGTGCTGCTGCGCGAGGACGCGCCGCCGGCGAACGTGCCCGAGGGCTACCTCAAGCTGCACCTGCTGTCGCACCGCCTGGTGCAGCCCCACGGCACCAACCTGGACGGCCTGTTCGGCATACTGCCGAATGTCGCCTGGACCAACGAGGGCGCGGTCGATATCGGCGAACTGGCGGAGCGGCAGTTCGCCGCCCGCCTGCGCGGCGAGGTGCTGGAGGTGAGTTGCGTGGACAAGTTCCCCAAGATGACCAACTACGTGGTCCCCGCGGGCGTGCGCATCGCGCACACCGCACGGGTGCGCCTGGGCGCCTATCTCGGCGAGGGCACCACCGTCATGCACGAGGGCTTCGTCAACTTCAACGCCGGCACCGAGGGTCCCGGCATGATCGAGGGGCGCATCTCCGCCGGCGTGATGATCGGCGCCGGTTCCGACCTCGGTGGCGGCGCGTCCACCATGGGCACCCTGTCCGGGGGCGGCAAACTCGTCAACGGCATGGGCGAGGGCTGCCTGGTCGGCGCCAATGGCGGCACGGGCATCCCCCTCGGCGACCGCTGCACCATAGAGGCCGGCCTGTACCTGACCGCGGGCACCGTCGTCGCCATCCTGGACAGCGAGGGCAACGCGGTGGAAACCGCCAAGGCACGCGAGCTGGCCGGCAGGTCGGACCTGCTGTTCCGGCGCAACTCCCGCACCGGGGCGGTGGAATGCCTGACCAACCGCAGCGCCGTGGAGCTCAACGAGGAGCTGCACGCGCACAACTGAGCGCGGGCGACAATCGTGGAAAAAACCCTGGCCCTGTGCTGCGAACTGATCCGCCGGGAATCGGTGACTCCCGAGGACGCCGGCTGCCAGGCGCTGATGATAGAGCACCTGCAGGGGCTGGGCTTTACCTGCACGGAACTGCCTTTCGCCGAGGTCAGTAATTTCTGGGCACTGCGCGGCACACAGGGGCCGGTGCTCGTCTTCGCCGGCCACACCGATGTGGTGCCCACGGGCCCCCTCGAGGAGTGGCGCACCCCCCCGTTCGAGCCCACCCTGCGCGACGGCGTACTCTACGGCCGTGGCAGCGCCGACATGAAGGGGTCGCTGGCGGCCATGCTGGTGGCCTGTGAGGATTTTGTCGCCGCCCACCCTGACCACCCCGGGCGCATCGCCTTTCTCATCACGTCCGACGAGGAGGGACCGGCGGTCAACGGCACGGTCAAGGTGCTGCAGTACCTGCAGCAACAGGGCGAGAGCATCGACTGGTGCGTGGTCGGGGAACCCTCCAGCTCGCAGGCGCTGGGGGATGTCATCAAGAACGGCCGGCGCGGTTCGCTCAACGCCACCCTGCGGGTGCGCGGCACCCAGGGCCACGTCGCCTACCCGCACCTGGCGGACAACCCCATCCACCGCGCCCTGCCCGCCCTGCACGCGCTGGCGAGCGAGACCTGGGACCAGGGCAACGCGTTCTTTCCCGCCACCAGCCTGCAGATATCGAATATCCACGCCGGCACGGGCGCGACCAACGTCATCCCCGGCGAGCTGGAGGTCACCTTCAACTTCCGCTACTGCACCGAGGTGACCGACGCGCAGCTACGGCAACGCACGGAGGCGATTCTCGAACGCCACGGACTGGACTACCACATCGACTGGCAGCTCAGCGGCCTGCCCTTCCTCACCGACAGCGGCGCGCTGGTCGAGGCGGTGCGCCGCAGCGTCGAGGCGGTTACCGGGCAGGCGCCGCAGCTGTCCACCGGCGGCGGCACCTCCGACGGGCGCTTCATCGCCACCACCGGCGCCCAGGTAGTGGAACTGGGGCCCGTCAACGCCACCATCCACAAGACCAACGAGGAAGTGAACGCACAGGACCTGCCGCGCCTCGCGGCGATGTACCGGGGAATTCTCGAGCGGCTGCTGTTGCCCGGCAGCTAGTCCCGCAGGGCGCCCAGTTGCGACTCCAGCGCCGCGCGCGCAAGGGCGCGGTTGTCGGCGCCGGGAACGACCAGTACAGGACCTGCTGGCAGCGCCTGCAGACTGGCCTCCACCACCTCGGCCGGCTCCATCCACAACGCCGCGGGAATCGACTCGCGCTCGAAGCCCTGCTGCTCCATGGCGTCGTGAAACCCGGTGCGGATGAACCCCGGACACAGCGCCTGCACGCGAATACCGCTGTCGCGCAGCTCTTCATGCAACGCCAGGGAGAAATGGCTGAGAAACGCCTTGGAGGCCCCGTACACGGCGTAGCCCCTGCCCGGCACCAGCGCGCCCAGGGAGCAGACGTTGATAATGGCGCCGCCGCCAAGTTCGCGCATGAAGGGCACGGCCGCCCGGCACAGGGTCATGGCGGCGTCGGCGTGCAGGGTCAGCATATCGCGCTGGCGGTTTACCGCCATCCGCTCGAAATCACCCCAGGTGGAGAAACCGGCGTTATTGACCAGGATGTCCGCGGGGCCCTTCTGCCGCAGCGCCTCCATGACCCGCGCGACCCCCTCGGTACGGGTCAGGTCGGCGGCCACGCAGTGCACCTCCACCTCGCCAGCCAGTTCCCGGGCCAGCGCGGCCAGCGGTTTGTCGCCGCGCGCGACGGCGATGACCACCTCGCAACGTGCGGCGAGCTGGCGGCAGAACTCGGCACCAAGGCCGGCGGAAGCGCCCGTCACCAGGGCGGTTTGCTTGTGTTCGGACATAGTGTCTCCGCGCTAATACCGGGTGCGAAGCCAGGCAGCGGGAAGGCTAGTCCAGGGCGCGACGCACGTGCACATCATACCGCACCGCCTTGCCGCGAATACAGTGCGAGGGCTGCAGGCCGCCGAGAGCGGGGCTGCGCGCCGCGCGCTTCACCACCACCCGGGCGACATCCTGCTGCAGGGCCCAGTCGAGCAAGCCCTCGGCATCCGCATTGTCCTGTTCCCCCAGCAGGCGCTGCAACAGGGCCATTTCCTTTTTTACCGCCGCGCTCTTGTTGCGCTGCGGGAACATCGGGTCGAGCAGTATCACCTCGACGCCACACAGGGCCTGCGCGTCGAGCGCGCGGGCGTCACCGGCGTGCAGGCTCATGCGACCCACGGTCTGCAACAGCCAGTCGTCGGTGCTGGCCGCCGCGCTCTCCAGGCCCGCGCGCAGCAGTTCCAGCACGACCTTGTTGCGCTCACAGAGTCTCACCCGGCAGCCCAGGTCGGCGAGCACGAACGCGTCCCGGCCCAGCCCCGCCGTGGCGTCGAGCAGGCCCGGCGTGCGCTGGCCGGTGACCCCCACGGCGCGCCCGATCAGTTCGTTGTTGCCGCCGCGCCGGCGGTGCCGCATGCCGCCCGCGCCGAAATCCACCCGCAGGGGACCGGGAGCGGGACTGGCCAATTCCTGCAGGGCGATGCAGCGGTCGCGACACACCAGCAGCGCCTGGGCAGTGTCGTGCGGCGGCTGCGCGCCGGGTGCGAGCAGGGGCAGACCCAGTCGCGCGGCGCAGGCGCGCGCGCGTTCCAGGTCGGCCTCGCCGTGAGGCAGGACCGCGAGGTCCAGGGGAGCCGGGGTGCTCAGTGTCCCTCGGTGGCCAGCATGGCCTCGAGGTTGCGGCAGTTTTCCACGATGGCGTCCATGTACAGGTGACGCCCGCCGAAGTGCTCCGCAGCGTAGCGATGCACGCCGTCGAACTGTTCGCCCAGGCGCACTTCCATGGTCGTGCGGATGAAGGCCGGGGTCATGCTCAACAGTTGTTCACGGGAGCGGTAGATCGTCCCCATGTGCGACTGCTCGCCCTGCTCGCCGGCGAGGCCGCCAGCGACAAACTCCTCGTACAGGTACTCCCGGCACTTCGCGGCATAATCGATGTCGGCCAGTTGCGCGATCAGATCGGCGGTGCCCAGCAAGGTGCCGAGCAGGTACTCCGCACGGCCGTGGACCTCGATGCTTTGCGGATCCCTGTCATAGCCGGTGAAGTAGATGATTCGCGTGCAGGTGCCGACGATGTCCTGCAGGCCGACCTCGGGCAGGTAGGACGCGAGAAAGCGCGCGCCGCGGCTGACGTGCACACGGGTATACGCGGCGCCGTTACTGTGCCGTGTGTCGCGGGTGCGGCGTATATAGCCGGAATCGTGGAACAGGGCCGTGGCAATGCCGGCCAGGGCGAGTTCGGAGGACAGGCGCACCTCCTGTTCGGGATTGCGCAGGCAGCCATCGAGCAGGCGCCCCATCGCCAGTGTCACGTCGAGCACGTGCTGCAGGTTGTGGTACTGGATGTCACAGGCGCGAAAGCCGGGGTAATCGCCCTCGTAGAGGCGCTGCAGGTCGCGAAACAAGACCTCCAGCACCGCGAAATCAAATGCGCGGAAATGTTCCTGGAGGATCGAGCGCACCGCGCCGCAAACGGCGCTGGCAGAGCTGACGTCCACGGTATTGCTCACGTCCATGTGGCCCGCGCGCTGAATCTGGCCCATGACCGCTATTCCTCGGTAATGGTCTTGTTGCCGCGTTTCTTCAGCAGCGATGACAGGTCGTCGATGAGTTCCTCGGTACTGGCGCCGGATTGCACCGGGGGCGACGCCGCCTGCTCGGAGCGGCCGGGAAGCCGGGACGGGTCCAGCCCCAGGGTCATCACCTCGCCGGCGAGATCAATTTCTATCTCCAGGTTGTAGGCGTAGCGCGACAGGCCGTGTTTGTCGACGATGCGGAATCGCCGCGGGCGGGTTTCGCCATCGGCGTCCTCCATATCGGTGAGGTGACAGGACATGGCGTCGATGCCCTTGCTGGACAGCGCGATGCCGCGTACCGCGTCGAGGGCGCGGTTACAGGCGCTGACGAAAGCGGCGGCCGAGACCGAGGTAATGGACTTCACCGCATTGCCGCCCCAGCCGGCCTGCTGGCAGTGAAACTCGCCGATGAGCACCTGGTGCGCCTGGGCCAGGTCCAGCATACGCGCCAGCTCTATGGTCACATCGCCGACGATATAGCTGAACACGGAAGGATTGACCCCCTCCGCCTGGTACAGCTCGTAGTGACCACCGATATGGTAACCGGTGCGGATGACCGGCACGGTATTGCCCCGGGAGGCCGCGCGTGCAACAGCGTTGTCGGCCACTACCAGCAGCATGAAGACAAACAGGTCCTGGTTGGCGCTGGCGCTCAGGTCGCGGTTCCAGACATAGTAGCCGTCGCCGGTGGTGGTGCGGGCGAAGTTGATCTCGATACCCTTGCCCCACAGCTTGCTGCAGGCGGAATTGAGGGAATAGGACAGGCTGTTGAGCTGGCTGGCCTGTTCGAACGGCGTATAGAGGGAAAAATCGACGATGTCGAACAACAGCACAGCCCGGCTGTCGACATAGCTGAGGCCGTAGCGCTTGATCAGTTCCTCGACCGACGCCAGCACCTGCGCCTCTTCGGAAAGCGCCGTATTCAACTTGATAAACGTGGGGGATACGTCCAGGCGTTCACTGACCGCGAACAACTCGTCGCGGCTCTTGCGCCGCTCGCCGGAGATCAGCTCGCGAATAAACGCCTCGTTGTCGCGGCTTTCATCGTCGCTGGCGCCACCGGCCGCGGCGCAGTAGTTGCCGAGAAAATAGTGCGGGACAAAAATGACCAGCAGGCCGCGCTCATCGGAACTCCAGCACAGGACGATGTTCTGCCCCATGCGCCACTGCTTGCGCAGCGTCTTTTCCAGCGACTTCAGGTTCCCGCGCTGGACAATGCTGATGGCCTCGAGGGAGTCGCCCCCCTCGTTGACCTGCGCCCGCTCGCCGGATGCGCGCCCGCGCATGCCGCGCGTACCGGGCGCTCTGTCACCGTGCCTGGCATCCCGGGACTCCCCGTCGGGGGACCCGCCGTCACTGGAATTCGACATACCGCCGATCGCTCCTCCCGGCTGCGCCCGGTGGCGTGCTCCACCGCGTCCATTGGCATTATAATGGCCATTGGAGCGCCGGACCATGCCTGTCAACTCCAGGATGCTCATTTTGGGTAAGCCCCACCCGCAGGGAGTGCTGTAATCATGCCGTCGCACATCGTGTCTTCGTCTTTTTTCCTGTGTCTGTCACTGCTCCTGGCCGCCTGCCAGGGCTACGATATCAAGGTCAATGACCGGGTCGTCTACTCGCCGCCGCCGCTGTTCACCGGCTTCGACATCGCCGACCCGGCCCTGCGCGCCTGTGTCGAGCAGGCCATCGTCGACCAGTCTGTCACCGCCCCGGCGGAACTGGTGGACCTGAACTGCGCCCACGCGGGCATCACCGACCTCGGCGGTCTCTCGGTCTTCACCGGGCTCAGGCGCCTGCGCATGTCCGCCAACGGCATCCGCAACCTGGTCGAGCTGAACCGCCTGGACGAGCTGCGCGAGCTGTACCTCGATGACAACCGCATCGTCGACCCGGTGCCGCTATACGGCCTGAGCGCGCTGGACCACCTGGACCTTTCCGGAAATCCCGACCTGCAATGCCCGCGCGACGCCGCGCTGGCAGGGGTGAAAACCCTGCAACTGCCCAATCACTGCCCCGCTCCGGGCGCCTGACCCGGCACGTGTTCCTGTCCTGCCGCACAGGCGGGCGACTTCGCAAGCGGCCCGCTGTGCCCTGAAGATTCGCAGCCTAGCGCAAAGCCCGGCGCGGCGTCAGGCGCGCGCGCGGGCGGCGGCCCGGAAACGGGAATGGGGTCACAATTGGGGGAAAAAATGCGCGGCAGGGAGCTCCCGTCGCAGGCCTGCTCAGTCGACCTGCAGCCAGCCGAAACCCTCTGCCTGGCAGGCGAATACCACCCTGTCCAGGGAATCGAGTACGGACAGCAACGCCTCCTCGGCGAGCTCGCGGCGGTTGTTCTTCTCGCTGACGTGCGCCACCACCAGGTGGGCGAGCGCGGGAGCGTTCAACTGGCGCAGCAGGTCCACCGCCTGCTGGTTGTTCAGGTGCCCCCAGTCCCCGCCGACGCGCCGCTTCAGATGCGGCGGGTATTCCCCGTGCATCAGCGTTTCCAGGTCGTGGTTGAACTCCAGCATCAGCAGGCGGCAGTCGCGAAAGCTCTGCACGACATGCGGGGTAACGCTGCCCAGGTCGGTCAGGATGCCCAGGCTTCGCTGGCGCCAGTCGAAACGGAACTGGCAGGGCTCGGCGGCGTCGTGGGGCACCGCCACCGTCTGCACCGAGAGTTCCCCCAGCGGCAGGGTCTCGCCGCAGTTGAAACACCGGTAGTCGTCGGCGCCGTCCAGCCTGCCGCTGCCCAGGGTGCCGTGCGTAAGGTATACCGGCAGCTTGTGCTTGCGCGCAAGGCCGGCCACACCACTGGCATGATCGCCGTGTTCATGGGTTACCAGTACAGCGTCGAGATCGCCGGGCTCGACGCCCAGGCGCGCCATACGCCGGGTGGTTTCGCGCAGGGAAAAGCCACAGTCGACCAGCACCAGGGTGGAGCCGGCGCGCACCAGGGTGCCGTTGCCGCGGCTGCCGGATCCCAGGGAGGCGATCTGCATCAATGCCTGCCAGCGCCGTGGGCACTGCGGAACCGGGACCCGGGCATCGCGCAACCTGCCGCCACGGGCCTAGTTGATGTTGCCCTTGATGAGTGACAGCAGGGCCTGCTCCTCGCGTTTTTCCAGGACGCGCGAGGCGTCCTCGGGACGCAGGCGAATGCTGACCGTCTGCGCGTCCACGACGTCCATGTTCACCAGGAAGCGCACACCGGCGAGCGGGTGTTCCTCCTCACCCCACAACCAGTCGAACCAGCCCTCTTCCTCGGCGTTCTCAGGGCCCAGGAAGCGCGTGTAATAGACGCCGGCGGAACGGTCGCGGTCGACGATCTCAAACGTGGACTTTTCCAGCCCCCGCGCCAGCGACGCCCAGGCGCGGTCGAAGGGCAGCCCCAGGTTGATGTAGGTATAGCCCTGCGCGGACTCCTGCAGGGATATCTTGCCGCCGGAACTGATGCCCTGCTGGGCGACCATGGACACGGGGGTGGAATCCGCGGTATCGGCGAGGTACTGCGCCACGGCACGCAGCATTTCCTGCGCCTGGGCCGGGTCGTCAGAGGTACGTGGCCAGTTGTCCACATCCCCCGCGCGATTCATCTGCAATACGTGGAGTTCACTGGTGGCACGCTGCACGCCCTGCTCCATGCGAAAGCGAAAGCGGCTCTCCATGGGTTTGCCCTCAAGCTTGAGCCAGCCGGTGTCGATGGTGCCGGCGCGCGCATCCGCCCGGGCGACCTGCATGCCCGCGGCGGCGAGAAAACTGCGCACCTGGGGCCACACCTGGCCGGGAGCGAGTTCCACCAGCGCCCAGCTCTGTTCGCCCAGCTTCTGGATACGCACCACCTCGGCACCGGCGCCTCCCACCAGGGGCGCAGGCCTGGGCACCTCGAACTCACCCGCCAGCACCAGGTCTTCGCGCACCGGCGGCACCACGTAGAGTTCGCGCAGGGCGGCGCTGTCCTTGTCCCCGGGCACCTTGACCACGGGGGTTTCCGACGCGCGCTTGTAATCCTGGGACTTGTCGCGAAATACGCCGTCGTCGCCGAACAGGAAGCCGCAGCCGGACAGCAACGGCAGGACACAGAACATCACGGCCAGGGGAGTACGCATCATTGCCGCGCCACCCCGGCGGATTCAAGGGCGGCGATGACCGGCGCGTGAAAACGTTCGTCGAGAACGGTCAGGGGCAGGCGGATGCCCTCGCCGACCAGGCCCTGGTAGTGTAAAGCCCATTTCACGGGTATCGGGTTCGCCTCCAGGAACAGCGCGTGGTAGAGAGAGACAAGTTGATCGTTGATCTCCGCCGCGGTCTGGCGCTCGCCAGACAGCGCCGCCTCGGCCAGGCGCGCGTTGAGCGCGGGAGCGACATTGGCGGTGACCGAGATCCCCCCCTGCCCGCCCGACAACATCAGCTCCATGGCGGTGGGGTCGTCGCCGGAGTAGATGGCGAAATCGTCGCCACAGCGCGCCAGCAGGTCCGGCAGGCGCGACAGGTCGCCGGTGGCATCCTTGAGGCCGATAATATTGTCCACCTCTGCCAGGCGCACCACGGTGTCGTTGTCCATGTCCACCGCCGTGCGTCCGGGCACGTTGTAGAGGATTTGCGGGATGGCCACTTCCTCGGCGACCGTGCGAAAGTGCTCGTAGAGTCCGCGCTGGGTCGGCCGGTTGTAGTAGGGCGTCACCAGCAGGCAGGCGTCGGCGCCCGCGCCCGCCGCTGACTCGGTCAGCTCGATCGCCTCGCGCGTCGAGTTGGAGCCCGTGCCGGCAATGACCGGCAGGCGGCCGGCGCAGTGCTTGACGCAGTGGCGAATGACCTCGCAGTGCTCGGGCACGCTCAGGGTGGCACTCTCGCCCGTGGTGCCCACCGCGCCGATGGCGGCGGTGCCCACCGCGAGGTGCAGGTCCAGTAACCTGTCCAGGCTGTCCCAGTCGACGCTGCCGTCCTCGTGCATGGGGGTTACCAGGGCGACGATGCTACCGGTGATCATGTGTCTACTCCGCGTGCGGGGCGGGTCGCCGCTCCCGGGGCGCCCGCTTGGTTGCGGGGAAGCCCGCCATTATCCATGACGGCGACAGGATGACAACCTGTCCGCTACAATGGGCTGCCGACGCCAACCGCCGAAAACGACCACCCCGGGGACAACCCATGCCACGCATTATCGCACCCTGCCTCGCCCTGCTACTGGCCGTACTCACCGCGGTCGCCGTGGCGCAGGAGCCGCAGGTCGGCGAGCTCTCCAGCCTGGACCGCCAGTTCATGCAACAACAGCGCGACCTGCTGCAGGAACTGGCCGCACTGCGCCTGGGGCGGCGTTTCAGCGGTGAGCGCGAGCGCGACCTGGCGCTGCTACAGGCGCTGCTGGACCGCGACATCGTGCGCCCGGACCAGACCCGCGAGCTGCAGGCAATGGGCGTCATCCTCGGCGACCACCTGGCGGCGGACCTCGACCTGCACTGGGTGGTGTACGAGGACCAGCTCGGGCGCAGCCGCGCCCTGCGCTACCGGGACAGCGACACCTTCCTCTTCCCGGTAACCATGATCGCGCGCCGGCTCGAGGGCGGCGCCGAGGCCAGGGTAAACGAGATCTACCGCAAGGCCAGCGACACTGTCGAGCGCCTGCGTCCGGCCCTGCCCTATCGCTGACTGTCCCGGCCCCCGCGGGGCTCTTGGCATTTCTGCGGCCCAGTGTTTAGACTGTTTACAAACAAGCACAGCGGCAGCCGATGAGCAGCAACACCCCCGACTACGTTCTCGACGGTCACGACCGCGAAGAGTCCTCGCTGCGCCTTTCCGGGGACTGGGTCCAGGGGCAGCATCACGGCGACTTCGCCGCGCTGCAGTCCGCCCTGCGCGTATCCCACCCCCTGCGCCTGACCGCCGACGGCGCCGGGCTGGGCGCCTGGGATTCCATCCTCATGGCCTTCCTGCTGCAATGCCACAACTACTGTCGCGAGGCAGGCATCGACTTCCGCACGCGCAATATGCCCGAGGCGGTGGAGCGCCTGCTGGCCGTGGCGACCGCGGTCAGCGCGCACGAGCCGCCGGCGGACGATGCGCCGCACTGGCTGCACGCGCTGCGGCCCGGCAAGCTGCTGCGCGACCTGGTCGACCGCCTGCGCGAATCGCTGGGCTTTGCCGGTGAGGTGTGCATCGCACTGGCGCGGCTGGTCAGCGGGCGCGCCAATACCCGGCGCATCGACTTTCTCACCTTCTGCCACCAGGCCGGGCCGGACGCCTTCGCCATCATCAGCCTGACCAGCATCCTGGTGGGCATGATCCTCGCCTATCTCGGCGCCGTACAACTGCAGCAGTTCGGCGCGGAAATCTTCGTCGCCGACCTGGTGGTCATCGGCATGCTGCGCGAAATGGGGGTGCTGATGACCGCCGTGGTCATGGCCGGGCGCACCGGCGCGGCCTATGCCGCGCAACTGGGTACCATGCAGACCAACGAGGAAATCGACGCCATCACCACCATGGGGATATCGCCCATCGAGTTCCTGGTGATCCCGCGCATGCTGGCGCTGGTGGCGATCATGCCGCTGCTGACCGTGTACGCCAACCTGCTGGGCATCATCGGCGGCGGCATCGTCGCCGGCGGCATGGGCATTTCACCCGTGGTGTACATCAACCAGGGTCTGGGCGCGATGACGCTGGCCCACCTCAGCGTGGGGGTACTCAAATCGTTCCTCTTCGCCGCCCTGATCGCGGTGGCCGGTTGCCGCGCCGGCATCAACTCCGGCCGCAGTTCCGCCGCCGTGGGCCAGGCGGCGACCGACGCCGTCGTCACCGCCATCGTCTACCTGATCGTCGCCGACGCCGCGGTCAACATCATCTTCCAGCAGGTGGGCCTGTGATGGGGCAGGCGCATATCGAGGTGCGCGACCTGACCATGGCCTACGGCTCATTCGTCATCCAGCGCGACCTCAATTTCGACGTCAATCGCGGCGACATCTTCGTCATCATGGGCGGCAGCGGCTGCGGCAAGAGCACCCTGCTCAAGCACATGCTGGGCCTGATCGAGCCCAGCTGCGGCGACATCGCCTACAACGGGCGGAATTTTACCCGCGCCAATGCCGCTGAACAGGAAGCCATGCGCCAGCGCTGGGGGATCACCTACCAGAATGGCGGTCTGTTCAGCGCAATGACCCTGGCGGAGAACGTCTCCCTGCCGCTGCAGCTCTACACCCGCTATGCGCCGGCCGAAATCGCCGACATCGTCGCCTACAAGCTGGCGCTGGTGGGCCTCGACGGCTACCAGGGGTACTACCCCTCGGAGATCAGCGGGGGCATGCGCAAACGCGCCGCCCTGGCCCGCGCCATTGCGCTGGACCCGGAGATACTCTTCTTCGATGAACCCTCGGCCGGCCTGGACCCGATCAGCTCGCGGCTGCTCGACGAGCTGATCGCGCAACTCAAGGACAGCATCGGCGCCACGGTGGTGATGGTCACGCACGAACTGCCGAGCATCTTCGCCATCGCCAACAACAGCGTCTACCTGGACAACAACAGCCGCACCATGATCGCCCAGGGCGACCCGGCGCAGCTGCGCGAGCACAGCGACCAACCCGTGGTGCGCCAGTTCCTGTCGCGCAGCGCCGCCGCCAGTACAAGCGCCGCCGCCAGTGAGGAGAGCCAATGAGTGAGAAGCCGCATACCGTCGCCATCGGGGCCTTTGTCGCCGGCGCGGTACTCATTGCCGTCACCACCCTGCTGTTCGTGCTGGGGTCGGGCTTCGGCACGAAGGAAAAAGTCGTGATGGTGTTCGACGGTTCCGTCACCGGCCTCAACATCGGCGCGCCGCTGGCGATCCGCGGCGTAAAAGTGGGCCAGGTCACCGATATCGAGCTGATCCTCGATTCCGACAACCTCGAACTGATCATGCTCGTGGAAGCGGACTTCGACCCGGGCGCCATCCGCCGTCGCGGCGCGGCCAACGACGACCTCACCGAAGAACTGCTGAACCGCGGCCTGCGCGCCCAGCTCAACACCCAGAGCCTGCTGACCGGCCTGCTCTATATCCAGCTCGATTTTCACCCGCAGAGCGAACTGGTGCTGCGCGATATCGATTCACCCTACTTCCAGTTCCCGACGGTGCCGTCCGACCTGGAGCGCATCACGCGCAAGCTGCAGGATATCGATTTCGGCGCGCTGGCCGAGGATGTCGAGGCCATGGTGGAACAGTTTTACGCGGTGGCCTCCAGCGAGGACGTGCAGGCCCTGCCGCGGCAGGCCACGGCGGCGCTGCAATCGCTGACGTCCCTGAGCGAGGAACTGCGTGCGCAGCTGGCCAGCAGCGGGCCGCGACTGGACTCGGTGCTGGACGAGACCGCCGCCACGGTGTCCAGCGCCCACGACGAGCTGCCGCGGTTGTCCGAGTTGATCGAGAGCAACCTGCAGACACTGGAAATCGCGACGGACACCTTCCGGCAGGCCATGGGTAACGTCGAGGACCTTGCCTCCCAGGATTCGGCGACCCTGTACCGGCTGAACAACGCCCTGGCGGAACTGGCCCGGGCCGGGCGCTCACTGCAGGCCCTGGCCAGGACGCTGGAAGAACAACCCGAGTCCCTGATTCAGGGCAGGAGCCAGAACAAGCGATGAACACGACATACCGGACCTTCGCATGCATCATCTGCTGCTGCGCGCTGCTCACGGCCTGCGGCAACAGCCCGCCGCACAACTACTACCTGCTGAGCGCGACGCCGGCGCAGGCGGCGCGGGGCGACACGCCGACACTGGGGGTTGGCCCGGTTGCCGTGCCCGAATACCTGGCCAGGGAAAATCTCGTCCACAACCGGGACGGCAATACACTGCGGGTGTCGGACTCCGACTACTGGGCCGAACCGCTGGCGCACGGCATGGCGCGGGTCATGGCGCTGAACCTCGCGGCACTGCTGGACACGCAGGGCGTGCGCCTGTACCCCTGGCACAGCGGCCGCGCGCCTGACTACGGGTTCAGGATGACGGTGTTGTCAATGGACGCCGACGCGACGCAGGCGAGCCTGGTGGCCGAGTGGCTGCTCTACCGGCCCGCCGACAACAGCGTGGTGGCACGCAGGATGGAGCAGTTGCGGCAGCCGTTGCAGGACAACTCCGCCGCGGCCATTGCCGCGGCCTACAGCGAGTTGCTGTTGCAGCTGTCGCGCACGGTGGCGGCGGACATTCGCGCCGACAGCGGCGACTGAGACGCGCCGGGCGCTCAGAAATCCTCGGCGCGCAGCATGGCGTCGGAGCCGCCGTCGACGAAAAACACCGAGCCGCAGACGAAGTCGGCGTCCTCGCTGAGCAGGAAGCGCATGACATTGGCGATCTGCCGCGGCTGCGCGGTGCCGCCCAGCGGGACACTGTCGCCAAACGCCCTGATGACCTCGCCCATCTCCTCGTCCTGCAGCACCTGCTCGGTCAGCGGCGTCATGGTAATGCCGGGCGCCACGGCGTTGAGGCGGATGCCGTCGGCGGCGTAGGCGACGACGTTGCGCCGCATCCAGATGGTGACGGCGCGCTTGGAGCCGGCGTAGGCCGTGTGGCCGTCGCGCTCCTCCAGCGCGGCGCAGGTCGCGGTCTCGTCCCCGCCCAGGCAACCCTGCACGAAAGGGTCATCCGCCGGCACCATGGGCGCGGAATTGGAGGAGACAAACAGGATGCTGCCGTTTTTCTTCGCCACCAGGTCGCGCAGGCCCTCGACCGTGGCGATCACCGCGAAGTAGTTGACCTGGGCGATCAATGACAGCGGGCGCGCCACCGGCGGCAGGCCCGCGCAGGGGATGAAGCCGTCGAGGCCGTCCGCGGCGAGTTCACGCACGCCGTCGACCGCCCGCTGCCGCCCGTCGGCGGTGGACAGGTCGGCGACCACATCGCCCTCCTTGATGTCCACCGAGATGACCCGGTGGCCGGCCTGCTCAAGCTGTGATTTCAGTTCCGCGCCGATGCCCGTGGCGCCGCCGGTAATCGCGTATACACCCATGGTGTTCTCCTGTGTCCCTTGCCCCGTTGCTCAGTGGCCGGCATTGTGTACCGATGCCGGGGGCCGCGCCATGTTGCCAGGGGTCAATTTCCTGTGCTAATCCAGCCGCTCGGTTCAATCGCCCAGCGACACCACCTCGCCGACGGGAGTGAGGCCGGACGGGTCCTTGTTGCGCGCATTGCCGATGGAGCGCGCCAAGGGAGCCAGGTGCAGCGGAAATTTCAGCCGCGGGCGGAACAGTTCGTCCGCGGCGGCAATCTCCCGGCTGTTGTCCAGCCAGCGCGCGCTCTCGTCGGGCGTCAGCAGTACCGGCATGCGCCGGTGCCAGGGCTCGAATTCCGGCGCCGCGGCCGTGGTCACCAGGGTGCAGGACAACAGCGGTTGTTCGCCCCTGTCCCACACGTCCCACAGGGCGGCCACCGCCAGCGCGGCCTGCTGGTTCGTGACCAGCCAGGGCTGCTTCGCCCCGCCCGCGCCGCGCCACTCGATAAAACTGCTCATCGGCACCACACCGCGCTGGTGGCGAAACGGCGCGCGGAACGCCCGGCTCCTGCCCAGTGTTTCGCTGCGCGCGTTGAACATCGCGTACTTCTGGTCGACCTGCGGCGCCCAGGCGGGAGTCAACCACCAGCGCGCCTGCCGCAGCAGCGGCCCGTGCTCGCCGTGCACCACCAGCGACACCTGTTCCGTGGGCGCCACGTTGGCGCGGGACGGCAGGGAGAGGTCTATACCCAGGTCGCGCAACAACGCCTGCAGACCCGGGCTGTCGATGACATTGAAGCGTCCGCACATGGCCGCACTGTGCCCAACTGCTGCGCCCCTGACAAGCGCGCCGGCACCGGGCGCGCTTGCCTGCTCTCCTGCCCGGGGGTACCCTGTGCCACGTTTTCTCGCCCCGGAGTTCACCTATGAGCGGCAAACCCCAGAATCCGGCCATCGAGGGCTGGTACACCATGGATGCCAGCCCGCACCTGATCGGCACCCGCTGCACCGACTGCGGCACGTACTTCTTCCCGCGGCAGACCCACTACTGCCGCAACCCGCAGTGCAGCAGCACGGAATTCGAGGATGTGCAGTTGAGCCGCACCGGTCGCATCTGGAGCTATACCAACGCCTGCTACAAGCCGCCGGAGCCCTTCATCGCGCCGGAACCCTTCGAGCCCTTCACCATCGCCGCCGTGGAGCTGGAAAAAGAGCAGATGGTGGTGCTGGGACAGGTGGTTACCGGGGTCAGCGTGGACGACATCAAGGTGGGGATGCCGGTGGAACTGGTGCTGGAACCCCTGCACGAGACCGACGAAGACATCAAGATGACCTGGAAATGGCAGCCGCTAGCCGGCTAGGCCGTCGCCGCAACAGCGTGGAGTAAGCAGACAATGTCCAATGAAATCGCCATCCTTGGCGCCGGCATGCATCCCTGGGGCAAGTGGGGCCACAATTTCGTGGAGTACGGCGTGGCCGCCGCGCGCGAGGCGCTGGCCGACGCCGGGGTGCCCTGGCAGGACGTGCGCTTCGTGTCCGGTGGCGCCACCGTGCGCTGCGGCTATCCCGGCTACGTCGCCGGCGCCACCTTCGCCCAGGCGCTGGGCTGGCAGGGCGCCGAGGTCAACACGTCCTACGCCGCCTGCGCTTCCGGCTCGCAGGCCCTGGCAGCGGCGCGCAACAAGATCAACGCGGGCGAGTGCGACGTCGCGCTGGTGGTCGGCGCGGACACCACCCCCAAGGGCTTTCTCGCCCCCGCCGGTGGCTACCGGCCGGAAGACCCGGACTGGGTGCGCTTCTACCTGGGCATCACCAATCCCACCTACTTCGCGCTCTACGCGCGGCGGCGCATGGACCTGTACGGCGACACCCTGGAAGATTTCGCCGCGGTAAAGGTGAAGAACTCCAGGATCGGCGCGCACAATCCCCGCGCGCGTTACAAGAAGGTGTTTTCCGCCGAGGACGTGGCGGCCTCCGCCATGGTCGCCGACCCGCTGCGCTTGATGGATATCTGCGCCACCTCGGACGGCGGCGCCGCGCTGGTGGTGTCCAGCCTGGAGTACGCGAAAAAAATCGGCAAGGCGAATGCCCCGCGCGTCGCGGCGATTTCCACCGTCACGCCGACCTTCGCCAGCGGCGTGGTGGAAATGCCCGACATCGCCACCGACTCCGCCGCGGCGGCCGGCGTGGAGGCCATCGCCTACCGCTCACAAATCCCGCTGAAGGCCTACGAGGAAGCCGGTATCGGCCCCGCGGACGTGGACCTGGCCGAGGTCTACGATCTCTCCACCGCCCTGGAACTGGACTGGATCGAGGACCTGCAACTGGCGCCGCGCGGCGAGGCGGCGGCGCTGCTGCGCGCCGGCGACACCGCGGTGGGCGGCAAGATTCCGGTCAATGCCTCGGGCGGCCTGGCCTGCTTCGGCGAGGCCGTGCCGGCGCAGGCGCTGGCCCAGGTCTGCGAACTGACCTGGCAACTGCGCGGCGAGGCGGGCGATCGCCAGGTGCAGGGCGCGAAGGTCGGTATCACCGCCAACCAGGGCCTGTTCGGCCACGGCAGCTCGGTGATCGTGAAAGCCTGACCACGGGCTGCACGGACCGCGCGTCGGCCCACCGGCCTGGCCGGCGGGCGCGCCACGTCACAGCTCGCGGATGTAGTCGAGCTGGTCGTTGACCATGTACAACCTGTGCCGCGGCCCTTGCGCATCCAGCGCCTCCGCGTCATAGCCGGCGTCGCCCTGGTAGAGAAAACAGATTCCGTCCTGCACGAAGACCATGCGCGGCGCATACATGATGGCGTCGCGGGCGCCGATGTGCCGGCGCGCGTGGGCGCAGTCGCGGCAGGCGGCGATGTCGCTGAGACTGACGAAGGTCGGCGGCATCAGGCGCAGGTCGTGCGCCTCGTCGGCGGACTCCGCCAGTGCCACGGACGGCGCCACCCAGCGATGCCTGGCGATCTCGCCGCCATCGACTACCACCTCCTGCTCATCCTCCAGCAGGGTGAGGAAGAACCAGGTGGCAAAGCGCCGCTTCGCACCCGCCGGCGTCGTCCAGTGGGACAGCCATACCAGCTGGTCCGCGCTGACCTGCACGCCCGCCTCCTCGCGGGTCTCGCGGATAGCGGCGTTGACCGCCGCGGCGTAGGGGTCGCGATCGGCGGTGTAGTCGGCCTCGTCCACCTTGCCGCCGGGAAACACCCACATGCCGCCCATGTGCGTAACCGCCTTGTCGCGCTGTACCAGCAGGGCCTCCAGCCCGTCGCGGCCATCGCGCAACAGCACCACCGTGGCCGAGGGGTGGACAGGCGCTACGACATCACTGGCCTCAATCATAATCGCGGCAGCGCGGCGCGGCTCAGGGAAAGAAACGGCTGATGGTATCGATGACGCAGGCGGGACGCTCGCTGCCCTCGATCTCGATGGTCATGCGCACGACGACCTGGACACCGCCCTTGACCTCCTCGGCACTGATCACCTCACCGTGACCGCGGATACGGCTGCCCACCGGGACGGCCGCCGGGAAGCGCACTTTCTCGCAGCCATAATTCACACCCATGGAAGTGTTCTCCACCTGCATGATCTGCGGCAGGAACAGGTTCGCCAGGGACAGTGTCAGGTAGCCGTGGGCGATGGTCGCACCGTAGGGGCCGTCCGCGGCCTTGTCCGGATCGACATGAATCCACTGGTGGTCGCCGGTGGCGTCGGCGAACTGGTTGATCCGTTCCTGGTCGATCTGCAGCCAGTCACTGTGCCCCAGGTCCCTGCCCACCGCCTCCAGCAGCGCCGCGGGATTGTCGAAAGTCGTTGCCATTACCTGCTCCGGTCATCAGCCTGTTCCGCGCGCAACTATAGCACCCGCGCGGCCCCCACCGCAGTGCCACCGGTTCAAGAATTTTGTAAAGCCGGCAATGTACGCTATTTTTTACCAGACAAGACCTTTCGGTAAGGAGCCGACAGCATGGAAAATCTCGACATAGCGATGCTCATCAACGACTACGCCATACCCTGGGGCCTGAAGATACTGACGGCCCTGATCATCTTTTACCTCGGGCGCATGGTCGTCAATATCGTGGTCAACGGCGTCAAGCGCCTGCTGCAATCGCGCGGCATGGACGAAATCCTGGTGGGCTTCCTGTCCAGCATCCTGCGCTGGGTGCTGCTGCTGTTCGTCGTGGTGGCGGCGCTGAGCCAACTGGGCATAGACACCACCTCGCTGGTCGCCCTGCTCGGTGCGGCGGGCCTGGCTATCGGCCTGTCGTTGCAGGGCTCGCTGTCCAACCTGGCTTCCGGGGTGATGTTGATCATCTTCCGGCCGTTCACCAAGGGGGACTTCGTCGAGGCGGGGGGCGCCACCGGCGTCGTCGACAAGATCAGTATCTTCACCACCACCATGACGACCCCGGACAACAAGGAAATCATCGTGCCCAACGGCGCCATCCTGGACAACAACATCACCAACTTCTCCGCCCGGGACACACGACGCGTGGATATGGTGTTCGGTATTTCCTATGACGACGACCTGCTCAAGGCGAAAAAATTGCTGGAGGAGATCGTCACGGCGGACGAGCGGGTGCTGGACGAGCCGGCGCCGGTCATCGCGCTGAGCGAACTGGGCGACTCCAGCGTCAACTTCGTGGTGCGCCCCTGGGTCAAGAGCGCGGATTTCTGGGGTGTGTTCTTCGACACCCAGGAAACCGTCAAACTGCGCTTCGACGAGGCGGGCATCAGCATTCCCTACCCGCAGATGGACGTTCACATGGACAAAGCCGAGTGACGCCAGTCGCGATCACTTAGCGGCAGTTCACAACATTTAACCCCCGGATCGACACACGCTCCGGGGGTTAAATGCGTTTATTACAAGTATTTCACAGGATGCCCGGGTGTGATTATGGTATAAATGCCGCCCGTTAATGCCGATCCATCGCGCGCTCACCCCGTGCGCCACCGATGGTCGCTGCACAGTTCACCAGGTGGTCGTCGACGTGGCATCCCGAACAAAACAACTCGTGCTGTCCGTCGCCCTTCTCGCCGGTGCGGTGGCGATCGCGACGCTGCTCTACCTCAACCGCCCGCCCACCGAAATTGCCGAGCCGGAGTACAAGCCGATCTCCATCGACGTGGCGGAAGTGGTCAGGGAAACCCTGCGCATTCCGGTACAGGCCCAGGGCACGGTGAGCCCGCTGCGCGAGTCGTCCCTGCTGTCGGAAGTGACGGGGCGCGTCATCGAGGTGTCACCCAATTTCAACGTCGGCGGCTTCGTCTCCGCAGACGAAATCCTGTTGCGCATCGACCCGCGCGATTACGAGACCAACCTGTTGCGCGCACAGGCCGCCGTGGAATCGGCCGAAAGCAACCTGGTGCAGGAAAAGGGCCGTGCCGAGGTCGCCCTGCGCGAGTGGCAGAAGCTCCCCGCGGGCAGCCAGCGCAGCGACGAGGCGCGCGACCTCTACCTGCGCAAGCCCCAGCTCGAACAGGCAGAAGCGCAGTTGCTCGCCGCCCAGGCCGACCTGGACACCGCGCGGGACAACCTGGAACGCACCGTGATCCGCGCACCCTACGACGCGCTGATTCGCGCCAAGCACAGCGACCTGGGCCAGTTCGTGGCGCCCGGCAGCCCGATCGCCGACGTGTTTTCCGTCGCTGTCGCCGAGGTGCGCCTGCCGATTCCCCAGGGGCGGCTGGACTACCTGGAATTGCCGGGCCTGGGCGACGCGGGCCAGGGCGCCCCCATAGACCTGTATACCGACGTGGCCGGCGAGGTAAAACACTGGACCGCCCACCTGCAACGCACCGAGGGTGTATTCGACGAGCGCTCGCGCGTGCTCTACGCGGTGGCGCGCATCGAGGACCCGTACGCGCTACAGCACCCGGGCCGCGAACCGCTGCGCATCGGCAGCTTCGTCAATGCGAATATACAGGGCCGCGAGATCGAGGACGTGGTCACCCTGCCGCGCCACGTGCTGCGCGCGGGCAACCAGGTCTGGGTGGTCGACGAGGGTATGCAACTGCGCAATCGCCAGGTCTCGATGCTGCGCACCGGCGGCGACCTGTTGTACGTCGTCAGCGGCCTGGACAACGGCGACCTGGTCTCGCTTACCACACTGGACAGCTCCTTCGACGGCTCCCGCGTCAGCATTCATTCGCGCACGCCATCCAACCAGCTAAACCGCCGCGAGCAAACACCGGCGCAGGGCGCGGAACTGGGTGACGCGACCGCAGCCGTGGATGCCGCTGCTGACGGCGCGGACGGCTGATGCAAACATCCACCCCGCGCAAGGGTATCATCGCCTGGTTCGCCCACAACCCGGTGGCGGCCAACCTGTTGATGCTCATCATCATGGCCGTCGGCCTGGGGTCGGCGTTCACCATCCAGCGCGCCATGTTCCCCGCCTTCGACTTCGAACTGATCTGGGTGCAGGCCACCTACCCCGGCGCCGCGCCGGAGGAAGTCGAACAGGGGATCGTGCTGAAGATCGAGGAGGCGATCAACGACCTGGAGGGCATCAAGCGCGTGGAATCGGACTCCTTCGAGTCCAATGCCACCATGATCATCCAGCCGCTGGACGGCACGGACGTCAACAAGCTCCTCGACGACGTGCAGAACCGCGTGGACGCCATCCAGTACTGGCCGGAGGCGGCGGAAAAGCCCGTCATTTCGCAGCCCGAAGTGCTGTTCCCGGCGCTGACGGTACAGGTATCGGGCAACATCGGCGAACGCAGCATGAAGGCGCTGGCCGAGAGTGTGCGCCGCGACCTGCTCACCTACCCCGAGGTGTCCGCCGCGGAAGTCATCGGCGCGCGCGACTACGAGATCGCCGTCGAAATCTCCGAGGAACTGCTGCGCGAATACCACCTGACCCTGGGGGACGTGGCCGACACCATCGCGGCCTCCTCACTGGACCTGCCCGCGGGCTCGGTGCGCACTGACAACGGCGAGATCATGCTGCGCACCACCGGCCAGGCCTATGTGCAGCAGGATTTTGAAAAGATCGTCCTGCGCACCTGGCCGGACGGCACGCGCCTGCTGCTCGGCGATATCGCCACGGTCAACGACGGCTTTGAAGAGGGCGCCGGCTTCGCGCTGTTCAACGGGGCCTACTCCCTGGGCATCAACGTCTACGCCATGGGCACGCAGGACATCATCGAGACCGCCGATGCCGCCAAGGCCTACGTGGCGCAGAAACGCGCGCAACTGCCGGACGGCGTCGAGCTCGATATCTGGTCCGACTCCACCTACTACCTGTCCGGCCGACTGCAGATGATGATGCAGAACCTGGCCATGGGCGCACTGCTGGTTTTCATCATCCTGGCGCTGTTCCTGGAGATCAAGCTGGCGTTCTGGGTGATGCTGGGCATACCCGTGTGCTTCCTCGGCGCCATGGCCATGATCAATACCCCCTATATCCACGCCAGCCTGAACATGATCAGCATCTTCGGTTTCATCCTGGTGCTGGGTATCGTGGTGGACGACGCCATCATCATGGGCGAGAGCGCCTATACCGAGACCGAGGCCCACGGGCACCACATCGACAACGTGGTAAAGGGTGTCTACCGCGTGGCCACCCCGGCGACCTTCGGCGTGCTGACCACCATCGTCGCCTTCGCCCCGACCCTGTTCGTGGACGGCATGTTCGGCGCCTTCCCGGAGGCCTGTGGCTGGGTGGTCATCCTATGCCTGGTATTCTCGCTGGTCGAGTCGAAGTGGATCCTGCCGGCCCACCTGGCGCACAGCAAGCCGACGCGCAATCGCCTGCTGCTGCAGATCGACCACGTACAGGAAGCCGTGAACCGCGGGCTGAAACACTTCGTGGAGAACCGCTACCGGCCTTTCATGCTGCGCTGTATCGAGAACCGCTACACCACCCTGGCCTTTTTCCTGGCGCTGCTGATCCTGTGCTCGGGCCTGCTGCTGGGCGGCGTGGTACGCACGGTGCTGTCGCCCGAACTGCCCGGGGAATTCCTGCAGGTGGAGATGCGCATGGCCCAGGGGACGCCGGAAGAGCGCACGCTGGAGGCGATCACCGAGGTTGCCCGGGCCTTCGAGACCATGGAGGACAAGTATCGTCACGAGTCCGGCGGCGGGGAAAAACTGTTGCAACACATGGCGGTGTATGGGTTCGAGCGCATCAACGGCAGCATCTTCGTCGAGCTGACCAAGGAGACCGAACGCAGTCTCAATTCGGACCAGATTGCCGAGCGCTGGCGCCGCGAGGTGGGGCATGTGCACGGCGCCGAGGTGTTCTCCATCACCAACGTCGACGGTCCCTCCTTCGGCCCGGCGGTCGCCTTCGACCTGATGCACAGCGACGACCAGCAGCTGCGCGCGGCGGCCGCGGAACTGGAGGAGAAACTGCGCCATTACGACGGCCTCTACGACTTCCGCAACGGCGCCTCCGACACCGCCGACGAAATCCACTTCGACATCCTGCCAGAGGCCGAGGGCCTGGGCCTGACCCGCTTCGATCTGGCCACCCAGGTACGCCACGCCTACTACGGCGCCGAGGCGCAGCGGGTGCAGCGCGGCATCGACGAGATCAAGGTAATGGTGCGCTACCCGCGCGCCGACAGGGAAAATGTCGACAGCCTGAACAACATGTACATCCGCACACCGCAGGGCGACGAGATACCCATGGAAACCGTGGCGAGCCTGGATGTTCGCCAGGGTCTTCTCAAAGCCACGCGCATCGATTTCCAGCGCGCCGCCGAGGTCACCAGCGAGGCGAACACGCGTATCGTACAGCCGTCGAAAGTCATCGCCGAGGTGGAGAAGAACGTCATGCCCGAGCTGATTAAAAAGTACCCCGGGCTGAGCTATGCCGTGTCGGGCAGCGCGGACGAGGAGCGCAAGACCGCGAATTCGATGATGGTCGGTTTCTGCCTGGCGCTGTTCGGCATCTACGCGCTGCTGGCGATTCCCACCCGCTCCTACCTGCAGCCGCTGATTATAATGGGCGTCATTCCCTTCGGTATGATCGGCGCCATTTTCGGCCACTGGGTCACCGGCTTCCCGATGAGCATGATGTCACTGATGGGGGTGATCGCCCTGAGCGGCGTGGTGGTCAACGACAGCCTGATCCTGGTCGACTACGTCAACAAGGCGGTGGCCGCGGGCAGCGAGCGTATCAGCGCCGTGGTGGAAGGCGGCACGCGCCGATTCCGCGCCATCCTGTTGACCTCGCTGACCACGTTCTTCGGCCTGGTGCCGATGCTGATGGAAGACTCCCTGCAGGCCCAGGAAATGATTCCCATGGCCATCTCACTGGCCTACGGCATCGTCTTCGCCACGGTCATCACGCTGCTGCTCATCCCCAGCCTGTACATGATCATCGAGGATTTCAGACTGTGGCGCGCGCAGCGCGGTGAACGCGGCGACCTGGCCGTCAGCCACGGCTGAACTCAGCGCACCGGCGCGCAGGCCAGGCAACGCAGGTAGAGGTGGCGCGGGTCCTGTAGCAGATCCAGTTCCTGCGCGGCCGCCCGCAACGGCGCCAGTACGTCCTGCAGTACGCCGCCAACGGCGGACTGGCGTGCCACACCCAGCACGCCGACACGGTTCGCCAGCGCCTGCATGACCTGGTCGCGCGGCGACAGGGGCAACTCCACGTAATCGACCTCGTAGTCTTCCAGCTGCGCCAGTGCGGCCGCCGAGGCGACGGCCTCCTCAAGGCTGCCCACCCTGTCCACCAGGCCCGCCCCCAGCGCGTCCGTGGCGCTCCACACCCGCCCCTGGGCCACCGGGTCGACCTCTTCCGGGCGCATCTGCCGACCCTGCGCAACGACGTCGAGAAAACTGCGGTAGGCGAACTCGATACCGCTGTCCAGCGCCTCCACCAACTCCGGGTCTATCGGACGGTCGGCGCGCAACGCGCCGGCCAGGTCCGTGGTGCCCACACCATCAGTGTAGATGCCGACGCGGGCGAGCAAATCCTCGAAGGTCGGAAAGGCGGCGAAGACGCCGATACTGCCGGTAATGGTGGTCGGGGTGGCCCAGATCTCATCGGCCTGCGCGGCGATGTAGTAACCGCCAGAGGCGGCCACCGCGCCCATGGAAACCACCACGGGAATACCCTGCTGTTGCGCGTAGAGCACTTGCTGGCGGATCACCTCCGAGGCAAACATGCTGCCGCCGCCGCTGTTGACGCGCAGTACGATGGCCCGTACGCCCTCCTCCTCGGCGGTGCTGCGCAACAGCCAGGCGAGCGAGTCGCCACCGATGGTGCCCGGAGGCTGGTCCCCCGGCAGGATATTGCCCTCGGCGGTGATCACGGCCACGCGCTCGCCGTCCGGAGTGGACAGGGGGCCGGGACGCTTGCGCATGGCGTAGCGTTCGAAAACCACCGCCTCGTACAGGCCGTCCTCGTTCTCTGCGCCGACCAGTTCGACCAGGTGTGCGTTCGCCTCGTGCCGGCTCATCAGCGTATCCACCAGCCCGGCCTGCAGCGCCAGGCCGGCGGTGTCGCCACCCTGGCCGCGCAGGCGCGCGGGGAAATTGTTCACGTAGTCGTTCACCGCGCCCGGCGCCAACTCGCGGGCCGCCTCGACCGTGGCGGTGTACTGGTCCCACAACTGTCCCAGCCAGCGACTGGTAACCTCTTTTTCACCGGGCGACATGTCGTCGCGAATAAATGGCTCCACCACCGACTTGTGTTCACCGGCGCGGAATATGTGCATGTTGACCGAGAGCTTTTCCAGGGCCTCGCGGAAATAGTTGCGGTAGCTGCTGTAGCCCTCCAGGGCCACGCCGCCCATGGGATGAACGATGATCTCGTCCGCCTGGCTGGCGAGCAGGTACTGGTCCTGGGTGAAGTAGTCGCCCACCGCGACAATCGGCTTGCCGCTGGCGCGAAACCCGTCCAGGGCGCGGGAGATTTCCTGGGTGCGGCTGATCCCGACATAGCCCAGCGCGTCCAGCTCCATGACCAGCGCGGTGATCGCCGGGTCCTCGGCGGCGATTTCGATGGCGTCGATGACATCGCGCAGCAGCACCTCGTGGGTCGCAGCCGTGGGCGGGCTGACCAGCGCTTCCAGGGGGTCGACGGCGGACCTCTGGTCGACCACCGTACCGCTCATATTCAGCAGCAGCGCCGCGCGCTCCGGTAGCGGCTCCACCGCGCCGCCCACGTAGACGAAGTAGATGATGGCCAGCATGGCCAGGAACAGCAGGTTGGACAGGGCCAGGCGCAGGCGCGTGATACCGTTCCACAGGGCCCTGAAAAAGCGCCTGGCCAGGGATTCGTCGCTCATCTATCCGTCTCCAGCTTGATTCACATCGGCGCCCGCGCCGGCCTGCGATTGCAGTTCGCGCGCGCGCCAGCGCACGTACATCATGGCGCTGATAAACAGTACCACAACCGCCACCATGCCGGTGATCGACAGGGCGCTGCCGGGAGCGACGAACAGGCGTTCCACCAGCACCGCGAAATAGCCCAGGCAGACGAAACACAGCCAGATGTAGCTGCGCAGGTTGTCGCGGCGCATTCCCGGCAGGAACAGCAGCAGGGGCAGCAGCTTGAACACCCAGATCACCGCCGGCGCCTGGGCCAGGGCCGCGTCCAGCGTCTGCTGTGCCAGCAGCAGCGCGTAGCTGCACCAGGTGAGTCGCGCGACCAGGCGGCTGCGCGTCATGCGCCGCGCCCCGCGGCAAGACGGGCCACGCGGCTGCCCAGGGCGCGACACAGGGCCGCCTCGGTCTCGTCGAGGTCGCGCTCGTTGCTCTCCCCGGCCCAGTGAGAAGCGCCATAGGGCGTCCCGCCGGAATGTGTGCGCATCAAGCCGGGCTCGCTGTAGGGCAGGCCGGCGATCAACATACCGTGGTGTAACAGGGGCAACAGCATACTCAACAGTGTGGACTCCTGCCCGCCGTGCAGGCTGCTAGTGGAGGTGAAGACCCCGGCGGGCTTGTCGATCATCGCCCCGCTCAGCCACAGCGACGAGGTCTGGTCGAGGAAGTATTTCAGCGGCGCCGCCATATTGCCAAAGCGCGTCGGGCTGCCCAGGACCAGCCCCGTGCAGTCGCGCAGGTCGTCCAGCTCGCAGTACACAGGACCGCTGGCGGGAATGTCGTCGGCCCGCTGCTCGCAGTCCGCGGACACCGGCGGCACAGTGCGCAGGCGGGCGCCCACGCCCGGCACCAGTTCCACGCCCCGGCCCACCTGCTGCGCCATGGCGGCGGTGGCCCCGCCACGGGAGTAGTACAGCACCAGGACAAAGGGATCGTCCATCAGTCGAGCAGGTCCAGCACGTTCTCCGGCGGCCGGCCCAGCACCGCGCGCTCGCCGCACACCACGATGGGGCGCTCGATGAGCTTGGGATGCGCCGCCATGGCGGCGACGATGTCATCTTCCGTGGAGTCCCGGCCCAGGCCGCAGGCCTTGTACTCGGCCTCGCCGCGCCGCACCAGGTCGGCGGCGGCCAGGCCCAGCTTGCCCAGCAGCTCGCGCAGGCGGGCGGCGTCGGGGGGCGTCTCCAGGTAGAGCACGATGTCCGGCTCGATGCCCTTTTCCTGCAACAGGGCCAGGGTGTTGCGCGATTTGGAGCAACGCGGATTGTGGTAGATGGTGAATGCACTCATGGCGGATTTCCTGCGTGGTGAAACCGCCGCAGGGTAGCGTAAATCCCCGCAGGCGAAAACCGCCACGACGCTGCCGCCGACGGACGCAATCGTGCCATAATCGCCCGATGACACCGATCCCGCACCTACTGCGCGAGGGCTGGCACCGCCTCGACTACCTGATCTCGCGCTATACAGTCGATCGCTGCTCGGAAAACGCGGCGGCGCTGACCTACATGAGCCTGTTCGCCCTGGTGCCCCTGCTCACCGTACTGTACACCATGGCCTCGGCAATCCCCGCCTTCCAGGGGGCGGAAGCGCAGGTGCAGCAGATCCTGTTCACGCACCTGGTGCCCGAAACCAGCTCCGACATCCAGGAATACCTGAACACGTTTTCCCGGCAGGCGAAAAACCTCACGGGACCAGGTATCGCTTTTGTGCTGATCACCGCGGTGCTGATGCTGCGCAACATCGAGAAGGCATTCAACCTCATCTGGCGCGCGCGCCAGAACCGCAGCCCGGTGTCCAGCTTCCTCCTGTACTGGGCGGTACTGACCCTGGCGCCAATCACCATCGGCCTGGCCCTGGGGCTGAGCACCTATTTCACCGCGTTCGCGGACGCACTGGATCGCTTCGACGTGGTCGGCGCGCGCGCCCTGCTGGTACAGTTCGCGCCGGTGGTGCTGAGCACCCTCGGTTTCACCCTGGTCTACGTCGCCGTCCCCAACTGCCGCGTGCCGTTCAAGCACGCCGTCGTCGGCGGTTTCCTCGCCGCCCTCGCCTTCCACGTGCTGCGCGGCCTGTTCACCGCGCTGGTGGTGCGCTCGAGCATCTCGTCGATCTACGGGGCGTTCGCGGCGGTGCCGCTGTTCGTCTTCTGGATCTACCTGTGCTGGAACATCGTGCTGATGGGCGGCATCCTCATCCACAGCCTGTCCGCCTACCAGAGCAACCAGCAGGCCAGCCGGCCGAATGTGCTCAAGGCGCTGGACATACTCTACCTGTTCTGGCAGAAACAGCAGCTCGGCCGCTACGTGCGCGAGAAGGAAATGCTGGTGAACAAACACACGGTGATACGCGGTCTGGACAGCGAGACCTGGGCAAAGCTGCGCGACACCCTGCTGGCGCACAAGGTCATCACGCAGAACGACAAGGGCCACTACCTGTTGAGCCGGGACCTGCACGGCATTCCCTTCTGGCAACTCAAGGAATGGGTGGGCGACGAGCGCCCGCTGGAGCGCACCGACGTCGCCACGGGCCTGGACTGGCAGCAGCGCGCCCACCGCCTGTTGCAGGAGCAGCGGCGCTCCCAGCGCGAAATCCTCGACCTCAGCCTGGCGGAGCTGTTCGACTCATGATGCGCGCCGCGCTGCCGCTATTGCTCGCATCGCTGTTGCTGGCCTGCGGCCAGGGCAGCGAGCCGTCCTCCCCCGCCAGTCTCGCCGCACACCGCGGGCAGTGGGTCGCCATCAACTACTGGGCGCCCTGGTGCAAACCGTGTATCGAGGAGATTCCCGAACTCAATGCGCTGCACAACGGTCGCGCCGACGTCACCGTGCTGGGGGTCAATTTTGACGGCACCAGCGGGGCGGAGCTGGCCGAGCAGGAGCGCACACTGGGAGTGGGCTTTCCCACCCTCGCGCAGGACCCGGCGGCGGAACTGGGCGTGCCGCGGCCCGTTGTCCTGCCGACCACGTTGCTGGTCGACCCGGACGGCGTGGTCGTCGACAAGCTGGTGGGACCACAGACACTGGAGTCGCTGGAGGCGGCGATCGACGCGGGGCGGTAAGCTGCGCCTGGTTCTCTGGCCCGGGGCGCTCACGCTTGCCTGGGGCAGTTCTCTGGCCCGGGGCGCCGTTTGCCTGGGGCAGTTCTCTGGCCCGGGGCGGAAACGCTTTCTGGCCTCGGAAGGCTGAGATACTCGGCCTGAAAGCGTTTCCACCCCGTGCCTGGAAGCACCGTGCTTTCGTTGGAGATGTCTGCAGGGTTCGTTCGCTGGGCTGCGGCCGCGCGCTGGGAAAAAGCGGCGCTGCACACTACTGGCGGCCCTCCGGGCTGCCCTCGGTCGGTCGCGAGCCGCGTGG
>MDSW01161272.1_pt1:0-35000 | contig 36063 bp, 34 predicted proteins | sample 811171 | NCBI WGS metagenome assembly MDSW01 (sample SAMN05326641, study PRJNA326480) | marine metagenome | isolation source: seawater | place: Atlantic Ocean: North West | collected 2012 | reverse complement strand
CTAGACCTTTAATATGATTTACATCTCTTCCCCAAAAGACATTATCGCCAAAACAAGTAAAAGCTAATGGAGATATAAAACATCCAGTAGATATAAAATGATGAAAAAAATATATTATTAAACTTAAAAGGAAAAATACAAATGATTTAGATAAAAATATTATTTTTAAATTTTTAAATAATTTTTTATCTAAAAAAAATAATATCAATCCTAATAATACATAAGGAATAAAGTAAGTTTTCAAGCTTATACAAAATGCTAATAAAGGTATTAAATATAAAATATTATCTATTTTATTTTTATTAAAAGATATAATTGCAAATAATTTAATAATTAAAATTACTATAAGTAATTGTCCAGCTTTATCGGTTCCATACTCTGCAATTCTATTAAATGATAAATTAAAATATGAAAAAGAAAATAGATAAAGAAAATTTACAATTTCGTGATTTTTGTTAAAAAAAATTTCTTTTAATATAAAAAAATTAAAAAAAATTAAAAAAAATAAAGCTGAAAAATGAAATGAATAGTATTCTATTAAAGGTAAATAAAAAGTAGAATTAAGAAAAAATAAAGAAGATAATAAATTATAACCGTGGTTTAAATGTCCCATACCAAATATTATTTTTTGTTCGGTAAGATATTTTGTAAAAGGAAGATGATAATAAGATAAATCATCATGTCCCTTTGATATCAATAATGCTGAAAACAATAAAACTGAAATTAAAGATATAAATTTTAAATAATTTTTTTTATCTCTAACTTTTATAAAAATTAAAAAAATAATTCCTAAACTATGTATTAAAATATTATGAAAAAAATTATGAGGAATAAATAAACTTGTTATCAAAGATATTAAAGTTATAAAGAATAAGCCATAAAAACCTAAATATATTGATTTGCTATTATTTAAACTATCTAATTTTTGTAAACATAAATTTTGAAATAAAATTCCATAGCCTATTACTGACAATAATAATAAATAAAAAGAAATAGTAAAAATTATTAAATTAATCATTTATTTTTTTTTGTAACAAATAATAAATAAAAAGATAAATTAAAGTATTAATTAATATTAAAAAAAGTTGACGTTTAGTATCAGAATAATCTTCAAATCCAATTAAATAAAATAAAAATAAATAGAAGTTTATTAAAATACCAATAAATGAACTCAATAAATATTTTTTTTTAAAAATATTTTTTTTATGAAAAAATTTAAACAAAAGCTGGTGAAGATGATTATTATCAGCTAAATAATTTTTTTTATTTGAAATTATTCTTCTTACAATGCTAAATAAATTTTCAAAAGCTGGGTACCATAATAAATTTGCAATATAATAAGGAGAAATCTGCTCACTTAGAACAGACAATTGTATTACAATAACTCCTAGAAAAAAACTTAAACTATAAACGCCACCATCTCCCAAAAAATTTTTACCAAAAAAATTAAAAATTACAAAAACTGATAATGAAATTAACAAAATATGAACTAAATTCTGAATTTCTGTAGCATCTATATCTTTTGATAAAAAATATAAAAAAAATAAAACTATTAGAATGTTCAAGGAACTTAAGCTATTAACACCATCAATGAAATTAAATCCATTTATCAAAACTAGAAAAAAAAAAGAAATAATTATTATTCTTAGAATTTCATGAGACATTAATAAATTTAAAATTTCTATTCTTGTATCAATTCTAAAATCATTATTAAAAAATAAAAAAAAAATTAATAAAAAAAATTGTATTAATAATCTTTTTTTAGGAGAATTAGTAATTTTTAAATCAGACAAAAGTCCAATACAAAAAAACAATAAACATGTAATAAATAAATTTATATTATCTTGATATGTTAAAAAAAAAAATAAAAGGAATAAAATAAAAACTACCAGATAAAGGAACTTTTTTATTTAATTTAAGCAAAATTTTATGACTCTCTTTACTTGAGGGTGCATCTAAACAAAAATTATATTTTTTTTGAAAATAGTTAATTAAATATAAAAAAACTGAGCATATAATTAATATTTTTAATTCGAATAACATCCACTTAATGTAATATAATAATCAAACAATTTTCCAAAGAATATTTTTAAAAAAATATTTTGTTATTAATTGTTATTAATTCTTCTTTGTTTTTTGACTAATTAAATACAAATTTATTCCAAAAACAGTCCAAAATATCATTGCATTCCAATTTGTAAAAAAACTACCCTTTGGCAAAAAAGGAATAAAGAAGGACATTAACATAATTGTATTACCAAAAATAAAAATATTTTTTTTAAAAAATGCAAACTTTAAAAATATATAAAATATATAAAAAAAAGTCCCAAAAAATATAATTAAACCAGCTAAACCTAGTTCAGACATGATTTCAAAATAAATATTATGTGGATGAGTTGTATGATTACGTCCACTATATTTTGGATAAACATATTTGTCATATTTATCAAGGCCACTGTAATGTCTAAAATTTTTTAAACCGACACCAAACATAGGATAATCTTTAAAAATTTGATATGCTGTTGAGTAATGGGCAAAATATTGATTTTCTTTATATAAAAAACCTTTGCCATCTTCATTTAATTTATTGTTTGTAAAAATATTTGCTTTTATGGTTTCAATATTTGAAATTATCATTCTATGCGAATGTAAATTCTTTTCTATAAATGAATAATTTACCATAATTAAAGAAAATGTTATTATTAAAAAAATTAAAAATAACTTTCTAATACTGGAAAAAATTAAAAAAATTATTGATATTAATATCAAAGTTATAAAATTAGACCTCTCTCCACTCAAGTAAACAGTATAAATGGTTAAAATAGTAAAAATTATAACTACAATTGAGTTTCTAAAACTTATTTTATTAAAATAAAAAAAAGCTCCTAATGAGACAATAAAAAAATTGTTTATAAAGTGTGCAATTTTAAGCTCTTGATCCATAAATCCACCCAATCTATTTATTGAGCCTTCAGGAGATGCTTTAAAACCTAATAAATTTTTTCCAAAAATACTTTGAAATTGAATGTCTACACAAGTTAAAATAATTATTAAGGACCAAAATAAGAAAATTTTTTTTTCATTTACAAAACTACTGCTAAGTAAGTAACTTAAACTTATTGCATAAATTGGAAACCTAATAAAAAAAAATGATCTTAATGAGCTTGGATCCTTCGGAAAATTCATCATATAATTTAATAATAAGTATAAATACAAAAAAACCAAAAAAATAAAAATTTTGTTTGTGAAAATTTTTTGTAATTCTTTTTTATTTAATTTTGATAAATAAAAAAAAATTATAAAAAAAATTAATATTTCAGCAACAATATTACTAAATAAAAAACTTATCGGTAAAATTATTAATAAAACTTCTAATAGTGAAAGTTCAGTTATACTTTTTTTTATATTAATCATTATTTAAAGTATACCAATCTACAAATTTCTTTATGCCACTTTTTAAAGTTGTTTTTGGCTTCCAGTTAATATTTTTTTTTGCTTTTTCTACATTTGCAAATGTTTTTTTAATATCTCCTAATGGAATATTGTTAATAAAATCGATTTTAAATTTTTTACCATAATTTTTCTCTAATAAACGAACTAAATTCATTAAATCATCAGGTTTTCCTTTACCAATATTTAAAATTTCATGAATGTTTTTAAATTTAGTTTTGGTAACTTTTAAAATTCCATCTACAACATCATCTATATAAGTAAAATCTCTTTTCATTTTTCCTTTATTAAAAACTTTTATCTTTTTGTTTTCTTTTAAATTTTCTAAAAAACTATAGTATGCCATATCAGGTCTTCCATATGGTCCATAAACTGTAAAAAATCTTAAACCTACAGATTGTAGTTTAAAATTTTCTGAATATGATCGTGCTAGAACTTCATTTGATAATTTTGAAGCTCCGTATACTGAAACTGGTACATTTTTAATATCTTTCTCATTAAAAGGAAATATCTTTGTATCTCCATATACAGAACTAGATGAGGCGTAAATAAATTTTTTAACTTTTTTAATTCTTGCTAATTCTAGAATATTTATAAAAGGAATTAAATTTTGCTTAAGTGTGTTATGCGGTTTTTTAATAGAAATTCTAACACCAGGTTGAGCTGCTAAATGTATTATTGTTTCAATATTTTTTTTTATTAATAATTTTTTTAATTTTCCATAATTGCCTATATCAATTTTAACAAATTCAAATCTTTTGGATTTTTTTAGTATGTTAATCCTTTTTTTTTTAAGTATTTTTGAATAATAATTATCAACATTATCTAAACCAATAACTTTAATTTTTTTCTCAATTAATCTTTTTGATAAATGAAATCCAATAAATCCTGCACATCCTGTAATTAAAATCATAATTTAGTTTCTATAGGCTAAAATATTTAAATCAACAATAAGTAAAAATTTATATTAATTATTTTTTAAATTACAAAATAATTAAAATATTTTTTGAATAATATCATCCTTACAAAATGATTTTTTTTTTCTTTGTTTTTAAGTTATTTAATGCAATGTGCTGCATCATCATATGCATTAAAATATGATTAATATCTTCCCCAACGCCATAATTATCAATTTTGGAGTGAACAGATATTGTACAATTTTTTTTTAAAAAACCTCCATTAAAATTTGAAAAACCAATTGTTTTAATTTTATTTTTTTTACAGTGTTTTAAAAGATTAACTATATTTTTTGAATTTCCAGATGAACTGATTAAAATAATTATGTCTCCTCTAGAACAATATCTCTCAGCTTGAATTTGAAAAACTTTATCATACGAGATATCATTGGAAATTGCTGAAATCAAATATTGATCAGAATTAAAACTTTTAATTTTTGCTTTTAGTTTGGTATATTTAGATAACTGTTTAAAAAAATCACAAATATAATGATCGGCTATTGCGGCAGATCCTCCATTGCCACATACATAAATATATTTCTTATTCTTAATTGTCTTCTCAATAATTTTTACAGCTTTAAATAGATTTTCTAAGGGTAATTCTCTTAATTTCTTATCCAGTGTGTTAGCATAAGAATTAAAAAAAAATTTAAATTTATTAAAATTATATTTCATTAGTTATAATTATAAATTTATATAATATTAATTATCATTGTAAAGATAATGAAATATAGATTTCATTTTAGATATTTTTTCTTAAATGCATTAAGATATAAAACAAAAATATACCTCGCTGAAGTTATTAAATTAAAATCATTAAATTTATAATAAATTAAAAAAGCATTTTTAATTTTATTAAAATGTTTATTTGATAAAGAATTTCCTCTTATTTTATAAGATGTGAGTATTTTATTAATTCCATAAAATAAAAATTTTTTTTTTGCTAATCTTAGCCATAACTCATAATCCTCTTTTGTTTTTAAATTTCTAAATTTATTTTTTAATAAAATTTTTTTTTTTACTATAGAAGAGGAACAACATATAGGATTTGATCTAAGCAAGGTTTCATAGTTAACTGAATTTGGAACTTTTACTTTATATATAATTTTATTATTTTTGCTGGCTTCATAACTAGTATAGCAAAAATCAATTTGTTTTTTTTTTATAACCTTTACTTGTTGTAAAATTTTATTTTTTTTCCATTGATCATCACTATCTAGAAAGGCAATCAATTCTCCTTTAGATTTTTTAATTCCTAAATTTCTTGCTTTTGCAACTCCTGAGTTTTTTTGTGTTTTGAAAATTTTAATTTTTTTATTTCTGAGTTTTGAAAGAATATATTGAGAATGTTTTGAATTTTCATCATCTATAATAATAATTTCAATTTTATTGTAGCTTTGTTTTAAAGCAGAACTTACTGAACTGTATATATTTCTCTCGTCTTTAAAATAAGGAATAATGACTGATACTAGCATTAAAATTTATTTTTTAAAAAAAAATCCTTTAAACCAAGAACAAATCCTAAGTGAGCATCTTTTTCTTTAAGAAAAATATATCTTATTAAATGAGAAACGCCTCGTAATAAAAAATAACAATATCCTGCCAATCTATCTTTTAAATTACAAACTTTTTTTATTAATGTTAACCATCCAATTGTTTCGAAATATATTCTTTTCTTAATTCCAGAAACAAAAATACTTTGTGACACCTTATGATATGCGTGGTAATCAAGATTTACTAATAAATCTCCATAATTTTTTAATCTAAATGCATGCTCTATATCCTCTGGTCCAAAGAAAAAATCAATATCCAATAAACCAGTTTTAATGACTGCATCTGTCTTAAGCATTACACAACAACCACAAATACCCTCAGATTTAGAAATACCTTTAAATTGACCATTATCAATTTCTTTCCTATTCGCTCCCATGCCAGTTCTTTGAAATCTAAAATAATTTCTCGTAAAGTTAACTCCTTTCCACCATATTATTTTGGTTTTTTTTTTAATAAAATAATAAACTTTAGGTGAAACAGCTACGGCATTTTTATTTTCTTCGAAAGTTTTGATCATTCCTGAAATTAATTTACTCGAAATAATAAAATCACAATCAAATTTAATCAAAAAATCATAATTATTAGTAATTACAAACTTGATCCCCTTATTATAACCTCTTGAAACTCCAATATTTTCAGCAAATTTATAATTGGCTATTTCTGTACTTCTTATAATGAATACATTTTTTAAAAATTTTTCTTTCTCATCAAGAGTTTCATTTTCAGAAATCAGTTTATGGTGAAAATCTTTATTTCCTAAATCAACTAAGAGTTTATTGAAATTGTAAGTAGAAGAATTGTTATCTACTATAATTACATCATAATTTTGATAATCACTTTTAAAAATACTTTCTACTAACTCAATTGTATTTTGAGGATCATTCCAGCTTAAAATTACTATACCAATTTTTGAATTATTTTGATCCATTTTCTGACAATAATTCGATAGTTTTTGTTATTGCTTTATAACTATCTAATTTTTTGTAATATTTATATTTTTTTCTAAATTTTGATATATTTGGAATGTATATATCATGATTATTATTATTTTCAATTTTCTTGATATTCGTCTTTAGTTTAAATTTTTTTGCAAGCTTATAAGCTAAATCTCTTATATCAATTTTATCTTCAGAACCTATATTAAAAGTATTATAATTATCTTTATTGTTAAAAATTAATTTCAAAAGACAATATGCCAAATCATCAGCAAACATATATGATCTTAAAACTTTTTTATCCGATTTAATTATAAGTTTTTTTTTCTCTATTATATTTTTTATTAAATTTCCAACTACGAAATTTTTATCTAAAGGCAAATTTTTACCTACAAACGCAAAGCATCTCGCAATAATTACTTTTATATTTTGTTTATTTAAATTTCTAAATAATTTTTCATTTTTATATTTTATAATTGCATACTTTTTTTTACTTTCAGATTTATGATTTGCTGGATTTGGATTATGTTTTTCATTGAACTCTTTAATAAAAATCGATTGATCGCCATAAATAGCACCTGAGCTCGTGTAAAGAACTTTGCTGCCCTTATGAAATTTTTTAGCCAATTTTATATAATTTTTTACAGCTTTTAAGTCATTATTTAAATTTTTAGATATAACGCAATAAAATATATAATCTGCATAAGGTAAATATTTAATTTTTAAAATGTCTCCTTGAATTTTCTCAATTTTATAATTTTTTTTTGCTAATTTTGAAATTTTATTTTTTTTCGATCTTGATAATAAAATTATTTTATTTATTTTTTTTTTTATACTTTTATTTTTAACTAAATAATCTAGTAATGATTGTCCAAAAAAACCACTACTTCCAATAATCAAAATACTTTTTTTCTTCATTTAATATAAAGATAATTTACTTTAAAAATTTCATTAAAAATGATTGTGATCCTACTTTTTCTATAACTTTAGAACTCAAAGACTTAGAAATTATTTTAGACTCAATATTACTTTCGTTTAACCATGATTGGAAACCACCATCTTTTAAATGATCTTCTACAACAAATATTTTTTTAAATTTTTTAATATTTTTTTTTTGGTACTTTTTAGATTTCATGCCCCACAAAGGAACAGTATATAAAGATTTTTTATTAAAAGTTCCTTTTCTCATAGAATTTTGAATAAATTCTATAACTGGACCGGTCGAAAGATAGGTTTCTTTTTGTTTATCTGATTTTTTATGTTCAAAAACTTTTAACCATTTTCCTGGATATAATTTTGGTTTCTTTTTATGCACCTTAAATAAAGAACTTTTTTCTAGTCTTAAATAAGATGGTTGTGGAGTATTAACTAAATAATCCATACAAGATCTTAATTCCATTTCATCTCCTGGAGATGCAATGATCATGTTGGGAAAACTTCTTATTAATGAATAATCTTGTATTGCATGATGTGTATAACCCAAATTTCCATATCCAACACCAGCACCAGCAGATACAATTGTGACTGATAGTTTATGATAATCAACATCATTCCTAATTTGTTCCGCACACCTAAAGGTATTAAAATTTCCAATTGAATAAACAAAAACATGCTTTCCACTCGACGCAAGTCCAGCTGCGTATCCCATCATGCTTTGTTCAGATACACCAGCGTTATAAATATTTTTGGGAAATTGTTTTGCAAATGGCTCAACCATTCCATAACCCAGATCATTAACTACTAACAAAATATTTTTATTTTTTCTTGTAGCTTTGATTAATTCCTCAATAAAAATTTTTTTCATTTTAATTGTTTTAAAGCTAATTCTAATTGTATTTTATTTGGCGCCTTATAGTGCCAAGAAATAGTATTTTCCATAAAATCCACTCCTTTTCCCTTAATAGTATTTGCAATAATAAAATTAGGTTTTTTATTTTTTTTTGTTTTAAAGGATTGAAAAATTTTTTTTACATTATGGCCATCGATAGATTTTACATTACAATTAAACGATTTAATTTTTTTACTTAAAGGCTCAATCTTTAATACGTTTTTTACAAAATCTAAACTTTGAATTTTATTATAGTCAATAATAACATATAAATTATCTAGTTTATGAAATGATGCAAATAATAATGACTCCCAAGTTGTACCCTCATTAAGTTCACCATCACTTATCAATGCATACACTTTATTCTTTGAACCATTAATTTTTTCACCTAATGCTTTACCAACCGCATAGGGCAATCCATGTCCTAGGGATCCTGTAGAAAATTCAACACCTTTTACTTTGTGACTTGCATGTGACATAAGATTAGAATTGTTTTTTCCATAGGTTTTTAATATTTTTTTACTTAAAATTTTTTTTTCACACAAAGTGCTGTATAAAGCTAAAGCAGCATGACCTTTACTTAATACAAAAGTATCATTTTTTTTTAATTTTAAAAAATATAATGTGTATAAAATTTCAACTATTGAAAAGCAGCTACCTATATGAGAGGTTTGAGCATCAAAAGTTTTTTTTAGAATATTTATTCTAATTTTTTTAATTATATTATTCTCTTTTTTCACTTATTTATTTAAAAATTTTAAAATAACATTATGAATATATTTTATATTTTTGTCCTCTAAACCTTGGTGACAACCAACAAGTAAACCGTTTTTCATTATATAATCTGAGTTAATAAATGTATTTAATTTATTTTTTTTTGAAATAAGTCGAGAAAACGCAGGATGCCTTAAAATATTCCCACTAAATATTGGTCTAGTTTGAATGTGGTTTTTTTCCAAAAAAATCTGAAGTTGTTTTCTACTTATACCTGAATTTTCACTCAGTATAATAGGATATGCTAAAAAATTAGTATAAACTTTATCTAAAATTTTTGGAATAATAAATTTATCTTTAAATTTTGCAAAAAATTTTTTATGTAAAAAAAAATTTCTATTTCTTTTTTTACTAAAATTTTTAAATTTTTTTAATTGAACTAATCCAAATGCCGCTCCAATTTCAGAAGGCTCAAAATTATAACCTGATTCTGAAAAAACAAATTTTTTATCATAATCAACACCCTTTAATTTTATATTTAATCTTTTATTAATATTTTCTGAGTCTTTTATTAGCGTAGACATTCTCCCCCAGCTTCTTAAAACTTTTGCTCTTTCATAGTAATTTTTATTGTTAGTTAGCAACATACCACCATTTCCTGCACAACTAATTACGTGAGAGCCATAAAAACTAGTAATTGAAATATCACTAAAAACTCCTGTTGATTTATTAAATATTTTTGCTCCTAAAGTATCAGCCGAATCTTCAATAATTTTTAATTTATTTTTTTTTGCTATGTTATGAATTTTTTTCCAATCAGGTATATTTCCAATTAAATTAGGTATCAAGAGTGCTTTAGTTTTTTTGGTAATTTTTTTTTCAATCTTGCTTGTGTCTATCTGAAGCGTTTCAACATCTATATCTACAAAAATTGGCTGAACTCCATAATGAATTAAAGAAGAAATTGCTGTACCAAAATTTAAACAAGGAGTAATAACTTCATCATTTTTTTTTAAATTTAGTACTTTTATTGCTAACATAATAGCTGAAGATCCTGAGTTAACCATTAGACCAAACTTTTTTGAAAAATAATTAGATATTAATTTTTCAAACATTTGAATTGATTTACCCATTTGAGTAGATTTTTTTAATTGATTTGTTACAGCATTAATTTCTTCTTTCCCGTAAACATTTTTACCATATGATATTTTCATAATTATTTATCTAGATATTCTTTAATTTGTTTTTCACAAATTTTTCGCATATTTTTTTTACTATTATAGCTATCATTCCACTCTAAAATCTTTTTTATAGTTTTGTCCATATTCCATTTTTGACTCCATCTGAGATATTTTTTTGCTTTTTCACTATTTAATTTTAAAACTTTAGTTTCTATATAATTGTTTTTTTTAATTGAAATATTTTTTATATTTTTTAATTTTTTTATTTTAGCTAATAACTCATAAACACTGATAAAACTATTATAATTTGGTCCAAAATTCCAAGAATGACTTCTCTTTAAAAGTTTGTTTAAAAAAAGATTTTGAGCCAAAAGTAAGTATCCAAAAACAGGCTCAATAACATGCTGCCAAGGCCTTATATGATTTGGATTTCTTATTATTAGTTTTTTTTTATTATTAATTGATTTTAAAATATCTGGAATAATTCTATTTTTAGAATAATCTCCTCCTCCCAACACATTTCCAGATCTTGCAGTGGAAATCCTTATCCTATGACTTAATTGATCAAAAAAAGTTTTTATATAAGAATTTACTAGTATTTCGGCACATACTTTTGATGCACTATATGGATCTTTTCCACCTAGTTCATCATGTTCTAAAAAATACTTATTTTTTTTTTTAATTTTATAAACTTTATCCGTTGTGATTATAACAACAACTTTAATAGATTTAATTTCTTTGATTGCCTCTAAAAGATTTGCTGTTCCAATTATATTTGGCATAAAAGTATTTAATGGATCTTCATATGAATTAGAAACAAGAGGTTGTGCTGCAAGATGAAAAACTATTTGTGGTTTTGATTTATGTAATTTTTTTTTTAAGGAATTTAAATCATTAATATTTAAATAATAATTTTCTTTAACAAGTTTAGAACTTTTTGTTTGATTAAATAAAGAAAACTTTGGTGCTTTAAGTGAATAACCATAAATCTTGGCTTTCATCATATTTAAAAAGATAACCAACCAGGTTCCTTTAAATCCGGTGTGTCCTGTAATAAAAACCCTTTTATTTTTCCAAAAATTTTTTAACTCTTTAAATGAATTAGCCATTCCATACTTTCCAAGCTTTTTGATTACTTTTGTAAATTTTGTTTAATTCTTTTTTTTCTCTAAAAGTATCCATACATCCCCAAAAACCATTATGTTTAAAAGCTAATAATTGATTATTCCTTGCTAATTTTGGCAAACAATCTTTCTCAAAAATAGTTTTATCATTTTTCAAATAATAAAAAATTTTTTTTGATAATACAAAAAAACCACCATTAATATATTCAAGCGGCTTTTCTTTAATAGTTTTAATTTTTGATTTCTTACTAATAGACAAAACTCCTTTTGGATTTTTATATTTTACCGCAGTCAATGTTGCAATTTTATTATTTTTTTCATGAAATTTAATTAATTTTTTTATATTTACATCTGAAAGACCATCACCATAAGACAAACAAAAATTTTCATTATTAAAAAGATATTTTTTTATTCTTTTAATTCTTCCTCCTGTCATAGTTTTAAGTCCAGTATTAACGTATTTAATATCCCAATTTTTATTTAAGTTTAATTTGTTAAGCTCTTTTTTTAAAAGATTTCCTTTGTAACCTAGACAAATAATAAATTCGTTTATTCCATAATACGAATAAATTTTAATTATATGCCAAATAATTGGCTTGCCTCCAATTTTAACCAATGGTTTAGGTTTTTTCTTTGTTTCTTCACCAAGTCTTGTGCCGTAGCCACCAGCTAATATAACAACTTTCATTTATTCGAATTGATTATTATAATAAATTACTTTTATCAATATTATTAATTAAATTGCTAGTTTAAATTCAAAAGTATAATTAATCATATATTTTATGAATAAAAAAATAATTTTTTTTGCTCCCAATATAGAAGATGGTGGCATTGAAAAAAATATATTACTCCTTGCTAACTATTTTATATCTCAAAATAGAGAAGTTGAAATCATTTATTCTAAAATTTCTAATAAAATTAAAGGAAAATTAAATAGAAAAATATTACTAACCAGATCTAATATAAAAATTAATATCCCAATTTTTAATGACAGGATTAATAATTCAATAAAAAGTTTTATTTATCTTCTTATAAAATTTAATTTTAATAAATTTGATAAAATATTATCTTTTCAAGATCATCCATTCGCAATATTCACATCAATAATTAAAAATAAAAAATGTATTATTAGAATTGCAAATCATCCTATTGGATCTCTTAAATATTTTAATAGTAAAATTAATTTTTTATTAAAATTTTTTATTAAAATTTTTTTTTATCAGTTTGCAAGCTTAATAATTTCTAATTCAAAAGAATCAACTAAATGTCTAAAAAAGTTTATAATTTTTAAAAAGAAATGTATTAGTATTTATAATCCAATAAATTTAACTAAAAAAAAAAATAAGATACTTAAAAGAAAAAATTATTTAATTTCTATTGGAAGGCTTGAAAAACAAAAAAATTTTTCTATGTTAATAAAAGCTTTTAGAATTGTATTAAAAAATTTTCCTAATTTTAAACTGGTAATTATTGGAAAAGGTAGAGAAAAAAAGAAATTACTTCTAGATATTAGAAAATATAATTTAAACAAAAATGTAAAAATATTAGATTTTAGAAATCCATACAAATTCTATGAAAATGCAAAATTATTTATATTATCTTCATATTTTGAAGGACTACCAAATGTTTTACTAGAAGCAATGAGTTATAAATTGCCAATAGTTTCATCAAATTGTTTGAGTGGTCCTAAAGAAATTCTTAAAGATGGTAAATATGGATATTTATTTAAAGTTAACGATGTGAATGATTGTTCAAAAAAAATACAAACAGCATTAAAAAATTATAAAAAATCAAAAAATATGGCAAATAAAGGTTTTCAAAATCTAAGAAACTTAACAAATGAGGGACAGTGTGAAAAGTATTTAAGTTATTTAGATAATTTATTTTAATAATAAAAATTATAGAAAAATTAATTTATCAAATATTTTTTTATGACTAGCTTTGTGAGATGTAACAATAATTATTTTATTTTTTTTTATTTTTTTTAAAAAAGAAAATATTTTGCTCTCATTTTGTTTATCTAAAAAAGATGTGGGCTCATCTAATAAAATTATATTCGGTTTATTATGAATAGCTCTGATGAAGTTAATTCTTTGTTTTTCTCCACCAGACATACCACTTATACTTTTTAGATCATTTGTATATTTATAATTTTGAATAAATTTGTTTAAATTAAATTTTTTAATAAGTTCTTTGATCTTTAAAATTTCTTTTTTTGAAATGTTTTCTTCTAATATTGTGTTGACTATTATATTATCATTAATAATTACATTATCTTGAGTGGCATAACTTAATTTAACAAAAGATTTGATATCATTATTTTTAATAATTTTATTATCTAATAAAATTTTCCCTTTTTGAACTTTAATTAGTCCCGAGATAATATTAAGTAAAGAAGTTTTTCCTGATCCACTTTTTCCATATACCCCATAAATATTACCTTTTTTAAACGTAAAATTAAATTTTTTTAAAATAGAAATTTTATTATTTTGATATTTTGAAAAATAGGAAAGATCTATATTTTTTAAAGTAACAGTGTCAAAATTTAATCTTTTATTTTTTAAATTTAATTTTCTTGTTTTATTTTTTATTAATATATCTTTTTTAATATACTCTATTGATCTTAAATTAAATATTATTTGAGATATGTATGAAGTTAATCTTGAAAAAAATGGAACTAATCTTAATAAAGCTATAATAAATACAGAATATTTTATTATAAATTTATCAAAAGTAACAGAATCATTTTTAAATAAATAAAATAAAAAAATTAATGCACTAATTTCAATAATAAATTTTGGAGTTAAATTAACTATTCCTGATTGAAGTTTTGTTTTATAAAATTTTTGATATGAATTATTAAATTTTTCAACAAACACTTTAGACTTATCATAAATCTTTATTTCTTTAAAAAGATTTAATACGTCTCCTAAGTATTTATAAGAATTTTCTTCATAATGTCCTCTTAAAAATCCAAGTTTTTTTGAAAGTGCAAACAGTCTGTTTAGTAAAATTCCTATTATTATAAGTATTATTAAAATTTCTATTGAAATATTAATATCAACTATAGTAAATGCAAAATACAAAAGTGCAATTATGTAAAATATTTCTCCTAGAGAGATTAATATTAACCCAATTATTCCTATATAAACTGATTCAATATCTTTAGTAATTTGTTTTATATAAACAGATATATCTTTATTTATAAAATCTGAATAAGATTTATTCAGGTATATTTGCAAAAGATTTGTTGCTTTTTTTACTGCAAATTTAAATATAAAGTCAAATTGGAAATAGTTTTGATAAATAGTTAAAAGATTTTTTAAAATTAATACTGAAATTAATATAATTAAATTTATTTCAGTAAAAGAATAAATTTTAAAAAAATCTTTGATATAAGAATTCAAATCATATATTAAAATACTAAAATTATTGTCTACAGAACCATTTATAAGTAATAAAAAATTATTTAAAAAAATAATTTCTGTTATTATTAATGCTATAATTAAAAAGTAATTTAATACAATTTTAATTAAAATTTTGTCAGATAACTGGTCAATAAAAAAGTTAAAAATAGATTTTAATTTCATTTTTTAGCTGTAAAAAAATATCCAACAGGTAAAATTTTAGCATAACTTTTTGTTATAAATGATAATAGCCAATCTAAAAAAATACAAATTGTTAAAATTAAATTACTTAATAGGGGTATTTTAGATGTAATCAAAAAAATATTTGAATAAAATGATATAAAAATGCCCCCACAAATAGGCTGAACATTTACCTCTTTATAACCTACATTTATTAACATTTTTTCTAGTGCATCTTTTGTATATCTAAAATAATCATTTGGAGAACCATGATATCTAAATAGAAAAGGAGTTGAGCCTACTAGTTTTCCTCCTTTTTTTGTAAAAAAAAAGCAAATTTTAAGACAATTTTCGTAGTTATAAATATGCTCGAGAACATTCATCAATAAAATATTATCAAATTTATCTTCCCCATATTTTTCTAATTTATTTTCAAGTTCTAAATCAATTTTAAAATCATCCTCATTATTTGAAAATTTATCTAAAAATTTTTTTTTATTTTTTAAAACATTAGAAATATTATTTGGGCTATTTTTTGATCCAACATCTAAAATACTTCCCTCTAAGTTTAATTTAATTAAATTAATAATTTGAATAATTCTTAATATAGAATATTTTTTAATAGTTAATCTATGAATATAAAAAAAATTTTTTAATAAATCATTCATAAATTAATTTTTAAATATTATAGTTTGTAAAGTTTGAATCATGTATTATAGATTATAAATATCTTTGCAAATCATTATAATAACTTTGTTTAGTAAATTTCTGACTTAATTTTTTACTATTGTTTAATCTGATATTTAATTCTACATTTCCTTCATCTTTGTCAATAAAATGATTAAAGATTAATTCAGATAATTCATGAGCATTGTGACAATTATATGTCATTGAATTTTCATTATTATAAAATTCAATTGGGCCAGAAGGACACTTGCTAGTAATAATTGGAATTTTTAAAGCAGACGCTTCAATTAATGTATGTCCAGGATCTTCCCATAAAGAAGAAGAAATATATAAATCTGAATTTTTTAATATATTAAAAGGATTTTCTAAAAATCCTAAAAATTTTAAATTTTCAATATTTTTTGAATTCTTAAGTTTTTCTAATTTTTTTAAATCCTCACCACTTCCAAGAATAAATAAAAAATATTTATTATACATATTATTTTTTTTAATTTTTCCTTGAAATAAACTATAAGCTTCTAATAATTCAGAAAAATTTTTTTGTCTTGTTAATCTACCTATACTGACTATAATTTTATAATTTTTAAAAATTTTTAAAATATCTTGATCTAAATCAATATTAGATTTTTCAAATAAAATTTCATCAATAACAGGGTTATTAATTTTTATAATATTTTTTATTTTAGGAAATTGATTTTGAATCTTATTTTTTGTTAATTCTGTCATTGTAATTAATAAATCTGATTGTGTATAAAATAAACTCCATAAAATTTTTCTAACTAAATTAAATCTTGGATATCCTTGAATTGAATTAAAAACTTTAATTTTTTTATTAAAAATTTTTAATACTAGTGGTAAATATCCCACTAAATTTGAAATGATAATCTTTGGTTTAAATTTATAAATATAATAAACCACAAAAGGTATAGATAATATTGAAAAAAAATGTATACAAAATTTTGAAATTAATCCTGTAGATGGTAAAAAATTTAAGAAAGAAAATATATTTAAAATTTTAATTTTATTTGAATCATTTTTATAAAAATTAAACTCACCAAAAATATTCAATAAAAAAACTTCATATTCAGAGTAATGTGAAATAGCTTCAGCAGAATTAATTGTTGCTTTTATTGTGCCTACATTACCTAACATTGGAGACCAAAAAAAAATTTTTTTATTCATTTAATTAAAAATAAATTTTATATTATTGTTAAAGTATCTTTCTTTGTAAATAAAATTATTAGAAATTTAATTTATTTGCTAATTATTTATTTTTTTTCATTAATTCAAATAATTTGGTCCAACTCATTTCCTTACTATCAATAATATTGGCTTTGTTAAAATATTCTGATTCTAAATGACAATTATTTAGAAAATCTTTTCCATTTCCTTTCAGTCCTTCAATTGCAAAATGAAAAGATACTTTTGGCATATTAATAATTAAATTTTTTAAATGTACCTTCTTTCTTGGAAGTTGATGAATTGAGCATAAAATAACATCTGAAAATTTAAAATCTTTATACAACCATTGAGTTGTTGCTAGTTGATCAGACTTAATTGGCTCTGGAATTACAACTTCGACTGGTAAATTGTTTCTACTAGCATAATTGTTCATTATCATATTTTGAGCATTACTTGGAATCCTAAATGGTCCAATATTTATGTCAGTTGTTACTGTAGCTGTTTTCATATTATAAATTAATTGAATTTATAAAATTTAAAAAAATCAGTATTTTTTTGCATTAAAGGTTGTTTAGCGCTTTGAAACCTTACACTGCAAGCAACTCTTGCTAAGTTTGAATTAAAGCTAATATTTCCATGCAAAATAAAAGGATTAAATACAATTACTTCACCAAATTTTAATTTTGGAGGTTGATGATTAAACAATTCATTTAAAATTAATGGACTATTCACAAGTCCCTGCTCTTGTTCTCTTTTAATATACTCATTTGACTGATCTTGGTTTAAATAAAAAACACCCCCGTCATCATCTAAATCGTGAAAAGGAGCCCATAAAACAAATGTGAAAGGTGATATTCCAGACATTAGTTCATAATGAGGCCATTGTCTTCTTTGATCTTTTCCTGGAAGATTAAATATAGTTGCCGCACGTCTTTGTACAAAAATTTTATTTCCACTCAATTCTGAAACGATATCACTACATGATTCAATCATTAAGTTTGATGCCTCAGTGAATGTTAGTAAATTAACCATACATTTGTTAATCTCCGATTTATTCATTTTTGCCAAATTTCTCCTTAATATATTAATATTTTTTTTTGAGTCTGAGATATTCATTCTTTTTATAAACTGATTTCTTAATTTATTAAATTTAGCCATATTATTTATTGGTAATATGGCGTAGCCTTTTTTATTTATTATTTCGTTAGAAAGTGACATAAATTAATCTTTTGATTAGATATCATACACATGGATTAGGATCAAGTTTATGAATTTTATTTAAATCTCTTGAAATTTCTTTTTTCATTTTTAAATTTAATGATAAAAGATTTTCTTCAATTTGTTCTATTGATGTAGCTCCAATTATTGTACTTGATACAAAAGTTTGGCTAATCACAAATGAGATTGCAAGATTAGTTAATGAAACATTATATTTGTTTGCTATTTTTTGGTATCTCAAAACTGCATTATCTACTCTTTTATCTAGGTATTTTTTATGATTTCCTGGCCAAATTGTATATCTTGCCTTGTTAGGTCTTTTTAAATTAAGATACTTACCTGAAAGCCTGCCGCCAGCAATAGGCGAATGAGCAATTAGGGAACATTTTTCTTTTATCAATAATCGAGAAATAGAATTTTCAATTTCTCTATTTAATAGACTATATGGGTTTTGGATAACACTTATATTAGGTAATTTTTTGTTTTTCGATTTTTCTAAATAAGATTTAAATCCCTCATGACTTTCATTACAAACACCAATATGTCTAATCTTACCTTGTTTGACAAAAAAATTTAAATTTTCTAGAACTTCCTGATAATAATTTTTACTTTCTTCATTAACATTATCATTTGGTAATGGATAATGTAGTTGATATATATCTATATAATCTGTCTTCAATCTTTTTAAACTATTATCTATTGCTAATTTTAAATTATATTTGTCATATATTAAACTTTTACCTCCGCCTCTGATCCAATAAAATAAATTTCCTATATTTTGAGAATTATTACCAATAATCTTACTTGCTATAATTATCTTATTTCTAATTTTTCTTTTTTTTTGCCATTCTCCAATAATTTTTTCACTTAAACCATAAGTTGTTTTTTTAGGATAAGATGGATAAATTTCAGCAGTATCAAACATATTAATACCTTGATCGAATGCAAAATCTAAAATTTTAAATGCTTTATTCTTTTGCACTTGTTCACCAAAAGCTAGTGTTCCTAAGGATAATAAACTAACTTTAATATCTGTGTTATATATTTGATTATATTTCATATTATAAATTCATTTCTTTAAAAATTTTTTTGTTTTTTATTATAAATCTATTGGAAATATTTGAACTATATCTATCAAAATAATCAGGTAGGGAATTTTTAAATTTTAGCTGTTTTTCTTTTTGTTTACTATTTAATTTTTTTATATAAATAAATTCCTTTAAACTATCTAATATTTCAGATGAAGTGTTGTTTATAAATTTAAACCCCTTCTTGTCACAATACCTTTTACATGCGTATTGACCTTCATAGAATCCTAAATCAATTAATTTTCTAAAATTTATAACTTTATTTTTTAAAGCAATTTTTTTGTAAATAAAAATACCATCTTCTGTATAAGCTTGGGTATATGGGCCAGTCAAATTAGTTTCGTAAACTGGTCTTGACAATAAAGACCCTATTGATCCAGGTCCAGATTGCATGCATATCAAACCTCTGGCCCTACTTATCAAATAATATTGTAATTGTTTATTGATTTCGAGGTCAGTATTAATCTCGATATATTTCTTATTTTTAAAACTAAAATTTATATCATTATCATTTATTAATCTAATCACATAAAATCCTTTTGATAATAAATATTTTATTGAACTAAAATATAATTTTGGATTTGTCCCTCTTGTATTGGTAGATTTTGTACCTTTCGGGTTCTTAGTTCTTATGTGAATTACATACATTTTTGACATATCAATATTGTCGTACTTTTTAATGAAATATTTTTTCATTTCTTTAATGAAAATTTTGTTAAGTTTAAATAGATTGGATTTTTTTTTTTTAAAATTATTTTCTATTTTTGAAAGTGGTGCTTTTTTAATAAATTTCAATTTTGAATTCAAAAATAAGTCAACTTCCTCAGTTCTACAAGAAATTAATTTACTATGCTTTAGAGGTAGTAATATTAAATTCAAAAATATTCCATCAATAATTATTAGATTATTAAAAATTTTTTTTACGAATGCATATGGGCTTATTTTAGGAATTAGGATTATTGACTTAAAACCATTATTATAATTTTTTTTAACCATTCCAGATAAATGCAGATTTAGAATTCCAATTTGTTGATAATTTGCTTGGATAAAACGATATTTAGAAAAATAAATAAGTAAAATTAATGGAGAATAGAGTATTTTAAATAAATCAATTATAAAAACAAAAATTAAAATACAAAATACTACAAAAAAAAATTTGAATTTTAATTTAATTAAATAATAAATTAAGTTTTTAATTAAATTCAAATAAGTAATTTGCGACGGATAGCTTAATGGCTCTATAAATATAAACATAGAAAGTATATCTAGTTTAAAAATGTAACTTAAAATTTTTTTCATTTTTAACAAAATTACTAACTAAACTTTTCAAAAAGTCTTTTATTTTTTTTTATATAGTTATTTGAAATATTTGAACTGTAATATTTCATTTCCATATATTCTGGTAAAAATTTCTTAAATTTCTTTTGATTTTTGCTAATTTTTTTATTTTTGTTTAATTTTATAAATTCTTTTAAACCATTAAGTATTTCTGAGCTAGTATTTTCAACATTTTCAAAACCTAATTTTATCATTTTTCTTCTACTCAAAAACAAACCATTAAAATATCCTAACGAAATAGCATCTGGGTATGAAATAATTCTATTTTTTAACTTTATTTTTTTTAAAAGATATAAACTATGTTTATTTACAGCATGAACATTCACACCAAAAGCATTGGTGTGATAAACTGGTTTTAGAAATAAAGGTCCAATAGAGCCTGGACCTGATGAGTTGCATAACAAACCTTTTGAATGGAAGATTAAAAAGTATTGTAATAATTTGTTTATTTGAATGTCAGTATTTAATTCAAAATAATTTTTGTTTTTAATTAAAGAGTCAATTTTTTTAGATTTGGAATGCATTAAACGTATTACTTGATAATTTTTAGATAATAAAAAATTAATTGATTTTAGATAATTATCAATCTTTGAGCCTCGTAAATTTGAAGTATTATTATAAAAATCTTCTCTTTGATGAAAAATAAATGAATTTTTAAGATTTATATTAGGAAGTTCATCTTTTAAATATGTGTTCATTTTTTTGCTATATTTTTTTTTAAAAACATAAATACTTTTTTTGCTTTTAAAAGATCTGTATTTTTGATGAATTTTTGATGAAGGTGCATTTTTTGTTAATTCTAAATTATTATTAAGATAATGATCAACCTTATCAACTGTACAAGAAATAAGGCTACAAGTCTTTAAAGGAAGTAATAATAAATTTAGATAAATATTATCGATTATTATCAAATTTTTAAAAACATCTTTAACGAAACTAAAATCAGAATTTTTTGGAATAAAAATTATTGATTTGTAACCATTGTTTAAATTATTTTTTATCATAAGATCTAAATGGTAATTTAAAACTCCTATTTGTGAGTAGTTTAATTGAACAAATCTATATTTACTTAAATAAAAAAATAAAATTAGAGGTGAGTAGATTATTTTAAATAAGTTATTAAAAAAATATAATATTATAATAATTAATTCTATAAAAAATAATTTTATGTTGTAAGTTTTAAATTTTAAATTTCTAACTAATTTTAAAAAAGTTGTGTTTGAAGGATAATATAATGGATCAATAAAAATAAACATGAATCTAAGATCAATATATGATATAAAGTTTTTTACGAAATTTTTCATATTCAAGAATTAATATAGTGTTTTACATATTTATTTTTTTTCATAGCTAAATCTAAAAATTTTTTATTTTTTTTAAATTTTTTATTTGCGTATATTAAAGAAAAACCATTCTGTTCAATAGCTTTCGAGACAACTTGTGGATCAGATTTCAAATTTGAACTTATATATTCTAAAGCTAGACCATTTTTTGATACTGCTGATAATGCAATTTGTTTATTATTTTTGAGTTTTTCATCCGCATACAATATTGACAATCCATTAAATTTTACAACTTTTTGGATAAATAATTCATTTTTTCTCAGACTTTGACTTGCAAACTTTAGTGCAAATGGATTATTTTTAATGGCTTTTAAAACAATTTTTTTTTCATTTTTCAAATCTTTGTGAACAAATTTCAAAGATAAGCCGTATTGATTAACAGCATTCAAACAAATTTTTTTATTCTTTTTAAAATCTTTTTTAAAAAATTTCAGAGATGACCCAAAAGTTTTAGCAGCTAGCATTGCAATCTTTTCATTATTTTTCAGTTTTTTGTCTATATAGTTATAGGCACCTCCTGACATTGGAAGTTTAAAAAGTTTAGTGATAAATTGTCTATTTTTTTTTAAATTCTTGTCAGCGTAAACCAGAGCATATTCATTTTTTTTTACAGCTTTATAAACAATTTTTTTATCTTTTTTTTTATTATTGTTTAAATATTTTAAAATATAACCCGAATGTTTTAAAGCGACATTAATTATTTTTTTATCATCTCTTAATTTTTTACTAGCAAATTTAATTGCAAACCCATATTGTTTTACTGCATTACTAACTATATGTTTATTTTTTTTTAAATCGTGAGAAGCAAACTGTAGTGCCAGTCCATTTTGCTTAACAGCTTCATTTACAATAAAAAAATTATTTTTAAATTTTTTGTTTGTATATTTAAGTACCAAGCCATTTCTTTTTATAGTTTTAAATGCTAATTCAATATCATTTTTAAATTTTTTGGGTAATTTTTTATAATAATATGGAGTACTTATAATATTTTCCAAAATTTTTTTTTTAGAATACAAATAATTTCCTAGTTATTATTTACCCGAACAACATTGTTTCCGCTACAAAGAAAAGGAAGTATTACTACTCTACCATTGTGAATAGGCCTAAAAAGATCGCTAGCTATTAAGTTACAAACTATCTCTTTTTTAGCTGGATCTTTAATTGCATATTTTGAAATTTTTTTTTTTAAATCAGAAAACATACTAAAATTTTCAATATTATTAATTTTTTTTAATGTATTAAAACAGTTTTTAAACATAAAATTAAAAAAATAAATTTCACCAATAAAACTTATGTTTTGTAATTTATTATTTAATTTTAAAGATCTATTACAAAAAAGTATAACATTTTTTTTTGAGAGAATATTTATAGTATTTTTCAATACATAACCTATTGAATAATAATCATCAAATTTTTGTTTTATAATTTTCACAAAACTTTTTTCACTTATTAATCCACCCTTAAAATGTAAAATTAAATGACCAAGATATTTTGGTGAATATTTTTTTAAAATATTTTTTCTTTTAATAAATTTTCGAAAGTTTTCTTTAGTTTTCATATTAACAAAATTTGTTGACATAAATATCCCAATCTTATCTTCATCTGTTAATTTAAATTTTTTACAATACAGCAAGTACTTTTCTTTAAAAATATCAAAATCGCCTGAGATTAAAATTGTTTTCAATAGAATAATTACATCAACCTCACTTTTTAAATTTTTTTCAATATTATTTAAAATAATTTTTGACTTACTATATTTTTTTAATTTAAATGAAATGTAATAATATTTAATTTCATCAAAAAAATTTGTTAACTTAAATTTAGACAATTTTTTATGAAGTACTTTTAATATTTTGTTGTCCATATTTTCACATAAACATAATTTCAAAAAGACTTTTTCAAATGAATTTTCTGGGATTAATTTTATTATTTTTTCAAAATACTTTTTGTCAAAAAATCTTAGCAGAGACAGGATTTTAACAATTGAGGTAACTTCAATTTGCTGATTATTAAATTTTGAAATATGATGGACCATATTATCTAATTCGTTTCTATTTTTTTTCATTAGAAACTCGCTTATAGTATTAAAAGAAGTGTGATAAAAATTACTTTTTTCAAATGACTTATAAATCATTTTATTATTTAAGTAATGACTATTTATTTTGTTAAGTTCTTTTTTTTTTAAAACTTTTCGATTTGATATTTGATTTAATAATTTAATTATTTTCTTAGATAAGCTATTAATTTTTTGTTTACTTATTATTTTCTCAGAATCCAAATAAAATTTGTTTAATATAACACTTTTTTTATTTAAATAATTTTTATTTGAATTAAAAAAATAATTTTTTTTCTTTTGTGCCAATATTGATAAATATTTACAAAATGTATCTCTATAAGAAGGGTAATATACATCCAATTTTAAAATTTTAAATTTGTTACTCAATGGATATTCACTAGGAAATCTATAAGACTTAGTTGATAATCCTATATTGTTACAATAGTAAAAAAAGCCACCACCTTTTAAATTATTTTCTGCAAATTCAAAATATTTATCTATTGATACTTTGTCCATTTCGGAAAAAGAATCTGTGTTAATTACAAGGTCTAATGCCATATTTTTATTATGAAGTTCATTAGCATTAATAAAATTAAAATCATAATTCTCTTTAATTTTATCTTTTGCATTTCCTATATAATGAGTTTTTGCCTTATTGAAATTATTTCTTAAAAAATATTCTTGATAAATTAATGTCTCTGGTAAATCACATAAAAAAATTTTACACTTATATGTTCTATATATCATAGAAGCTAAAATACCAATTCCATCGCCAATTATTAAGACTTTAGAATTACTATTTATTTTATCAATAAAGTTTAAAAAATGTCTAAAGTGAATTGTATAGACTGATGAAAAAAAATAATTATTAACTCTATTTTTTTTGTATAATTTAAATTTTTCTTCTTTTTGTAATTTATTTAATATTTTAAAATCATTTTCTTTTAAAAAATCATAACTTGGATAATTATCTATTGGTGCCAAACCTCTCAAGTTTGGATTTATTAAAATATTATTTATTCTATCATTTTTAATAAAACTAATATTCTCTTTACCTGTAAAACTCCATGTGTCTGAATAATAATTTTTTGATGCTTTATTATAATTTTTTTTAATACTGTTAACAATTTTATTCATTCTATGATGGTTTTACCTTTTGGGTGAAAATAATGTATCATATTCGTAAATTTTATCTGAAATTCCCCATTTAAAATTTCTATCTATTGGACTTACTCTTTTCAATGTAAATACATCAGATTTTTTAAGTTGTTTAGAATATTTTTTTAAAGATTTCCAGTCATCCCATAATGCATGAATTATCTTACCTTTAATTCCGTTTCCATTTTTTGAACTTAAATACATTACAAGATCACAAATATTTTTGTATCCAGTTCCTCCTTTATTCTTTTGATGTAAAGCTTTTTTATAAAAATACATACCAATTGTTTTTGGACCTGAGGCAATCAATTCATCTAACATTTGAGTATTAATAGCTCCAGGTGCAACGGTATTAATATTTATTTTATAATCTTTAACTTCTTCTGATAAACTCTCTACAAATTTTACTATCCCAATTTTTGAGACACCATAGCTAGTAATCCTTGGTAAAGGACCGGCTACACCTCCACCACTTAATTGAATAATTTTACCTTCATTTCTTCTCTTAAAATGACTAATGAGCGCACGAGACATCAAAACTGAGCCAAATAAATTAGTATCTATTGCTTTTTTCCACTCGTTCCATTTTATATTTTCTATAAGCCCTTTAGGTCCATAAATTCCTGCGTTATTAATTAATATATTAATATTTTTTAGTTTTTTAATTGAATATTTAATAAATCTTTTAACTTGTAATTCAGATGAAACGTCTACTGCTGAATAAAATAGCTTTTGATCATTTTTTATTAACTTTTTTAATTTTATAAAGGCATTTTTAATATTTCTTTTGTTCTTAGAGCAAATAATTATATTCGCATTGTTTTTAATAAAACATTTTGATAATTCAAAACCAATACCTCTGCTCGCTCCCGTAATTATTACGTTTTTATTCTTTAAATTTACCATCTATTGTGAACTTGCGGTTTAATTAATTGATTATAAATTTTATTAATTTTAGGTATCAACTTTTTAATATTTTTTTTCTTTGATGCGGCAGTATTCATGATTATTTGTAATCTATTAGTTGCTCCAGGGATAACCACTGTAACTTCTTTGTGAGACAAAATCCATTTGATAGAGACATCTGTTAATGAATAATTTTTTGGTAATATCTTTTTTAATTTTTCTACCACTTTTAATCCCTTATCTAATCCAACTCCTGAAAAAGTATCTCCAATGTCAAACCTTTGTCCTTTTGCATTAAAATTTCTATGATCGTTAGAATGAAAAACTGAATTTTTATCGATTGTACCTGTTAAAAGTCCATTAGCAAGTGGACCTCGTGCAATTATAGCAATATTTTTTTTTTTTGCTTCTTTTAAGAAAAATTCAGCAGGTTTTTGTCTAAATACATTAAAAACAAGTTGAACACTTTTAACATTTGGAAATTTAATTGCTTCTAAAGCTTCTTTTAAAGAGAAAACACTTATACCAAAATATTTAACTTTTCCTTTCTTTCTAATATTTTCAAATATATTATACAAATTTTCATTTGAGCACATTTGTATAGGTGGACAATGTATTTGTAATAAATCTATGCACTCTAAATTGAGTCGAGAAAGACTATTATCAATAAATTTTTCGAATATATTTTCTTTATATAATTCAGGTAAATGAGGTTTTAAAAGAGTTCCGACTTTAGTAGCAACAAACAATTTATTTTTATTATATTTTAAAAATTTACCTATAATTTTTTCAGATCTACCATTACCGTAAGCATCTGAAGTATCAAAAAAATTAACACCCTTTTCAACAGCTTTATTTAAAATTTCAAAAGCTGTCTTTTCTGTAACATCTGTATAAGAGCCTCCAATAGCCCAGCAACCAAGACCAATTTCAGATACTTTCCATCCGGTATTAGAAAAATTTCTATATTTCATTAAATATATTTTGAATTTAAAAGAAAATTTTAAATTTGTTCTTGAACGTCTCTTTGTTTATCTTTGGCATTTTTAATTGTTGTTAATCTTTCTTTATAAGATTTCCATGGTGGGTCGTAACTATCAAAAACATTCATAATATTCTGAACAAAATCTTTGCCTATTTCACTTAAATAGATCCCTTGATTGTTAATAGTTAATAAACCATCTTTAACCATTTCATCTAAATATTTTATTTCTTTAGAAAAATAATCTTGAAAATTAATTTTAAATTGTTCGTTAAAATTTTTATAATCAATTTGAAAATAGCTTCTAATTTGTTGAGTTGCATGCTGTCTAATTTTATCATTTTCATTAAGCTTCATTCCTCTGAATGCAGGTAAATCACCTTTATCTAATAATGTTTTGTAAGAGGGTAAATCATAAAAATTCTGAACATAATAATCATTTCCTAAGTTGCTCATTGAAGAACTACCAACAGCAATAAAATTTACTCTACCACCAGGTTGATGTCCTGATGCTCCATAATGAGCTTCTCCAGACTCAAATGCTTTTGTCATGGGACTATCTGGTAAAGAATAGCACTCAAATCCACTTCTTATATATCCTCCTGCTTTCAATTTTTTATGAATAACTTCAAGTAACTCTTTTCTCTCTAAGAAATCAGGTAATGGGCCTTCTGCAAGCATCTGCACCTGATATTTTGCGACCCAAGGTTTATAAGCCATCAAAGATAATTGAACTAAAGTAGGTTTTAGTCTGATTATTTCTTCGCAAGTTTTACTCATAGACTCCACAGTTTGTCCAGGTTGGCCAATTAATAGATCAAATGCTATTTCTTTATAAACTTTTCTAACTTTATCAGTAAGTATATTTTGAAATAAGATGGCTGGCTGTATTCTATTCACACGTCTCTGAACTTCAGGATCTAAATCTTGCATTCCAAATGAAATTCTATTAGCTCCACAAATCTCATGATTATATAACAATCTATCTTCATCAACTCTTCTAGGATCACTTTCAATAGTAAAAAATTCAACATTAGACCAATCAAACAAAGATTTTAATTTATCAACTAATTTTTTAAGATCTTCTCTGTTTAAAATTGTTGGAGAGCCTCCACCAAAAAAAACAGTTCCTACATTTAATTCAATATTATTTGATTTTAAAAAAGTAAACAAAATATCAATTTCTTTATATAAATATTTTAAGTAATCAGTTACCTTTTTATAATCCTTGTTAATAAATTTACTACAAGTACAAAACCAACAAAGTTCTTCACAAAAAGGAATGTGTACATAAAAAAAGATTTTTTTGTCTTTATTTTTTGGAATCCAATCTTTCAATGCTGACTTATAATGATCACTATTAAATTTAAAATCCCAATGATCTTTTGTTGGATATTCTGAATAGTTAAAAACTAGGTCTTGATGGTATTTTTTTATTAAATTTGCATTAAGTAAAGGTGTTTTCATTTAATAATTTAATTAAAAGCTCTTTTTTTTGAACTAACACTTCCTGTTAAATCGCTCGCTGTTATCCTATTTTTTACGTGATCACTATCATTTACAAACATTCCAATGAACCATCTTCCTTTTGAAGATTTCCAATCAATTTTTTTATGAGGATCTACTTCCTCAACTCCATGAACTATAGAACCATAAAATATTACAGAGTCTCCAATTTCAAGCTTATCTTCTATATTTAATTTTTTTTTATTTTTATCTTTAAAATAAAAACCACCTTTTTCAAAATTTAGTCCTTTCTTACTCATTATCAATCCTGATACTATTCTTTGATTTTTTCTTGGATCTACATGATCTCTTAGTTGACCTCCACCTAAAGGATAATTTACTATTTGTAATCTATCAATTTGATTTTGGCTTGGAATATTATTTTCATATTGATTTTTACCATTACCAGCTAATAATTTTATATATCTCCAATGATAATATACTCCACTCTTAAATTCTTTTTCTAATTTTGTTTTAATATTCCAATTATAAAAAAAGTAAGAATGTTTTATTGCATAAAGACTATATTTCTTAGTGATTTTATCATCTATAATCCTATGAAAATTAGGAGTACCATCTAACATTTTATGAAAAGAAGGTTTACGTTTTTTATCATAACTTCTTGCTAATTGAATAATTGTTTTTTTTAAATTTTTTTTAGCAGCATTTCTTAAAATAAATGCTTCACCTTTGTATAATTTTTTTATAAAATTTTTAATATAAAAGATATTTTCTTCATTTAATGCTTTTTTTATTTTATCAAATTCCAATATATTTACCTTGCTTACTGTTGACGGTGGAAGAGACTTCTTTTCAAGTTTTTCCCAATAAGTTTTTAGGTATTTTGATAAATTCATGATTAATAAGTTAATATAGTTTTTATTTTTTTATATTCAACTACTATCGCCTAAGTTTTTTAATCTAAATGGACTTAAATAATGATTACCTAGAATTCTTTCAATTTTTGTAATTTCAGAATAAGAAAAATTTTGAAAATTTCTATTACTTTCAAATGTATTATCTTTCATCTTAAAATTTTTGATTAAGCATGGCATAGCTAATCTTGCTGAATGTGTCGGTAATGATCTATGTAAAAGCAGTGTACTAAATACAATAACATCTCCATATTTTAAATTTAATTTTCTTATCTTTAATTTTTTTGGAAGCAAGACTGGTTTTCTATTCTTGTGAGGTACATGCCCCCATTGATGTGAGCCTTCTATTAATTCAAGTTGTCCAGATTTTGAGTCTTTCTGTATTAATGGTGTCCATATTTGGATTGTTCTAGGACTTGCTCCTGACCATATTTCTTGGTGCCAATCTTTAAAAAAGTAATTTTTTTTTGAATCTGCTTTATTTGGCAAATTTAAATTTGCACCAGGATCAGAACAAAATGCCAAATCTTTACCAAGAAGATCACTTAAAACTGAAAACAATTTTTTTTCTAAAAACATTTTTTCAATAAGCTTTTTATATAAAAGAAGTTCAAATATTGGTTTAGTGAATTCCCATTCTTTAATTCGAAGAGTTTCGGTTTTTTTACAAAATGCTTTGTAATTTTTACTATTATTATTTTTTTTGATATTAAGGTATGAATATATTTCTTTTTGTATTTTTGATATTAAATTTATACTTATTCCTTTTTTAATGATCGTATAACCTTTGCTAGAAAAATTTTTATTCATATAAGTGTTAATATTATATAATGTATTTTTTACCAGTCTTTATTAAAATTATCTTAATATAAATTCAAAGATTTTGCTGTGGTAAAGTAATAGTCACCTTTATAATTTAATATTTTAAACAACTTTACCCAGTCTGTTTTTGACAAAATAGTAGTTCCCAACAATGACCATTCTAAAAATAGTTTTTTTTCTTTTTCATTTGAGAAAGAACCAAATGTACAAAAAGAATGCCTTGATACTCTTTTTATTTCTTTAAGGGTTGCTACTAAATCTTTAAAATTATATCTATAAATAGAACTGAAACCTATTACTAAATCAAAATGTTTATTATCAAATGGTATTTCATAATATTTTGAATAGATTATCTTTTTCTTTATCTCCTTTTCAGCTTTAATTATTGGGTATTTATGATCTTCAATTCCCCATACTTCAGATCCTGGAAGTAATATTTTTAAATCTTTCATAATGAAACCTTTTTTACAACCTAAATCTAAAATCTTAGAATTGTTTTTTAAATTATATTTTTTTATAATTTTAGGTAATATTTTTAACCACCTACCATCATATTTAAAACCACCATATCCATTATTCCTATCTCCATCGTAATAATCTTTCCCTAATTTCCACGCTAAAAACTTAGTTTTAAGATCTCTTGAAATCTTCTGTTTAAGTTTTCCTCTTTTTTTAAAATATCCTATATCAAATTCAGACATACTAAAATTTTATTATTGGCCTTAATATTTTTCCTTTTTTAAAATCGTTAATAGCTTCGTTAATTTGATTAATTTTATAATTTTTCTTAGGTAATATTTGCTTGATATATTTAATTTGATTCTCAAGAATATTTTGATTTATGTCAAAATTTTTCATAATAGTTCCACCCTTTCCCCATGCTCCTGTTAAAGTTTTACCAAAAATTATATCCCAAGATTTAATTGAGAGCATTTCTTTTTTTTTTGTATTACCAATCAAAATAAACTTGCCCGTAAACTTTTTACACATTGATAATGTTTTTTCAATTAATTTTTTAGATCCTGTGCAGTCGATTATTAAATCAAATTTTTCATAATTATCATTTAAAAATTTCTTAAAATTTTTATTATTTAAATGAAAAAATTTAAAATTTTTATTTTTTTTTAAAATTTTAAGCTTATTAATATTGTTATCTATACAGACTATTTCTTTACAATTTAAGTAATTCAAAACAAACAAGCTAGAATATCCAAGACCGCCCATTCCCATAATCAAAACTCTTGAATTTTTTTCAATTCTAGCTTGATTAAGAATTGCATTACTTGCTGTTGGAATTGCGCAGCCAAGTAAAACAGACTCCCTAAGATATTTGAAATTTTTTTTTTTTATTTTAAATAATCTATCATCTGAAATAAGTGAATATTTTAATAAAGTGTTACAACCGCCTGTATTAATTATATTCCCTTTAAATTGATAGTTAACTCTATCATATACTCTGTTAACTTTTTTTTTAATCCAACTTATTACAACTGAGTCACCAATTTTAAAATTGTTTACGTTCTTTCCAATTTTAACAACTTGTCCAACACCCTCATGCCCTATACAGTGAGGTAAAAATTTATCTTTTCCAAGTATTCCGCTAATTTCATTTAATTGAGTATGACATATTCCAGCATATAACATTTTGACTAATACATATTTTTTTGGGACTTTAGGCACCTCTAAATTCATAACTGATAGCTTATGTTTTTGTTTTATAAGAACCGCTCCTAAATTTTGAGTTTTCATTAATTTTTTATTTAAGTATATGATTTAAAACAGCATAAAAATTTGAGCTATTTATAGATTTTGAATGGCCCAATATATCTACTTTTAAAGCTGCCGCAACATTGCCGATTAAATTAGAGGTTAGCTGATTTGATTTTACAAAATGTAATAATGATGTGATAACTAAAAATACGTCACCTGCCCCTATGGTATCTAGAACCTTTTCAGATATTAGAGCTGGTACACTTAAAGTTCTAGAATTTAAGTATGAAAAAGATCCATTCCTTCCTCTAGTAATTGTTATATTTTTACATTTTATTTTAGAAATTGGTTGTTTTTGTAAAATTTGTTTAATCTGCTCTTTATTATTAGATGCAGCCAATCTTAATTCAGGTTCGTCAATACAAATATAGTCTGCTTTATTATATTTTGTAATTAAATTAAATCCTAAATTTGCACTATTTGTTTGGCAGTTAATTGCTAAAAATTTTGATTTTTTTGCAAGTAATTTATAAATGTCATTATCAATAAATCCATGACCATAATCTATAAGAATAACAACATCATATTTTTTGAGATTTTTATTTAGAAAATTGAGTACATTTTCTTTATTTTTTTTACTTAAAAAATTATCGTTCATATAATAAACCTCATTAATTTTTTTATTATAAGGTGAATCAACAAATCTTTTTTTTCTTACTGTGACTTTATCTTTTTCATAAAAAATTTTTCCTTTAATGTTTTTTGAAAAATTAGAAATTTTATTTTTTAAATCTTTGTCGTTGCCAACAACAGTACAAATTTCTATATTTTTATTAAATTGAGATAAATTTGTTGCTGCAGCAAAAATACCACCTAAAAAAATATTTGTATCTATATATCTTGTTGCCAATATACTTTCTTTTGGAGGTTTGTTTAAAGCTGTCACATTCTCATATTGATCTATTATTGCGTCACCAATTATTAGTGTTTTTAAATTTTTAATCTTATTAAGATTATCTATAGAGTCCTTAAGTAAATTTTGTTTATTTTTTGATGACAAAAATTTTTGTAATTTACTATCAAATATATATGAAAAATTTTTATTTATAATTTCTGTAGAACTTTGTAATGGTGAACCAGTTAAAATTAATTTTCCTCTATTTTTTTTTATAGAAGTAATTTCTTTTTGAAGTCTCTTAGTTAAATCTTTTTTATTTGAATAATCTTTGCCCTTGAAATAAAAATCAGGTTTTATACTGACAATACTTTTCACAGCATCAGGAGAATAATTAATCCCAACACAATCTACTAATTTCAAAGACTCTAGGACTTTTGCTCTAAAGTAATGATTATTTATTGGTCTATTAGGACCTTTGTTTACGTATCTATCTTCAGTGACAGTCACAAATAAATAATCACATTTCTTTTTTACTTCTTCAAAATGATTAATATGTCCAGCATGAATTACATCAAAAACACCATGACAAAGACCAATTATTTTTTTTCTTTTTTTAAGGCGTTTTGATATTTTTTTTAAATTTTCTAGACTATATTTCTGCATTTAAATACGAAAAGAGTTTGTTTCTGAAAAATCAGCTGTAATTGATGATCCTGTTAAAATATTACCTTCATCAGAAATTAAAAGTTTAAATAAACCTAAAAAATCATTTGGTGTAGAAAGCTTTTTCATTGGTAGTTTATTTTTTATATATTTATCATAAACTTTTTTATTTCTATGTCTAAGTCTTTCAAATGAGTTATATTTATATTCAAATCCTCCGGCAAGGATACAATGAACAAAAATTTTTTTCATTATTAAACTCCTAGATAAAGTTTTGGTATAAGAAATTAAACTTGCTTTTACCATAGAATAACCAACAGATGCACCTGTTTCTACTCCTGCAACAGAACCTATATGAATAATTTTAAAATTCTTGTTATATAATTTTTTTCTAATTATTTGATTATTAACTTGTACTGCAATACCAACATTAATATTAAATAACTTTTCTAAATCTTTTTGTCTTATTAGTGGATCATGCATTCCTAATCCTCCTCCAATACAATGTATTACAACATCAAATTTTTTTTTTGTTAAAGAAGATAAAAATTTTTTTAATTGCTTATTATTATTTAAATCATAATTCTTACATTGGGATTTATTTTTTTTATTTAACAATTTTCTGAGTTCAGTAACTTTTTTTTTATTTCTTCCAATAGTAAATAAATCATAATTAATACTATTAAAATATTTTGTTAAGTAGAGTCCTAAACCTGACGAGGCTCCAATAATGAGAATTTTTTTAGACAATTTTAATACTTCCTAAGTAATAGAATTTAGTTTATTTCTTATTTCTGCCAATCTATTTTTATTCATAAAAGGGTACATATTATCAATTAAAGCTGGCTCAAAAGTCCCATCTTTATTCATTTGAGTTTGTACTCTTGGTGTTAATTCTTGCATTGGAGGTATTAAAACTTCACAAATACAAGGTTTTGTTGAGTTTATAATTTTTTTTATCTTTGATTTTATGTTTTTTTTCTTATTAATTTTATGTGTCTCATAACCAAGACTTTTAGATAATTTTATGAAGTCTGGAAAAGTTATTCCACTTTCAACATCTGCTCCAACATATTCTTTAAAATTTTTTTCTTGCATGAGTTTCATTGTCAAATAACCCTGATTATTGATTATAAATATTTTTGCAGGTATTTTGTAATTTATAATAGTTTGTAATTCTTGAATATTAAACATAATTCCTCCATCACCAGTTATACATATACTTTTTCTATTTTTATT
>MDSW01159627.1_pt1 | contig 36079 bp, 35 predicted proteins | sample 811171 | NCBI WGS metagenome assembly MDSW01 (sample SAMN05326641, study PRJNA326480) | marine metagenome | isolation source: seawater | place: Atlantic Ocean: North West | collected 2012 | reverse complement strand
CGCACCGGATTATGACCGCGACGGCACGACGGCGTTTCTCGCCGCACAACTGCTGCTGAGTTTCCTCGGCTACATCTTTCACGCCAAGGGGGTAAGCGCATGACTTTCGAAACCGTATCAGAAAACAAATGCTTCGGCGGTACGCAGGGCGTGTACAAGCACACGTCCCAGGAACTTGGCTGCGACATGAAGTTCGCGGTTTTTACACCGCCGCAGGCCGAGAACGATACGCGGCCTGTCGTATTCTGGCTTTCGGGTCTGACGTGCACGGAAGAGAACTTTACGGTCAAGGCGGGCGCACAACGCGCCGCCGCTGAACTTGGTCTGGTAATCGTGGCGCCCGATACCAGCCCGCGCGGCGATGACGTACCTGACGATGCCGATTCGTACGACTTCGCCAAAGGTGCCGGGTTCTATCTGGATGCGACGCGTCAGCCGTGGTCGAAGAATTACCGGATGTATAGCTATATCACTGGTGAACTCCCGGCGTTGATCTTCAAGCACTTCCCGGCCCAAGCCGATAAGCAGGGCATCATGGGGCATTCGATGGGCGGTCACGGTGCGTTGACCATTGCACTCAAGAATCCGGACACGTTCTCCAGTGTGTCCGCCTTTTCGCCCATCGTTGCGCCGAGCCAGGTGCCATGGGGCGAGAAGGCGTTCACCGGGTATCTTGGGGACGACCGCAGCGCGTGGAACGACTATGACGCGACCGCTCTCGTCGAGTCCGGCAAACGTTTCGACGGCGAAATTCTGATCGATCAAGGAACGGCGGATAGTTTCCTCGAGGAGCAACTCCGCCCGGAAATTTTCGCGGACGCCTGTGCCAAGGCGGGGCAGAAGCTGGACCTCAGGATGCAGCCCGGTTACGACCATTCCTACTTCTTCATCGCGAGCTTTATCGAGGACCATTTACGACATCACGCAAAGGCTCTGGCGGCCGGCTAGCGAGTGGTAAAATCGGCCCGCTAAGTCTTTACAATCGGCTTACAATAAATGACTTGCGCCCGGAAACCATGAGGCGTACACGCGCCGGGAATTGAAACCCCAGCCTCAAGGCCGTGCGCATGTTTTCGACGCTTCGCCTCGTCTCTTCCCTCCTTTTGGGCGTCGCTTTCCTGATGGTCGGGGCGGGCGGTCTGTCGACGATTCTCGCTTTCCGAATGGGTGAAGCGGGGCTGCCGTCAACCGTCGTCGGTATCGTGACCTCGATGTACTTCGTCGGTCTCGTTCTCGGGACCGGGTACTGTCATCGGCTCATTACAACGGTCGGACATATCCGTGCATTCGCCGCGCTGGGGTCGCTGATGTCCGCGGCGACGCTGGCGCATGCGCTGACGCTCGACCCGTGGCTTTGGGGCGCGCTTCGTTTCATCGTCGGCTTCACGACGGTCGGCATGTACATGTGCACGGAGAGCTGGCTTAACGAAAAATCGTCCAACGAGATTCGCGGACAGGTGTTCTCGCTCTACCAGATCGTCCTCTATCTGGGTCAAGGGGCCGGGCAGTTCCTGATTAACGTGCCCGATGAAAACGGTATGTTGCTCTACATCCTGACGTCCATCCTGATGTCGCTTGCGATCATGCCGGTGGCGATGACGCGGATGAGCGCACCGGAACTGCCGAAACCCGTGCGGTTTCGTCTCAGCCGTTTGTGGGGGATCTCACCGACAGGAATGACGGCATCGATGGCGTCCGGGGCGCTCATGGGGGCGTTCTACGGTCTTGGTGCGTTGTTTGCGCAGCAGGCCGGATTGGTCACCCAGCAGACGGCACAGTTCATGGGGGCGGTGATCATCGGCGGTCTGGTGCTTCAACTGCCGATCGGCAAGCTGTCGGACATGTTCGACCGCCGCTTGGTCATGGTCGGGGTGTCACTGGCGACCGCTGTGGTCTGCTTTGCGATCATGAACAAGGATGTACACAACGGCAGCGCCCTGCTGGCGCTGGGCGCGTTGTTCGGCGGCTTGTCATTCACCCTTTATCCGCTCGCAGTGGCTTACGCCAACGACTATATCGACGCCGAAGACCGGGTACCCGCCTCCGGCGGTCTGATGATGTCTTATGGAATCGGAGCTTCGTTCGGCCCGACACTCGGCGCCGTAATGATGGATGTGTTCGGGCCGCCGGGCCTCTTTATATTCATCGGCGCCGTTGCATGCATGCTGATGGTCTTCATCGCATGGCGAATCACGCAGCGGCCGGGCCGCCCGGTCGAAGAGCAGGGGGGATATCATTCTCTCCAGCGCACTTCGCCGGTCGTGTATGAAATGTACCCGGATACGGCCGACGAAGACGCTGACGACGACCCCGAGGACGATACGCGCTGTTGAGCGTGTCCGATTAGCTGATTGCCGCCACGTACCCCACCGACACGATGACGCCGCCAACGGCTTTCGAATAGGTGTGCTTGGTGCCGGGCTCGCCGCTTCGTGCGTCCGCCCATTGATATCGCGTCCAAATGCCACTGCCCTTGGCGGCGACGGCGGCGTTGATCATGTTGCGGATGAATGGTGTGCCCAGCGTATCCTTGCTGCCGATCACGATCTGCCCCTCGCCGCGCCGGTCCGGGTGTAGAAGGAGCTTGCCGTCGGTATCCAGCACGAACACGTAAAGGCCCAGGTCGGGACGCTTCCACAATTTCCAGTCTGTCCGGTTCAGTGCGCGCGGGAAACCGAACTCTCCGACGGCGTCGGAAGCCTGCTCCACCATGTCGATGACGCGTGCGCGGACGTTGCCGGTCAATACCTCACCCGCCCGGAGCGGCCCTGCCGCCACGCCGGGCAGGGCGACTGCGCTCGCCCCCAGGGTCTTAAGCAGGCTTCGTCTGGAGATAATCATGGCGCTTACTTTACCATGTTCTTCTTTAAATGCGCATCCACGGCGCTGGCATAGAATGCCGGCGTTTCCTGCATGACATAGTGACCGGCGTTGGGGCTAACCACGAGGGTCAGGTTCGGATACCACTTGCCGAACGTCGAGTTGATGTAGTCGGGCTGAAAGAACGGCAGATCGTTCTCGCCGAGGATCACGGTGATCGGTACTTTCAGGCCGTCGACATCCGCGTGGAAATCCTCGAGGTCGAACATGTCGAGATAGCCCAGCCGTGCGGCTTCCGTCGACGACGACATTGCGCGCTCGACCTTGAATGCAGCCCAGATGTCCGAGAGCCGATTGCCCGTGAGAGCGTGTATCGCCTTGGCGGTGACGGTGGGGTCCTTGGCGGCCCCTTCCAGGAATGCGCGGGTGTCCGGGTCCGTGTGCATGCCGTTGGCGGCGACAGGTGTCGTGGCGACAACCGAGATGACGCGATCCGGTGCGTTCGCTGCAACGCGCTGAACGACCATGCCGGTCATCGAGTGCCCAACGATATGGAAGCGTTGCCAGCCCAGACGATCTGCGAGACGGAGCACATCGCCGGCGGCCTCGTCAGAGGTGAACATCCCTTTCATCTTCACGGAGCCGCCATACCCCCTGAGATCGGCAAAGGCGAATGTGAAGCTCTGCATGTCGAGATAGGGGCGGGCATCGTCGTAGTTGCGCCGGTCGCCCAGCCAATCGTGCAGTACGATGACCTTGTCCGGTCCGGTGCCGGTCACCTCGTGCGCGAGGATTTTATCGCCGCCGGTCGTCCCGGCGCATCCGGCCAGTGTCGTGACGGTCAGCATGACGCCGAGGAAGCGGAAAATGGTGAATTTAAGTGACATTAGTTTCTCCTGTAAGGGGATACAGGGTCGATGCCGGCCAGAAAATTTACCAATGAATAAAAAATATAGTTAAAATAAAAAAATGAATATTGAAGGTTTCGATCTCAATCTGCTCAAGGCTTTGGTTGCGATCTACGAGGAACGGCAGATTACCGCGGCGGCAGATCGCCTGGGGATTACGCAGCCCGGGCTTAGCCATGTGCTGTCCCGGCTAAGGGCGGCATTCGCAGACGAGTTGTTTATCCGCCGCAGCGGTGGCATGGAGCCAACGGTTGTCGCAGAAGATCTTTACGCGCGGATCCGGCCGGGGCTGCGGCAGCTTCAGGACGGTATCGCCGGACCTGCCCCGTTTCATCCCGAAACTCTTGAGCGAACGTTCGTGCTCGGGATGAATGATTATGGTGCCAGCGTCATATTGCCCGTCCTGATTAGGCTCATGGCTTGCGCGGCACCGAAGGTGCGGCTGAAGACGCGCCACTACATGCACGGCGCCCAATTCGACGATTTGCGCCAGGGCAGTATCGATCTCTCGATCTCGGTTTCCGGCGGCTACCCCGGATGGGTCAATGCCGAGCTGCTGTTTCGTGAAGCCGCGCGCGTCGTTGCCGACGCGGAGAACCCTCTGCTCGACGGCGGTATGACGATCAAGAAGTACGCCGCTTGCCCGCATGTCATCATGGCGCCCGACGGGGGCGACCGGAACTGGGTCGACGATCACCTCGCCGACCTCGGAGCAAGCAGGACGGTACAGCACGCGGTTCCTCATTTCCATGCCATTCCAGCAATCATCCGGGGCACGCCGATGATTTCGACCCTGCCGGCGCGCATTGCCGAGACGCTCGGACGCGATGACGGGTTGACGACGTATCCGCTACCGTTTCGCGCGGAACCTCATCAGGTTGTGCAAATCTGGCCGAAGCGTCTGGACCGGGACCCGATGCATCGTTGGCTCAGGGAAATGGTGAAGTCAGCAGTGGGATAGCGAATAGGCATGGGCGCCTTTTGCCAAGGCGGTCAAATGAAGAGCCTTTTCATAACTATGCTTAAAAAATGTGCATTTTTAAAAAATGCACTTTAACTATACAAAATATTTGACAGAAATGTAAAAGATCGTAGCATCTGCCGTAATGGTGCGGCGCAAAAAGCGGGTGCCTAATGTAACGCGGCGGCATTGACGACACGCCCCGCTATAATATGGAGAAGAGTGGATGTCTAACCCATACCTTAAAAAAGGGATCGCCGCCGGGGTTCTGATTGCGCTTAGCGGAACAGCACACGCGGGGACAGTTTCGAACAGCAATGGCATGAGTGTCACGCTTGGTGGCTACGTCGACCGTGCCGTGCTTTACGCCGACGACGGCAAAGACAGCACGGCTGCAGTCGTCGACAACGAAAACCTTAGCTCGCGCTTTTTCATCACGGGCGAAGGCAAAGTCAACGAAGCGCTGACGGCTGGCTTCAAAATGGAATTCGATTTTCGAGACAACTCGTCGAGCTCTATGACCATCGACGATGCCAATGCCGGCAACAGTGGCGCTGGGGATAGCGGTTTTGGCGCGACGACTTTCTCGCAACGCCACATGGATGCCTATTTCTCGCACGCGACCCTCGGCAAGTTCTCGATCGGTCAAGGGGCCTCGGCTTCGGATGGTATTGCTGAAACCGATATGTCCGGTACCGGTATCGTTGCATATTCGGGCGTCGCGGACATGGCGGCGTCGGTCAAGTTCCGCACCGCGGCGGGTGGTTATGGCCCGTCGATCGGCACTGTCTCCAGCAATATGGACGGCCTCGGTCTCGATGACCGGGTGCGCTATGACACGCCCTCGTTCGGTGGTTTCGGCGTTGCGACGTCGTTCGTCTCCGGTGGTGCCGGTGACGTCAGCGTCAATTTCTCCGGCAAGTTCGGTGGGGTCGACGTCGGTGCAGCGGCGGGTTACTGGAACAACTCGTCGTTGTCCACGACCGACGACGGTGGATATGCGGCATCCGTGTCGGCCAAGCACGACAGCGGCATCAGCCTGACCCTTGCGGGTGGGAAGACGCTCAAAAAAGCGACTGGCCGCGACGATGCATCATTCATGTACGGTAAACTGGCCTACACGGTCGGGCTGACCAGCGTGGGTGATACCAGCTTCGGCATCGACTACGGGGTTTACGAAGACGTGGCGCAGAACAACGACGAGATGACCACCTTCGGTCTTCAGGTTGTGCAGTCGTTGGCCGATGTCGGCACCGAGGTTTATCTCGGCTACCGCAACCACGAACTGGACCGTACCGGCACCAGCTACGACGACATCATGGCCGTCATGGCGGGGGTTAACGTCGCGTTCTGATTTCTCCTTCATAACGCAGTTCAACGGGAACGCGGGGCTTCGGCCCCGCGTTTTCATTTGTGCGTTCATTGGGATGGAGGTGCGGGGCGGATGGAGCGGGTGAAGGGAATCGAACCCTCGTCTAAAGCTTGGGAAGCTTTCGTTCTACCATTGAACTACACCCGCGAAAAATGCCGTCCTGTGCCTTTCTAATAAGGTGCCGTGGTGCCGCATGGCAAGCCCTATCCCACGCGTCGTGACATCCGGCTGAGTGCCGCTTAAATTATCGCCGCTCAACCGGAGGACATCATGGATTTTACCCTAAGCGACGACCAGAAAGCCCTGCAGGAAACCGTGCGCAAGTTTGCGCAGACCGAACTCCCCGAGATCGCCAAAGAGATCGAGCGGTCGGCCACGCCGCCCAGCCACGAACTTGTGAAGCGCTACGCCGAAATGGGCTTCCTCGGCGTCAATCTGCCATCCGAGTTAGGCGGGCTGGGGCTCACGCATCTGGATGCAGTGCTGGTGCTGGAAGAGGTGGCGAAGATCTCGCCCTCTGTCGCGTTTCCGGTCTTCGAATCGTCCTTCGGGCCGACGCTGGCGTTGGCGCATTTCGCACCCGATGAAATGAAGCTGCGGATCGTCCCCAAGGTCTGTGCCGGTGAAATAATCGTCGCCGTTTCCATGTCCGAGCCCGGTGCCGGCACGGCGTTGACCGACCTTGCGACAAAGGCCGCCGTCGACGGCGATACGGTGACGCTGAACGGCACCAAGCGTTGGTGTTCGGGGGCCGGTCACGCGGACGCCTACGTCGTATATTGCCGCATGTCGGACGAACCGGGCGCGAAAGGCGTCGGCGCGGTGCTGGTGGAAAAGGATCGCGACGGGATCAGCTTCGGCAAGCCCGAATACCACATGGGATTTCGCGGAATCCCGAGCGCCGACATCTTCCTCGACAACGTGCAAGTCCCGAAGGAAAACGTTGTCGTGCCGGCCGGCGGATTCCGCAAGCTCATGGAAGCTTTCGATCTCGAGCGCTGCGGCAACACCACCATGTCGCTGGCGATTGCCCAGTCCGCGCTGGACTACGTGCTTGAGTACGTGCAGGAGCGTCAGCAGTTCGGCAAGCCGATTGTCGATTTCCAGGCCGTACAGCTTCACGTCGCGGAAATGAAGATGAAGGTCGATGCCTCGCGCCTGTTGCTCTACCGGGCCGTCGTCAACGCGCAGCAGGGTTTGCCGTCGGTGGCCGACAGTTCCATCGCGAAATGCTTCGCCAACGAGATCGTGCGCGACGTGACCGGTAAGGCAATGCAGCTCATGGGCGGGTACGGCTATTCCACCGAATACCCGATCGAGCAGAAGCTCCGTGACGGTTGGGGCTGGGGGATCGCCGGTGGCACCATCGACATCCAGAAGGTCAACATCGCCGCCGCGCTGGTTGGAAGGCGCTTCCAGCAGCGCTAGGCCGGTCCGCTAGACCGGCCGTTCGCCGATACAGGTGGTGCGCTCCATGTAGCGGGGCGCATCACCGTAATCCATCACCGCGTAGTGCATCAGGCACCGGTTATCCCAGACGATGACGTCGTGGGGCTGCCAGGTGTGGCGATACAGGTACTCCGCGCGCGTGGCGTGCCGATAGAGGGGCTCCAGAATCCAGCGGCTTTCATCCGCGTCGAACCCATCCAGATGCGATGTGAACCCGGGGTTGACGTAAAGGCTCTCTTTCCCCGTGTCTGCATGGGTGCGGACCACCGGATGCAGGGCCTTGTTGGCACCGGACATATCGTCCTCGACGACAATCGGCTTTGCGTATTGCGTACGCGCCGCCATCTCGAAGTCGTGCCATGCATGCAACGGTCTGAGCAGGTCCTTCATTGGCTCGGAAAGATCCTCGAAGGCCTTCGTCATGTTGGCGAAGATCGTGTCGCCGCCGACGGGCGGGATTTCGACCCCATGCAGCACGGACGCGCCGGCCGGCGTTTCACGGAAACTGACATCGGAATGCCAGTACGTGCCCGCGCCTTTTCTTCCGAGCGGTTCGCCGCTTTCATCTAACTTGTTGGAAACGCGATATATTTCCGGGTGTTTCGGGTGGATATACCGGCTCACCGTATCTTGAAGCGGCGACTGGTCGGGCGCACCGAACAACGGGCCGAGCGCCGCGCCGAATTCAATGTGGGCTTCGGTCGTCAGGTTCTCCTGGCCGCGGATCACCATCAGGCCGCCGTTTTCGCACCAGATCTGCTTCAGTTCACCGGCGACATTGTCGCCGAGCCCGTCGTTGAGATCGATGCCTCTGACTTCCGCGCCGAGATGCGTCGAAAGGGGGCGTACGTCGAAATTCATGTGTTGTTTCCTCCTCTCCGCATTATGGGATTCCGGCCCGGGACTTCAATCCCCGCTATGCGGCCCGCTCACGATAGGTTTATTTGAGTTGAGCAATGCCCTCGGCTAAGCAAGAGTTGCCACAAGGGGATAGGAGATCGTTCAGGAAATGCCCGATTCCAGCCGCGCGCTCGATCCGCGCAAGTTCCGCGATCCGCATATTACCGCCGACGGGCAGCAACGCGCCGTGGTCGCACTGACCCACTTGACGACGCTGTGGTTCAACACAGGTTCGCTCTGCAACATTACCTGCGTCAACTGCTATATGGACTCGTCGCCGAAGAACGATGCGCTCGCCTATATCACGCTCGACGAAATGCGCGGTTATCTCGACGAGATCGACCGCGAAGACATGAAGGTCGAGGAGATCGCCTTCACCGGCGGCGAACCGTTCATGAACCCGGACATCATCGGGATGATCACGGAAGCCCTCGGGCGCGGATACCGGGTCCTCATCCTGACCAACGCGATGAAGCCCCTGCTGAACAAGCGCGATAAACTTTTGGTGCTCAAGGAAGCCTATGGCGAGGCGCTGGCGGTGCGCGTCTCGGTCGATCATTACACCCGCGAAGGCCACGAGGACATCCGCGGCAGGGACACCTGGCCGCCGATGGTCGAAGGATTGCGTTGGCTGGCTGCAAACGGGTTCAATCTTGCTGTTGCCGGTCGGACCTGCTGGGACGAGGACGAGGCAACCGGACGCGCCGGTTACGCCGGTCTTTTTGCGGCCGAAAGCATTCCGATCGATGCGCAAAATCCGGGACGACTCGTTCTGTTCCCGGAAATGGACGCTCATGTCGATGTCCCAGAAATCACCGTCCATTGCTGGGACATCCTGGGGATCAAACCGGAAACGATGATGTGCGCATCGTCGCGCATGGTCGTGAAAAGAAAGGGTGCCGACGGCCCGGTGGTCGTGCCATGTACGTTGCTGCCGTACGATCCGGCGTTCGAGCTGGGCAGCAGGCTCCAAGAGTCGAATACATCCGTGCAACTCAATCATCCTCATTGCGCCAAGTTCTGTGTCCTCGGCGGCGCGTCGTGCAGTCCGGAATGAATGCCGATGACTGAAGTGAAGACGCTCAACCTCGGCAAGCTTGACGGCCCGGTGCTGGTGTTTGGTGGGCCGTACTCCAACCTGCAGGCGACCGAAGCGATGATCGCTGAGGCCGGACGTCTCCGTATCCCACCTGAGCGGATCATCTGCACCGGTGACGTCGTCGCTTATGCCGGCGATCCGGCGGCGACGACGGATGCGGTTATGGATTGGGGCGTCACCACCGTGATGGGAAATTGCGAGGAAAGCTTCGGTGCGGAAGCTGACGATTGCGGCTGCGGTTTCGACGAGGGGACCGAGTGCGATGTCATGTCGCGGCAATGGTATGCGTATGCCAATGCCAGGCTGACGCCCGAACACCGGGCCTGGATGAGGCAGTTGCCGGGACGTGTCGAATTTCAGCTTGGTCGCCGCCGCTTCGCGGTCGTGCATGGCAGTGCCGCTTCTATCAATGAGTTTGTGTTCGAAAAAACCGATGACGTTATCAAGCGCGAAAGTCTGGAAGCGCTTGGTGTCGATGCGGTGATCGGTGGACATTCAGGCGTGCCATTCATGCAAATTCTTGGCGACCGCTTGTGGCTGAATGCGGGTGTCATCGGTATGCCCGCCAACGATGGAACGCCGCGGGTCTGGTATGCGTTGCTTAATACGGTCGATGGCGGATTGGAAATTTCTGTTTGCGGTCTCGACTACGACTATGCCGCCGCGGCCCGTGCCATGCGCGCGCGCAAGCTGCCGGAAGGGTATGCGGCATGCCTGGAAACGGGATTGTGGCCGAACATGGACGTGATGCCGTCGGACGAGCGTCATAAGGCGGGCAAACCGATTCAGCCCGTTGACATATTCTGGCCGGACGCCGTCCCCGCCGCTGCGGACTGACCCGTCCCCGGCGCAATCTGCCCCGGAATCATCACCTAAGCGTCACAATCGGCCATCGTTTCGCCGGAAGCGGTCTTTATCACGGTTTTTAACAACTCAGTGAGAGGAGACCGATATGTCCACCAGAACCACTTTTTTTAGGGCCACCGCCGCCGGTTGCCTCTTGGCCATCGCGGCTTGCGCCAATCCCGAAGTCGAGGCCGCAAAGGAACTTGAAATCAAGGGCAACGATGTCAGCGCCGAGGCGGCCCGGGAATACAAGCGCCTGGCGCATTTCGAAGACAAGCAGATGTGGGACAAGGCGTCCGCTATCGCGTTCTCGGAAAAAGCCATCGCTGCCGCGAACGGGTTCGTCGGTACAGAGCCGGCGGCGGAGCGGGCAATCCGCGATGCGGAAATCGCCAACGCCTATCGATATCTCAACCACATGCGTGCGCTTGGCGCCGACCGGATCGCCCCCAAGGCGACGGGACAGGCGATCGCGCGGCTGGATTGCTGGGCCGAGCAGAAACGAGAGGGCGATCAACCCCTCGACATCGGCTTTTGCCGTGACGGTTTCGTCGAATATGCCTCCGTGACGGCGGAAGCGTTGAAAGCCGCGGGCCGTCCCGTTGCCATCACGGCGCCGATGCTGCGTACGTTCAAAGTGACCTTCCCGCTGGGATCGACGATGCCTGCCGTCGGCGCGGATACGGTTCTGGATGCAGCCGCGGCCTATGCCAAATCCGGTAAGAACATGCGGATTGTACTCGGCGGTCATGCCGACAAGTCGGGTTCGGCGACGCGGAACCAGTATCTGTCTCAGGCCCGTGCCAACCGGATCGCGGGGATGTTGAAGTCCCGTGGCGTGTCAGAGACGCAGATCAGCACGATCGGTTTCGGCGAAACCTATCCGACCGTGATGACCCCCGACGGCCAGAAAAGCGATGAAAACCGCCGGGTCGAAATCGTCATCGGACCGGACCGCATGCTCTAGATTGCCGTCTGTTCGCACCTTGTTCGACGTCTGGACAAGCGTGGCCCGCTTCGGCTAAATGCCGGGGCGGGCGCGCCCGTTTATGGACGAAGGAAATTTTTATGACGGAACTGCAGGCATTCGAACAGACCACGGACGGCATCCGGGTTCTGGTGGCGTCCGCCTATATCGAAGAGCAGTCGGACCCGGAGGAAAATCGCCATGTATGGGCATATCAGGTGCGTGTCGAGAACCTCGGCAGCCAGCCGGTGCAACTCCTGACCCGGCGCTGGCGCATCACGGACGGCAACGGCCGGGCGCACGAAGTCATCGGAGACGGCGTGGTTGGTGACAAGCCGGTTCTTCGGCCTGGCGATCACTACGAGTATTCAAGCGGCACGCCGCTTGCGACCTCGACCGGTTTTATGACGGGAATTTTCCAGATGATCGACGCGAACGGACGCCGGTTTGCGGTGCAGGTGCCGCCGTTCTCGCTGGATGGCCCGGAGCCGCCAAGAGCCGTCCACTGAACGTCAGCGTCCGGTACGGCGTGCATCGCGATGATCCACTGCCTATATATGAACGTATGAATCACGACTTCGGGCAGAAAAACCCTGAAAACAATGGGTGTAGCCGCTTCGGCGAAATCTGATAAGCTGCGCGCCCGGCCTTGGGCAGAGAGTTAGGACAGACCGTGACTGATCAGAAACCGCTGAGCGTGGTCGCCGGCAACCCGCACAAACATTCAACCCCTGCGCTCGACAAGGGGCCCGAGGTTGAAAAGCCGAGCCGCGCCGAGGCAGAAGAGGCGGTCCGGACCTTGATCCGCTGGGCGGGCGATGACCCGAATCGCGAAGGCCTTCTCGAGACGCCGGATCGCGTTGTCCGTTCCTATGAAGAGTTTTTCAAGGGCTACGATATCTGTCCGCGCGACTATCTTTCCAAGACGTTCGAGGAGACGGAGGGTTACGACGAGATCGTGCTCCTCAAGGATATTCGCCTCGAGAGCCATTGCGAGCACCACATGGTGCCGTTCATCGGCAAGGCGCATGTCGCTTACCTGCCTGATCGGCGCGTCGTCGGTATCTCTAAACTCGCCCGCGTCGTCGAGGCTTACGGGAAGCGTTTGCAGATCCAGGAAAAGCTCACCGCCCAGATCGCCAACACGATCGACGAGGTTCTGGAGCCGCGTGGCGTTGCCGTCATTGTCGAGGCGGTCCACCAATGCATGACCATGCGGGGCGTTCACAAACCGGGCGTCTCGTTGGTGACCAGTCGTATGTTGGGCGCGTTCCGCGACGACCCGACCACGCGCCGTGAATTTCTGTCGATGGTCAACCACGACGGTGGTAACTTCGCCTGACGCAATTTCGCGCTTTTTAGGCCAAAATCGGCTAAAACGGTCGGGGCTTGACCCGCTTCAAGCCCCGCGCTTTTTTAACGACGTGGCCTGAATCGGGCGGACGGGGACCAAACCATCCATGGACTATCGACCGGCTATATTCATCGTCGGCCTGCTGCTGGCGACGCTCGCGGTCGTGATGTGCCTCCCGGCCATCGCAGACTTTGCCTATGGGCATCCGGACTGGCAGGTTTTCGCGGTCGCGGCGGCAACAACGTTCTTCGTCGGCGTTACCATGTCCCTTACCGCAAAGGTCCGGGGCCTCAAGCTGACGATCCGGCACGCGTTCATGATCACGACCGCAAGCTGGGTCGCGATGACGCTATTCGCGTCGCTGCCGTTCGTATTTTCGGAACTGGATATGAACTTCACCGACGCGCTGTTCGAAGCGATGTCGGGGATCACCACCACCGGTTCGACGGTCATCGTCGGTCTCGACAATGCACCGCCGGGCATTCTGCTCTGGCGTTCGCTGCTGCAATGGCTCGGCGGAATCGGTATCATCGTCATGGGCATCGCCGTCCTGCCAATGCTGCAGGTCGGTGGTATGCAGCTGTTCCGGATGGAAAGCTCCGATCAGTCCGACAAGGCGATGCCGCGTGCGGCCCAGATTGCGTCGGCCATCGGTGTGATCTATTTTGCGCTGACCCTTATCTGGTCGGGGTTCTATTGGCTCGCCGGGATGAGCGGTTTCGATGCGATCGTCCATGCGATGACGACCATCGCAACGGGTGGGTTTTCATCGCACGACGCGTCGATCGCGCACTTCGAATCGGCTGCGATCGATTATATCGCGACCGCCGGTATGCTGGTCGGCGCCCTGCCGTTCATTCTTTATCTGCGTACGCTTCAGGGCGATTTGCTGGCGGTTTTCAACGACAGCCAGGTGCAGTGGTTCGTGGTGTTCGTCGCGGCGGTGATCGTGATGACGACCGGATGGCTGGTCCTGGAGATCGGCGAGCGGCCGCTTGAAGCCTTGCGTCTTGCCGCATTCAATATCGTTTCCGTGATCACGGGAACGGGCTACGCGACCGACGACTACGGTCTTTGGGGCGCCTTCTCGCCGGTGATCTTTTTCTTCATCATGTTTATCGGCGGCTGCGCGGGGTCGACCACCTGCGGGATCAAGGTGTTCCGGTTCCAGGTGCTCTATGCTGCCGCACGGACGCAGATTCATCATCTGCTGCAGCCGCACGGCGTGTTCATTCCGTACTTCAACAAGCGCCCGATTTCGGAAGAGATCATCATCTCCGTGCTGTCGTTCTTCTTCATGTGGTTTTTCACGTTTGCCTTGCTGGCACTGGCTTTGAGCTTTTTGGGGCTCGATTTCATCACCGCGTTCTCGGCAGCGGCGACATCGATCGCTAACGTCGGTCCGGCGCTTGGGCCGATCGCGGGGCCGGCCGGTAATTTCTCGACATTCCCCGATGCGGCAAAGTGGCTGATGTCGCTTGGCATGCTGATGGGACGGTTGGAACTGTTCACTGTGATCGTGCTGTTGAGCCGCAGCTTCTGGCGGCCGTGATCTGATGAATCCGTTCAGTGACCTGATGCGCGGCTGGGCGCGTAAACGCTATCGCAAGGAAGCGGATCGTCTCATTGGTCATCTGCGTACATTGGATGACGAAAGCATCGGCCTCGTGCTTGCGATCGCCGCGCATCACCGGAATGCATTACTCGAGACCGGCGTCGACCTGCGTGACCTGACGGGGCTCGGCCGTTCGCAGCCGATGTACCAACATGAACTGGCGAAAGCGGTCAATGTCCTGACCCGCAACAAGCGCCAACACGATTCACTCGGCCTGCAGATTTGGGTGCACTCACTTCGTTGCGTCGCCGATCCCGGTCTGTTCGGGCTAGGCGTCGATCTGTGGCGGGAGCTGAAGCGCGGTCAGCCGCATGTGGCCAAGGCCCGCAAGCTGGTTTCCAAGGAAACGGGCTTCGATCTTAACATATCGATGGCGAACGAAGTCCCTGCAGAGTTTTCAGGCGACCTTTGATCGTCAGCGGATGAAGTCGGCCAGGTGTTTGCGGATCGACGCCGCCATTTGCGGGTCGAAATCCTTCATCACCTGTTCGGTGAGCGCGAACAGGACTTCCTCTCGGACGTTGATCGAGGCATCCTCGGCGACGGTTTGCGAACGCTCGACCGAGGCCTGCGCAAAAGCCTGATTGACGCGCGGCACACCCTCCAACCGGACCTCCACATTCACCGCGGCGTCGTATCGCTCCGCCTGTTCGGTGGTGAAGACGCCCTTGAGGCCCTTGGATCGGGCGAGATCGGTCTCGACCACGGAGGCATTGGTGATGATGAACTTGGCAACGCCGGACACGCCATTGGCCTTAAGCCGGTCACGCGCCCAGTTCTTCAGCGCCTGTTCCGGCGAGACAGGCATCCGGTTTTCGACGTGCTTGGAATCGCTGGGCGGTGTGAAGTTATCGACGACCTCGATGCGTTCAACCCCCAGAGTGATCTGCGGCAGATGCGTGAAGGTCAGTTCGGGGAACTGCGGCGGCGGGGGCGTCGCGCACGACCCGAGCCCGGTTGCGACAGCCAACAGAACGGCGGCGATTGTGGCTTTACGTGCGAAACGGCGAAGGCGCATGGGTCGGTTCTCCGGCTGACTTCAGGTCGCGGCATCGGCATAAAGCGCATCCAGCCGCTGCTCATCGTATACGTAATCGGTTCTGCAGAACTCGCAAGTGACGGTTATTATACCGTCTTCCGCCATATCCGCGATCTCTTCACGCGGAAACGAGCGTAAAGTGCGGCTGACGCGTTCTTCCGAGCATCTGCATTCGTGGCGCAGATCGCGGGGGTCGTAAAGCCGAATGCCGTCCTCGTGATAAAGACGAAACAGGATCTTGGCCGAGGTCAGGTCCCGATCAAGCAGCTCTTTTGACGTGATCGAGCTCATGAGCACGACGGCACGGCGCCAGTCTTCTTCCTCCTGCTCGCCGTCTCTTGACTTGGGCAGGCGTTGCACCATCAATCCCGCGGCCCGAACGTCATCCGCGTCGGCGGTGATGGCGATGGCGGTTTCGAGTTGTTCGGACTGGCGGAAATAATTCTGCGCACATTCGGCGAGCGTCGCGCCCGTAATCTCGGTGATGCCCTGGTAACGATCGGTATCCGGTCCCTGATCGACGGTGAACGCCATGTGACCGGCCCCGACCGTCTGCGGGATCGAAGCACCGTCGATGTCGTCTTGCGTGACACCTTCCCTGAGTTTGGCATAGGCCCGCATTGCGCCGTCTGATGTGATATCGGCCATGATCAGACTGACGGGGCCATCGCCCTGCACCTGAAGCGTGAAGACGCCGTCGTATTTAAGCGCGCTGGCGAGGATTGCCGTCAGGACCATGGTCTCGCCGATCAGCGATCTGATCGCGGGCGGGTATCCGTGCGCCTGGATGGCTGCTTCATAAGCTTCGTCGAGGCGGATCAGGCGACCGCGTATATTCAGGTCTTCGATCTGGAAGGTCTGTACGAAATCGCCGAAATCGTTCTGTGCAGGGAATTGGTTCAAGACGCCGTCCATAGTGTCCGGTAATGGTATCCGTAAACGCCGCGAAAGCCGAGGCTTTCGTATAATCGCCGTGCGTTCGGGTTGTTCGCTTCCACTTGTAAGTAGACACCGATCCCGCCCCGATCAACCGCGTACGCCGCGAGAGCGCGGATCAGGCCGGCGCCGAGGCCTCTGCGCCTGCATTCGGGCCTCGTAAACATGCCGAAGACAGCAAGCCAATCGCCGCCCAGGACGCCGAGCCCGATGGCCTCGATGGCGCCGTCGTCTCCGGATGCCGACGCGAACAGCGCCACGTCACGCGCGCCCGCGACGATCGCGCGCGGATCGCGGCCGTAACCTTCCATATATATCTCCCACCACCCGCCGGGCGCGCTGTCACTGATCGAGATGGCAGAGCCGGTGTCGCCAGCAAGCTTTTCAGCATCGGCGATCATGATGTCGACGGGGGCCTCCGTTTCGTAGCCACGCCGGGCGAGCACCTCATCGAGGTCTTCAGGCGCTGCCGCCGGCGATATCTGGAACCTCGGCGGCAGGGCGCGTTCGCGGTAAAATGCCTCCGTTGCTGCGATCTGGGCGTCGAGCGCGACGTCGCCTTCGATAGGGAATGGCGCAGTCGAATTGGCACGCCGCGTGATGCCGTCCGCGAAGCGCATCAGCCAGCCGTGGCAGTTTATCTCTTCGGGGGCCGCCCATGCCGCCGCTGCAAGTCGGTCGAGCGCGAGAATCTCGTCCCGTGACAGCGTGGCCTTGCCGAAAACGGACGGAGCGGGACCCTGTAGCGGGTGCGTCAGCTGAGACACCAGGAAAGAATGGCCTTCTGGACGTGGAGGCGGTTTTCCGCCTCGTCCCAGACCACCGACTTCGGCCCGTCCAGGACGGAATCCGTTACCTCGTCACCCCGGTGGGCCGGCAGACAGTGCATGAAAAGTGCATCGTCAGCGGCCTTCGCCATCAACGCGTCGTCGACGCGATACGGCGACAGCATATTGTGGCGCGTGCCCGCGTCCTCGTCGCCCATGGACACCCAGGTATCGGTGACCACCAGATCGGCGCCGCTGACGGCTTCGGCCGGTTCTTCGGTCATGATGACCTTCGCACCCTGGTCGTCCGCCCAGCCGATAAGCTGATCGCTGGGTTTGAGTTCCGCCGGCGTCGCGATACGCATCTCGAAACCAAACCGCGCCGCTGCATGTACCCAACTCGTGACCACATTATTGCCGTCGCCGGTCCACGCCACCTTGCGGTTCTTGATCGAGCCGCGATGCTCTTCGAACGTCATCACATCGGCCATGATCTGGCAGGGGTGCGAACTGTCCGTCAGTCCATTGATGACCGGAATGCTTGCGTATTCCTCAAGCTCGATCAGCTTTGCCGGATCGTCGGTTCGGATCATGATCGCGTCCGCATATCTGGACAGCACGCGCGCCGTATCGGCGACCGTTTCGCCACGGCCGAGCTGAGACTGGTCGTCGGTCAGAATGACCGTGTGTCCGCCCAGCTCCTGCATGCCGACCTGGAACGATACCCGGGTCCTGGTCGACGGCTTCTCGAAGATCATGACGAGCGTCTTGCCATCGAGCGGCTTGCCGGTTGAGCCGCTTTTACGGGACTTCTTGAGTTCGTGTCCGAGATCGAGGATTCCCTGCAGCGTACCGGTGTCGAGACGATCGATATCGAGAAAGTGCTTCGGCTGTTTCATCTCAGGCCGCGCTCTGTTCGATTTCGGAGCTCGTTTTCTCGATGATCGAGAGCGCCTCGGAGATGTCTTCGGCAGTTACAACGAGCGGTGGGACGAACCGCACCACATTGTCGCCTGCGGGCACGCTCAACAGGCCGTTGCCGATCAGCGCTTTGACCACATCGCCGTTGGTCACCCCATCGACGCATTTAAGACCCAAAATAAGCCCGGTACCGCGCGCCCCCTCGAAGACCGAAGGATGCTTGCGGGCGATCTCGTCCAGACCGGACTTGAGCTGATCCGCCGCTTTCTGGACGCCGTCCAGGAACCCGGGCGCCAATACGATATCGAGCACGGCGTTCCCCGCCGCCATGGCGAGCGGGTTGCCGCCATACGTCGAACCGTGCGACCCGGCCGTCATGGCTTCGGCGACCTTTTCGGTCGCCATGGTCGCGCCGAGTGGAAAGCCACCGCCGATCCCCTTGGCGGTCGCAAGGATGTCGGGGGTGATGCCACTCCATTCATAAGCGTAAAGCTTGCCGGTTCTGCCGACGCCGGTCTGCACCTCATCGAACATCAACAGCAAGCCGAACTCGTCGGCGATCTTGCGCAGACTTTGCAGATATTCCTTGCTCATTGGCCGGATGCCGCCTTCGCCCTGGATAGGCTCGACAAGAATTCCCGCGGTTTCCGGGCCGATGGCGGCGCGCAGTTCGTTCAGGTTGTCGAAGGCGACCTGATCGAAGCCGTCGACCTCGGGGCCGAAGCCTTTCAGGTGTTTCTCCTGCTTGCCAGCCGACAGCATGGCGAGCGAGCGGCCATGAAACGCGCCGCTCACCGTAATCACCCGATAGCGCTCCGGATGGCCGTTGGCATAATGGTAGCGCCGCATCATCTTGACGCCCATCTCGACGGCTTCGTTGCCGGAGTTGTTGAAGAACACGGCGTCGGCGAACGTGTTGTCGACGAGACGCTGGGCAAGCTTCTCCTGGCCCGGGATGTTGTAGAGGTTCGAGGTGTGCATGAGCCGGCCGGCCTGGTCGCGGATCGCCTCGACCAGATGCGGATGGCAGTGGCCGACGGACGCAACCGCAATCCCTGCGCCGAAGTCCAGGTAACGTCGCCCTTCGGCATCCCAAAGATGCGCGCCTTCGCCGTGATCGAAGGCAAGATCGTAACGGGCATACGTGGGCATAACTGCCGGAATCATGACCTTTGCTCCTCTGCTGGGGACACCGAATGTCCCCGGGAAAGCCGAGGAGTATCGTGAGGCGGCTTGTCGCTGTCAATAAGACGTTGATGACGCAACAGAAGCGTCACTTTCGGATAAATTTCAGATCCGTGAAGCGCTTACGGAATGCGCTCACGTCGCCAGCGACCGAGGTGGGGTCGTTTCCGGTCAAGCCGCGATGGATCAGGTGAGCGAGCTCGGTCATGTCGTCGGCGTGCATGCCGATCCGGGCCAGCTCAGGCGTGCCGATCCTGAGGCCGTTGACGTCGCCCGGCACCTCGGCCATTGGCAGACCGATCCCGCACGACAGAAGGTTGGCCTCGCGCAGCCGCTTGGCGGCGGCCTGACCGCCGCCAAGGCTGTGTGCTTCCAGCGCGAACTGATGCGATGTCGTGAAGCCATTATTCTTGGCGAAAACAGGTAATCCGAGGTTGTCCAGCGTCCGGGCGAGGGACAGGGCGAGATCCCGCATCTGCGTGGCATATGCCTCACCGAATTCGCGCCAATCCAGAAGTGTGATTGCCAATGCCGCCGACTTTGCGGCATCGAAGTTAGCAGTCAGTCCGGGGAACGCGATTTTATCGAGACGTTCGGCAATTGCCGCGTCGTTGGTCACCACAAGGCCGCCGGCCGGGCCGCCGAGGCTTTTGTATGTGCTCATCGTCATCACGTCGGCGCCGAGCGTAAGGGGATTCTCCCACACCTTTCCGGCAATCATGCCGCAGAGATGGGCCGCATCGAACAGGAGTTTCGCCCCGACCTCGTCGGCGATCTCGCGAACCCTGGCAACCGGGTGCTGGAACAGGTTGAGGCTGCCGCCGATGGTGATCAACGCCGGTTTGATCTCGCGGGCGAGGACGGCAAGCGCGTCCACGTCGACGGTGTAGCCGTCGGCGCGCACGGGGGCCGCGTGAATGTCGACACCGTAGAGACCGGCCGCGCCTGCGTTGTGATGGGTGACATGCCCGCCGATCGTCGACGGCGGCACGATGATGGCGTCGCCTGGCTTGGTGGTCGCCATAAAAGCGTAAAGATTGCCGAGCGCGCCCGATCCGACCCGAATCTCGGCGAACTTGGCCTGGAATATCTCGGCGGCCAGTTCGGCGCAGATGACCTCGATTTTCTCGATCGCTTCGAGACCCATCTCATATTTGTCGCCGGGATACCCGAGCGACGGGCGCGAACCCAGACCCGAGGCGAGTGCGGCCTCGGCTTTCGGGTTCATGATGTTGGTCGCCGGGTTGAGGTTAAAGCAGTCCCGCTCGTGAATTCGGCGGTTTTCCGCAATCAGGTCGTCGATACGTGCATGGATGGCCTCGGAACCGGCGGATGCGGTTTCGTCGGCGATTTTCTGCACATAGGCTTCGCAGATTTCGGGCGGCCAGGAACGACGGGCGAGGTGGGCCATGACGGGATCCGATCAAGTGGTGTTCAACGCTGAAATCTAACCGTGCTGATCGGGAGCGGTACAGGAAAATCCCGGTGGCTGCACGAGGCGCATAAAACTTTTTTCTCAACCTGTGATTTTCATCATTTGACCGCTTCTTATTCGCATCTACACTCGTTTGTGCTTGAGGGAGGCTTGTGACAACTAATGGATGTATTTTTTCAGTTTGTCAGTGCGTTTGCCCTGTTTTTCGGGATTGCGGGGCTGGTTTATGCCACCGAAGTCTCGAAACGCTGCCAGCTTTTGATCGAGGAGCGAATGAACGAGTGCGAGGCCGCGCTGGCCGAGAAAACGCAAAAACAGGACCGAGCCATCAAAGGCGCAATCGACGCCATTGCGCGGACCGCGAAGTCGCTCGAGGAGACCGAACTCGCGCAGACACGTGAAATCAACGTTATCCGTAAGGTCGTCGAGCCGCTGGTCGAAGCCCATGAAAAGGCGAAAGAGAAAGAAGAGAAAGAGCGCAAACGGCATCAGCGGGTGTCGATCCACAGCCGCTGATGTCTGCGGCTATTGCGTTCAGGGTTTGAGTTTGTAGCCCGATCTGAACATCCACGTACAAATGCCCCAAAGCACGGCATCGATGACCGCCATCACCGTGATCCCGAGCCATGACGGCGCATCCGCATGCCCGATGAAGCCGGAACGGAAGCCGTCGATCATATAGAAAAACGGATTGAGGTGCGCCAGCAACTGTCCGAACTCCGGCAGGCGCTCAATGGAATAAAACGTACCCGAAAGAAACGCGAGCGGTGTGATCACGAAGTTCGTGACGGCTGCCATGTGATCGAACTTGTCTGCCCAGATGCCGGCCATGATGCCGAGCAGCGAAAGCATCAGCGATGCCATGACGGCGTGATAGACGATCAGGCCGATGTTGGAAATGCTGAGACCCACCACGAGCGCCATGGCAAGTGCCACCGCAAGACCGACCACGATCCCCCTGGTGACGCCGCCGAACGCGATCCCGGTGACCAGTTCAATTGGCGAGAACGGCGGCATCAGGGTGTCGACGATGTTGCCTTGCACCTTGGCGATCATGATCGAACTCGACGTGTTGGCGAAAGCATTCTGGGCGATGGCCATCATGATCAGCCCGGGTGCCAGAAAGGTCGAGAACGGCACGCCATGCACATCGGGACGGAACTTGCCGAGGGCGAGGGTGAATACGGCGAGAAACAGGAGCGTCGTGACGACCGGCGCCATGAGGGTCTGGGTGTAGACCTTCATGAAGCGGCGCACCTCGCGCATGTAGAGTGTCCAGAGGCCAATGGCATTGGACGTGGTGGGCTGTCGCATGGATATCCCGGCTTGGATGTTGCGTTGTTTCGTTTGTTGTCCTTTGAGGTCTATATAAAGAGTGATGGCGGTGGAAACCAGTGCTGCCGGAATGGGGCCGGGTATGAGTGACGACGAAACCGACAAGACACCGAAGCGCCGGCGCGGGCCGAAAAAGGCGACGGCCAGGTATCTGGAGAATTCCGCCGCCCATTATCTCGGCCGTTTCGCGACGTCACGTGCGCATTTGCGCCAGTTGATGATGCAGAAGGTCAAGCGCTCTGCCGAACAACATGGGACCGACCCGGCCGAGGGTGAAAAGTTCGTCGATGATATTATCGCGAAGTTCGAGAAATACGGATTTCTCGACGACAAGGCCTATGCCGAAATGCGGGCCCGTTCGTTGCACGCCAAGGGCACGCCCGTGCGCGGAATCCGCTACAAGCTGATGCAGAAAGGCCTCGGCGAGGATCATATCGAAGCGGCCCTCGAACATCTTGCCGACGAGGAACGGGCGGCCGATCTGGATCTGGCGGCGGCCCTGACGCTGGCGCGCCGCCGCCGCATCGGCCCATACCGGACCGAAGATAAAGACGTTCGCGACGAGCGTCGTGAAAAGGACATGGCGGTGCTGGCGCGCGCCGGGTTCTCCTACGACGTGGTTTGCCAGGTCCTGGATGCGGACAGTGTCGAGGAACTGGAACTGGCGGCCCGGGAGAACTGAGGCCGTCTACTTCCCTCGGGCGACGTCTTCGGTATGCTCCGGCATGGGTTCCGCATGCGGATCCAGAGCCGCCGCCAAGGGGGTCTGACTGGGGGCCGGCACGAAGTTTGTCTTTTCTTCCACCGTCGGCGCTGCGCGGCGGGTTATCCGCCAGGCGGCATATGCCGAGACAACCGTAAATACCCCGCCGATATAGAAGAAAAGACCCGCAGCGCCGAGCGCATCCATCACCGGCCCGGCCAGCAAGGGGCCGACGATCGCGCCGGCTCCGTAAATCAGCAGCAGTGTCCCGCTGACGACGACGCGCTCGTCCGCATGCACGTGGTCGTTGGCGTGCGATACCGTCACGGCATAGATCGGGAAGGATACGGCGCCGAAGAGTGCCGCCATATAAATCAGCAGGTCAGGCTTGATCATCCCGCCGGTCGCCACGAGAAACGCCATCCCGCCACTCAGCAGGCACCCGATCAACAGAACGAGGCGGCGGTCGAAATGATCGGAAATCCAGCCCATCGGCCATTGCATCAAGCCCCCGCCGAGAATGCAGAGGGACATGAACAACGCCACGCCGTCGATATCGAGACCGACATTTCCCGCGAACACCGGGGCCAGGCCCCAGAATGCGCCCATCGCGAGCCCGTAAGCGAAGCATCCGATGAACCCGAGCGGTGAGATCTTAAAGAGCCGGCGGATCGGCAGCGGGCGAGGTTTCTGCGGCGCGGGCGCAATCGTTCGGGTGATCGAGACCGGTATGATGGCGATGGACACCAGGATCGAGACCAGACAGAACAGCACGTATCCGTGCGGGTCCGACGTCGAGAGCAGGAACTGCCCGACGGTCAACGACAGCAGGTTAACGGCCATATAGGCGGCCAGAACCTGTCCCCGCGTTTCATTGGTCGCGCGTTCGTTGAGCCAGCTTTCGATGACCATATAAATGCCGGCAAAGCAGACACCCGATATCGCCCGGAAGATCGTCCAGGAGATCGGGTCGATGAGGATGATGTGACCGAGTGCCGACGCGGACGCAAGCGAGGCCAATGCCGTGAAGGCGCGGATATGGCCGGCGCGTTCGATCAGATATGCCGTGATCATGGTGCCGACGACGAAGCCGAGAAAATACCCCGACGCCATGATCCCGATCGCGTTCGATGAGAACTGCTCGCCCGCGGCGCGGATCGCCAGCAACGTCCCTTGAAGGCTGTTGCCGATCAGCAGCATCGACATGCCGACCAGCAGCGACGAAATGGAAACGATCTGTTCTCGAACCGAATTCAATGGTTACTCCCCATACCGGATACGGTCGGCTATTCTAATGCCCTGAGACGGACGTGCCACCCGTGAACGTGAAAAATCTGTGGAAGGCGATTGAACGAATATGACTGAGCAGGATGGACTGATCGGCGCCTACGTTCTCGACGGCAAAGGGGGCGGACGCGCACTTGCATGGGGCGACCTTGAGAAGAATGCCGGGTTCGACGGCCCGATTTGGGTGCACCTGGACCGGAACGGCGAAAAATCGGAAACCTGGCTCAGGGAAGCAGCCGGCATTGGACAATTGCAGGCCGATGCGCTCGTGGCGCCCGAAACCCGTCCGCGCGTCGCCTTCATGGACGACGGCATCCTGATCACGCTTCGCGGCGTCAACCTGAACCCCGGCGCCGACCCGGAGGACATGGTGAGCCTGAGGATTTGGGTCGATGCACACCAGATCATCACGGTTCGTCTGCGCCGCTTGATGGCGGTCAACGATGTTCGTGAGCGGCTTGCGGAGGGTGCCGGGCCGCAAAGCACCGGTGATGCGCTCCGCATGCTGGCGTTCAGCCTCGTGCGCCGGATGGCGCCCGTGGTCGAGGACATGAACGACGAAATCGACGCGCTGGAAGACGACCTCGTGGAAAATCCGACGGCCGACATTCGCCACCGATTGAAGGCAATACGTCGCCAGGCGATCGCCCTACGGCGGTATTTGGCACCACAGCGGGAAGCGCTCGCCCGGCTGCATTCGGAGGTCGTTCCCTGGATGGTGAACGATCACCGGTTCGCGTTCCGCGAATGCGCCGAACAGGTGGCGCGGATCGTCGAAGACATGGATGCCATTCGCGAACGTGCAGCCGTTATCCAGGATGAATTGACCAACCGGACCGCCGAGCACATGAACCGAAATATGTACACGCTGAGCGTCGTCGCCGCGCTAATGCTGCCGCTCGGCGTGATTACCGGCATGCTCGGCATGAATGTCGGCGGCGTACCGCTGGCCGAAAGCAAGGATGGCTTTATTGTGATTGCCGTCCTGCTCGCCGCTGTCGTTGTGCTGCAGGTGCTGATCTTCCGGCGACTAAAGTGGATATAGCCTAACATTGAGGCGGTTTGTAATGCTCGGCGAACTCGGCTATGCCTCGTCGACCGGAGTTCAGAGTCCGAGCGAGGATAGGCGTTGAATTTAGAAGACCTCACAAAGTTCTGGGACCTGGTTGTTGACGTCTGGCGCAACGGCGTCGGCGGTCTCGACATCGGGCAGGCAATCAACGCACTGCTGATACTGCTTGCGTTCTTCATCCTCAGGGGGCTGATCGCAAAGTTTCTGATCGGATGGCTCCGCCGCATGGCCGCCAGTACCGAATGGCGGATCGACGATTATGTGGTCGATGCGATTGCCCCGCCGTTGCGCGCGATCCCGGTCGTGTTCGGGATATTCGTCGCCACCAACTACATGAACTTCGAAGGGATGGTCGAGACGGTCACCGAGAACGTGACCCGGACGCTGATCGTCGTTGTGATTTTCTGGGCCCTGATGCGGGCGATTGGACCGCTATCGCGGACGCTGGACAAGCTCGAGCAGCTTCTCAGCCGTGAACTGGTCGAATGGGTCATGAAGGCGATGCGCGTCGCGGTTATCCTCGTCGGAGTCGCGACGATCCTGCAGATCTGGGGCATAGAGATTGGGCCGATTATCGCAGGTGCGGGCTTATTCGGCGTCGCCGTTGCGCTTGGGGCGCAGGACCTGTTCAAGAACCTGATCGCCGGCATTTTGATCCTGGGTGAGAAAAGGTTCCGTAAAGGGGATTGGATCAAGGTCGAAGGCATTGTCGAGGGAACCGTCGAAGCGATCGGCTTCCGTTCCACGGTGGTGCGCCGTTTCGACAAGGCCCCGGTGATGGTGCCGAACGCGCAATTGTCGGATACGGCCGTCACGAACTTCTCGGATATGACCTATCGGCGGATTTTCTGGCATATCGGTGTCGAATATTCGACCACTATCGATCAACTCAGCGAAATTCGCGAAGGTATCGCCACCTATATCGAAGAGAATGATGATTTCGTGACACCGAGCGAGGCGTCCACGTTCGTGCGTATCGATCGCTTCAACGACTCTTCAATCGATATTCTCGTTTATTGCTTTACCTATACGAAGGTCTGGGGAGAGTGGTTGGAGATCAAGGAGAAGCTGGCCTATAAGATCATGGATGTCGTTCATGGCGCGGGCAGCGGGTTCGCCTTCCCGTCGACGTCGCTTTACGTCGAGAGCCTGCCATCGGACAGGCCGGAGCAGTTTGTGCCGCCGAAAGAGGGCGGCGCGTCGAAATCGGACGGTGAGGCCCACGACGGTGCGGCGTTGTCGGCGGAACAGTCGCCCACCGGCGGCCGGGGCGATACCCCGGACGACGACGAGGCGAGTTAATCAGTTGGGAGAGAGCCATGTCGGTCACGATCTATCATAATCCGCGGTGCTCCAAGTCGCGCCAGACCCTGGCGATTCTGGAGGAAAAGAAAGTCGATCACGACGTCGTCGAATATCTTTCAGCGCCGCCGTCGAAGGCGGAACTGAAGCGGATTATCGGTATGCTGGGCGTGAAGCCCGCTGAGATCGTCCGCAAAAAGGAAGCCAGGGAAGCCGGCCTGGATCTCGGATCCATGAGCGATGCCGAGATTGTCGACGCCATGGTTGCCACTCCAATTATCATCGAGCGGCCGATCGTAGTGGCCGGGGATAAGGCCGTCATGGGCCGCCCGCCGGAAAACGTCCTTTCTATAATTTGACTAAAATTCACCGCAAATAAGCGCAGGCCCTTGCGCATGGCCCCTTGGAGCGCTTGCGGACAGGCAAAACCCCTTGCAATATGCCAGGACGGGATATCCAACGGGGGGGCAGCCAGGATGGCGAAACAGAGCGCAACGACCGGTGCCGCGCCGAAAAAGCGCGCCAAGGCGGTGTTACGCCCGCGCGAGAAAGAAGCCGCCCCGCCGGTCCAGTCGAAGCCGCATACGGTCGATCCTGAAAAACTGGAGGTCTGGCGCTCTCTGCCCGAGGACCAGCGCACCGCGCTCCGCGAACGTGAAGCGGTTCGCATGTTCAACGTCGCCGCCGGATTGCACCGGGAAGGTAAACTCGAAGAAGCGGTCGAATCCTACGGCAAATCCCTGCTCCTTAACCCGAAGCAGCCCGACGTCTACAATAATATGGGTGTCGCGTTGCGGTCGCTCGGCAAGCTCGAGGCGGCGGTCGCATGTTACCGCCGCTCGCTGGTGCTGAAGCCGAATAATTCGGGTGTCTATTCGAACATGGGCAACGCGCTTCGCGAACTTGGCCGGCTCGAAGTTTCGATGGCGTCGCACCAACAGGCGGTGCGTCTCCAACCGCGCTCGACGGAAGCGTATTACAACCTGGGGCTCGTGCTTCGTGATCTTGGCCAGACCGACGCTGCGTTGAGTTGTCTGGAAAAGGCGCTGTCGCTCAACGAAAACCACGTCGATTGCCAATGGGATAAAGCGTTGACGCTGCTCGAGATGGGGCGCCTGGAGGAAGGCTTCGAGGCCTACGAAAGCCGCTGGCTTCTGGACCGTAGCCCGCCGCGGGAATTCGACAAGCCGCGCTGGGACGGTTCCGACCTCAAGGGTAAGACGGTGCTGGTGCATCACGAACAGGGTTTCGGCGATATGATCCAGTTCGCGCGGTATCTGCCGATGATCAAGGAACGCGGTGGCCAGGTGGTCGTTGAAGTTCAGCCCGAACTGGCGCGCCTGATCGGGTCCGTGGACGGTGTCTCCAAAGTCTTTAACCGTGGCCAGACACCACCCAAATTCGACTTCTGGATTCCAATGATGTCATTGGCGAACGTCTTCGGCACGTCTCTCGACACGATCCCGGCCGATGTGCCGTATCTTGGGCCACTGGACCCAGGCGCGGTTCAGTTGCCTTCGTCACTCGGGCGCATTAAGCGGGTTGGGATTTCGTGGGCCGGCCGTCCCACGCATCGGAACGATCAAAACCGCTCCGCCGGGTTTAAGCATTTCATCGAAATCCTGGGTCTGCCTGGGCTGTCGGTCTATTCCCTGCAAAAGGGGCCTGCCGCATCGGACATTGCCGAGCATGGCTGCGATGCACTGGTGAACGATCTGGGGGGCCGTCTGCGCGATTTCTCGGATACCGCGGCCGTCGTCAATCAACTCGACCTGGTGATCACCGTCGACACCGCACTCGCGCATCTGGCGGGGGCGATGGGCAAGCCGGTTTGGGTCGCCGTGCCGTTCGCGCCGGACTGGCGTTGGATGCGGAATACCGAAACGTCGCCCTGGTACCCAAGCATGCGGCTGTTCCGGCAAAAGCGGCATGGGGCATGGGCCGGGGTATTCGGCGATATCCGCCGCGCGCTCCGCGACGAAATCGTCGACGGCTAAGTACTTCCCACATGCTATTCGGGACAGTGTTTACGGACTAATTCCCGATAGGTAATACTGTCGTTTAGTACTGAGTGACTCAGGTCAATGCTGCGGGGGGCGTGGCAGGGATCGAAAACCTGACATCGAGCAGAAGTATAAGCTCATGGGTGTGAGGATTCGATCCAATGATAGGTCATCACCGGACAGTTGCCAGGTGTACCGCGCCGCTCATTGGTGAAGTTCATCGTTAATGCGAAATGAACCCCCGCGACGCCGAGATTGAAGCAGTGTGTCGTCAGACGTCATGACCCGTTGGTGGTGCGATGAATAATAGCGATGTCCTTAAGTTGGCGTTGCGCGGGATGCTGTTTCTCAGCGTGCTCCTCATGGTCGCTGGTATTTACCTGGCGGCCGAGTCCCGGCATTCCTTCGAGCATCTGACCGGAATCGACAGCAAGCGCGTTTCAATCATCGCGCAGCTGCAGGCGAGTTCCGATATCGAACGGACGATCGGTTACGCGCACTTCATCCACAATTTCAAGAACGCGGTTTTACGTGGCCAGCCGCAAAAGATGCGTTTAGCGCAGGCCGATCTTGATCGCGCTCGGCGGCGGATTGGCGACCTGCGTGGGCTCAACCCGGAACTGGGTCCGATCCTTAACGATTTGGAGCGGACCCTGGACGAATACCGCATTAAGTCGGATATCGGCCTTGCGTTGATTGAGCAAGGGCTTCCACCCCGAGAAATCGATCGCCGGGTCGCGGTGGATGATACGGCGGCGGAGGCGGCGTTGCTTTCGCTCGATAAAGAGATCAACAAGCTGCGCAACGAACTTGATGACAATTTTGGTATTCACATCGGGGCGCACAATTCGGCGGTCAGTGTCGGCACCGTTTTTGCGGTCACCCTGATTCTGGGGGCGATGATTCTGGGCTGGATCTACGTCGTCGTTATGCGTCAGTCTAAATCGCTGTTCCGGGCGCGCGATCTGCTGCTGGAAACCGTTTCTTTTGTACAATCGAAGGCGGGCGCCGATTCGGATGACGGTCCGACGCTTGTTGAGATCGATGCGCTGGATGCCGAAAAAGTTGAAGACGCCGTCATCAGGCTGGCACGCATGGTCGAGGAACAGCAGCGAGATCTTGTCGAGACGACGACATCACTTCGCATTGCCAACGAGGATTTGAACCGCTTCGCCTATGCGGCCTCTCACGACCTGCAGGACCCCCTTCGGAAAATCCAGTCGAATATCGAACTGCTGGAAAAGAAGCACGGAAAAGAGTTCAGCGAAGACCAGCAGAAATATTTCGAACGTGTTGCACGCGCGGCGGGCGATATGCGGAATCTGATCGAGGATCTTTTGAATTATTCCCGGCGCAGCACCGAGACCATGACGTTATTGCCCCGTAACCTGCACAAGATCGTCGACGAAGCGATTGCCGAAATCGTCGATAAACCGGGGGCGGGGAATGGAAAGTTCGTGAATATGGTACCCAAGGATATGGAAATCGTCGCGGATTCGAAGCTGCTCGGCTTTGCGCTCGATAACCTCCTCGATAATGCGGTCAAATATGCACGCGATGGCGTGCCCCCGGATGTATGCGTCAGCGCTGTTGCCGACAGTAATAACCTGTCCTTATGCGTTGCCGATAACGGGATCGGGTTCGATCCGGAATACGCCGAGCAGATATTCCTGCCGTTCGTGCGGTTGCACGGCCGCAGTCTCTACCCGGGCACCGGCATCGGTCTCTCGATCGTGAAGAAAGTGGCAATGCGCCACGGCGGTACGGTGGGGGCCAGTCCCAGGGGCGATCAAGGTGCGGCCTTCACCATGACGTTGCCGAAGTACGGTCCGGAGAAAAAAGAAGAAACCCGATGAGGCGGGCTCTGGCCGCCCTGATTGCCGCCGCCGACTGAAGTAATCGTTAACACCATCTTTACTCCTTGAAGCCCACCATAGGGGCGCCTGGGCGCGTGTCCCTATAGGAGAGACGGGTGGCAACCAAAGAGTATAAATCCGGCGATGTGCTGATCGCTGAAGGCACCGTGCCGGAAACCGCTTACCGGGTCGTAAACGGTTCGGTCGAACTGACGCGCGATGTCGACGGCATGTCGATGCCGACCGCCGTGCTTGACCGGGGCGCGCTGGTCGGTGCCGAGGAGCTGTTGGACGGCCGCGCCATGGAAGATGCCGTGCAGGCGCTTGGCAATCTTGTTGTCGAGGTTGTCGGTAAGGAACAGGCGGCGCGTCTTTTGGGCAAGCAGCCGGCCAGGCCGGACGCCCGTGAAAAACCCGACCGCAAGAGAACGTCCGAAAAGGTCCCGGCAAAATCCACGTCGCGGGCGCTGGTCGCGTTGTCGGCGCAATCGGACACCGAATATTCCGCCGAGGACCCGGCATCGAGCGTACTGAAGCCCGGTCTCCTCAGGCGTATTCTGAAACCCGAATTCGCGGATATTTACGACCGCCTTGATGTGCGTGTGTCCGCCCTTGAGGGTGAGGGCGGCGAGCAGGCGGCGCAGCATCTTGTCTCCGAACTTTCCAAACGACGGGGAATCCGCGCCCGCACGATGAACGCCAAGGTGTCGCTTGAGTTCGAAAGCGACCCGGTATCGGCGATGGCCGATCTCAAGCGTGCCTCCGAGCGCTGGCTGCTGGACAACGGGGGCGACGTCGTGATCTGGGGCGCGACCGTGCACGGCGGACAGTTGCTGCATCTGCGCCTGTTTGTCCGCGAGGACCCATCGGTCGATCAATTCCGGATGGGTGATGGGTGGACGTTGTTGATCCTCCCCATGCCGCTCGATCCGGCGTCATCGCATAGACTCCATGCCGCTCTCTTGGCGGCGATGCGTACGAAGCAGGCGGGAAAGCTGTTAACGGTGCGGCGCGATCTCGACGTGTTGCTGCAGGACGCCCGCGAGCAGTTGCTCCAGGAAGTGCCGGGCCTGGACCCGCTGTCTCGCGCCGAAGAGCGCGCCACCCTCGCCCGGACCTTTGCCAGCACCATCCGATTCAAACGAAAGGCCGATGACGCGCAGACCGCGATGACGTTGTTCGATAACGCGCTCGAATCCTTCAGTGCCGAGAAGACGCCGTTGGAATGGGCGTTCGCGCACCGTGACCGGGCATTCCTTGGGCAGTTCATCGCCGAGCGGACCAACGATACCGGCGCACTGGAAGCTTCGATCAACGATTTGGAAGACGCGCTCAAGGTCATTGGGCCGACGGCGTTTCCACATGACTGGGCGGCGATGAACAATCGCCTGGGTCTCGCGCTTTATCGTCTCGACTTCGACAACGGCGATGCGGAAACGCTGGAGCACGCGCTTCATGCGTTCGAGAACGCCCTGAGCATTTACGACCGAAAGAAGAACCCGAACGAGTGGGCCGAAGCGATGGGGCATTTCGGGCAAGTGGCATTGGTGATCGGTCGCGAGAACCGCAACCCGTCGATGCTGTTGCAGGCGGTTGAAGCCTGTAACGCCGTCGTTTCCGCGCGGGATCGCAGGAACATGCCGCTGCATTGGGCGTCGGCGCAGAACAACCTCGGCTCGGCGCTGTTCCTGTACGGGCGCGTTGCCGGTGATACGGGCGCGCTCGAAGGCGCGCGCGATGCGTTCCGCACGGCGCGGGCGATCTACGTCGAGAAGGGGGCCGACCGTCTCGCTGCCGTTGCTGAGAAAAATCTCGGACATGTAGACAAGGCAATGTCGCGCCGCCGCCGAAAGGAAGCGCCGCCCGAACTGCCTTGGGAAGGGATACCGGGTGAGCCGCCGCCTTTACCGTGGGAATTCGGTCCCGGCGCCAGCGGTACCGCGAACAAGCTCTCGTCAGACCAAAAAAGCACCCGCGACAGGGATGCCTGGCTCGACGACCGGCTCCGCTGAATACGCGCTCTCAACTCGGACGGCTTGAAACCGGCCGGGGGCGGGTGTATCTCCCGAATATGAAAGACGATGTGAAAAAGCTCGATATCGACGGTGTGGTCTGGCTGCAGCCGGACGGTGAGCCGGTATCGTGCGAAGAAAAGCTCGTGGTGCTGCGCGAAAACCTGGAAGAAATCCGCCAGGAATGTCAGGACGCACTCGAGGACGCCGTCCTCATGGGGTGCGACGAGGCCCAGGTTCGCGATGTGCTCGAACAGCTCGTGCGGGACATCGTCAATCCGTATCCGCAGAAATAACGGCCGTACGATTAAGCCTTCGACGCGAAGTGCCGGACCAGGTCGGTGGCGCTGATCATGCCGGCCAGGTAGCCGTCCTCGACGATCGGCAGGTGCCGGATATGCTTCTCGGCCATGAGCCTGGCGACATCCTCGACCTTGTCCTGATCGGAACACGTGAGTACGTCACGCGCCATGAACATGTCGACGGGCATGTTGAGCGCATGGTTGCCGTGCTCGTAGAGGGCGCGAACGACGTCCCGCTCCGAGATCACGCCGGCAAGGGCGCCGTCGGATGCGATGACCAGCGTCAGGCCGATCTTGTGTTCGGCCAGAAAGTCGACGGCTTCACGGAGCGGTCTGCCCGCTGGCACATGCAGAACGAAGTTTTCATTCACGCCTTTGACATCCTTGACGGTCGTGTCGTCATAAGCGCGGCGGCGTTCTACGGTCATGAATGACCCTCCGAGTATGAGGAAACACCGGAGCTTCCGACGAGGGCGTATTCCGGTCAACGCTGCATTCGTGAAAATTGGTTTTACGAAGAACCTTTTTCAGGCGGGCCGAAGTCATTAACCTGCGCCGCATGGACCTGCGGCATCTCAAAACCCTCATAGCAATTGCGGAGCACGGCTCGTTCGCCGCGGCCGGCGATGCCATTGGGTTGACGCAGTCTGCCGTCAGCCTCCATGTGAAGGCGCTTGAAGAAGATCTCGAAACCAAGCTGTTCGACCGCACCACGCGCCCGCCACGCCTGAACACCCGGGGCCGCAACCTCGTCGACCGTGCGCGAGAGATCGTCGAGAAGTGCGAGAGCTTGACCGATATCGTTACCGGTGAGGCCTTGTCCGGTAGCCTCGACATCGGTTCGGTGCCGACGCTGTTGTCGGGGATCCTGCCGCCGGCGTTGAGCGCCATCAGGCAAAGTCACCCGGATCTGCGCATTCGCGTATCGAGTGGTCTTTCCGCCGATCTCGTCGGGCGTGTGCACAAAGGGGAATTGGACGCTGCCGTGGTGACCGAGCCTTCACAGCTTCAAACAGGGCTGAGCTGGCATATGTTCGCGGAAGAGCCGCTAATGGTGATCGCGCCGAAAGGTACGCGCGGCGTCACCGATCGCGAACTGCTCGATGCCGGGCCGTTCATCCGTTTTCAGCGGTTTGCCTGGGCCGGCCGGTTGATCGATACCCACCTCAAGGATCGGGGGATAAGGGTGCATACGGGCATGGAGATCGATTCACTCGAAGCCATTGCCTCGATGGTGGCGCACGGGCTCGGTGTTTCCGTGGTGCCGGACCGCGCCGGTGCCGATTTGCCGGCGGGGATCGTCAAGGTGCCGTTCGGTGACCCGCCCCTGTGCCGGGTGATCGGCGTCGTCGAACGCCGTGACAATCCGAAAGCGCATCTGACAAGGGCGTTGGTCGAGATATTGAGCGGCCTTGCCGGTGACAAGCGTCCCAGGCGGGAATCAGCCCGCATCAATCATGAAATATAATCAAGCAAATAGGTATAATATTTCGTTTTTATCAAGAAAAGCCATCAGCTAAAACCAAACGGGCGCACCCGTGCCTTACCTGAGAAGGAACATCCATGACGACCAATACCGGCCCGCTCGCGGGCATTCGCATTCTCGATCTGACCCGTATCCTTGCCGGGCCGACCTGCACCCAGCTTCTGGGTGACTTGGGCGCCGATATCATCAAGGTCGAAAAGCCCGTTGACGGTGACGATACCCGGGGATGGGGACCGCCTTATCTGAAAGACAAGGAGGGCAACGACACCCGCGAGAGCGCCTATTACATGGCATCGAACCGCAACAAGCGCTCGGTCACCATCGACATCGCCAAGCCCGAAGGGGTGCAATTGGTCAAAGACCTACTCAAGCACTGCGACGCGCTTTGCCACAATTTCAAGGTGGGTGGGCTCGATAAGTACGGTCTTGGCTACGACGACATTCACGCCGAGTTCCCGGACAAGGTCTATCTGCATATCTCCGGGTTCGGGCGTACCGGCCCATACGCCAAGCGCGCGGGCTACGACATGCTGGCGCAGGGCATGGGCGGCATCATGAGCCTCACCGGCCCCGTCGACGGCGATCCGCACAAGGTCGGTGTCGGCATCTCCGACGTCATGTGCGGGATGTACGCCACGACGGCACTGCTGGCGGCGCTTCGCCACCGCGATAAGACGGGCCAGGGCCAATTGATTGACCTGGCGTTGCTGGATACGTCCGTGGCGTGGCTGATCAATGAAGGGGTGAACTACCTGACGCACGGTCATCCAAACGTGCGCCGCGCCAACGCGCATTCCAATATCGTCCCGTATGACGTCTACCCGACCGCCGACGGGTTCGTGATCATGGCGATCGGCAACGACGGTCAGTTCAAGCGTTTTTGCGAATTCATCGGCAAACCGGAGATGGCCACCGACGAGCGGTTCCTGACCAATGATCTGAGGGTCCGCAATCGCGACGTCATCACGCCTCTGATGCGCCAGATAACCGTCATGAAGACCACGCAGGAATGGGTCGACGGACTGGCGCCGCTGGGCGTGCCGTCGGCGCCCGTCAACACCGTCCCTATGGCCTTCGAAGATCCGCAGATCCTGCACCGAGGCATGCGGATCGAGATGGATCACCCGATCGCCGCCGACGGTAAGTGCCGCCTGATCGGGAATCCGATAAAATACTCCGAAACCCCGGTGTCGTATCGCCGCCCGCCGCCGATGACGGGTGAGCACACCGATGAGGTGCTGGAAGAACTGTTGAACCTCGATGACGCCGCGCGCAACAAACTGCGCGATGATGGCATTTTGTAAGGGAGCCGAACCATGTTTCAGCTGACGGACGAACAACTCGAACTTCAGGCCGCTGCCCGCAAGCTTGCCCGCGACGTGATCGCGGACCGCGCCGCCGATGTCGACAAGACCGAGGAATACCCCTGGCACAATGTCGAGGAACTGGCCAAAGCCGGCTTCACCGGTATGACGATTCCCAAGGAATGGGGTGGGAAAGGGTATTCGTTCCTGCACGCGGTGCTGGTGGTCGAGGAAATGGCCAAAGTGTGTGGCGTGACCGCACGCATCGTCGTCGAATGCAACATGGGTGCTGTCAGCGCGATCATGAAGTACGGCTCCGACGAGCAGAAGAAGCTCGCCGCCGAATTGGTGCTCGCAGGCGACAAGCCGGCGATCTGCATCACCGAACCCGAAGCCGGCTCCGCCGCGACGGAAATGACGACGACGGCCGTCAAGAAAGACGGCGGCTACGTGATCAACGGCCGCAAGCACTGGATCACCGGTGGCGGCGTCTCGAAGTTGCATCTGATTTTCGCGCGCGTGATCGAGAACGGAAACGATATGGGGATCGGCGGTTTCATCGCCGTCCGTGACGAAGCCGAAGGGCTTCGCGTCGGCACCCGCGAGCCGGCGATGGGGCTTCGGGGGATTCCCGAATGCGAGATGATCTTCGAAGATTTGTTCGTGCCGGAAAGCATGGCACTGATCCCGCCTGAGGGAATCAAGCGTGGGTTCGCCGGTTTGATGAACGCCTACAACTCGCAACGGGTCGGGGCCGGGACCGTGGCCCTCGGTATCGCCGAAGGCGCGTACGAGAATGCACTCGCCTATGCCGGTGAGCGCGAGCAGTTCGGCCGTCCGATT
>MDSW01220703.1_pt1 | contig 36081 bp, 34 predicted proteins | sample 811171 | NCBI WGS metagenome assembly MDSW01 (sample SAMN05326641, study PRJNA326480) | marine metagenome | isolation source: seawater | place: Atlantic Ocean: North West | collected 2012 | reverse complement strand
TTTATTTCTGTTAATCTACTACCTGGATAGATAGAAAAAATCTTTTTGTTATCTTTGATAACTTGACTAACATCAATTTTACCTTTTCCTTGTTCTTCTAACAAAGGATGACCTGTGAAAGTTGTTTTAATTCCCTCTTTATCAAAGTATTTTTTTTCAAATGGAAATAATAACAAAATATGATCTAAAAAAGATTTGAGCTTTTTGACTCTATGTTCTCTCCAAACCCAAACTTGTGGTGCTACAAAATGAACTGTTTTAATACTTGGGTCTTTTTTTTTAACTTCTTTTGCTACACGTAATGTGAAATCAGGGCTATCAACAGAAAACAAAATATCAGGCTTAAATTTAAGTATCTCTTTAACTGTCTGATTGATTTTACTTTTGATTTGAAAGATATTTAGTAAAACCTTCGTAAATCCTAAGTAGGTAACTTCTTTTAAATCATAAAGAGACTTAATACCTAAAGACTTTAAATTTTCACCTCCAACAGATAAATATTCTATATCTGGTTTTGAATTTTTTAGCTGAGAAATAACTTTTGAAGCCAATTTATCCCCTGAAGGTTCACCTGTTAATATAAATATTTTTTTCACTTATACATTCTCCAGAGTTCTCCTTTGTCCGACAGCATATAAAGCTCACCTGTTTCTTTGTGGATTTTTATGTCTCTTATTCTTCCGATTTTATCTTTAAAAATAATTTCTTCACTAATAAATTCATTATCTTTAAATTTAATTCTTCTTAAAGATTGATCTTTGAGAGAAGTAATTAATGCATCTCCGTTCCATTCATTAAATGTCTCCCCTTTATAAATTGTCATTGCACTTACTGCTATAGAAGGAACCCAATATTTAATTGCCTTTGTAAAACCAGGTTTCCACTTGGGTCCTATTTTAGAGCCTGAATAATTTGTTCCGCCCCATCCTAAAATTTTCCAACCATAATTTTCTCCAAAATTTGCAGTACCAAACCAATCTCCACCTTTAGCTCCGTGATTTGTCATATATATTTTATTATCAAAAGGAGAAAGAGCCATGCCTTGAGGATTTCTTACCCCTATTTGAAAAATTTCAGGCAACCAGTCTTTTTTACCTTTAAATTTTGGATTGTCTTTTGGAATAGAACCATCAAGGTTAATTCTAATAATACTTCCAGGATGTTTAGTAGGGTCTTGAGCTATCATTCCCTGACCGCGTTCTCCAGCAGTTATATATAGATGGTTACCCTTAATAACCAATCTTGATCCAAAGTGATAGCCAGAGTTAATTGGAGGCTCTGCTCTAAAGATATTTTTAAATCTAATATTTTGACTATCAAGATTACCTTTGGCTACAGAAGTGCTAGTTAATCCTTTTTGTTCTCTGTATTCAGAGTAAGATATATATATTGCTCCTTCGTGATATAAAACATCGAGTAATCCTCCTTGTCCATCTTCTAGAACAAAAAGATCATGTTTAATTTCATATTTTTTTTTATTCTTTAAATTAAATGTAAACAATTTTCCTGATTTTTCAGTAAAAATAATACTTTCTTGATTTATAAAAGATAAGCTCCAGGGTCTATCAAATGAGTCAGCTATTTTTTCAAATTTAATATTTTGAGCATATAAATTGGGGCAAATAAATAAAAATAAAAATATAAATATTTTTTTCATTTAACCGTGATAAACATTTTATTTTTATTAGCAAAACTAATACATTTTTTTCTTTCTAAAAAAATGTTTTGCTTACTTTTTAGTACAATACCCTTAAGTCCTGCTAATTTACATTGTTTTAAAGTTTTAAGACCAACAGTAGGCAAATCAATTCTAAGGTCTTGTTTTTTTTTTGGAAACTTGACTAAAATACCTTGATTTTTAATTTTTTTACTTTTGCACTTTTTAAGCATTTTCTGAGTACCGCCCTTTCCTTCTATAGCAATTACTCTCTTGTTTCTAACTACTGTTCCTTGGCTAAAAGTATATTTTCCTAACCTATTTAATATTGTAATACCTTTCTTGATGTCTGCTTTATCTTCTTTATTAGGTTTTGTTTTTGAATAATTTCCTTTTTTTAAAGTAAGTTCAGAATTAAAAGTTAATGAACTAACTGTTCTTATTTTTTCTTGACTTAGTATATTGATTATTTCTTTCAAAATTGCAGCGTCACCTAGTTTAGAGCTTTTTATAATCCTTGGAATATAATAAATACCTTTAAGGTCCAATTTAAGCTTAGTAAAATTTGGCTTCTTAACTCTTCCAGCAAAAAGAACTTTGCTGCATTTGTTTTTTTTTAATATTTTGATAATTTTACCAAATTGACCTATTGAAACACCATATGATTGTTTTTCTTTGCTAAAAAATCTTCTTTTAGTTAGATCAATAATTAAATATTTAATTCTTCTTTTTTTAACTTTTTTTAAAATTTCTTTTGGAAAATTTGTTTCTCCAAATATTAAACCAATCATTATTCAGACAATGGCGTACAAATAGGTCTTTTTTTATCCTTTTCTATAAAGCTTGTGACCTCTTTAACTAACTCGTTTTCTTTATATTCTCCATTAATTTTGCTTAAATTATATTGAAGATTCTTAGAAGAAAATATCTTTTTGTAAGCTTCATCTAATTCCATAATTTTTTTGTTTTCATATTTTTTTCTTCTTAGCCCAATAAGATTAATTCCTTGAAGATAGTTTCTATTTCCAAAAGAAAGTCCAAATGGAATTACGTCTTTTAAAACACCGGTCATTCCTCCAATCATGGCTAATCTTCCAATTCTAGTAAATTGTTGAACAGCAGAATTTCCTCCTATTACAACTGAGTCTTCGATTGTAACATGTCCTCCTAAAGGAACATTATTTGCTATCACGACATTATTTCCTACCTTACAATCGTGAGCAATATGTGAGGAGATCATTAATAAGCAATTACTTCCAACGATTGTTTTGCTTCCTCCTCCAGTTGTTCCTGGATTAATAGTTACATACTCTCTGATCACATTATTTTCACCAATTTCTAGGCTGTTGGACTCGCCTTTGTATTTTAAATCTTGCGGTATAGTTCCAATACTCGCGAAAGGAAATATTTTTGTTCCTTTGCCAATTTTTGTATTACCTTCTATGTGTACATTTGAAATTAATTCAACGTTTTCAGAGATTTCAACATTAGGACCCACATAACAAAAAGGTCCAATTTTTACATTTTTATTAATCTTTGCTTTCTTATCGATTACACTAGAATTATGTATCATTTTATTTTCTATCAACTATTGTTGCAGACCATTCTGCATCAGCCATTCTTTTTCCATCAACTTTAGCTGTACCTTTATATTTCCAAACTCTACCATGTGACCTAATTGCTTCTATTTCTAAGTGAAGTTCACAATCTGGCAATACTGGATTTCTAAACTTTGCTTTCTCTACACTCATTAGGTAAACCAATTTATTTGCATACTCTTTGGGATCAATACCGTGAGCTGTAAGTGCAGCTGCAGCTTGTCCAAAAGCTTCTACTATTAGAACTCCTGGCATAACTGGTTGTCCAGGAAAATGGCCTTGAACGTAAAAACCATCTTTCTTAACGTTCATAATTGCAGTAGCTGATTTTAATGGAACAATTTTTGTTAATTTTTCAATTAATAACATTGGAGCTCTATGAGGTAATAACCTTTCTATTTCTTTTCTGTCTATTGAATCTTTACTCAAAGCTTTTTCCTTTCTTAAGAAATTCTTTAAGTGGAACTGCAGGATAACCCATAACAACAGAGTTATCCTCTATATCTTTAACAACTCCACTACCTCCCCCAATTTTAACATTATTTCCTATTTTTAAATGACCAGATATTCCTGCTTGACCACCAATAGAAACATTATCTCCTAAAGTTGAACTTCCAGCAAAACCGACTTGACCGGCTATCATACAATTTTTTCCTATTTTTACATTATGAGCCATATGAACTTGATTATCTAAAAAGGTATTTTCACCTATTATTGTATCATCTATTGAACCTCTATCAATTGTACAAGATAAACCTATTTCAACATTATTTTTCAAAATCACTTTTCCAATATGAGGAATTCTAAAATTTTTTTCTTTTAATGGTATAAAACCAAAACCTTTTGCACCAATTTTACATCCATCTTGTATCACAACATTGTCTCCTATTATTGAATTTTTAATAACTACTTGAGAACCAATAACACATTTTTTTCCAATGATAACATTGCTTTCAATTATTGTGTTATTTCCTACAATTGTATCTTTTCCTAATTTAACTTTTTTTCCAATTAAAACATTATTACCAAATTTTACCTTAGAGTAATTGGACTTTTTAGGCTTTTTTAAAGTTAAATCGGGATAATCTATGTCCGCTCTTGGATAAAATTTTTTTGTAACATTGGCAAGATCAAAAAGAACATGCTTTACAATGATTGGTAAACAACTTTTGGGCAAGTACTCTTTTAATTTATTAGTCGTAATACAAAAAGAAGCTTTAGTAGATAGGGCCTCTTTTTTGTAATTCAAAGAGTCAAAAAAAGTTAAAGTTGATTTTTGAGCTTTATCTAGAGGTTTGACATCATAAATCTTTATATTTTCTTTAAAGGAATTATTTTTAAAAAGGTCTTTTAATTTAAATGGTCCTTTCCTTTCGAAAAAAATATTATCTGACATTTAATTTACTTAAGTTTAATTGATTTAAGTTCTTTGTTTAAAATCTCTATTATCTGAGATGTAATTTCTAATTTTTGATCAGCAAGTAAAATACTTTTTTTGTCAAGAACTATTCTAATTTTATTCTCTTCCATATATTTTTTTATAATAGGATTTAAATTTTTTAAAAGTTCTGCTTTTGCTTTAGTTCTCATTTTAGAAATATTTGAAAGTGAATCTCTTTTGTTTTTTTGTAAATCTGAAACTTTTTTTCTCAAAATTTCTACTTTTTTTTGATATTCTTCATTCGTAATTAATTTTTTCTTTGAAATTAGTTCTGACTCCTCTTTTCTTAAGTTTTCTTCAGTTTTAGTAAATTTTTTGCTATCTGTTTCAAATTTTTTTTTAAGAAAATCCTGAGCTTCTTTTCCTGCTTTGCTCTCATTTAATACTTTAGTAAAGTCTATAAAATGAGGTGTTTCTGCTAAAGTTGAACTAAAGTAAAACGAAAAAATTCCTAAACATATAGCTAATGTTTGATAAAATCTTTTCATACAATTTTAAAAAGTTGTTCCCAATCTAAAGTTAAATGACTCTGTTATATCTGTGTCTGCTTTTGAAATATTTTGAGATAAAATAAAGGACATAGGTCCTATAGGCGAAAGCCAGCTAGTATTAACACCAACAGAAGACCTAATTACATTACTATCGTCTAATGAACTATCATAATCAACACCCCAAAGATTTCCGATATCTAAAAATAAACCAATATCAGTTTTTGTGCTTTCTGGGAGTAAATTAGGAAGATTTGACTCAAAACTTAATGTGGTAGCATAATTTCCGCCTACGTAATCCCCAGAGTCTTTAGGACCAAACTTTCCTGCTTCAAAACCTCTCAATCTTTTTGATGGTAAATAAATCCTTTTACTTAATCTGACATCGTCTCCATCTATAGCATTTATAGAAGTAGCATAAAATTTGAAAGCACCAATTAAATCCGGAGTAAATGTATTATATGCATTGTAAGCAAAGGTGTTACGAATATATAGAGAATCTGCATACACAGGCATGATTTGACCAAATTGGACAATAGATCCATCAGTTGGCATAAATTTTCTATCTCTATTATCTTTTTGAATCGCATAATCAAAAGATAAATCAGTAAAAGTCCCTGCCTGTTTTTTTAATTGTTCTGAAGCTGTGCTCTGAACTTCTAAATCATCATAATTTAAAGAAAGACCAGGAGATAAATAAATATCTCTATATTGTTCAAATTTCGTACCTATACCAGTTGAAAGAATTCTATTTTTATAACCAGAATCTGGCTTATCATTTGTTGTGCTAGATACATGATAGCTCAATTCGTTTCCTTTAAAACCATAATTTGGATCTCTTACTTGAAGTGCTCCTTTAAAGGTTTCCTCGTCAATTTCTGCAAAAGTTTCAACTTTTAAACCTTTTCCCAGCCAATTATTTTCTGAAATACTAAACGCAAAAGATCCTCCATTAGTTCCAACGCCAGCACCCGCAGAAATTTCACCTGTTGGTTTTTCTTCCACGTCAATATCAATTATTTTTGTATTATTGGATGAACCTTGATTAATTGTTTTTGTTACAGTTCCAAAAATATCTCTTGCTTTAATTTTAGCTATAGACTGATCTAATTTTAAAGAACTAAAAGGATCTCCTTCATCTAGTAAAAGTTCACCTCTTACCACAGCTTCGTTAGTAATAGTATTCCCTTTTATATTTATTCTTTCAACTAAAACTTTTGAACCTTCATAAATATTAATTTTGATTTCTATACCATCAGCTTCAATAATTTCATTAACTGAATGTTCTATAAACTGTAAATCATTATTAGCGATAATCAAATCAACTTGGTCTAATAATTTTTTTACAGAAAATGGAGAGTAATATTTCCCTGCATATTTTCTAAATTCTTTATTTAAAGGTATAAATATTTTTTTATCTATTACTTGATCAACATTTGTACTAATTTTTTTAATCTTATATCTTGTTCCAGCATTTATATTAAAAGTAAGAACAGTTTCATTTCTTTCATTTATTTCTGCATTGCTAGATATTACTTGAACATCATAATAGCCTAAAGATTTGTAGTAATTTTTTAAAAGTCTCTTGTCCAATTCGACATTATTATTATTTAAATTTGTATTTTTAGTTATAAATTTCCAAAATTTATCTTCTTGTGAAACAATTATATCTCTCAATCTTCTGTCTTTAATTTTTTTATCTCCTATAAAGTTAATTTTTGAAATTTTTGTCCTTTCTCCTTTTTCTAAATAAAAAACTAAATTCAATCTATTTTCACTTAAATCTTCAGTTTTTGCTTCGACTTCTGTAAAGTTAAATCCCATTGTCTTATAAATATTTTTTATAATATTTATATCTTTAACTAAATTATTTTTAATAAAAGACTCTTTCTCTTTAGATGTTAATCTTTCTAATATTGCATCTTTAATCTTATTTGTTTTTTCTCCATTAATCTTAATTGAATAAATTAAAGGATATTCTTTTACAATTACTTTAAGAATTTTATTATTAATGTTTACTTCTACAGTTTCAAAAAAATTTGTTGAATATAAATTTTTTAAGACCTCATTAACATCTTCTTCGGTATAATTTTTTTTTAAATCAATATCACCATAAACTTTTATTGTTTCTGAGCTTATTCTTTTGTTTCCGATAACTTCTAAATTATTAACCATTTCAGAAAAAGCATTGGAATGAATTAATAATAAAAAAATAAAAATTAACTTTCTCATGTTATTTGTTTTTTTTAATAAATTTAAGAACCGCTTTTCTTGCCCAAAGATCAATCATATAAATATTTTTTAAATTAGTTGAGGGTTTTATAGCATATTTTCTGTAGTTTTTATCTTTTAAAAGTGAAAATAGGTGCTTCAAAATCGAAGTGAAACTTATTTTTTTTTTTAAAAAATGATCAACTAATATTTCATTAGCCGCATTAATAATTATAGGGGTTGAAATGTACTTGTTCAATTTGGGTATAAGATTTATTGAGGGAAATTTTTTTTTGTCTGGGGTCAAAAATTCAAGATTTTTTAAATTATTTTTTTTATTTAGATAGTTTTCTATTTCGATTTTTGAATCAAATATGGCGTTAGCTATTGGTATTTTCATATTAGGTTCATGATACAATAGTTTAACTAATCCATTTTTAAACTTTATTATTGCATGAACTAAAGATTGAGGATGAATTATTATTTCATAAATCTTTGGATTAAAAGGAAATATTTTTTGGGCTTCTATCAACTCTAAAATCTTATTCATCAAAGTTGATGAATCAACTGATATTTTTTTTCCCATCTTCCATTTGGGGTGTTTAACGGCATCTGTAGGTTTAATGTTTTTGAATTTATTTATTTGTAAATTCAAAAAAGGTCCCCCTGATGCGGTAATATAAACTTTTTCTATTTCATTCTCTTTGTGATTTTCTGTAAGTTTCATTATAGAATAATGCTCTGAATCAATTGGTATTAGTTTAGTTTTATTTTTTTTAGCTATTCTTTTTATTATATTCCAACCACAAATTATGGACTCTTTGTTTGCTAATAATATTCTTTTACTTATTTTTGTAAAATTTATTGTTGGCTCTAATCCTGCTATACCCGGTATTGACGCTATAGTTATATCAATTTTTTTATTGGAAAAAGAAACTTGTTTATAATTATTTAAAATTTTTGTTTTTTTTCCTTTAAATTTTTTTTTTGTTTTAAAAAAAATATTATTATTTGTGACAACAAAATATCTTGGTTTAAATTTTATTATTTGACTACATATTTTTTTATAATTTTTATTAGCAGATAAAAATTCTATGTTAAATAAATTTTTATTCTTTCCTATAATATCTAAAGATGTAGTTCCAATTGAACCTGTGGATCCTAAAATTGCAATTTTTTTTTTCATTATGAAATAATATTTAAACTGTATAAAAGGAATCCAAAGATAATTACAAAAATTAAACTATCAATTCGGTCAAAAATTCCGCCGTGTCCTGGCAAAACCTTTCCTGTATCTTTAATTTTTTCTAATCTTTTAAAATAAGAAATTGTTAAGTCTCCTGCTTGAGCAATTAAAGAAAGTATAATTGCAACAAAAAAGAATTTTGGTTGTGAAAACTTCACTTCAAAGTCTCCTGGAAAATTAATAAGATCCAAAATGAATAAAGAAAATATTGAAAGTATAAATGAGCCCAAAACACCAGAAAAAGTTTTTTTTGGACTTATCTTAGTTAATTTTTTCCATTTAAGTAGTTTTCCAAAAACATAACCACCCGTGTCAGAACAAATTGTAAGAACTATAAACCAAATGAGTATTTGAAATGAAGCGTAATCACCTTCTCTAAGATGATAAATTAAAAATAAAGACAAAATCAATATCAGGTCTAAAAATAGTATTATTATTTTTTTTTTAAAAACTGAAAATAGTTCATAATTAGCTATAAAAAAAACTATAAATAAAAAGGACAATAATAAGTTTCCTCCTTTTAGAATAAAAAAAATTGATAAAGGCAAAACAATTGATGAAGTCAAAATTCTTTTTTGAAAATTAGTCATACTTTTCCAAAGTTTCTTTTAATTGAACGATAGTCTTTAATAATTTTTTTTAAATCCTTTGCATTAAAATCAGGCCATAATTTATTAAGAAAGTAAAGTTCTGAATAAGCAAGCTGCCACAACATAAAATTGCTTAAACGCTTTTGACCTCCAGTTCTAATTAAAATATCGGGGTCTGGAAGTTTTCCAGTATAGAGATTTTTTTTAATTTCTGACACAGTAATTTTTGAACGTCTTTTTTTAATTTTTGTAAAAGCGTTCTTTATCTCATTTTTTGAACCATAATTTAAAGCTAAGTTTACAGTTAATTTCCTATTTTTAATTGTCTTTTTTATTGTTTCTTTTAGAACTTTTTTTAATGGAGAGGAAAATGAACTTGTACTTCCAAAAATATTAATTTTGATGCCATTTTTTATTACATTGTCTATTTCTTTTTTAAAATATGAGCCAATTAAATTAAACAGAAAATTAATTTCTCTTTTTGGTCTTTTCCAGTTTTCTGTAGAGAAAACATAAAATGTGATAATTGGAATTTTTAACTTTAATGAAGATTGAACAATTTTTTCTACAGTTTTTACTCCCTCAAGATGACCATAATTTCTTCCTCTTTTTTTCTTTTTGCCCCACCTGCCATTACCGTCCATGATAAAGGCAACATGGTTAAGCTTATTCATATTTGAGATATTTCTTTTTCTTTTTCCGACAAAATTTTATCTATATTAGTGATATTATCATCAGTAAATTTTTGAATATTTTTTTCTAATGATTTATTTTCATCTTCGCTTATTTTTTTGCCAGTAAGAAGTTTTTTAAGTTCTTCGTTTCCTTCTCTTCTAATATTCCTGATCGAAATTTTACTTTTTTCTCCCATTCCTTTTAAAACTTTAATAAGTTCTTTTCTTCGTTCTTCAGTTAAATCTGGTATTCTTATTCTTACTGTTTGACCGTCTACTTGTGGGTTAACTCCAAGGTCAGACTCTTTTATTGCTTTATCTATAAGAACTGTGTTTGCTTGATCCCAAACCTGTATAGATATCATTCTAGCCTCAGGAACATTAACGGTTGCTATCTGATTTATAGGCATTTGTTGTCCATAAACATCAACTTTAATTGTATCAAGCATAGAAGCATTTGCTCTACCTGTTCTTAGCGTTCCAATATCTTTTTTAAAAGATAAAATAGTTTTTTCCATTTTTAATGAATAGTTTTTTTCATTAAATTCTGAGCTCATAATTATTAAACTCCTTCACCCACTTTATACCTAATAAAGTCTATTATTTTTAAACTGGAGTCTACTGAATTTTCTTTTAATATATCAAAAACTTTTTTATCTGGATCCATAATCCATGCTTGGTTTAAAAGAGTGTTGTCTGAAACAAATTTATTCAACTTTCCTTGAGATATTTTATCTATCATTTCGGGTTTTTTTCCAGAATTTATAAGCTCGGCCTTTATTATTTCTAATTCCTTATCTAAAATATTTTTATCTAAATCATTTTTATCTATACTTAAAGGATTTGAGGCCGCAATGTGCATAGCTAGCTTATTTCCAATATCAGAATTTTTACCCTCAATAACATTTTCTAGTTTAATAATAGACACTATTTTTCCTATATTTTTTTCTATTGCGCTATGGACATAATAAAAATTACTTCCATTTTTTTTATCAAAATATTTTGCTCTTCTTATAGTTATCTTTTCACCAATTTTAGAAATCAAATCTATTAAACTATCTTTTACGGTAACATTATTTTTCATTTTTGAATTATTTATTTTATTTAAATCTGCTTTACAGTTAAAGGTTAATTCTGCAATCTCTTTACAAAAAGAAATAAAATCTTTATTTTTGGCGACAAAGTCGGTCTCACTATTAATTTCTATAATAGATACTTCTCCTTTTTTTTCATAAACTAAAACTAAACCTTCTGATGCTGTTCTGCTCATTTTTTTTGAAGCTTTTGCTATTCCTTTTTTTCTCAAATATTCAATTGATTTTTCTAGATCTCCACCATTTTGATCAATAGCAAGTTTGCAGTCCTTAAATCCGACACCAGTAAGTTCTCTAAGTTTTTTTATATTTTCTAATAAATCTTTATTCGACATTGAGTTTTGTTTAATTAAATTAATTGATTTTTTCTTTTGTCTTTTTAACAATTTTTTTGATTACTTTTTTTTTCTCTTCTTTTTTATTAGACGTTTCTGAATTTGTCTTAATAGATTTAGCTGCATCTAAAATTGTATTTTTTAACAAGTCACAATACAGATTTATTGATCTTCTAGCATCATCATTTCCAGGAATAGGAAATTTTATATCAGTCGGATCAGAATTGGTATCAAGGATTGCTACTATAGGTATGTTTAATTTTACTGCCTCTTTAACCGCAAGAGATTCTATATTAGTATCTATAATAAATATCATCTCTGGAACTTTCTTCATATCAACGATTCCGCCTAATGATCTTTTAAGCTTGTCTCTTTCTTTACCTAATTTAAGTATTTCTTTTTTTGTGAAACCAATGTCGTCCTTTGATAACTGTTCGTCCAGAAGTTTCATTCTTTTTATAGAGTTTTGAATAGTATTCCAATTAGTTAACATACCACCGAGCCATCTATAGTTTACATAAAACTGACCTGTCTCCTTAGCTAAATTACTAACTTGTTCAGAGGCTTGTTTTTTTGTTGAGACAATTAAAATTTTTCCTCCATTAGAAATGCATTTATGAATCTCGTTTAAAGCATTTTGAAAGAAAACAACTGTCTGAGTTAAATCTATGATGTGAATAGAATTTTTCTCTCCAAAAATAAATTTCTTCATTCTTGGATTCCATCTTAAAGTCTTGTGCCCAAGATGTACTCCTGCTTCTAAAAGTTGTTTTATATTAACTTCAGGTATTTTCATTGCATTTTCCGGTTAATCCACCACAGCTATTCCATTATATGGACCGGTAGGGGTTTAACCCTTAATGCTGTGTGCGAAATTAAGCTTTAGTACAGACAAAAACCATAAAAATCAAGCTACTAAAAGCTTATTTTTTTTACGTATTGCTTACTTTTTACATTATTAAATATAGAAAAATTGAATTTTCTTAGCTTTTCAAGTTTAAAAGTTAAATTTTTATTTTTATCTCTAATTATAATTTTAATTTGAGTGTTTCCTTCTTCTTTCAAAACTTCTTTTAGTTCTTCAAAATCATAATTTTGATTTAACTCTATAGATACGTTTTTATATGAATTATTGACCATATCATTCAAATCTAAAATCTTTTTTACTCCTATTCTTCTTAAATTATTGTCTCCAGATGATTTGTCTTTTTGTAAAGTCAAAACAAAAGAGTTAGATTCTTTTAATTTATCTCTATTGTTAATTAAAATTTCAGAGAATATAAAAACTTCAAATTCACCGCTATTGTCACTAAATTTAACAATAGCAAATGGAGTGCCTTTTAAGCTTTTTTTCTCTTGTATTGACATAATTGTACCCGCCACTAATGCATCAGAAACATTGCTTTCTAAAAACTTTTTATATGAAACAATATTCAATTCATCAAAAATTCCTTTAAATTCATTTAAAGGATGATCAGAAATATAAAATCCTAAAGAAGAAAATTCTTCTGCCAGAATTTCTTTTTTTGACCAAGTTTTTTTTGACTCAAATTCAAAAACTTCTTCTTGACCAAAATCTATTTCTTCAAATAAATCTTTCTGATTGCTAATTTTATTATCATAATTATTTTTTATTTTTTGAATAATTTTAGGTATAGAAAAAAATAATTTTCCTCTATCCTTTTCAATTTCATCAAAAGCCCCTGATTTTACCAGCCCTTCAAGTTGAAGTTTATTGACATTTTTTGGATCAGTTCGTTTGATAAAATCAATTATTGAACTAAATTTTCCATTTTTTTTTCTTTCCTCAACAATATTTGATATTGCCTCGAAACCTACGTTTTTTATTGCACCGAGACCATAAAATATTTTATTTTTTTCTGGTTTAAAATCTGCAGAGCATGAATTTATTGATGGTCTAATTACATCAACTTTAAGTCTTTTTAGTTCTTCAACATACTCTCTTAGTTTATCCGTATTGGTTAAAGCTGTAGACATAGATGCGGCTATAAATTCTTCCTTATAATAGGTTTTTAGATATGCTGTTTGATAAGCAATAAGAGCATATGCTGCGGCATGACTTTTGTTAAACCCATATTCTGCAAATGGTTCGATTTTTGTAAAAACATAATTTGCAACATCTTTTTTAATTCCATTTTTGATAGCTCCATCTATAAATCTTTCTTTTTGTCTCTCCAACTCTGCCCTCTTTTTTTTTCCCATTGCTCTTCTTAAAATATCAGCTTCTCCAGCTGTAAAACCTGCCAAAGTTTGAGCAATTTGCATCACTTGCTCTTGATAAATAATTATTCCATATGTAGGTTTTAAAATTTTTTCTAATACTTCGTGAATATAATCTGGTTTTTTTAATCCATTTTTGCAATCATTATAAATTGGAATATTTCCCATTGGACCAGGTCTGTATAAAGCAACTAATGCAATAATATCATCAAACTTATTTGGTCTCATTTGTCTTAAAGTTTCTCTAACCCCCGTACTTTCAAGTTGGAAAAGACCTGTGGTTTCACCCGTTGCAAGTAACTTAAAAACATTCTGATCATGTAAATTAATTTTACTTATATCTAAATTTTTATTTTTAGAATTAACCATTTTTAAAGTTTTATTAATTACTGTAAGAGTTGTAAGACCAAGTAAATCAAATTTCACTAGCCCAGCATTTTCAGATGAATACATATCAAATTGAGTTGATGGTAAAATTAAATTTGCGCTGTAATCTTTATATAAAGGAACCTCCTGAGACAGATTGTTACCAGCTATTACTACACCTGCAGCATGAGTAGCCATGTTTCTATTTAAGCCTTCTAACTTTAAAGAAAGTTCAAGAAGCTTTTCTACTTTTTTATTATTTTTTATTTCTTCTTTGAATCTTGGTTCTCTATTTATTGACTCTTGAAGTGTTAAAGGTCTAGAAGGATCGAAAGGTATCATTTTACATATTTTATCTACATAACCATATGGTAAACCAATTACACGACCTACATCTCTCAAAGCCATTCTAGCCTTGAGTTTCCCAAATGTTATAATGTGAGCAACTCCATTTTTATACTTTGATTTTAAATATTCAAAAACAAGATCTCTTTTTTCTTCACAAAAATCTATATCAAAATCAGGCATAGATATTCTGTCAGGATTAAGGAAACGTTCAAAGATTAAATCAAATTCAATTGGATCGAGATCCGTTATATCCAAACAATAAGCTACTAAGGAACCAGCTCCAGAACCTCTGCCTGGACCTACGGGTATATTATTTTTTTTTGACCAACGAATATAGTCAGATACAATTAAAAAATACCCAGGATAATTCATTGAATTTATAATATTTAATTCATGAGTAAGTCTACGTTCATAAAGTTTTGTAATATTTGACTTATCCAAAACTTTTTTCTTTTTAAAAATAAAATTTTCTAACCTATTTTTTAAACCTTGTTTAGCTTGATTTAAAAGTTCATCTTCAATTGAAATTCCCTTTTTTGTTTCTACAGTGGGCAAGATAGGATCACTTCTTTTTGGTTTAAAATTGAATCTATATGCAAAATTATAATTATTTTCTAAAGCTTCCGGTATGTCACTAAATAGCTTTTTTACTTCTTCATCTTTTTTAAAAAAATGTTGGTTACTAAATTTAATTCTATCGGTTTCATCAACAAACGATTTAGAACCAATACATGTTAGAGCGTCATGCGCTTCATACATATCAGGATATAAATAATAGACTTCTTGTGTAGCTATCAGTGGTATGTCTAAATCTTTTGAAATTTTTATTAAATAATTCTCAAAAGCTTCTTCATCTACTTCAGAATGTCTTTGTATTTCTAAATAAAATTTGTCGGAAAATATATTTTTTAATTCTTTCAAGATTTTTTCTGCTTGATTAAGTTTATTAAGTTTGAAAAGTTTTCCAAAGAAACCATGGTGATTTCCACTTAGCAGTACCAAGTCTTGGTTGGTCTCTTTTAATGTCTGAATTTTACAATGAGGAAATTCTTTTTCATCAGATTCTAAATAACTTTTAGAAGACAGTTTAATTAAATTTTTGTAACCTAATTTTGATGATGCAAATAATGGTATTTTTCCTATAATACCATCTGATTGAAAGTTTATCTGCGTTCCTATTATTGGTTGTGTTCCTGCTTTAGAAATTTTCTCAGCGAATTCTAATGCGCCGCATAAGTTTAAACTATCACATATACCAACCGATTTAATCTTATTTTCTTTACAATAACTTGATAGTTCATCAATTTTTACTGCGCCTTCACATATAGAATATTGGGTATGAATTTTTAAATTGTTAAATTCTTTAATGTTACCATCATTAGCCATTAATTCTTTTTATATTACCGTTAGAAATACTCAACTTGTAATCGGCTTTGTTAGCAAGTTCTCTATTATGAGTTGCAAATATTACAGTTTTTTTTAATTTTTTTAATTTAATAAAATAAGAAAAAACTTCCTCTGAAGTTTTGAAGTCTAAATTACCAGTAGGTTCATCAGCTAAAACTAAATTAGTTTCAGCTATAAGTGCTCTTGCTATTGCAACCCTTTGTTGTTCTCCACCTGATAATTCACTAGGAAAATGATTCAGTCTGTCGGAAAGCTTTACTTCTTTTAAAACTTTTTTTGCTTTAATTTTAGAGTCAATATAATTTTCTCCCCTAATAATTAGAGGCATACTTACATTTTCTATCGTTGTAAAATCGGATAACAAATTGTTATCCTGAAAAATAATCGATATTCTTCTTCTCCTTATTTCATCTTTTTTATCTTCGCTAATATTTTTTGAATCTTTTCCCTTAAAATAAATTTGACCCGAAGAAGGTTTGTCCAAAAGAGCTAGTAGATGTAAAAAAGAGGATTTTCCTGATCCTGAAGGACCAACAACTGCTACAAGTTCACCTTCTTTAATACCCAAGCTCACGTTCTTAAAAATTTCTATTTTTCCATTTTTATGAACAAAATTCTTTCTGATTTTTTTTACTTCAATTAAATATTTATTCATATTTTAGTGCCTTAATAGTATTCATTTTAGAAATCACTTTTGCAGGAAAAAAAGATGCTAAAGCAGATATTATTATAGAAAAAATAAAAATTATAAAAATTGAAATGGGGTTTATTTCACTTGGTAATTCATCTAAAAAATAAATTTCAGCAGGAAAAATTTCTAAATTAAATGTAGAAGATATAAAATATCTTATGTCTTCAACATAAATAGAAAATAATACTCCTAAAATTACTCCCGTAACTGAGGCCAAAAAGCCGATTGTAAAACCTGTCAAAAAAAAAGATTTTGTTATTGATCCACTGCTTAGTCCTAATGTTTTTAAAATTGCAATTTCTTTTGTTTTATTTTTTATAAGTATAGTAAGACCAGAAATTATATTAAAAGCGGCAACAATGATAATTAGAGCTAAAATAATGAACATAATATTTCTCTCTAATTTTAAAGCATTAAAAAAAGATTTATTTAAATCTGACCAAGAATAGACATAATAATTTTCGTTTATTTTTTCTATTTCTTTTTTATAAAAATCTGCTTTTAAAGGGTTATTTAAATTAATTTCTAAATTTATTTCATTTGAAGCTTTATTAAAAAACGATAGTGATTCTTTTAAACTTAAAAAAACAACGCTTTGATCAAATTCGAAGAAGCCACTACTAAAAACTCCAGATACTATAAAATTTTCTTGTTTTGGGATACCTCCAAGTGGAGTACTTAAAAATGTTGGGGACATAATATTAACTTTATCTCCAACAGTAACACCAAGACTAATTGCCAATTCTTTGCCAAGAAGAATCTTACCTTGTTTAAGACCATTTAAATTACCATCTATCAAACTATTTTTTATGAAAGATAAATTTTGATCATCTTTGTTATCTACACCTTTTATTAAAATACCTTTAGCTAAATCATTATTCATAATTACGCCCTCGGAACTAAAAGACTCGGTTATAACAAAATTTTTATAAGTTTTTTTTAATTTAGTTTTAAAAGACTCACTTATATTTTCGCTATAAGGCTTAATGATTATATGTGGATTAAAACCAAGGATTTTATCTGTAAGATCGTTTCTGAAACCATTCATTACAGACATTACAATTATTAATATTGCTACACCTAACATAATTCCAAGAAATGAAAAAATAGAAATTACTTTTAAAAAACCTTCCTTTTTTTTAGGTTTAAGATTTCTAGATGAAATTAATCTTTCAGCTGTATTAAACAATTTATTTTTTTAGTTTTTTTATAATATCTTTAAGATCTATTATTTGAGTTTCACCATTTACTTCTTTGAATTCAAATTTGTCATCTTTTGACTTTGATCCAAGAATTATTTGAAATGGAACACCAATTAAATCATGTTTTTTAAATTTTGCAGACATATTTTCATCAACATCATCTAACAATACGTCAATATTTTGTTTTTTTAATGTATCGTAAATTTTATTAGCCTTTGTTAAACTTTCTTTATTGTTTTTGCTTATACTAGGAATAATAACTACATCGAAAGGAGCAACAGATTTTGGCCACTTCATCACATCATTAATATATTTTGCCTCTATAATAGCTCCAACTAATCTTGAAACTCCAATGCCGTAAGACCCCATCTTAACAGGATTCTTTTTAGAGTCATGGGTGTCTACGAAACAATTAAGTGGCTTTGAATATTTGTCTCCAAAATAAAAAATATGTCCAACTTCTATTCCTTTTGTCTCAATTTGATCACCCTTTTTTACATATTTATCAAATTCATCGGATTCAAATTTATCATCAGTAACGGCGTAAAATTTTGAAAAATCATTTCTCATTTGATTTAAAGATTGTTCATTATTTTTATATTCATCAATCGGAATATCAAAAATCTTTTTATCTGCAAAAATTTTACTTTCACCAGTATCTGCAAGAATTATAAATTCATGTGATAGATCTCCTCCTATCGGTCCAGTGTCAGCTTTCATAGGGATAGATTTTAAACCTAAACGCTGAAAGGTTTTTAGATATGCATAAAACATTTTGTTGTAAGAAAGAACTGCATCTTCTTCAGTCAGATCAAATGAATATGCATCTTTCATAAAAAATTCTCTGCATCTCATCACGCCAAAACGAGGTCTTACTTCATCTCTAAACTTCCATTGAATATGATAAAGCATTTGAGGAAGTGATTTGTAAGATTTTACACTAGAACGAAAAATCTCTGTTATTAATTCTTCATTTGTTGGTCCATACAACATTTCTCTGCCCTGTCTATCTTTTATTCTTAACATTTCTTCACCATAATCATCATAACGTCCACTTTCTTTCCAAATCTCAGCAGATTGAATTGTTGGCATTAACATTTCTTGAGCACCAATGTTATTTTGTTCTTCTCTAACTATATCCTCAATTTTTTTCATTATTTTAAATCCTAAAGGTAACCAAGAATATATACCCGCTGATGACTGCCTAATCATTCCTGTTCTCAACATAAGTTGATGAGATTTAATTTTTGCGTCTGATGGTAAGTCTTTTGTTATGGGTACAAAAAGTTTAGATAGTAACATTTTTTATTTCACTATTAATTTTTAATATTATTATTCATACAATATATTTTGATTAAATTCTTGCTATATTAATATTAGTAAATGGTTTCTTTCCAGTTCTATTTTTAACAATTCTTTTACAATTTTGCTTAAGTGTTTCAATTAAATTTTTTTCTTGATTCTTGTTTTGAAGAGAAAAAGTTCTACAAATATTTGAAATTTCGTCCTCCATATCAAAAATAAAAGTCTCTCCTATTTCGTTTTCAGGAATTCCTTTATAAGATATTACTGGTCTTTTAATTTTACCATTATTAGCTACAATAATTGTTACTTCTAAATAACCATTTATAGATAAATTTTTTCTTTCTTTCACTGATTGTGAGTCCTCATTTACACCAATAGAACCATCTAAATACATTCTTCCCGATGGTGCTTTGTCAATAATTTGAGGTTCACTTCCAGGAAAGATTTTTATAATATCTCCATTTTGTACCAAAAGAGTTTGTGGTATTTGCATTTCCTTTGCAAAATTTATGTGTTCTATCATATGCCTGTGTTCACCATGTACTGGTATGATACATTTAGGTTTAACCCATTTATACATATCTTTTAAATCATCTCTGTTTGGATGACCAGAAACATGAACAAAAGCATTTTCTTCAGTTATAATCTCTAAATTATTTTTAACTATTTCGTTATGAAGTTGATAAAGTTTTTTTTCATTTCCAGGAATTATTTTTGAAGAAAATATAACTGTATCTCCTTTATCTAAATATACATCTGGATGAGAACCTTTAATAATTCTATTCATAGCTCCCATTGGTTCGCCTTGGCTACCAGTACAAAGATATATTATTTTGTCTTTGGATATTTTTTTTGCTTCTTTAGGTTCAATTGGTTCTATTATATTCTTTAGATATCCGCATTGTTTTGCGGCTCTATATATTCTGTGCATAGATCGTCCTACAAGTGAAATTTGTCTGTTAGTTTTCTTTGCACAATAAAAAATTGACTCCATTCTAGCAACATTTGAAGCAAAAGAAGTTACTAAAACTCTTCTTTTCTTTTTTTCAATTATCTTTAATAAACTCTCTCTAACTTCAAGCTCTGAACCTGCCCTTCCAGGGCTGAATACATTTGTTGAGTCGCAAATCATCGCTATAACATTATTGTTTCCAATATCTTTCAACTTTTTTTCATCTATATTTCCTCCAATTAAAGGATTTGGATCAATTTTCCAATCTCCAGTATGTAATATTAATCCAGCTGGAGTTTTTATACTTAAACCGTTTGGTTCTAAGATTGAATGAGTCAAAGTAACAAAATCTATTTCAAATGGACCCAGGTTTATCGTTGCATTTAATTGAACTATTTCTAAATATTTTGTTATATCTATTTTTTTTTCATTAAATTTTTCTTTAAGAAGTATCGCTGTGAACGGTGTAGCATATATTTTACACTTTAGATCTGGCCAAATATGTGCAACGGATCCAATATGATCTTCATGAGCATGCGTAAGAACTATACCAAGTAAATCATTTTTTTTTTCTAAAATAAAACCTGGATCTGGATAAATTAAGTCTATACCTGGAATTGAGTCATCAGCAAAAGTCACTCCCATATCGACGATAATCCATTTCTGATTGTCTTCTTTTCCATAAGCATACAAGTTCATATTCATGCCTATTTCACCAGAGCCTCCCAGAGGACAAAAAATAAGTTGATCTTTTTTCATAATAATAAATCTTTATAAACTTTTATTACTCCTTTTATAGTTATGTTTTGGTCAATTAAAGGTTTTTTAATAATTAAACTTTTGAATAAAGTGGCATACCCTCCAGTCATTATAATCTTATATTTTGTCTTTTTACTGGATATAATTTTTTTTAAAATATTATTGATTAAACCTTGATACCCCCAAAAGAGACCAGAATTTAATGCATCATTAGTATTTTTTCCATATCTTTTAGACTGAGATTTTAAATTAATAAGAGGTAGTAAAGCAGTAAGTTCGTTTAGTTTTATTATTGAAGATTTTATTCCAGGAGCAATTACTCCTCCGTCATAGATACCTGGTTTTTTTATAACATCAAAAGTAGTTGCAGTGCCAAAATCTATAACTATACAATTTTTTTTGTGTATATGATACGACCCTATGGCATTTGCAATTCTATCAGATCCAACTTGTCTGTAATTATCAACTTTCAATTTTATCATTTTATTAATTTTAAAATCTTTTATTTCATAAAGTTTGAATCCTTTATTTCTAAAAAATAATTTAAAAATTTTAAAAGAGGATGGGACTACACTTGAAAATAGTATTTTTTTATTTAAATTTTTTACTAGGATTTTAGAGGTAAGACTTAATAAGTTTTTTCTAGTATAAATTTTTCTTGTTTCAATAGTATAAGATTTTAAAATTTTAAATTTATTATTTAATAATGAGATTTTAATAAGAGTATTTCCAATATCACCTACTAAAAATTTCATTTTATTTTTTTTAATTAAAGACAAATTTTTCATATGCTTTTTTAATATTTATCAAAATTTTGTTGTTGTTTATAATATGATTTGAGCAGTTTAATAAAGATGTAGACTGAAAGTTTAAACTTCTTGGTGATATTTTTGTGTTTATGCCAATTCCAATTATTAAAAATTTTTTTTTTTTGTGTGTAATAACTTCTTGTAAAATTCCACATAGTTTCTTTTTATTTACTAGCAAATCATTCGGCCATTTTATAGATATTTTGTAAATTGAATACTTTCTCAAAACATTTTTAATTATAAATGGATTTAAAATTGCAAACTGATCTGGGCTTATTTTTTTAGCTTTTAATTCAAAAAATAAAGACATAAAAAGATTACCTTTTTTTGAAACCCATTTTTTGCCCATAGTACCTCTTCCCTTTTTTTGAAAATTAGCTGTTATAATGCAAGGTGTAGACTCGTTTTTTTTTATAAGTTTTATTGCTTCATCGTTGGTACTATTAACACTTTTTAATTTAATCAGATTAAATTTCATTGAGTAGCAAAGGCAAAACTTACGACGTTCGTTAAAGTTGAAGGATATAGAAAGAATGTTATCAATAAAATACAGCTAATAAAAACTGTTCCTGTAATACTTATTTTTTTAATTTGATCGAACGGTCCAACAAATTTATCAAAATAAATTATTTTGATAATTCTAATATAATAAAAAGCTGAAATCACAGTTGTTAAAAGTCCTATTACAGCTAAAATATACATCTCATTTTCTACCACTGCCATAAAAACATAAAATTTAGCAAAAAAACCTCCAAGGGGAGGTATTCCAGCTAAAGAAAACATGATAATTAAAAATGAAATCGATATTAAAGGATGATTTTTAGAAATCCCAGATAAATCTCCAATCTCTTCAGTATACTTTCCATCTTTCTTCATTAAAAATATACAAGCAAAAGCACCAATGCTCATAATCACATATATTGTCATATAGATAATTGAACTTACATATCCGGAATTTGTTCCAGTAGCTACTCCCGCTAGCGCATATCCAATGTGCCCGATAGAACTGTACGCCATTAATCTTTTAATATTTTTTTGTCCTATTGCTGCGACAGCTCCAAGTATCATCGAGGCTACAGATATAAATATTATAATTGATTGCCATTCTGTTAAAATATTTGAAAAAGGAACTAGCATAAATTTTATAATTACCGCTAATCCTGCTATTTTAGGAGCTACAGCAAAAAAACTAGTTACAGACGTAGGAGATCCCTCATATACGTCTGGCGTCCACATGTGAAAAGGAACAGCTGATACTTTAAAGGCTAAACCTACAATAATAAATACCATAGCAAAAATTGATCCTATACTATCAGTGTTTAATTGTGATTTTATAACTTCAAAATTTGTTGATCCGGTAAAACCATAAAGTAAAGAACATCCGTAAAGCAATAACCCAGAGGATAAAGCACTTAAAATAAAATATTTTACTCCGGACTCTGTGGATCTTTTATTATCTCTATCTATAGAGGCTAAAATATAAAGTGATAATGACTGTAGTTCTAAACCAAGATAAAAAAGAATTAAATCGTTTGAACTAACCATAAAAAACATACCTAATATTGATAGAAGTATTACTATTGGGTACTCAAATTTTGAAATTTTATTATCTTTGATAAATGTTTGCGATGAATATAAAACAAAAATAGTCGATATTAAAATTAAGATTTTTATATAATTAGAATATGAGTCTCGAATAAAACTATCTGAAAATATTTTAGTAGAATTATTATCGCCATTAAAAATAATAATTATTAATATTAGCATTATTAACAGTGAAAGATTATTAATTAAGCTGTAGCTTTTTTTAATAAAAACACCGATCATTAAAATAATTAATATAGAAATTGATAAAAAAATCTCAGGTTTTAATATATATAAATTATCTATCATTTATTTAAAGCCAAGTGATAAAGTAGGTCTTGTTGATATCTATCGATTAAATTATTAACAGAAACATTCATTGTATCTAACAAAGGGTCAGGATAAAAACCAAAAACGATTGTTATAACTGCCAGCAAAATAAGTATAAGAGACTCAGAAATATTCATATCTTTTAAAGATTTGATTTGAGAATTTTTTATTTCTCCAAAAATAACTCTTTTAGATAACCAAAGCATATAAGCTGCTGCTAGGACAACCCCCATAGTAGCTAATAATGCAATCAAATAATTTTTTTTAAAAATCCCCACTAAAACTAAAAATTCTCCTAAAAAACCTGTGGTTCCTGGTAATCCTAAAGCACCGAGAACAAAGATCATAAAGACTAAAGAATATCTAGGTAAAACATTTACTACTCCTCCGTAAGTACTAATGAGTCTAGATTTTGTACGGTCATAAAGTACCCCAACACACAAAAAAAGCGCTGCAGAAATCAGGCCGTGACTCAACATTTGATACATGCTTCCATCAATTCCTTGTTTCGTAAGAGTAAAAATTCCTAGTGTAACAAAACCCATGTGAGCCACTGATGAATATGCAATGAGTTTTTTCATATCTTCTTGCATCAAAGCTACTAATGAAGTGTAAATAATTGCAATGATACTTAAAAAATAAATTAAAGGAGTAAAGTATTCTGATGCTACTGGAAACATTCCTATAGAAAATCTTAAAAATCCATAACCTCCCATTTTTAATAAAATAGCTGCTAATATAACAGAGCCTGCAGTAGGCGCTTCAACATGTGCATCTGGTAACCAAGTATGAACAGGCCACATTGGCATTTTGACAGCAAATGAACTAAAAAATGCTAACCATAGAAGATATTGATATTCTTCAGAAATTTTAATTTTAAAAATCTCTACAATGTCAGTTGTGCCAGTTAACCAATAAATTGTTATAATTGCTACCAACATTAAAACTGATCCAAGAAGAGTATAAAGAAAAAATTTAAACGCTGAATATACTTTTCTTGATCCTCCCCAGACACCAATTATAATAAACATTGGAATTAAACCAGCTTCAAAAAATAAATAAAAAATAACAAGGTCAAGAGAACAAAAAACTCCAAGCATAAAAGTTTCTAAAACCAAAATTGCAATTAAAAATTCTTTTATTCTTTCCTTGATGCTGTTTATGCAAGATATAATACAAATTGGGGCAATAAATGCTGTTAAAATTACGAAAAGTATAGAAATTCCATCGATACCAACTTTAAATTTAATTAGACCACTTATCCAATTTTTTTCTTCAACAAATTGAAATTCAGAAATATTTCTATCAAAAGAATACCAAACAAATAAAGTCAAAAATAAATTTGCAATGCTTGTAAATAAAGAAACATAAATCGCACCTTTATTATTATCCTTCTGATCTTTAAATAAAAAAATAAATAAAGCTCCTAATAAAGGTATAAAAATTATTGTTGATAGAATTGGAAAGTTCATTTTAATTTAATATTAAATATGTAATTAGAGCTGATAAACCTACAAGCATAACAAAAGCATAATCATAAATATACCCAGTTTGAAATTGAACAGATTTGTTTGAAATAAACTTAATTATTTTTGAAATACCATTTGGTCCAAACCTATCAATAGTGTTTTCATCAACTTTCTTCCAAAAAAAAGAACCTAATTTTTTAATTGGGTTAATAAAAATAAGTTCGTAGATTTCATCGATGTACCATTTTTTTAACAAAAAATTATATAATGATTTATTTTTATCTTTTATTTTTTCTAATAAATTTTTATTTTTTACATAAAAATAATACGAAAGAGGTATAGCACTAATAACAAGCACTGGAGTAAGTAGAAGGAACCAAAAAGGAATCTTGCCATGTAAAAATGTTTCTAAAAAAAATATGGAATTAAGCCAAAAATTTTTACTTTCATTGCCAATTAAAATATCCTTAAAAAAATAACCAGAAAATATAGCCCCAAAAGATAATATTACTAAAGGCAAGATCATTATCATTGGGGACTCATGAATGTCTTTAGTTGTAAATTTTTTGTTCATAAATTTTCCATGAAATGTCATAAACATTAGTCTCCAAGAATAAATCGCAGTTAAGAATGCTGTAAAAATCCCAACACAAGTAGCTAGGTTTCCTACGAATGAATGTTTTAAATAAGCAAATTCAATTATTGCATCTTTTGAATAAAATCCAGATAAAAAAGGAAATCCTGTAAGAGCCAAAGTACCTATAAGCATTAAAACCCATGTAAATGGAAGTTGTTTCCATACTCCTCCCATATTTCTTATATCTTGATCGTCTTTGAAAGCATGTATTACAGACCCAGATCCCAAAAACAAAAGTGCTTTAAAAAATGCGTGCGTAAACAAATGGAATATTGCAACATGATAAGCTCCGATACCGGCTGCAAAAAACATATAACCTAATTGGCTACAAGTTGAATAAGCAATAATTCTTTTAATGTCGTTTTGAACTAAAGCCACTGAAGCTGCAAAAATTGCTGTAATAACACCAACTATCGCAACAAAATTTAAAGCAAACTGAGAATATTCATATATAGGCGAGCATCTTACTACTAGAAAAACTCCAGCTGTTACCATTGTAGCAGCATGAATTAATGCTGAAACTGGTGTAGGACCTTCCATTGCATCGGGTAACCAAGTATGTAACAAAAATTGCGCTGATTTTCCCATTGCTCCAATAAATAAAAAGATGCAAATAGAAGTAATTAAATTTGCCTGAATTCCTAAAAAATTTATTTCTTTGTTAATGATCTCTGGAACCAAACTAAATACTTCGGAATAATTTATAGTTCCTAAATGGTAAAATATTAAAAAAATACCAATCGCTAATCCAAAATCTCCAACTCTGTTAACAATAAAAGCTTTAATTGCTGCATTATTTGCTGTATTCCTTTTGTACCAAAACCCTATTAACAAATAAGAGCACAGTCCTACTCCCTCCCATCCAAAAAACAATTGTAAAAAATTATCTGATAAAACTAAAGACAACATAGAGAATGTAAATAAAGAAAGATAAGACATAAATCTTGGTTTGTGAGGATCGTGACTCATATATCCAATAGAATAAATATGAACCAAAGAAGAAATAACAGTAACAACAACGATCATGATAGAACTTAAAGGATCGATGTTTATTGACCAATTAGCTACAAAATTTCCCGAACTTACCCATTCAAATATTTTATAATTTCCATATGAGTTTGTAGATATGCCGTTATAGAAAATTAAAATTGATAAAACTGCAGAAACACTAACTAAAAAACTTGTTATCAGTTCAGAAAAAAAATTACCTAAAGATTTTCCAAAATACCCAATAATAGAGCCCGCTAATGGTAGAAATAAAACCGCGTATTCCATTTATCCTTTCATCTCGTGAATGTCTTCGACGCGAATAGAACCTTTGTTTCTATAAAAAATTACTATAATGGCTAGACCGATAGCAGCTTCTGCAGCTGCAACGGTTAATATTAACATTGTAAATATTTGACCTAAAATATCTCCAGAAAAAATTGAAAATGAAATTAAGTTTATATTAACTGATAAAAGTATTAGCTCTATCGACATTAAAATAACAATTATGTTTTTTCTGTTTAAAAATATTCCAATAATGCCTAAAGAAAATATTATTGCTCCTAAAGTTAGATAATGTCCTAATCCTATATCAATCATCAATTTTAACGCCTTTATTAAAACTTACTTCTTTTATTTCAATAGAAGATGTTTTTTCTCTTGAAATTTGATTAAAATAACTTTGTCTTTTTATGTTTTCTCTTTTTCTATAAGTAAGAATAATTGCACCAATCATTGAAAGAAGGAGAATTATTCCTGAAATTTGAAAATACAAAATATAATCTGTGTACATTACTCTTCCGATTAAATGTGTGTTTGAAATATCTTGGTTAATAATTAGATTACTACTGCTCATTATATTTTCTTTATATTTCCAACCTCCTATTACCACCAATAATTCTAAAAATATGATGACACTAACTATTAACCCGGAAGGTATATGTGATGAAGATTCTTTTCCAACAAACCAAGAGGTTTTTTGTTGAGCAACATTAAGCATCATTACGACAAACAGAAACAATACTGCTACAGCTCCAACGTATACGATTAATATAATTATCCCCAAAAATTCTGCTCCAACCATTATAAACAAACAGCCTACTGATATGAAATCTAGTATTAAAAAAAAAACTGAATTTACTGTACTTCTAGAGGTAATAACCATTAAAGCAGAAAAAATTGCTATCACAGAAAAAAAATAAAAGAAAAAAGCATGTGTTAACATTAATTACCTATATATTTTATCCAATTTAATATTTTTTGCTAAAACAGACTCCCATCTGTCTCCGTTGTCTAAAAGTTTTTCTTTGTTGTAATAAAGTTCTTCTCTAGTTTCCGTAGAGAATTCAAAATTTGGTCCTTGAACTATCGCATCAACTGGACAAGACTCCTGACATAACCCACAGTAAATGCATTTAAGCATATCAATATCGTACCTGGTAGTTTTTCTACTCCCATCCGCTCTTTCCTCCGACTCAATTGTTATTGCTTGTGCAGGACAAACTGCTTCACAAAGTTTACAGGCAATACATCTTTCTTCTCCATTTGGGTATCTTCTGAGAGCATGCTCTCCTCTAAATCTAGGACTAATTGCACCTTTCTCATAAGGATAATTGATAGTCTTTTTGGCTTTAAATATTTCTTTTATAGCAATAATAAAACCAGAAACAAATTCAGCTAAAAAAATTGTTTTAAATATTCTGTTTAATTTCATTAATAATCTTTCATTGGAAGCATATCGAAATAAAATAAAAAACTTGCTGTTAAAACTACATACAGTAATGAAAATGGAAGAAAAATTTTCCATCCTAATCTCATTAGCTGGTCATATCTGTATCTAGGGACTATAGCTTTTACTATAGAAAATAAAAAAAATAAAAATAATATTTTTAATACCATCCAAATTGGTGATGGAATAGTATTTAGTGGATAAATATCTATTGGAGGAAGCCATCCTCCTAAAAACAATATAGTTCCCATTGCACACATTAATAAAATGTTTGCGTACTCTCCTAACCAAAACATTGCATACATCATTCCAGAATATTCTGTTTGATATCCAGCAACCAATTCTGCTTCCGCCTCAGGTAAATCAAAAGGTGGTCTGTTTGTTTCAGCTAAGGCAGATATAAAAAATATGATGAACATAGGAAAAAGCGGAATAATGAACCAAATATTTGTTTGAGCTAAAACTATATCTTTTAAATTAAGTGATCCTACACATAATAAAACATTTATAATAATTATTCCTATTGAAACTTCGTAAGAGACCATTTGAGCGGCTGATCTAATAGAACCTAAAAAAGGATATTTTGAATTTGAAGCCCATCCTCCCATAATTATGCCATAGACTCCAAGTGATGAAACTGCAAAGAGATAAAGTATTCCAATATTTATATTTGATAATATTAAATCTTCACTAAAAGGAATAACTGCCCATGCAATAAGAGCTAAGGTCATTGTTATTATTGGAGCTAAAATAAATATTATTTTATTTGCGCTTGCAGGTATTATAATTTCCTTAAAGATATATTTTAATGCATCAGCTAAAGTTTGTAGTAAACCGAATGGACCAACCACATTTGGACCTTTTCTTTTTTGAACAAAACCCCAAACTCTTCTATCTAACCAAACAATTAAAGCGACTGAGACTAAAATTGGTACAAGTAAAAAAAGAATTTTATAAATTTCTTGAAACAATAAATTGATATATTCCATTTAAATAGTAATCTCCTTTTTAAGTAATTTATTTTCTATCTGTCTACAATCGCTCATAGTTTTTGAAGATCTAGCGATAGCATTTGAAAAATAATAATCAATTCTGTTTATTTTTATTTTTTCATTTAAAAATTTTGATTCTACTTTATCTGAATTTCCAATAACATTTTTTGACAATTGATCAATTTTTACAAAATTTTTAATTGTTTTAATTGTTGAGTTTTTAAGATCTTGGTAATTATTGAACAACACTTCGTTATTTATCATTTTTGATATTAAGTTAAAAATTTTCCAACTTTCCAACGATTTTCCTGGTGGATAAGAAGCTTTTCTGCATTCTTGTATCCTTCCTTCAAGATTTATATATAAGCCGTTTTGCTCGGTATAAGCTGGACTAGGCAAAATTATATCTGCTATTTCTGCTCCTTTATCTCCATGACTTCCTTGATAAATAATAAATTCATTTTTTTTTTTTATTTCAAGATTATCTGATTCCAAAAGATAAATTATTTCAAATTTGTGAGAATTAACCTTTTCAAAAAAATTTGAGTTCAAAAATTCTAAATCTAAACAAGCAACTGATGAAGCGTCTTGTAATAAAACATTTAAAGAATTCCAGTCATTATTTATAAAATTATTTTTTAATAAAAATTCTTTAATTTCTTCAAAGATAAATTTTCCACTTTTTAGTTCTAAGGCTGATAAACCAATAATAACTAATGGTTTTTTTGAAGCTAAAAATTTCTTTGAAAAATCACTTTTCCCGTCAACGATATCCTTTATGGACTGGGTATCTTCACCAATTATTTCATAATTGTAGGTCAAATTACCTGGATTTCCAATTGAATAGACCTTTGTTTTGTTTTTAAGAAAGGTCTTTCTTATTCTTGCATTAACCATTGTTGCTTCGTATCTCGGATTACAACCAATTAGCAAAATCATATCTGACTCTTCTATTCCTTTAATTGAAGAGTTAAATAAATAATTAATTTTATCTGATGTATTTATATAAAAATCTTTTGACCTAAAATCATAGTTCTCACACTTAATTTTTGACAAAAACTTTTTAAAAGCAAATATGTTTTCTGCACTTACCATGTCTCCGACATGTGCGCCGATATTCTGACTATTTGCTGATTTAATCTTATTACAAACTTCTCTTATAGCCGTATCCCAATCTGTTTTTATCAATCTGCCGTCTTTTTTTATGAAAGGTGTGTCTAAGCGTTGTTTTAGTAAACCATCACAAGCATATCTTGTTTTGTTGGATATCCATTCCTCATTTATATCATTATTGATTCTTGGCAAAATTCTTTTTACCTCCCATCCATAAGTGTCGATTCTTACATTTGATCCAACAGCATCCATCACATCTATACTTTCAGTTTTTTTTAATTCCCATGGTCTTGCTTCAAATGCATATGGTTTAGATGTTAAGGCGCCAACTGGACATAAATCAATTACATTTGCTGATAATTCGGAAGCCATTGATTTTTCAAGATAAGTAGTTATTTCCATGTTTTCTCCTCTTCCTATTGCACCCAATTCTGTAACTCCAGCCACCTCAGTTGCAAATCGTATACATCTCGTACAATGAATACACCTGGTCATTTGAGTTTTGATTAAAGGTCCCATGTATTTATCTTTTACTGGTCTTTTATTTTCAATAAATCTTGACTTATCAAAACCATAATACAGAGATTGGTCTTGTAAATCGCATTCTCCTCCTTGATCACAAACGGGACAATCTAATGGATGATTTGCTAATAAAAATTCCATTACACCTTTTCTGGCCTTTTCCACTAATTTAGTATTTGTTTTAATATTCATTCCTTCTGTAGCAGGCATAGCACATGAAGCTATAGGTTTTGGTGACTTTTCCATTTCAACTAGACACATTCTACAGTTTCCAGCTATAGAAAGCTTTTCATGATAACAGAATCTTGGAATTTCAACTCCTGCAAGTTCACAAGCTTGTAGAACTGTCATCCCTTCTTGAAAATCTATTTCATTTTGATTTATTATAATTTTAGGCATTATCTCCTTCTAATAAATGTTGATCAATTAAATATGGAACGTTTCGTTTCTTTTTAATTAGTGGTATATCGGAACATTTCTTATCGATTTCTTTTCTAAAATGTCTTAGTAAGCCTTGCACAGGCCATGCCGAACCTTCCCCAAAAGCACAAATTGTATGTCCTTCAATTTGTTTGGTAACATCCATCAATAAATCTATATCATTATAAGTTGCATCACCTTTAGCAACTCTTTCTAATATTCTCCACATCCATCCAGAACCCTCTCTACATGGAGTGCACTGACCACAGCTTTCATGTTTATAAAATCGAGCTATTCTAGCCATAACTTTAATTATGTCTTGATTTTTATTTATAACAATTATGCCTGCAGTGCCTAATCCACTCTTTGCTGCTATTAAAGAGTCAAAATCCATAGTGATAGTATCACAGATTTTTTTTGGAATTAGAGGCATAGAAGAACCTCCAGGAATAACTGCTTTTAAATTTTCCCATCCTCCGATTACACCACCAGCATGTTTTTCTATCAGATATTTTAATGGAACTCCCATTTCTTCTTCAACGTTACATGGTGAATTAACATTTCCTGATATGCAGAAAATTTTAGTTCCAGTATTTTTTGGTTTTCCAAGAGAAGCAAACCATTTTGCTCCTTTTCTTAAAATAGTTGGTATTACAGCTATTGTTTCAACGTTGTTTACAATTGTAGGACAGCCGTAAAGCCCTACAAGAGCTGGAAAAGGAGGTTTTAGTCTTGGTTGTCCCTTGTTTCCTTCTATGCTTTCTAATAATGCTGTTTCTTCTCCACAAATATATGCTCCTGCACCATAATGTATAAAAATGTCAAAATCCCATCCGGTTCCACATGCATTTTTACCTAAAAATTTTTTTTCGTAAGCTTGGTCAATAGCCTCTTGAAGTCTTTTGCCCTCATTAAAATATTCTCCTCTAATATAAATATAACAAGTGTGAGCATTAATTGCGTATCCAGAAATTAAACAACCTTCAATTAATTTTTGAGGTTCAAACCTTAAAATATCTCTATCTTTGCATGTTCCTGGTTCAGACTCGTCAGCATTAATAATTAAATAATGTTGTCTCGAACCAACCTTTTTTGGGGCAAAAGACCATTTCAGACCTGTTGAAAACCCAGCTCCACCTCTACCTCTTAGTTCCGAGGTTTTTACCTCATTTATTATCCACTCTCTACCTTTAGAAATTAAATCTTTAGTATTTTTCCAATCATCTCTTTTAATTGAGGATTCTATTTCCCAGCCAAGATAGTTATAAAGATTTTTAAATATTTTGTCTTCCTCTTTAAGCATTTTTCTCCTCATTTGTTATTATATTTTTTTCTGGAGAAGTATTTTTTCTATTCCTAAAAGAACCTGGTTTTAGAGGATTGTCTTTTAGTAAAGAGTCTATAATATTTTTCATACTTCTTTCATCTAAATCTTCATAATAATTTTCATTAATTTGAATCATGGGAGCATTAACACAAGCCCCTAAACATTCCACTTCTGTCCAAGAGCATAAATTATTTTTATTTAAAATGTTTTCTTCCTTTGAAATTTTTTCTTTACAAATATTTACTATTTTATCGGCTCCTCTTAATAAACATGGACTAGTTGTACAGACTTGAACAAAATACTTTCCTACAGGTGAAAGATTGTACATTGTGTAAAATGTAGCCACTTCATATACATTTATATAAGGCATGTCTAAATATTTTGCGATGTATTTAATAGCTGCTAAAGGAATCCAATTATCATTCTGACGTTGAGCCAAATATAAAAAAGGCATTACTGCACTTTTTTTTCTTTCTTTTGGATATTTTTTAAGAATAGATTCTGCAATTTTTAAATTTTCAGTTGAAAATTCAAAATTACTCGGTTGTTTATCGTGGACTTTCTTAATACTCATCTGTCTACTTCTCCAAAAACTATATCTAAGGATCCTAAAACTGCAGGAACATCTGCTAACATATGTCCACGAATTAAATAATCCATAGCTTGCAAATGCGAAAATCCTGGAGCTCTTATTTTACATCTATAAGGTTTATTGCTACCATCTGACAATAAATAAACCCCGAATTCCCCTTTTGGCGCTTCTACTGCAGAATAAATATTTCCGGGTGGCACTCTAAAACCTTCAGTAAAAAGTTTAAAATGGTGGATCAATGCTTCCATAGAATCTTTTAAGTCACTCCTATTAGGAGGTGAAATTTTTCCATCTATCGTTTTTATCGGACCTTTTGGAAGATTATTCAGGCATTGTTTGATAATTTTTACACTTTCTCTCATTTCTTCAACTCTGCAAAGGTAACGATCGTAGCAATCCCCATTTTTTCCAACTGGAATTTTAAAATCTAATTCTTCATAACATTCATATGGTTGTGACTTTCTCAAATCCCAAGCTACTCCTGAGCCTCTTAACATTACTCCTGAAAAACTGTGATCTAAAGCTTCCTGTTTTGATACGATTCCAATTTCTACGTTTCTTTGCTTAAAAATTCTATTATCAGTTAGAAGATTTTCTAGATCATCAATAATTTTTGGGAAAGAGTCACAAAATACTCCTATATCTTTTAAAAGTTTTGTAGGTAGATCTTGATGAACACCGCCAGTTCTAAAAAAATTAGCATGCAATCTTGATCCTGAAGCTCTCTCATAAAAAGTCATTAGTGTTTCTCTTTCTTCAAATCCCCATAAAGAAGGAGTGAGCGCACCAACATCTAAAGCTTGCGTAGTAATGTTTAAGATGTGACTTAAAATTCTTCCAATTTCACAAAAAATTACTCTTATATATTTTGCTCTTATTGGAATATCAATTTTTAGTAGTCTTTCGGTTGCTAGAGCAAAAGCATGTTCCTGATTCATTGGAGCCACATAATCCAACCTATCAAAATAAGGTAAAGCTTGGGTGTATGTTTTATTTTCAATTAATTTTTCGGTACCTCTATGCAATAATCCTATATGTGGATCAGCTTTTTCGACTATTTCACCATCTAATTCTAAAATTAGTCTTAATACTCCATGCGCTGCTGGGTGTTGGGGACCAAAATTTAAATTTAAAGTTTTAGTTTTTTTTGTCATTATTTTTTTCTTTTTTTATCAAATCTTTAATATATTTAGTTCCTTCCCAAGGACTCTGAAAATCAAAATTTCTATAATTTTGCTCTAGATTTACTGGTTCATAAATTACTTTTTTATCTTTTTCGCTATATCTAACTTCATTAAAGCCTGTAAGCGGAAAATCTTTTCTAAGAGGATGACCTTTAAATCCATAATCAGTTAAAATTCTTCTAAGATCAGGATGATTCATAAATTTTATTCCATACATATCAAACACTTCTCTCTCCATCCAATTTGCAGAAGGAAAAATTTTTGTAATTGACGGTATTTTTTTTTCTATCTCGAAACTAATTGAAACTTTAATTCTAATATTGTTTTCGTGGGACAATAATAAATATATTAATTTAAATCTTTTTTCTTCTTGAGGAAAATCTAATCCAACTATGTCAATAAGTTGTCTAAACCTACATGTATCATCTGATTTTAAAAATTGGATAACATCTTCTATATTTTCTAAATTTATTTCTATCATCAATTCATTATTTTCTATAATAGATTTATTTATTTTGTTGGCTAACTGTGAGTTAACTATATTCTCAAGTTCTTTAATATTTTTTATAGACATAAAGTTATCTTTTTAAAGATCCTTCTCTTCTAATTTTTTTTTGTAATTGAAGAACTCCATATAATAGTGCTTCTGCTGATGGAGGGCAGCCAGGTACATAAACATCAACTGGAACTATTTTATCGCAACCCCTAACAACTGAGTAAGAATAATGGTAATAACCACCGCCATTTGCACAGCTGCCCATAGATATAACATACCTGGGTTCTGGCATTTGATCGTAAACTTTTCTTAAAGCTGGAGCCATTTTGTTTGTTAATGTTCCAGCAACTATCATCACATCTGATTGCCTAGGTGATGCTCTTGGTGCTGCACCAAATCTCTCAAGATCGTATCTTGGCATAGATGTTTGCATCATTTCAACTGCACAACATGCTAAACCAAAAGTCATCCAGTGCAATGATCCTGTTCTTGCCCAATTTATTAAATTATCAGTTGATGTTGTTATAAAACCTTTTTCACTAAAATTTTTAGCTAATTTTTTAAATTCTTCTGGAATTTGTTTTTCTTTATCTTCAAAAGAGCTAAATTTTATTCCCATTCTAATGCTCCTTTTTTCCATTCATAAATAAATCCTATTGTAAGAATGCCTAAAAAAACCATCATTGACCAAAAACCCAATGGACCTATGCTTCCTAAAGATATAGCCCAAGGAAATAAGAAGGCTATTTCTAAATCGAATATTATAAAAAGTATTGCTACCAAATAAAATTTTACATCGAATTCCATTCTTGAGTCATCAAAAGCTTCAAAACCACATTCATACGCAGATAATTTTTCAGGATCTGGATTACTTGGGGAGGCTAAATAATTTACAACAATAAATCCTATGCTTAAAGTTAAAGCAATAAATAGAAAAATAATTATTGATAAGTAATCTGATAAAAAATTGTAAATCATTGTTAATCAATATCTACCTCAATACTATTGTTTGAGGATTCTTATATTAATATGTCAATTTATATATTTTTAATCCCTAACTGTACAGGTAACAGATGATCGCATTAGCTTGATTTTAATGAAAATGATTCTCAATTAGTGGCGGGAGTGACGGGACTCGAACCCGCGACCTCCTGCGTGACAGGCAGGCGCTCTAACCAAACTGAGCTACACCCCCCACTTTTCAATTTAATTGGTGGGCGGTAAAGGACTCGAACCTATGACCCTCTCGGTGTAAACGAGATGCTCTACCAACTGAGCTAACCGC
>MDSW01005786.1_pt1 | contig 36087 bp, 36 predicted proteins | sample 811171 | NCBI WGS metagenome assembly MDSW01 (sample SAMN05326641, study PRJNA326480) | marine metagenome | isolation source: seawater | place: Atlantic Ocean: North West | collected 2012 | reverse complement strand
TTAATGAAACTCATCATATCATCTGCAATCATGGGAATACCACCCAAATGAATTTTTGCGTTTTCTCCATATTTATTAATTACATCTCTTATCTCTGTAATATTTTGATGATTTCTTAGATTATAAAGATTTTTATATTGTTCATATTCTTTTATAAATTTTTTGTAATTTACTTTTTCTTCGCTAGTAAGACCTACCTCTGCTGACTGATTATAGTATTTGTCTTTGACTTTGATATACTCGTTTAATCTTTTATCTTTTTTGATATAGACTACGATACCAGATGTTTTTCCATCCTCACTAATTACATAATTTTTGTAAATAGGACTATTGACTATTTCTTCAAAACCCCTTTTTCTATCGATTTCTGGGTAGGCTAGGGTTTTGTAATTCTTTAAACGATCCATAAGACCTTCATCAGTGCTTTTAAGTAATGGGACATCGATCACGGTTATTACACTGTCTACCCATGTTAATTTTTCTATTTTTGACTTTAATAATTGAAGATTAAGGATTGTTTCTTTTTCAGTAAAACTTGATACAGGAGTATAAGTAAGCACCAAGAAATCTTTTGATCCATATCTTTCATTTATTTCTCTAAGATATTTCAAATCTTTATCTCCTTCTAAAAGAAGAGCATCAGATGAGGCATCTAAGTTAAAATTTTTAGAGTGATATAATGAGACAATTATTACTCCAGATATTATAAAGAGTGTTATTTTTGGGAAATCAATTATTAGTTTTTTATAAATATAAGACCACATTAGAATATTTCAGATATATCTTAATTTATTTATAAACAAAGAAAAAATTGGGTCTAATTTTTGTTTAAATCTTTAAATTTTGTGTAAATACCCTCAAACCCTACTTTGATTGTCCCTGTAGGACCATGTCTTTGTTTACCTAATATGATATCTGCTAATCCATTGACATCATTCATTTTAGATTGCCACTCAGCATGTTCTATGGACCCTAATTTGGGCTGCTTTCTCTCTAGATAATATGCTTCTCTGTATACAAACATTACCACATCTGCATCTTGTTCGATCGAGCCTGACTCTCTCAAGTCAGCTAATTGTGGTTGTTTGTCATCTCTTTGTTCAACAGCTCTCGATAACTGTGATAGAGCCAGAACAGGAACGGAAAGCTCTTTAGCTAATGCTTTAAGTCCTTGAGTAATTTCTGAAATTTCTTGAACTCTACCCTCATTTTTACTTAAATTCGATCTCATTAATTGAATGTAATCAACTACAACTAAACTTAAACCAAAAAGCCTTTTAATTCTTCTTGCTCGATTACTTAATGTAGCTATTGTGATTGCGGGAGTTTCATCAATATATAAGGGCAAATTATAAATATTTCTTGAAGTTTCAATATATCTATTAATTTCTTCTTCTGTAACTTTTCCTCTTCTAATATCATCTGATTTAATTTTAGCTTGTTCAGATAGAATTCTAGTTGATAGTTGCTCTGATGACATTTCTAATGAAAAAAAAGCTACTGAGGACTTTTCTTGTCTCTTTACAACATATTGAGCGGCATTAAAAGCAATGTTAGTAGCTAAAGCAGTTTTTCCCATCGATGGTCTGCCAGCTAAAATAACTAGATCTGATTTATGTAAACCACCCAATTTTTCATCTAACTCACTTAATCCAGTTGGCACTCCAACAATTCCCTGATCACTTTGCATTGCTTGAGTAGCCATTTGAATTGTTTGATCTAAAGCTTGATTAAATTTTAAAAAAGATTGAGAGAAACTCCCTCTCTCCGCTAAATCAAAAAGTGATTTTTCGGTATCTTCAATTATATTTTCTGCATTTTGTTCTTGATTACTGGCATTGATAGTATCTGATGATAATTTATTAGAAATTAAAACTAATTCTCTTCTTAAATACATTTCGTGAATAATTTTAGCATAATCAACAGCTTGTTTTGCTGATCCAGAAAATCTGGTAAGTTTGACAAGATATTCTGTTCCACCGACTTCTTTAAGCATATTATCTTTTTCAAAATAATTTTTTAGAGTAATAGGGTTAGCAATCATTCCTCTATTATTTAAATTTTCAATTACTTCATAAATTTTAATATGAGCTGGATCATAAAAAATAGATGGAGAAATAACATTTGAAACCTCATCTATGATATCGTTATTTACTAAAATTGAACCTAACAATGCTTGCTCAGCCTCTAAATTTGATGGCTGATTGTTAGATTGATTTTGTTGAACTATATTTGTTTCTTTCACAAAGTCATTTTAGAACACGATATAAGCTGATAAAGCTTAAAGTTACTCACTGTTTCTTTAAATCTGTGGAAAAGTTATTTTGTCTGTATTTTATCGATTTTGATAGAAATATTTGCTTTCACATCAGAGTGAAAATTTACCGAAGCTTTGAATACTCCAATTTTATTAAGTTCATCTTTCAAAATTATTTGAGAGGGACTGACATCTGCCTTAGATTTTTCTTTTATTAAATTTGTAATTTCTTTTGGCTTAATAGATCCATACAAGTCTCCGTTTTCTTTACTTTCTCTATTAAAAACAAAAGTTTTATTGTTAATTATTTTTGAAATTTCTTTGAATTTATTTTTGATTTCGTTATTTTTTTTATTTAATTCATCTTTTTTTCTCTCAACAAAACTCAAATTTTCTTTGTTAAATCTTAAAGCTTTACCTTGTCTCAAAAGATAGTTACGGCCATATCCATTTTTAACCTTAACTTTATCACCTATATTGCCTAAATTTAATATATTTTCTAAAAGAATGACTTCCATATTAAATTAGTCCTAAAACTTTAGCTTTTTTGATTTCTTTAGTTAGTTTTTTTTGTTTATTAAATGATACCGAACTTATTTTTGAAGAGATGATTTTTCCATTATCGGTAATATATCTTTTTAAAAGGCTAATATTTTTATAGTCAATTATTGGAGCATTTTTTATTGATAGTGGGCATTTTTTTGAAAATTTCCCGTCAACTTTTTGAAACAAACTAAGTTTACTTAAGGAGTTTGAATTTTTTCTTTGAAATTTTTTGTTTTTTCTTTTCATTTATTTTTCTCTTTTTTAAAAAATTCATTTTTTGTATCCAATTTTTTATATTTTACAGTGAGATATCTTATTATAGACCCATCTACTTTTATTTTTTTCTCAATTTCATTAAGAGTATTATTATTTCCCTCAAATTTAAAATGTATGAAAAACCCTTTTTTATAATTTCTGATTTTGTTTGCTAAGCTTAGTAATCCCCATTCCTCTATTTTTATAACTTTACCAGATGACTCATTAATTAACCCGTTATATTTATCTTTTAGTGATTTTAATTCTTTTTCAGCTAAGTCTTGTTTTGCTACGATTGTATTTTCGTAAAATGCCATAATTATTCTGTAAATTAAGTGTTAATTAATATTTTCAAAGAATGGTTTATACTATAATGAATGATTATATCAATACTAATAATTATTAGATAAAATACACAATAATGAGCGCTTTATTATTTCCAGGACAAGGTTCACAAATGGTGAAAATGGGATCTGAGTTTTATGACAATTTTGATATTGTAAAAAAAATATTTAAAGATGCAGATGAAAAACTAAATTTTTCTTTGTCTAAAATAATTCTTGATGGTCCCGAAGAACAGCTAACACTTACTAAAAATACTCAACCAGCTATTCTTACTGTGAGTTATTCCATATTTAAAGTTTTAGAAGATGAATTTAATTTCGACTTAAGTTTATTTAAATACTTTGCAGGCCATTCTCTTGGCGAATATAGTGCTTTAGTTTGTTCGGGTTCTTTAGATTTTACTGATGCAATTTATCTGTTACACGCAAGAGGAAAAGCTATGCAGGAAGCAGTGCCAGTAGGCAAGGGGAGCATGATTGCAATTTTAGGATCAAAATTTGAAGATATACAAAAATTAATTGCATCTTTTACTAAAAAAGGTATTTGTGAAATTGCTAATGACAATGCTGAGGGACAAGTAATAGTAAGTGGTGATAAAAATACAATAGAAGAATTTCGATTATTTTTAAAAGATAAAAAAATCAAATTTATCCCTTTAAAAGTAAGTGCACCTTTTCATTGTTCCTTAATGAAATCAGCAGCAGAGACGATGAAGGAGAAAATCGAACAGACGATTTTTAAAAAACCTAAATTTGAAATAGTTAGCAACGTTACGGCCTTACCAGAAAACGACACTTCTAAAATTAAAAGATTATTAATTGAGCAAATTTTTAATACAGTAAGATGGCGAGAAACATTGCTAAAAATGTCTAATAGCGGTATCTCTAACTTTATAGAGATTGGGCCTGGAAAAGCATTGTCTGGTATGGTTAAAAGAACCTTAAAAAATGCAAATTGCTTTTCAATCAATTCGATTGCTGATATTAAAAACTTAAAGAATGAACTTAAAAAATAAAAAAATTCTTATTACTGGCGCGACAGGCGGTATTGGAAATTGTCTCGTAGAAAAGTTTCATAAACTAGGTTTAAAAATCGTTGCGACTGGTACTAATGAAGAAAAATTAGAAAGATTAAAAAAAAAATTTCAAAATATTGAAATAGAAAAATTTAAACTTGATCAACATAGCAAAATAGAGGAATTTATTGACCATATTGATAAAAAATTAGAGGGCATAGACATTTTGGTAAATAATGCAGGAATAACACTTGATAATTTATCGATAAGACTTTCCCACGAAAACTGGAAAAAAGTTTTAGATATAAACCTAACTTCAACTTTTTTGATGTGCAAATATACTATAAAAAAAATGTTGAAAAAAAAATACGGAAAAATTATCAATATAACTTCAATAGTAGGTCATACTGGAAATCTTGGGCAAGCGAATTACTCTGCTTCTAAAGCTGGCATAATTGCTTTTTCAAAAAGTTTAGCTATAGAATATGCAAAAAAAAATATTAACATAAATTGCGTTTCACCCGGTTTTATTCAAACTGAAATGACAGATAAAATTAACGAAGAATTCAAAAAAACAATAATAAGTAAGATACCATCTGGAAACCTCGGCACAGGCGAAGATGTTTCTAATTGTGTAGCTTTTTTAGCTTCTGATATGGCGGATTATATCAACGGGGAAACCATACATGTAAATGGCGGAATGTATATGGCTTGACAATTCTGCTTAATAATCTAATAAGAAATTATATACACAAGAAAGGATTTCATGTCTGAGGAAATAAAAGGAAAGATTAAAAAAATCGTTGCAGATCATTTGGGAATTGAAGAAGAAAAAGTAACAGAAGAAGCTAGTTTTATAGATGATCTTGGAGCAGACAGTTTAGATACAGTAGAACTAGTAATGGCGTTTGAGGAAGAATTTGGTTCTGAAATTTCAGATAGCGAAGCTGAAAAGATTCTAACTGTAGGAGATGCAATCAAATTTATAGAGAGCAAAACAAGTTAGACTTAATCAAAGTATTGATATGACTAAAGATGGAGAAAATGTCATGGTTATACTATCATCTCCATCTGGTGTTGGTAAAACAACGTTAACTAAAAAAATTCAACAAAAATTTAACTCCTTTAAAATATCAGTTTCACACACAACTAGACCACCAAGATCAAACGAGGTAGACGGAGTTGATTATAATTTTGTATCAAAGGAGGAATTTGAATATTTGATAAAAGAAAAAAAATTTTATGAATATGCCAAAATCTTTGAAAATTATTATGGAACTTTAAAAAAAAATGTTGATAATATTTTTAAAAAAAACGACATAATTTTTGATATTGATTGGCAAGGAACAAAACAATTATCAAATTTCAAAAATTTAAAATTAATTAAGATTTTTTTGATAACAGAAAATAAACAAGAATTAAAAAATAGATTACTCAAAAGAGATGAAAACACTATTGAGGAAGTTGAAAAAAGATTTAAATCATTTGATGAAGATATTAAACATTGGAATGATTATGATTATATAGTTATTAATAAAAATTTAGATGTGTGTTTTAAGCAGATTGAAAATATTATAATATCAAATAAAAACAAATCTCCTAATTTGTTTCAAAGAGTTTAGTTATCTTAAAATAAGTTTCTGGTTTTATATCAGATGGCCTCATATTTAAGTCTATTTCCTTTATTTGATTAATTTGATCGTTAAAAAGTATTTTCTTGATTTTTTTACTTATTATTTTTCTCCTACTAGAAAAAAAGAACTGTGTTATTTTTTCTAAATTACTAATATTCTTTATTTTGACAGAATTTTTTTTTTTCGGTTTAAAATGTAAAACCAGTGAAGTTACTTTTGGTTTTGGATAAAAACAATTATTAGATACTTGAAATTTTTCAACAAAGTTAAGCCTATAGTCAAATAAAATTGAAATTCTTCCATAATTTTTAGATTTTGGTTCTGAAATTATTTTCTCCCCCAATTCTTTTTGAAACATAAAAATTAGGTCAGAGTAATTAGGAGGCCAATTTTTATATTTTAATATTTTTACAAGTATTTGGGAGGAAATATTGTATGGTAAGTTTCCGAAGATTATAGTGTCTTTAGTTGTAATTTTTTCGATATCAAATTTTAAGATATCGCTTTGGAATACTTTAACTATTTTAGCTTTTAGGTATTTTGATTTTAATTGATCAGAAAGAAAACTATCTTTTTCAATTAACGATAGCGATTTTGGTTTTTTTTTCAGAATTTCATCAGTTAGAGCACCTTTACCAGGACCAATTTCTATTATATTTTTATTTTTGATGCTAACAAGATTAGTAATTTTTCTAATTATATTATTATCAATTAAGAAATTTTGACCTAACGATTTTTTTGGAGGTTTCATTTTCCAAACTTATTAATAAAATCTATAGATTTTATTAAACTTGATGCGTCTGCCTTTCTTTTACCAATTAAATGAACAGCTGTGCCATGATCAGGAGAGACCCTAATATAATTTAGTCCTAAGGTAATATTTATGGCATCAAATTTAAAAATAGATTTAAATGGAGAAAGTACTTGATCATGATACATACCAACAATCACATCATATTTTTTGTACTCTTTAATAAAAACTGTATCTGAAACTAGTGGACCAGTTACATTTAAACCTTTTTTTTTTAATTGTGAAATAGATGGAATAATTATTTTTTTTTCCTCAGAATTCTTTGAGAGCTCTGAATTATGTGGATTGATACCCAAAACACCAATTTTAGGTTTTTTTTTAAATAATTTTTTGTAATTATTATTAAGACTAGTTATTTTATCTAAAATTAATTTTTTATTAATTCTTTTTGAAACATCTCTCAAATTTATGTGGGTTGTAACTGGTACAACTCCAAACTTCTTACTTTTAATAAACATTACCTCTGAATTTTTTTTTATTTTACACTTACCCGCAAGGTATTCAGTAACTCCAAAATTACTTCTTCCTAAGTGATTTTTGTTTATTGGACAATTAATAATGCCTAATACATTTTTTTTATTCGCAAAATTATGAGCATAATCTAAAGATTTTTTTACATATCTTGATACAATTTTCCCTTTTACTTTAAAAGCATGATCAAAATTAAAATTTATGTCTAAGACTTTTAATTTATCGCTTTTATCAATTTGATTGATACTATCAATTTTTTTCATTTTTATTGAATATTTTAAAATATTAAATTGTTGCTGAAGCAACTTAAAATTTGATATTAAAATAATTTTTCTTTTGGTACTTTTACTTAGTTTTTTCCAAGATTTGTAGATTATCTCTGAATTAATACTATATGGATCGCCACTGAAAATTATTATTTTTTTTTCCATTAATTATATTCTATAAGACTTGTATTTTTAAGTTTAGAAAGATGACTTCTGGAATAAAGATTAAACATTTCGTTTTTTTTCTGATCAATTAAATTTTTTCTCAATTCATCTATGTTAATATTTTCAACTTTAGAAATTTTTTTATCTTTAAGTTTTAAAAATAATGCACTATTTTTTGTTATTAATGGTTCAGTAACTTCGCCAATATTAATTTTTTTTATTAATTCATAAATATTTTTATTTAATGACTCAGCATTCATCCATCCCAAATCTCCTTTATTTGAGGCAGTAGAAGAAATACTAAATTTTATAGCTGTAGATTCAAAGCCATAATTATCAATCTGCTGTTGAATATTAGAAATTTTTTCTCTATCTGATAAATCATTATTTAAAAGTATTTCTATCTCAGACAAACGAAATTGAATAATATCAGATTTTTCTTTAATTAATTTTGCAAGCTCTAAATCAACACCTTTCTCGTCAATCTCGACTTTTTTTGAGTAAGTTTGAAAAATATAGTTTTGCCATTTAAAATGTATTTCAAGTTCATCTAGGAATAGTTGAAAATCAATATTATTATTTGAGAATTTTTCTTTTAAATTATTAATATTGTTATCAGAAATTGCATTTAAATAATTCTCTATTTGCTTAGCATCTTTTTTAAAATTATATTTCGACAGTTCAATTTTTTTCAATTTATGTTGAATCAAAAAATCTAATGCTTGTTTTTTAAGTTTATCTATATTGCTTTGATTGATTTCTTGATCTCCCAAAATCAAAGTAGATATAATTTTGTTTTTTATTTCGAAATTAGTAATTATTTCATTTTCAACTTTTAAGATTATATTATTTTCAAATTTAGCAAAACTTTTAGAAATACTTGTCAATAAAAAGATTGCTAAAATAATTATTGTACTAGATTTCATTGGCTAAAAGATGGTGAATTAATATTTCCGAATGGTGATAAAGTTATTTTAAACATTAAAGAATTTTCTGGTTCAAGTTCAGAGTCATTATAAAATTCTCTTCTGTAAACAAGACCTGCTCTTAAACAGTCATTTATATATTCGTAACTTAAATTATAATACTCTGACGAGTGTGTAATTAAATTACGTTTAGTTTCAAATGAAAATACCCCTTTATCTTTATTAGTTAAGTTCAATTTTGTTTTAAAATAATCTTTATTTCCTATATGTTTATCCTCCCTTAGATAATTAAAATCAATGTCTATTCCGCCGAAATCCATGTTGAGACCTAAATCATTATAATTCAGGTCTTTGTAATTTTGATCTAAAGCGAAGTCATAGTTAATAGTAAAGTTACCTCTATTTAAACTAGCTGTACCCACTAGATCTGATAACTTTTCATCTAAGCCTGTTTTACTATGCATTTTTTTATTTTCATCACTATTGATTATTTGAGCTAATGAAAAATCATAGTTATTAAATTCTCCCTTTATTTTATAATCAAAGCCAACTGTGCCAGATAGTCCGGTTTCAAAATTATTTATATCATCTAATCTATTAAGACTAAAAGCTCTTGTAGGATCTAACCTTGATCCCGACTCTTCGTTTCTCATACTTCCAGGCGCGTACCGCAAAAGTATTTTCGGCGTTAATAAATGTCTCGAATTATTTTGATATTTTTGTAAATTGAATTCTGAAATAAAACCAAAGGCTCCAAAAAGCTCACTAGTTGCAGTATCTTTGTATTCATCTATATTCTTAGTTTCATAATTTATGTTTTTAATATTCGCTAAGATTTTACTTTTTAAATTGTAGTTAAAAATGTTTCCAGAACTCCAATCAAAATCGTTTACCAAAAAACTGGAAAGTTTATTTGTATCATAGTTATGAACTTTTAAATTTGATTGAAATTCGATGATGCCAAAACTCTCATCACTATATAAATTTTTATTTAATGTTATCTCAGGTAAAATATACTCATATTTATCCTCATAATCATCTTTGAGAGTCTCATAAATACTTGCATTTAATCCTAAGAATAGATCATCTTTTTCATGAGTAAAATCAATTGAACTTTCTAAAGTATCTTTATTAAAATCTACCAAGTTTGATTTTATTTTATATAATTTAAGATATTTATCATCAGAAACATCTTCTAAAGAAATATTTAAACTATTATTTGAATTATCTTTACCTTTAAAATTTTTGGTATATTTAGAAAAAAAATGAGATTTATTTCCCGATTTTTTTGTTGTTGATGTATTTTTGTAGCCCTCGGTAAAACCAAAGTCGAAAATTAAATTAGAGTTTTTAAATGCTTGATGATACTCAGCAAAAAATAAAGGATTTTCATCAACAAAAAATTTGTTGTGAATCGTAAAGTTTTTATCAGGACTTATAGCCAAAAAAAATGGAATGTCTAATCCAGCTCCTAGATTTTTAGTATCAGAAAAGGAAGGAGGAAGTAAACCCGATCTTCTTTCTACTGTAGGGTCAGGATGTGAAAGTTTAGGGAAATAAAAAATTGGAATATCATAAATTTTAACTACCGCATTATCATAATAAATAGTTTTTTTCTTTTTATCGTGAAGAAGCTCTGAAGCCTGGATAGTCCAAGGTGGACATTTTCCATCTTTTCTATAATTACATAATGTAAAATTACTTTTTTTAAACATACCGGTATCTTTATTTATTTTAATTGTATTAGCGAATATTCTTGGTTTATTTTTTTTATGTATTTTAAAGGTCTCGTCATTTAAAAGTGCCTTAATGTCTGTACCAAGTATTTCTTTTTTCTTTGTATCAATGTAAATTTGAGAAAATTCATAAATATTTTTGGATTTATCCTCTATTTTAATAAGACCGATTGATTTAAAAATATTTTTTTCTGACAAATATTCAAAATTATCTAAATAAATTAAATTATTTTCTATATCTGTTATTACGGCGCTTTTTTTAGATTTAATTATATTTTTATTGTTATCGAAAAATATGTCTTTACCTTCTATTTTATAGTTTTCAGTTGTGGTTATGCTTGTATCACCTAAACTCTTAAAAACTTTTGTTTCATCATTGTATTCAGCGTATTCACTTTTTATAATATTATTTTTTTTATCAGTAGCAACAATTCTACCTCTTAACTTTAAAAATTTTTTATCTTTATTATACTCAGCATAATTACTTTTTATTCTGTAGTCATTTTCAGTTTTTATATTAACACTATCTTCAAACACTGTTGTACCTTTGTTTTTATCTAAAGTGATACTTTTGGCTTGTATAAGTAAATTTTCAGCACGCAATGGAGTGCATAATAAAAATAATAAAAAAAGTGTTATAAAATTATTTTTCATTAATTTGTAAAACACCTATAAAAATGAACAAACTCAAAGCAATAACTGGAGCCCATACAGCCAAAATTAAAGGTATTCTCTCAGTCTGACCTAATGCTATTGAAAGATCTTTAAAATAAAAAATCAATACACTAACGACTAATCCAACAATAATAAATTTTGTATTATCTGATTTTTTTAAAGTATTTAATGTAAGCATTGCCGCTAAAGCAGTCATCATGAATAAAAAAAATGGCAAAGCAAGCATGGTATGGAGATTTTGATTTAAAAATGTTTCATTATAACCTTTTTTCAATAATTGCTTATAATTCACAATAAGATCTAAAAACGACATTGTATCAAAATTTTTAAACAAACTATTTATCTTATTATGGTTATAAATTGAATTAATTTTAAAATTATCAAATTTTTCCTCACTTAAAACGCCGTCTTCATATTTAAATACACTTACTTTTTCTAAATCCCATTCATTATTAAAAATATTAGCTTTTGCAGAAACAATCTTATCTAAGAGGTTGGATTTATTATCTAAATGAAAAATTGTCACGTTATTTAAAAAAAAACCATCAGGTTTTTCTGCAGAAATAATTCTTTGACCAAAGTCTAAATTTTCTTTTATCCAAAGTCCATTTTTATTGAAAGTGACAAGATGATCAATATCTCTAGAGTAATTAGACTTTGTTTTTTCATAAAATTTTGACATAGACGATGTAATGGGATTGGCTACAATTAAAATAATCCATCCCAACACAAAAGAGGTTATTGCTAATATTAAAAAGATTTTAAAATTTGAATATCCAAAAACTTTAAAAGTTAAAAGATCTTTATTATTTCTAATTTTAAGCATAAACCACATGCTCGATAAAAATATTATGAAGGGTGAATATTTTATAACCATACTTGGTATAAAAATGCTCGTAAGCATTAAAGGTGTAAAAATACTCACTTCAATATTTTTAAAAAACTCTATTTCCTCAAATAAATTTAAAATTAATCCAAAGCAATAAAATACAAGCATAAAAAGTAAACATGTTTTTAAGAAATTTTTTAATAAATAATTTAAAAATATATTATTCATGTTGTTTTATTTTCTTTTGAGAATTTAAGAATTAGTAAACCATATAACATTGACATTAGTAAAAAAGGAAGAACTATATACAAAGTTAACATTGTTCTGTTTATTCCTGTATATCTGATTGCAAGTTCAGTAAACAATAAAAGAATGAAACCATAAATAAATATACTTATTTTATTAAAATAAAATTTTTTTGTTTTGATTAAAAGGAATGCACAAATTAAAGAAATTACTGGAATATAAAAAGGAGTAATAATCCTTCTATTTAAAACAGGTAATATTTCTTTTTTAAATTCTTTATTACAAACCCTAGATATACGATCTTCAAAAAATATACAGCTCAAAAGTCTTAATGTAGTAGTTTCTTGTACTTTTGGTTTTTTTATTGTTGTAGTAGATAAATTACTAAGATCAATGGTCAGCTGTTCAAATTTTATGATCTCATTATCTAAATTTTCTTTAGATGAAATTATCTGACCGTTAAATAAAAACATCTTTTTTTTTTCTAACACTCCATTTTCAGCTGTAATTGTTGTTTCATTTGTTTCCGAAATATTTGAGGACAAATTACGTAAATTACTTCCTTTATCGTGTAGAAAAATATTTTGCATTTTGTTATCTTTCTTTTTTTCAACAATAAAAGTAAATCCTTTAAAAGAGTCACTAAACTGCTGAGTCCTTATTGTTGGCAAAAAAGAATTAAAATTATCATTGCTTAAAAGCTGCCTTGATTTATTTAAAGCATAAGGTGTTATAAAAGTAGAAAAAAGCAAATATAAAACAGACACTATTAATGATGTGAAAAATAATATATTTACTAAGTAAATCTTTTTTACTCCGGAAGTCCATAAAATCACAAATTCACTATCATCTTTGTGCTTATGAACGAAAATTGTTAATGCTAGTAAAAAAGAAAGGGGTATAAACTTTGGAGCAATACCAAAAATATTCAATATTGAATACTTAAAGTATATTCCTACAGGGTAACCACTTTCAACTATTAGATCCAAAAAATTTACGGCTCTTACTGTCAATGCGATTAAAGATAAACCAAACAAAATTATTAATAACGTTTTTAGGATTTCTATAATGAAATTTTGATAAATTTTGTTTTGAAGCATCGCTATTAATATATATAAATAAAGCAAGCTTGAATAAATTTCAATCTATGGTTTAACTAAAGTTAATTTTCCATTGAAATAACACGTATTTGTACTTATATAACTCTCAAATCAAGTAAATTTAAGTAAAAAATATGTCTGTCAAAATTAATTATTTGAAAAATACGGTTAAAAATTTTTCGTCAAATATAGTTCTTTTTTCAAACGAAAAATTTAGTCTTAAGTCACTCAAAAAGTATCTTTCAAACACAGAATTTTTATATATTGATGATCTTCTAAAGAGCGAAGATTTAAAAAAAAATTTATTAGTTTTTGAACTGAGTTCAAAAAAAAAAGTTGTTTTAATTTCTATCAAAAATAATTTAAAAACCTTTGATGTTGAAAATCTTGGAGCTGAATTATTTGGTAGAATTAATTATGGTAAGAATAGTGAATATTGCATAATTTCTGACAGTATAGAAAGCAAAATAGATAATTTTTTAGGACACTTTCTCCACGGATTAAAACTAAAATCTTATGAGTTTAAAAAATATAAATCAAAAAAAGAGGAAAGAATTATATTAATTAATGTTTCAGGAAATAAAAATAAACCATCTATTAAAAATCAATTAAAATTTAAAGCTTTAGAAGAGGGAACTTTTTATGCTAGGGACTTAGTTTCAGAACCAGGAAATGTTTTGCATCCAGATGAATACGCTAAAAGAATTGCCTCTTTAAGGAAAGATGGCTTAAAAATAAATATTTATGACCAAAAAAAATTAAAAAAATTAGGCATGCACGCTTTACTAGGAGTAGGTCAAGGAAGTATCCGAGGATCGTATCTTGTTACAATTGAATGGAAAGGAGCAAAAAATAATTCAAAACCTGTAGCATTTGTTGGAAAAGGAGTGTGTTTTGATACAGGTGGATATTCTTTAAAGCCAGCAAAATTTATGGAAGACATGACTTACGACATGGCTGGATCAGCCACTGTAGTTGGTTTAATGAAAAGTTTAGCATTGAGAAAAGCCAAACTTAATGCTGTTGGAGTAGTTGGGCTTGTTGAAAACATGGTAAGTGGAAACGCTCAAAGACCTGGGGATATAGTAAAATCTTATAGCGGAAAAACTATAGAGATATTAAATACAGATGCTGAAGGTCGACTAGTATTGGCAGATGCTCTGACTTTTACTGAAAGAAAATTTAAACCAAAATTTATTGTTGATCTTGCGACCTTAACTGGTGCAATTATAGTTTGTTTAGGCTCAGAATACGCTGGTCTTTTTTCAAATGATGACAAGTTGTCAAAACAAATTTATGACTCTGGTGAAGAAGTAGAGGAAAAAGTATGGAGAATGCCACTTCACAAAAATTATGATAAATTGATGAACTCAAAAAATGCTGATGTTCAAAACATAAATTATGTTGGTGGTGCTGGTTCAACTACAGCAGCTCAATTTTTACAAAGATTTATTATAAATAAAACACCATGGGCCCATTTAGATATTGCTGGTATGGCATTTTCAAAATATGGTGGTGCTTTAAACTCCAGTGGCGCTACAGGATTTGGCGTGAGATTATTAAATCATCTTGTTGAAGAAAATTACGAATAGCATGGAGCAAACACTTTCAATTATCAAACCAGATGCAGTTGAGAGAAATCTAATAGAGCAAATAAAAGATATTTTCATTAAAAACAATCTTATAATTAAAGATAGTAGAAAATTACAAATTACTAAGGACGAAGCAGCAGAATTTTATAAAGTTCATCAATCCAAGCCTTTTTATAATGATTTGTGCTCTTACTTATCATCTGGACCAATTGTTGTCATGATACTAGAAGGTGAAAATGCAGTTTTGTCCAATAGAAAAATTATGGGAGCTACTGATCCTAAAAAAGCTGAAAAAAATACTATAAGAAAATTATTTGGCATATCCATAGACAAAAACTCTGTACATGGTTCTGACTCTGTCGAAAATGCGAAGAAAGAAATAGAATTCTTTTTTGAAAGTTAACTTTTTCTGTAAAGTTTTATTATAGCCTCAGGAAATGCTAAATATTCAAGACTATGAGTTTTTCGCTTAATATCAGACTCCTTTTCGTATTTTTTTAAAAAAAATATCTTTTTTGTAATAATTTTGCCGCTATCAAGTTTATCATTAACAAAGTGAACAGTGCACCCGGTTTTTACCTCGTTACTTTTTAAAACTCTAGAAAAGGTATTCAAACCCTTAAATTTTGGAAGTAAAGAAGGGTGAATATTTATAATTGTCTTACCAAATGATTTAATAAAATTTTTTGAAATTATTTTCATATATCCTGCTAGAATAACAAGTGAAACTTTATTTTTTTTTAGCTCATTTAAAATTTTTTGTTCTGAATTTCTAATATTATTGTTAATAAGTAAATATTTTATAGAATTAAGTTTTGCATATTTTATACCATGAGCATTAGCATTATTACTAATGACTAAATTTATTTTAATTGGAAAATTATATTCTCTAGATTTTTTTATTAAATTATTTAAATTTGTGCCAGTCCCAGAAATAAATACACAAGCATTTTTTTTTACCATTTTAAGTTGTTTTTCAAGATTGTTTTTCCATTTGATTTTGAAATAAAACCTATTTTATAAGGCTCAAATTCTTTTGAAAATGAATTTTTAATTTTCTTTAAATTTTTACTTGGCGCAATCAAGCAAAATCCAATACCACAATTAAAAGTTCTCATCATTTCTGAGTCTGGTATATTTTTAGTCTTTAGCCATTTAAATATCTTTTTAATTTTGATCATCCCTAAATCTAAATTTATAGACATTTTTTTCGGAACAGATCTTTGTAAATTTTCTACTAAACCACCCCCAGTTACGTGCGCTGCAGCATTTATTAAATTTTTTTTGTGTAAGTCTAATATCTCATTTACATAAATTTTAGTCGGTTTAAGAAATTCTTTTTTTAATTTATTAGATATCTTTTTATTTTTAATAATTGATCTTACTAAAGAAAAACCGTTTGAATGTATACCGGTTGAAGGAACTGCTAAAATAATATCACCTGGTTTTACATTTTTTTTACCTAAAATTTTTTTTTTTGAAACTATTCCAACGCTGAAGCCTGCTAAGTCGAAATTATTTTTAGAGTAAATACCAGGCATCTCAGCTGTTTCACCACCAATCAAACTACATCTGGATATTTTACAACCTTTGATTATGCCACTCAAAATTTTTTTTGATTTTGAAAGATTGAGTTTCCCAAATGCAATATAATCTAAAAAAAATAAAGGTTTAGCACCTTGAACAATTAGATCGTTTACGCACATTGCTACTAAATCGATTCCAATAGTATCAAATTTTTTAAATTTGTTAGCAAGATCTAGCTTTGTACCCACCCCATCTGTGCAAGAAACTATAACTGGATCTTTTATTTTCAAATTACTAATGTCGTATAAGGATCCAAAACCACCAATATTTTCTTTATTAAATGCATTGTTCCTTTTTTGGTCATTTTTTTTTGATAAGGTAGATAAATGGCTTACTAATTTGTTAGCTAATGAAATATTTACACCGCTTTTTTTATAACTATTTTTTATTTTTTTCATTTATAAAAATGCTATTTATTTTTTATGAAAAGTTTTAAATTTATAATATTTTATATTTTAGTTATTTTTTTAAAAACTGGAAATGTTTTGTCCAAGAATAACTTATTTTTTGTTAATAATATTGAAATTGTAAATAAAAATTCTACCAACATCGATGTTTTAGCCAATCAGGCAATTAAAAATGGATTTAATAATTTAATTAATAAAGTTCTTTTAAAAAAAGATATAGAAAAACTTAATGATTTGACTGTTTTACAAATTAGAGATTTGATTTCTTATTATCAGATTAAAGATAAAGATAAGTCAAATAATGCAGAAAATAGTCTAAATAGTAATAAAGTGATTTTCAACGTTACTTTCGATAAAGATAAAATACACGACTTGTTCTTTAAAAGAAATATTCAATACTCAAATCTTTTCCAACAAGAATTATACCTATTACCCGTTTTTCAAAAAGATAAGCAACTTTACATTTATACTCAAAATTATTTTTATAGTAAATGGAATGAAATTCATAAAAGTGATTATGTTGAATTTATACTTCCTTTGGAAAACATTGAGATAATTGAAATTTTGAATTCTAGTAGTAACAATATTATTGATTTAGATATAAGAGAAATATTTAAAGAATACGGTAACAGTAATTTAGCAATAGTTTATATTGAGGAAAACAACTCAAAAATTAATAAAGTTTTTTTAAAAACAAATATAATGGGCAAAAATATTAACAAAAGTTTACAGATAAAAAACTCTAATCTTCATCAAATAGAATTATATAAAAATGTTATTTTAAAAACAAAAAATGAAATTATAAATCTTATAAAATCGCAAAACTTGGTTGATATAAGAACTCCATCATTCATAAATGTAAAATTTTTATCTAACAAAAAAAATAATTTAGTCGAACTCAAAAGCAGATTAAATAAAATAGAATTGATAGAAAATATTTTTGTACAAGAGATAAGTAGTAGTTATATTAATCTTAAAATTAAATATATTGGCAAAATAAATAAGCTTATTGAACAACTTAAGCTTCAAAATATAAGTTTGAAATTAGATAGTGAGGAATGGAGTTTAAGCATAATTTAATGAGTCAGTTAACATTTAAGTTCCCATTCAAAGCAAAATACTATGAGCAAGATTTTTATGTTTCAAACAATAATTTTTCTGCTTATAAGCTTATTGAAAGTTGGCCTAACTGGCCTAACAAATGGATGAATATTTATGGTGTATCTGGGTCTGGAAAAACTCATCTTTCCAAAATTTTAGAAAAAAAAATTGAAAAAGTTAAAATACTTGATGCTAAAGAAGTAGAAAATATTCATATTGATAACTTAGAAAAAATTGAATGCTTAATTATTGATAATTATGAGGAAAATATAAACAACAAGTTGTTCTACTCTTTATTAAACCATTCTAAGCAACTTGAGAATTTTATTCTAATTAATAGTAAAATTCCAATAAATAAATTACAATTTAAAACAGTTGATTTGAAATCTAGAGTTAATAGTTTTTTATTTATTGGAATTGAATTACCCCCAGACGATCTATTGAACGTAATTATTACTAAAACCTTCTCAGATAAACAAATAAAACTTGATCCTAAAATATCCAATTTTATTATAAAAAATATTGAAAGATCTTACGATAAAGTGTTTAAATTTTTAAAGGATGTTGATGAATTATCATTATCAACTGGTAAATCAATTAATATTAATCTAATAAAAAAAGTATTAAATAAGAATGAATAAATACAGAACTCATAATTGCTCAGAATTAAACGAAAGTAATATCAATAATAAAGTTACATTATCCGGTTGGCTACATAGAAAAAGAGATCATGGGAATTTATTATTTATAGATTTAAGAGATCATTTTGGAATCACTCAATGTGTAATAGAAAAAAATAATAAATTTTTTTTTGAAGTAGATCGATCAAAACCAGAGTCTGTTATAAGAATAATAGGTAAAGTTGTTAAAAGAGAAAAAGGCACAGAAAATTTTGATTTAAAAACTGGAAAAGTAGAGGTTGTAATTGAATCTTTTGAAACATTATCATCTGCTAAAGAGTTACCAATGCCAGTTTTTGGAGAACAAGATTACCCAGAAGATATTCGTTTAAAATATAGATATTTAGATCTTAGAAGAGATGAAATGCATAAAAATATTATTTTAAGGTCTAAAGTAATATCTTTTATTAGAAGTGAAATGTTGAAGCTAGGTTTTCTTGAATACCAAACTCCAATTTTAACATCATCTAGCCCAGAGGGAGCAAGAGATTTTTTAGTTCCAAGTAGATTAAATCCCGGTAAATTTTACGCACTGCCGCAAGCACCTCAGCAATTTAAACAACTTGTCATGGTCTCTGGATTTGATAAATATTTTCAAATCGCCCCATGTTTTAGAGATGAAGATGCAAGAGCAGATAGAAGTCCTGGTGAATTTTATCAATTAGACTTAGAAATGTCTTTTGTAGAACAAGAGGATGTTTTTCAAGTAGTAGAAAAACTTATGATAAACTTATTTAAAGAATATTCTCCAAAAAAAATAACAAGTGAAAAATTTCCAAGAATTAAATTTAAAGATTCCATGGAAAATTACGGAACTGATAAACCTGATTTGAGAAATCCATTAATTATAAAAGATATAACTAAGATTTTTGACAGGGAAGATGTATCATTTGAAATTTTTAAAAAATTAGTTAAAGCTGGTTCTAAAGCTAAAGCAATTGTAACCAAAGATACTAAAAATCAACCTAGAAGTTTTTTTGATAATATTGACAAATGGGCTAAAGCACAAGGAGCATCTGGCATGGCATATTTTACAATTGAACAAGATAAGACTTTAAAAGGGAAGGGTCCTGTAGGAAAGTTTTTCAGTGAAGACTCATTGAAAGAATTAATGAAAATTTGTAATGCTCAAATTGGAGATAGTATATTTTTATCTTGTGGAAAAGAAAATGAATTATATAAAATTTTATCAATAGCTCGAAATAAAATTGCTGAAGATCTAAACTTAATTAATAAAAACCAATTCGCTTTTTGTTGGGTTGTTGATTATCCAATGTTTGAATTAGATGAAAAATCAAAAAAAATTATTTTTAGCCATAATCCTTTTTCGATGCCACAAGGAGATATAAAAAAGCTTGATTTAAAAAATCCTTTAGAATTAAAAGCTTATCAATACGACATTGTTTGTAATGGTGTCGAATTATCTTCAGGAGCGATAAGAAATCATATCCCTGAGCTAATGTACAAATTGTTTGCTGTAGCCGGCTACGATAAGAAGGATGTTGATGAAAAATTTAGTGGTATGATAAATGCTTTAAGCTATGGGGCGCCACCTCATGGTGGAATAGCACCAGGAATTGATCGAATAGTTATGTTACTTGCAAATACAGATAATATACGTGAGGTAACTCTTTTTCCTATGAACCAAAATGCTCAAGATTTGATGATGCAAGCGCCGTCTGAGGTAGAAAGCAAACAATTAAAAGAACTTGGAATTAAACTTGATTTGAAAAATAAAAATTAATTTTTTGTTTTTAAATTAATTCTTACATCAGATAGGTCAACTAATTTTTCCTCTAAATTACTTCTAACAAATCCTTTTGATGTAATATTTTTAACAATTTTTAAAAACTTATCATCTCTCTCGTTATTTTGTTGAGTAAGATTTTTTGATGAAACTATGGATGGAGTGTGCGCTAATTCCTCTTTACCAAGGTAAGAAATTGCCAATTCTCTGAAAACATAGTCCAAAATTGATGATGCACTTAAAATTCTATCGTTTCCAATTACCTTGCCTGAAGGCTCAAATTTTGTGTCTATAAAAGCATCTACATACTCTTCTAAAGGAACTCCGTATTGTAAACCTAATGATATTGCAATAGCAAAATTATTCATCATCGCTTTCACCAGTTCACCTTCTTTATTTGTATCAATAAATATTTCACCTATTTTACCGTCATCGTATTCTCCAGTGTGCAGATAAACTTTATGGTCTCCTATTTGAGCTTTCTGGATATACCCTTTTCTTCGATCAGGCATTTTAAATCTTGAGTTATTTTTTACTTTAAGCAGACTTTGGCTCTCAGTTGTCTTTTTTTTATCTTGAATTTTATGTTTTATACTTTCTGGAATTGAATTTTTTATTTTTAAATTTTTATCATTTTCATTTTTATTGTCTCCAACTTTCTTCGTTTTTCTGTTATTCAATTTAACATCTATAACCTCTACGTCTCCATCGGTTCTATCGTTGATCTTTGATAACTCTTTGTCATTTAAATCATCAAGTTTGTGAACCGTTTTAAAAGTGCAGGTATAGTAAGTTTCAACAATAAATTTTTTCATAATAAAAAGGAATCTGATATATTGAAGATATATCCTAAATGCTGTAAGTGTCTATTATATTATTATTCAATTGAGAATTGTGTGGATTTAAAATTTCGTAGATGAGCTTTAAAATAATTTTTACTTGGTGGAATAAACAAACTTTCGGAACGTTTCTCAAAACATTGTTCACAGGAAGATTTGTGGGAAAAGATAATTTTGGAAATAAATACTATCAAAACAAAAAAGGGGAAAGATGGGTAATTTATTATAGTGATGTAGAGGCTAGTAAAATTACTTCCGAATGGTTTTTGTGGATGCACCATACTATTGACAAAGTTCCGAGTAATGATGAAAAAAAGTACTTTTGGCAAAAAAAACATAAAGAAAATAGAACTGGAACAAAAGATAGATACAGGCCTGTCAAAATTAAAAAAAATAACGAAAACAAAAAATATGAAACCTGGAAATAATTTAAGTCTTATATTTTTTTTCTCTCTCTCTCTTTTTTATTATATTCCTCTTTTTGGAGAAGACACTATAAGTTCTAGTACTTTAGTAAATATTGAAAAAATTAAACCAAGTTTTGAAGATCCTAAAGATGAGTTAGAAATTTTAATTCCATCACAAACGTTAAAAGTAAAACTTAAAAAAAAAAAAGAAAAAAAACTTTATAAAGCAACAATGATTGGGCTAGATAAAATAACAGCTAAATCAACTAAACTTTTAATAAAATTTAATGAAACAAAAAAATTCGGTCCTCTTGAAATTAAAATTCTAAAATGTGGAAAAGTGAAAGTTAATAATAAAATAGATGACGTTGCTTATCTACAGGTAATCGATACGTCGAAAAGTCAAAATGAGAAAGTATTTATATTTAATGGATGGACATTTGCCTCAGACCCAAGTTTAACACCTTTTGATCATGCTATATATGATTTACAATTATTGAATTGTAATAGCGCTTAAAAAAATTTCTCTTTTCCTAGCCAATTCGTATCAAAGTCAGAATTCACAAACTTTTTATGATTTAATATTTTTTTATGTAATTCAATTGTAGTTGTAATACCCTCTAAAACAAATTCATCAAGTGAACGAAGAGTTCTTTGGATAGCCTCAGTTCTGTTTCTACCTTTACATATAACTTTAGCTATTAAACTGTCATAATATGGAGTTATTTTACAGCCTTGAAATATTGATCCATCAACTCTAGTCCGAAAACCAGAGGGTTGGTGACATACACTTATTGTGCCTGGACTAGGCTGAAAATCTTTTGCAGGATTTTCTGCATTAATCCTACATTCAATGGAATGTCCTCTTGGCATTATATCACTTTGGTTCAAGGCTGTATTACCAGTATGAGCTATCCAAAGTTGTTCCTTGACTATATCTATACCTGTTTGAACTTCAGTAACTGGATGCTCAACTTGAACTCTTGTATTCATTTCCAAAAAGTAAAATTTACCGTTCTCGTAAATAAATTCCACTGTTCCGGCTCCCTCATATTCAATTTGTTCTACCATTTTTACTGTCTTATTTAATAATTCTTCTCTTTGTTTGTCAGAAAGAACTGGACTAGGAGTTTCCTCAATTAGTTTTTGATGTCTTCTTTGTACGGAACAGTCTCTCTCTCCTAAATGAACAGTCTTATTTTTTCCTGACATTATTTGCACTTCAATATGTCTTGGGTTTTTAAAATATTTTTCTATATATAATTCATCATTTCCAAAAAATTTTTTAGCTTCAGTTTTTGCAGTTAAAAATAGATTTTCTAATTCGCTCTCCTCTTCAACTACTTTCATACCTTTTCCTCCACCGCCTCCAGCTGCTTTAATTAAAATCGGATAACCAATTTGTTTACATATTGATTTAGCTTCATCTAATGATTTTACCCCACCCTCAGAACCTTCTATGACAGGTAAGCCATATTTTTTTGCAATTCTCTTAGCTTCAATTTTATCACCCATCTTTGAAATAATATCTGCACTAGGACCTATGAACTTGATGCCATGTTTATTCACAATCTCTGAGAATTTGGCGTTTTCAGATAAGAAGCCATAACCAGGATGAATAGCCTCTGCACCTGTAAGATCAACCGCAGACATAATTGATGAAATATTTAAATAACTATTTTGTGGTTGATGAGATCCTATACAAACACTTTCATCTGCTAACCTAACATGCATAGAGTCAGCATCTACATCTGAATGAACTGCCACAGTATTTATGCCCCACTCTTTACAAGCTCTTATGACTCTAACAGCTATCTCACCTCTGTTAGCAATTAAAACTTTTTTAAACATTATAAATTAATTTAAAATGACTAAAGTTTGTCCAAACTCTACTGGTTGACTGTCTTCTACTAAAATTTTTTTTACAACTCCATCACTAGTGGAAGGAACATGATTCATTGTTTTCATAGCTTCTACTATCATAACTGTTTGACCCTTCTTAACTTTATCTCCAACTTCTATGAACTTTTTAGCTCCTGGTTCGGGTGCAAGATATGCTGTTCCTATAATAGGAGATTTTACTCTGACTCCATTACTATCATCTGAGTTTTTCAGCACACTTTTATTAGGAGATACTACAGCACTTGTTTTTGAACTTTCAATTCCTTTCAAAGCTTTTGAAACTTTGATTTTAGTTTGACCTTCTTGATATTCAAGCTCTGTTAAATTAAATTCTTTCAAATTTTCGACAAGCTCTTTTATTAATTTTTTATCAATTTTCATTTTTTCAAATATTTTATCATTGCGTTGCATGCCATTATATAACCTTCGGCACCAAAACCACAAATGACCCCTTTTGCTACTTTACTAATAAGAGATTTGTGTCTAAAATCCTCTCTATTATAAATATTACTGATATGCAATTCAATTATTGGAATTTTAAGAATTTTCAAAGCATCATGAATTGCAACTGAAGAATGTGTGTATCCTCCGGCGTTAATGATCAAACCATCGTAGCTATTTCTAGAATCCTGAATTTTTTCAATTAATTCACCCTCTATGTTAGATTGAAAAAAATTGATATTAAGATCATTATTTTTTCCAAATTCTTTACATTTTTTCTCAATATCTTTAAGTGTAAATGATCCGTATTGACTTTTCTCTCTCTCTCCTAAAAGGTTGAGATTAGGTCCGTTAAGAATTATAATTTTAGTCATCATAAATACTTATTATCTTTGATTAGCTTAATTATGGCAAAAATACAATTAAATGGAAAAAAAATTAAGGTAAAATCAAGTATCTCATTGTTTGAATTACTTTTGAAATATAAATTATCAAATAAAAGAGTTGCGATAGAACATAATGGTAAAATTATTCCTAAAACTAAATATAAAACTAAACTTGTTAAAGATAATGATAAAATTGAAATCGTACATTTTATAGGAGGCGGATAAATTGAACAAAGATTTTTTAAAAATAGCTGATGTAAAAATAAAATCAAGACTGATTGTAGGAACTGGGAAATATAAAAATCTATTGGAAACTGCAAAAGCAGTTAAAGCTTCAGGAGCTGACATGGTCACAGTCGCCGTGAGGAGAGTAAATGTTACTGATAAAAAAAAACCAATGCTTTCTGACTATATTAACCCAAAAAAAATTATTTTTTTACCAAACACAGCTGGATGTTTTAATTCTTATGAGGCTCTTAGGACATTGAGATTGGCAAGAGAAATGGGAGGCTGGAAATTGGTTAAGCTTGAGGTTTTAGGTGATAAAAAAAACTTATATCCAAATATGATAGAGACAATTAAATCAACAAAGACACTAGTAAAAGAAGGGTTTCAAGTAATGGTTTATTGTACGGACGATCCCTTACTCGCAAGAAAATTAGAAGATGTTGGAGCTGCTGCAATCATGCCATTAGCTGCTCCTATTGGATCTGGTTTAGGAATACAGAATAAAACGAATATATCAATGATTATTAAACAAACAAAGGTACCAGTTATCGTTGATGCTGGAATAGGCACTGCATCTGATGCGACTATAGCTATGGAGTTAGGTTGTGACGGAGTTTTGATAAATAGTGCTATTGCAAATGCAAAAAAGCCAATACTTATGGCTGAGTCTTTTAAGGAGGCGGTTAAATCTGGAAGAAAATCTTTTTTAGCAGGCAGAATGAAAAAAAAATTTTTGGCAAGCCCTTCTTCACCTGCTAAAGGAATTATTTAGATTTTTTTTTCCTTCTAACCCAGAGAGTTCTTAAGTTCTTTTTAATTTTATTTTTTTTAGCCTCAACTTTACTTTTTTTTGTAATTTTTTTCCCTTTAACTAATTTTTTATTATTTCTATTAAGTTCAATTAAATTATTTATATTTTCAAATGATTTTAATATTTTTTTGGATTTATTTAATAATTCAATTTTATATTCTGGTAATATCAAGTTTTTATCAGATACAATTTCTATCTTTAATTGATATTTTTTTTGAAAATAACTTAATTCTTCAAAAAAATTTGTCTCAATAAAAAGTTTAGCTTTTTCAGGTAGATATGATTTTACAAACTTTACTTTATCAGTAAACGCCAAATGCTGAATCTTTTTTAAAATTTTTTGCGAAAAGGATCCTAATGTAAGCTGAGTTTCCCACTTAATTGAACCTTCTCTCAATCTTTGTCTTGTCATTTCTAATAAACCAAAATTACTAATTCTACCTAATTGAATTCTTGCTCTATCTTTTCTAATGCTTTCTCTCATTCTTTTCTCAACTGTACGTCTGTTATAAAAATTCATCATATCAATAAAATCAATTACAATTAGCCCCGATAAATCTCTTAACTTTATTTGATGAGCTATTTCCTCTGCAGCTTCTAAATTAGTATTAAGCGCAGTTTTTTCTATGTTGATTTGTTTAGTTGATTGTCCTGAGTTTATATCTATCGCAACCAAAGCTTCCGTTGGATTAATTACTATATATCCACCTGATCTAAGTTTTACTGTAGGCTCAAATATATTATTAAGCTCTCTTTCAATTTTAGCATCATGAAATAATGGAATTTTACCTCTATATTTTTTTATATTTCTTACGTTTTTTGGCATTAGTTCTTTCATAAATTTTTTTGCTTTTTGATAAGCCTCATTTCCCTCGATGTAAATATTTTTAGTATCATTGTCATATATATCTCTGAGTGTTCTTTTAATTATATCGCCCTCTTCGTAAACCAATGAAGGCGCATTAGAGTCTAAAGCTGTATTTTTAATTTCTTCCCAAGTTTTCAAAGTATTTTGGAAGTCTTTTTCTATTTCATTTTTTGTTTTATTTGCACCTGCTGTTCTTACAATTACTCCCATGCTTTTAGGAATATCAATTTCATTTAAAATATTTCTAATTTTTTGTCTGTCAGATGAGTTAAAAATTTTTCTTGATATTCCTCCACCTTTTGGTGTATTTGGCATTAAAACTAAATATTTTCCAGCTAATGATATGAATGTTGTAAGTGCCGCTCCTTTTTGCCCTCTCTCTTCTTTAATTACTTGAATTAAAACAACCTGACCTGGTTTTATAACTTCCTGAATTTTATATCTTTTAATACCATAAGATGATTTTATTTCTTCTCTAAATTCTTTTTTTTCAACTTCTTCATTTTTTATATTTCCATTAACTTCAGCTTTTTCATTTATTTCATTAAAATTAGTATTTATCTCTGGAGAGGAATTTTCTTGGGAATTTTCAATAGTTTTATTTTTTAAATTTTCCCTAATTTTTTCTTCAGCAATTTTAATTATTTCTTTGTCCTCAGATGGTATTTGATAATAATCTGATTGAATATCATTAAATGCTAAAAAACCATGCCTGTCTCTGCCAAAGTTTACAAAAGCAGCTTGCAATGATGGTTCTACTCTACTTATTGTACCTAAATAAATATTATTTTTAAAATTTAGATTATTTTTATCCTCAAACTCATACTCTTCAATAGAGTCGTTAGATTTAAGAACAATACGTGTTTCATTTGGATGCGAAGCATCAATATATAAATTTTTTTCCATTTTGATTGAATTCCTTTAAATTTTTTAAATTGGTTGTATTTTGAATCTGTCATATGATTATTTTATACAATTTTGTAAATAAATACACATAATAAAAAAGTTTTTAATGCCTAAAGATAGTCAAATTTTTTATTAATAAAGGAGAAATGTTAAAATTTGTTAATTTTTCGATAAAATTTTTAATAATATTTTTTGTAATATTACTATTATTTTTATTATCAACATTTTGGTATTTTTCTATAGGTCTACCTGATTATAAAAAATTATCAAATTACCAACCCCCTATTTCTAGTCGGGTATATTCAGAAGATGGAAGATTGATCGCTGAATATGCTATAGAAAAAAGACTTTTTGTTCCTTATGACTCAATTCCAGATGTAGTCATTAACTCTTTTCTTTCAGCAGAAGATAAAAATTTTTTTAATCATCCAGGTGTTGATGCTAAAGGAATATTAAGAGCTTTTATCAATAATATAAAAAATATTTCCCAAAATAAAAGATTAGAAGGAGCATCAACAATTACACAACAAGTTGCTAAAAACTTTTTGTTGACAAATGAAGTTTCAATGAAAAGAAAAATTAAAGAAGCAATTTTGGCTTTTAGAATAGAAAGAGCTTATTCAAAGCAAAGAATACTTGAGCTTTATTTAAATCAAATTTATCTTGGTCAAGGGACTTATGGAATTGCTGCTGCTAGTCTCGAATATTTTGATAAATCTATAAAACAATTAAATTACATTGATTCTGCTTTATTAGCTGCTTTGCCCAAAGCGCCAAGTAAATATAATCCTTATAAATATCCGGATGTAAGTAAGTTTAGAAGAAATTTGGTATTAAAAAATTTAAAAGAAAATAATTTTATTTCAAAAAAACAGTTTGATGAATTTTCAAAATCTGAAATAAAATTAAAAAAAAGAAAAATTGAGATAGTTAATGAAGCTAATTCATACACTGAGGAAGTAAGAAGATCAGTAAACGAAAATTTCGGTTTTGAAAAACTATACTCACAAGGTTTAAGTATAAGAACTCCTCTAAACATTAATTATCAAATGCAAGCTATAAAATCTCTCAGAAAAGGAATTGAAGAGTACGATAGAAGACATGGCTGGAGAGGACCAATAACAAATAAGTTTAAAAATAAAAATTGGCAGAAAAAAATTGATCAAATTAAATTAGACCCAACATTAAATTGGAAAATAGCTGAAATAGTATCTTTAGATAAAAGTCAGATCAAATTCAAATTGATAAATACAAAAGAGAAGGAAATTCAGAATTTAACTTTGAATAAAATTAAATGGTCTATTCCCAACAAAAAAAAAATTACCGACAGACATAAAATTGGTGATATAATTTTTGTAAAAAAAGAGGATAATTCCTGGAATTTAAAACAGTATCCAAAAGTAAATGGAGGAATAGTTGTTATTGACCCGTTTACTGGAGATATAAAAGCCTTAGCTGGAGGCTTTGATTTTAAAAGAAGTGAATTTAACAGAGTTACTCAAGCAAAAAGACAGCCAGGTTCAGCTTTCAAACCAATAGTTTATGCAGCTGCACTAGAAAATGGTTTTTCCCCAAACTCAATAATTTTGGATGCACCATTTGTTGAGAGTCAGGGTGTAGGATTAAAAAACTGGAAACCGGAAAATTATGGAAAAAAATTTTACGGTCCAACAACTTTAAGAAAAGGAATAGAATACTCAAGAAACTTAATGACTGTTAGAATTGCAAAGATTTTAGGTTTAAATAAGATTTTAGATTTATCTAAAAATTTAAATATCTATGATGAAATACCTGAACTTCTATCGGTTTCATTAGGAGCAGCCGAAACAACTCTATTGAATTTAACCTCAGCTTATGCGCCATTTGTAAATGGCGGAAAAAAGATTGAGCCTACTCTTATTTCTAGAATACAAGATAGAAGAGGTAAAACAATTTTTCAAAAACAAAGCAGGACTTGTTTGGGTTGTGATAAATTTGTTAATGAGGGATCATTATTACCAGTAATTGAAAATTCTAACAAAAGAATTCTAAGCGAAGAAACCGCTTTTCAGATGACCTCAATATTAAAAGGTACAGTAGAAAGAGGAACAGCAAAAAAGTTAAAAGCTTTAAAAGTTCCATTAGCTGGTAAAACAGGTACTACTAATGATAATTATGATGCATGGTTTATAGGTTTTTCGTCTAACTTAGTAGTCGGAGTTTACATTGGATTTGATAATCCAAAATCATTGGGTAAATATGAAACTGGTTCCAAGGCTGCATTACCAATATTTAAAAATTTTATTGAGAATTCACTTTTTAGAGACGACTTTAAAGATTTTAAAGTGCCAGAAAATATTTTTTTAACTGCATTAAACTATGATACCGGTCTTAAATCATCCTCTGGAGACAAAAATACGATTATCGAAGCACTAAAAGAGAAAGATATTAACAACATTAGCAATAATAATTTAATTTCAGTTAATGGACGTGATAATCTAGTTAAGTTTAGACAATTTTATTAATGCAAAACTTTGAAAATAAACTTGCGAAATCTGAAAAAACCTTGAGAAATATCAGGGGGTATCTTTGATAATAATCAAGTTGAATTAAAGCTTAGTGAAATAGAGACCGCTGTACAACAAGAAAATTTTTGGAAAGATAAATCTAGAGCAAAAAAAATTATTAAACAGAAAAAAATCTTCGAAGATATTGTTGTTTCTTACAGGGAAAATCTGAAAGAATTAACAAATATAAAAGATTTATACAATTTAGCCACACAAGAAAAAGATGAAGATATTATAGCAGAATGTAATCTTAAAATTGATGAAGTTCAAAAAAAATTAAAATTAGATGAAATAAATTGTTTTCTCTCTGGGGAAAATGATGATTTAAATATTTATTTAGAAATACATGCTGGGGCAGGCGGAACAGAAAGTCAAGATTGGGCTGATATGTTGAGGAGAATGTACATGAAATGGTTTGATAAAAGAAAATTTAAATATCAGATTATAAGTGAACATAGAGGTGAGGAAGCAGGTATTAAATCTTGTACGCTAAAAGTTGACGGTGATTACCTTTATGGATTAATGAGATCTGAGTCTGGTGTGCACAGGCTTGTAAGAATTTCACCTTTTGATAGTGGATCTAGAAGGCATACAAGCTTTGCAAGTGTATGGGTATACCCAGCTGTAGAAGATGATTTGAACATTAAAATAGATGAGAAAGATTTAAGAATTGATACTTTTAGATCAAGCGGTGCTGGAGGACAGCATGTAAATACTACTGATAGCGCAGTAAGAATCACACATCAACCAACAAAGATAGTTGTTCAATGTCAAAATGAGAGATCTCAACATAAGAATAAAGAAACTTGTTTTAAAATGCTTAAAGCAAGACTTTATGAACATGAAATGCAGAAGAGGGAGGAAGAAAATCAAAAAGAAATTAATTCAAAAACTGATATAGGTTGGGGACACCAGATAAGATCATATGTATTACAACCGTATCAGTTAGTAAAAGATTTGAGAAATAAACTAGAAAATACTAATCCCTCAAGTGTTTTGGACGGAAATATAGATGAGTTTATAGAGGAAGGAATTAAAAATCGATAATGAAAAAATTCCTTTCAAACTTTTTTTTTATTATTATTTCCATTTTTATCCTTCTAATAATTATTTTATCGACTATCGGAATAGAAACAGAAAGATTTAATAAATTAATTTCTGAAAAAATAAATGAAAGTAATAATAACTTTAATTTACAATTACAAACTGTAAAGTTTAAGCTAGATTTAAAAGAAGTAAGGCTTTTTTTAAAAACAGATGAACCACGTATAGAGTATGGAAATACTTTAATACCGTTAAATAATATAAAAGTTTATATTAATTTTTTATCATTATTAAAGGCTCAAACTCAGATTGAAAAGACTGTCTTAACTTCTAATGAAATTGGTATAGAAAAATTTAAAGATTTATCATCTTCTTTCAAGCCATCAAATTTCACTAGTTTTATTAATAATAAGGTTGAGAGCGGAAAAATAAAAACCGAGATAGAAATTTACTTTAATAAAGAAAATTCTTTTGAAACTTTTATTGCACGCGGATCAGTCACCAATTTTAAAGCTAAGATTATTGAAAATTTTTCTTTAAATGAGTCCTCATTTACTTTTTTTGCAGATGATACTGATGTTTTGATTAAAAATTTTTTCGGATTAGCGGGTCCTATCAAAATATTTGATGGAGATATTAAAGTAAAACTTAAGCCCGAAATCTCATTAAATTCAAATTTTAATGCAGATTTTAAATATAATAAAAAACTTAAAAATTACGAGAACCTTTTTAAAGACTTTGAAATTATGAAATATATACAAGGCCTTGAAGCTGGACTTAACAATAGTTTTAGTATTGATTTTGATAGCACTTATAAAGTTAAAAAATACGAATTTAAGTCAGGGGGCAATATTTCAAAAGCAAATTTGTATTTCACACCTCTAAAAAAAAATTTATTTTTTAAGGAAAAGATTGATAGATTATTCTTTTCAAATACACAAATTAACGTAAATATAAATTCATTACAAAAAAATATTGAGATTAAAGGTGGATATTCATTTGATGGCAAAAAGTTTTTAAATTTTAATAATAAAAATATTCTCAATGATGAATCAATTCAGGCATATATAGAGGCAGATTACGACAAAGAAATTGGTTTCGACTTGATAAATTACTATAAACCTAGAGGCAATATTTCAAATATTACATTAAATTTAAATAAAGAAAAAGAAGTTTTGAAAATAAAAAAATTTTCTATAAAAGAATCGAAAAATTTAATTAATCTTGAAGGTTTATTAACAAAAAATGGAAAATTCAAATCGCTAAAAAAGTTATCAGTAAATACTTTTAAAAATGGAAAAAAAAATAATGATTTTAATTTAACTTTTGGAAAGAAAATATCTATTAAAGGTAATCAATTTGATGGAGCTAATTTACCTAAAATAATAAATAAAAAAGAAAAAAATAATATTTTTTCAAAAGTAAGTAAGGATATCGAAATAAGTTTAGAAAATATAAATGCGCCTTTGTCAAAAAACATGAAAAATTTTAGATTAATAGGTAGAGTAGAAAAGGGAAAATTTATAAAGATTTCCTCAAAAGGTGATTTTGGTAATAACAATTATTTAGACATCTCAATGAGGAATGATGATAAAAATAAAAAAAAATATTTAGAGATATACTCAGATATAGCCAAGCCTCTTTTGACGGAATTTAGTTTTTTTAATGGTTTATCAGGCGGTAATTTATTTTTTTCTTCAGTCATAGATGAAACTTCTTCAATTTCAAAATTAAAAATAGAAAATTTTAAAGTAATTAATGCTCCTGGTCTAATAAAATTACTTTCTCTAGCAGATTTAGGTGGTTTGGTAGATCTTGCAGCAGGAGAGGGAATTTCATTTGAATCTTTAGATATAAAAATGGAAAAAACAAAAAATAATTTAAAACTTAATGAAATTATGGCTTTAGGGCCAAGCATTTCAGTTTTAATGGAAGGTTATCAAGATCAAAATGTAACAAGTCTGAGAGGTACTCTTGTTCCAGCAAAAACATTAAATAAAATGATATCTAGAATACCTGTGATTGGAGATATAGTAATTCCTAAAGAAGTTGGAGAAGGGTTATTTGGAATTAGTTTTAAAATGAAAGGACCTACAGAAAATATTAAAACTTCTATAAATCCCATCAGAACTATTACACCAAGATTCATACAAAAAATTATTGATAAAAAAAAAGAAGTTAAATAATCTTGATTATGAAATGTTTTTTTTTCCCTAAAGAAATTTTTAAAATTTTCTTGTTAAATTCAACGCTTTGAATTATCTTTTTTTCATCATTAATCAAAACATCATTTATTTTTAAACCTTTATTTGCAATGATTCTTCTCCCTTCACTTTTAGATGGTAAAATTTTATTACTAGATAAAAGGTCTAATATATTTATTCCTTTATTAACTTCTATTGATGAAATCTTTATTTCTGGGAGATCTGTTCCAAATCTACCTTTTACAAAAGTTTCCTTAGCAGTTTGCTCGGCTTTTTTAGCAGCATTTTTACCATGAAGAATTTTTGTTGCCTCATTAGCTAAAATAATTTTTAGCTTGTTAATATTTGTCTCTTTTTCACAAAGTTTATCCACGTCACTTGGTTCAATCTCAGTAAAAAAATTTAAAAACCTTTTCACATCTCTATCATCTGTATTTCTCCAAAATTGCCAATAATTGTAAGAGGAAAATAAATCTTTATTTAGCCATATAGCTCCTTTTTCAGTTTTACCCATTTTGTCTCCTGATGCTAAAGTTATTAAAGGAGATGTTAAACCAAAAGCTTCTTTTTGTGCAGTTCTTCTAATTAAATCAACCCCATTGATTATGTTTCCCCATTGATCAGAACCACCAATTTGAAGGATACAATTATATTTTTTAAAAAGATGATAAAAATCGTAAGCTTGTAAGATCATATAATTAAACTCCATATAGCTTAGAGATTGCTCTCTTTCTAATCTCAACTTAACACTCTCGAAAGTAAGCATCTTATTAATTGTAAAATGACTACCAATATCTCTCAAAAAATTTATATAATTTAATTTTGTGAGCCATTTTGAGTTATCTAAAAATATTGGTTTAGTTTTCTTATTTTTAGTATCTAAAATCTTATTAAAAACCTTTTTGATGCTTAATATATTTTGATTTATTTCTTTTTGTGAAAGAATCTTCCTGGTAGCGTCTTTCCCTGAAGGATCACCAATCAATGTTGTACCTCCGCCCAAAAGTACTATCGGACGGTGACCATGTTTTTGCAATAATCTTAAAATCATTATCTGCAAAAGACTTCCTACGTGCAAACTACTAGCAGTACAGTCAAATCCTATATATCCAGCTAAAGATCTACTGTTAGAAATTTGATCTAACTTTTCTAAATCGGTACATTGATTTAGATATCCACGTAATTTCATCTCTAATAAAAAATTATTTTTCATAGCACAATTTAATTAAACTACTATTATACGAAATTAATTATAAATAAATAAAAATATGCAAAAAAAATACACTTCTTTAGGCCTTATGAGCGGAACATCTGGAGATGGTGTTGATGCTTCTATAATAAATTCTAATGGTATCAATAAGTTTGAAGTAATCAAAAATAAATATTTTGAATACGATTCAAAAATTTATAAAAGTATTCACTCTTTAAAAGAAAGAATATTTAATTTAGATGATCTAAAAAAATTTTCTAGAGAACTCAACGATCTAGAGAGAAAAATTACCTTATTTCATGCTGCAATAATAAAGGACTTTGAAATAAATGATGAAAATATGCTAGTGGGTTTTCATGGTCAAACAATCTATCACAATTCGAAAGAAAAACTCTCTAAGCAATTAGGCGATGGCAAATTATTAAATCAACTTACGAATAAAAGAATTATTTTTAATTTTAGAAAAAATGATATTTTAAATGGAGGAGAGGGAGCACCATTAACTCCAATATTTCATCAATTATTAGTTACTCAAAAAAAAATAAAGTTACCTGTTTGTGTGCTGAATATTGGAGGAATTTCAAATATAACTATCATAAAGAAATATATAGGTTCTATGGAGTTATCAAGTAAAGACATAGGGCCAGGAAATTGTTTAATAGATAGATGGGTAAGAAATAATTCTAGTCAAAAATTTGATATTGATGGAAAGCTTGCGAAAATCGGAAAAAAAAATGAAATAATATTCGAACAAGCTCAAGAACTTTTCGCTAATAGAAAAAATAAAGATAAACTTTCATTTGATGTTAATGATTTTGATGTATCTTTTTGTAGGGGATTATCTTTAGAGGATGGAGTAACTACTCTAACTAATTTTACAGCAAGCATATTGGGTGACTCTCTTTCGTCAATATTGAACAGTGAAAAAGATATCAAAGAAATTCTACTTTGTGGAGGAGGACGAAAAAATCAAGTTTTAACAGACGAGATTTTAAAATTTTTACCTGAAAAAGTTATTATTACTAAAATTGATAAATATGGAGTAGAGGGTGATTATGTTGAATCACAAGCTTTCGCTTTTTTAGCTATAAGATCTTATATGGGTTTTCCGATTAGTTTTCCTGGTACCACCCAGTGCAAACATCCATGTGTTGGTGGCGAGATAATAGAAAATTAAATTAGTGCTGTTTTCTCTTTAATATATTTTTCAATTTCTAAAACGAGATCTTTTTCTTTATTTTTGAAAAAGTGATTTGAGTTTTTAATTTTTGAAAAAATAACCTCAACACCTTTTTGATTTTTAATTCTTTTATCAAGTTCATTAATACTTTCCTTTGTTACTAATTCGTCATTTTCGCTGTAAATAACTTGCCCTGACGTTGGACATGGAGCTAAAAAAGAAAAATCATATACATTTGGTTGCGGTGAAACCGCAATAAAATTATTTATCTCAGGTCTTCTCATTATTAACTGCATACAAATTAATGACCCAAAAGAAAATCCTGATACCCAACATTGACTATAATCTAAATTTTGTCTCTCAATCCAATCCAAAGCAGCAGCTGCATCTGATAACTCACCCTGACCATTATCAAACACACCCTCACTTTTTCCAACACCTCTAAAATTAACTTTGATAACTGAAAATCCATTTTTTAGAAAAATATTATAAATTAATTGTACTATTCTATTATTCATTGTCCCACCATACTGAGGATGCGGATGTAATACTATAGCAATAGGTGCTCCAAATTTAGGATTTTTATAATACTTTGCTTCAAGTCTTCCAGCTGGTCCAGGTATAAAAATTTCTAAACTTTTTGGTTTCATTTTTGATAATGATTATTATTAAAAAAAAAAGTACTGAGTTATAGCACGTTTTTATGCGACAAATATTATTTTTT
>MDSW01090004.1_pt1 | contig 36092 bp, 36 predicted proteins | sample 811171 | NCBI WGS metagenome assembly MDSW01 (sample SAMN05326641, study PRJNA326480) | marine metagenome | isolation source: seawater | place: Atlantic Ocean: North West | collected 2012 | reverse complement strand
TAAAAAATTTATTGAACTTTCATCAAATGGGGTGCTGAAATAAATAAGACCATTCTTTTTAGCCTCATTAAATAATTTTTTGTGCCACGACCAGGGGGTATGTGCTTTTTTGTAAAGATCATAAAGTGAATACCCATTCCATAAACTGTGTTTATTTTTTATTAAAAAATCCTTTTTCTTTGAGTTTATTGTCATGGTATCGGCTGTGTAAGTTTGAAGTTTGATAGCGTCTACACCACAATTAGCTGCTGCCTTAATTGATTTTATTGCATTATTAATCGAACCATTATGATTTCCTGAGAGTTCTGCAATTATAAAAGGTTTATACCTCTTTCCAATATTAATACTTCTCATAACAATTTAAATACCTTTGAATTTATTTGGTTGAATTGAGTCACCCTTGATATCGTAGCCTTTAAATAATTTTTTTGGAAAAATACCTTTTAAAATTTCTCTTTTTTCTTCCGTTAAATTATTCAAATTGTAACCATCTTTAAGGCATTTAGAAATTTTTACACTATCAAGTAAGATATTAGGACCAGGAGAAAATTCCAGGTGTAACGCTAATCTTTGACTTCCTTTTATAGGATTTAGTCTGTGTATTACATTTCCTGAATGAATATGAATTGTCCCTTTTTTCCCAATACATTTTATATTTTTTTTATTTAAATCCTTAATAGCGTTTTTAGACCAATTAACTCCTAAGTTAAAAATTCTTTGTGTTCCTGGAACAACTTCCATGCAAGTATCATTTTCATTTACATCCTCAAGTAAAATATGTATCACAAATAATACAGCATGATCCACATGCCAAGTATCACTAGCTCTTTTAAAATTGCTATTCTTATTGAATTCTGTAACTGGAACGTAAGTATAGGATATTTCAGGATAATTTCTTGCGTAAACTGAATTACCGATATAGGACGTTAATAATTTCAATGCACCATCGTCTAACCAAAGACTATTTAGTTCATCTGATAAACTTAGATTGTTAGAATTATACGATGGTATATCAGGTTTATAATTTTTAAGACTTTCAATAGTTTGTTTATTTTGATTTAAAAAATTATCAATTTGTCCTGATGAAAAATATTCTGGTATAACTGCTACACCATTTTCCAGTAAATCAGACAAACCTTTTAGAATCTTTTTATTTTTTTCATCAGAAAAATTATTTTTTTTATCGTTTTTGTATTTTTTTAATATCTTTGTCTTATTTTTAAAAACCTGATTGTACTGAAATCTTTTAATTAAACGTCCAGGTTTTAACAGGTTTAGTATAAACAGCCTCCAAAAACTAAATGTACCAATATGTTTATCGTCATACCTTGATTTATCAGTATTAATGTAAAATTTCCAAAAAAGTTCTTTTAATTTTTTCATATATTATTTTTTATTTTTAAAATTTTTTTTATTTGATTTATTACGTAATTAATTTCTTTTCTTTTCAGAGAATAATAAATTGGTAAAGAAATTTCTTCTTTATAAAATTTTATTGAATTTTTTAAATCTTTTACATTAAATTTAAAATTTTTTTTGTAAAAGGGCTGTAAAAATATTGGGATATAATGTACCTGTAAATTAATATTTTTTTTTCTCAAAATCCTAAAAAAACTTTCTTTACTTATTTTAAATTTATCAAATTCAATTCTTAGTGGATAAAGATGATAAGAATGTTGGATATTTTTTTTTATTAATGGAATTTTTATATTTTTTATATTTTGAAAAGCTTTATCATATATTTGGGCAATCTTTTGTTTTTTCCTTATAAATTTATTTACTTTTTTTAATTGACTCAGTCCAAGTGCACAACTCATATCTGAAAGTCTGTAATTAAAACCTAAATCTTGCATTTCATAACTCCAGGGTGATTTATTCCTCTTTTTAATAACACCATGAGATCTTAACAATTTTACTTTTTTATCTATTGCCTTATGATTTGTTAATATCGATCCGCCTTCACCAGTTGTTAAATTTTTTACAGGATGGTAGCTTTGCGTTACTACATCAGCATACTTGCATGCATATTTTTTATTTTTGTAAAAAGAAGCTCCTATTGCATGACAGTTATCATTAATTAATTTTAAACCATATTTTCTTCCGATAATTTTCAATGACTTCCAGTCACACGGTTGACCAGCGTAATCTGTTGCAATAATTCCAACAAGTCTTCTTCCTTTTTTTTTGTTAATTTTTATTTTTTCCTCGAGTTTTTTTACATTTATATTAAATGTCAATGGATCTATATCGATAAAGATAGGCTTTGCGCCAACATAAAGTATTGAGTTACTGGTTGCTAAAAAGGAGTTTGGAGTAGTAAAGACATAGTCACCTTTTTTCCAGCCCATTGCTTTTACCGCTAAATGTAATGCAGCAGTTCCATTTGATACTACAGAACAATATTTTGCACCAAAAAAATTTTTCAAAGAAGTTTCAAATTCTTTAACTTTCGGTCCTTGGGTGAGCCAATCACTTTTTAACACGCTGACGACAGCAGAGATATCTTTTTTATCTAGATATTGCTTTCCATAATTTATCATAATCTTAATTATTGGAGGATATTTTTAATTATTTTTTTTAACTGATTTACTGTTAAAAAATTTTCATTTTGTTTACTATTATAAGAGAAGTCTTCAGTACAATTTTTTCCACCTTTATTTTTTTTTAAATACATTTTTTTATCCCAATTTATAAATATAGAATTAGGAACAATAACAAAATGATCTTTGTATTCTAAAGTGTTCATTGAGTCGCTTGAGGAAATCATTTCCTCATGTAATTTTTCTCCAGTTCTAATTCCTGTGTATTTTATCTTAGCTTTACTAGAGACTGCTTTAGCTAAGTCTAGAAGCCTATATGAAGGTATTTTAGGAACGAAAATTTCACCTCCCCACATCTTTTTTAGAGAAAATAAAACAAATTCAATACTTTCTTGTAATGTTATATTAAATCTCGTCATTTTCTTATCAGTAAGATATAAAATATTTTTTTTTGATTGATCTAAAAAATTTGGAATTACTGAACCACTGCTTGCTACGATATTTCCATATCTCACTACGGAATATTTAAGATTTCTTTTACCAATATAATTGTTTGCTGCAATAAAAAGTTTGTCAGATGCAAGTTTAGTTGCACCATAAAGATTTATAGGTGAAGATGCTTTATCAGTGCTTAAAGCTAACACTCTTGTGACCTTTGAACTTAAGGATGCATCAATAACATTTTGAGCACCGATGATATTGGTTTTGACAGCTTCAAACGGATTATATTCAGTAATTGGAACATGTTTAAGTGCGGCTGCATGAATTACTATATCTACATTTCTCATTGCAAGTTTTAGCCTAGGCAAATCCCTAACATCTCCTAAAAAATACCTCATCTCAGTAAATTTGTTTCCAGGGAATTTTTTTTGCATTTCATATTGCATGTGCTCTCCACGGCTGAAAATTATAATTTTTTTTGGTTTGTACTTGAACAATAGTGTTTCAACAAATTTTTGCCCGAAAGAGCCTGTACCACCTGTAATTAAAATTGTTTTCTTATTAATCATATACTCCTTTCATATTACTATATTTTAAATTGAAACCCATTTGTTATTTTTTATAGAATCATAGCAAGCAAATGCCATTAAAGTTGAGATATAGTTGTTCTCAATATTTACCAAATCACTATCTTTTTTCCCACTGAGTTTATTAGCAAAAGAATTGAGTATATCTTTTTGACCACCTATTTGAAAACTTTTAGTGACTAGAGTTTTCTTTCTTTCAAATTTATAAAATCTCTTATTCTTAATAAAATTATATTTAAACTTACTAAATATAGATTTGCTAAAATTTGTGTTTAAAGGATTTAAATTAAAAGAAACTGTATTTAAATTAAAATTAATATGTGCAATACCTTTTTCACAATAAAGAATAATTTCTTGACCATAATCATTTTCACAATCATTTTTAATTGAAAAATTGAATAAAATATTATCTTTGTAGGATACTAAAACATTTGCATGTAATAAAATCCCCTCTAAATTTGCCTTTACTCTATTAGCCATAAGGGATTTTGGTTTCCCAAATACAGAATTTATCTGATCAAAATTATGTACTAAACTACCAATAATTATATCACCCTTTTTGTTAACAAAGTCTTTAGAAAAATGTCTATCACTGGAGTGACCTTTTAAAAAGATTTTGTATTCACCATAAAAACACTTTCCTAAATAATTTGTTAGATCTTTTTTTAGCATTGGTAAAAAAGTATCATAATATCTATTTAAACCCGCACCACAAAAAATTTTATTTTTTTTACACGCGTTATAAATTATTTCAGTATCTTTTAAATTTAAAGATAAAGGTTTTTCTAAGATAAGATTTTTTTTAGCGTTTGCAAATTGAACTGCTAAAACTTGCCTTTCTGGATCTGAAGAAAAGATTACTAGATTAATACTTTTATCATTTAATATATCATCTGTACTTAAAAAATATTTACAAGAATTCTCTTCCGCAAATTTTAAACCTAAATCTTTATTTCTACTTGAAACACTTTTTAATTTATATCTTGAGTCATTCTGCAAAACTTGCGCCCAATGTTTTGCATGTTCACCCGCACCAATAATTGATGTTAAAATTTTATCTGACATTAATTTTTAGTAATATTTGAAAAGAACATGCCGTTGTCCTTTTGTGAGTTGAGAAGCATAGTGGACTCCTGATGTATCAAACAAAATTAAATCTCCAGGATTTACACATCCTTCGTATAGACTGAAATTATCCTTACAATATTTTATCAATTTTTCATTTATTCTTCTTGAAGTATCATTGTTTTTTTCAATGCCTGACTCTGCTAAGAATAAATCTAGATAAAATTCTTTTAAATGTTTAAATGAATTCGACTTTTTGAAATAACAGATTGGTCCATTTTCAATATTAATTTTTTCTAATGCTATAAAACCTTTAATTCCTGGCATAGGTGAGTCAACATGGATTTCGCCTGCTATCATTTTCCCATCCACACCCTCGGGAACGGTATAATGATCGAAAGAACCATCGTGAGTTAGGTGATAAATTAAAAGTGGACCATTTTTGATTGTCCCCAAAAATCTTTTAAAAGAGGACAATCCATAAGAATAGAATCCAGAGAATAAAGATAAAAAATTATTTTTTACTAATTTTTTAATATTATTATTTGATTTTTGAATCGCTTTTAACTTTATAGAGCCTTTTATTTTTTCAATATTTATCTGATTTTCCAAAATGTAATTTTCAATATTTTCTTTAATTATATTTTTAGGTATTTTGTTTAATTCTTTATAACACTCTTTAGAAATTTGTTTAGTTTTTTCTAAGTCAAAATAATTTGGCAAAATTGTAACTCCATCTCTTTTTAAATCCAATAAACATTTCCTATAAATTGAATTTTTACTTAAGAATAATGTGAATAAACTGATTTTAAATTTAGAAATTAAATGTGCTATCATTATTTTATTTAAATAAATTTTTCTTTTAAATTGTGATAAAAACATTTTTATATTTAATTCTTGCTAAAAATTTTAATAATATACTTTTTATTTTTATATATAAAAAAAGATGGCCATTCAGAATTATTTGCGATCCTTAAATTGTTAAACAATTTTTTTAGAGGTAGATTAATATTTAACTTACTATCCATTGGAGTTCTTCTTCTATAAAATGTACTGAAACCTTTTTGTTTTTTGCCTTTGATATTGGGATATTTATTCAAGAATTTTTGTATTAGCTTAAACGTAGCAATTGCCTGTAAATATCTTAATTCATCATATAGTTCGGTTCCTTTGAGATTTATAAAAGCCTTTTCATAAATCTCTCCCGCGTCAACTTTTGATACGGCTTTAAATAAACAAATAGGGATTTTATTTTTATTACTTAATATTTGCCACTGCATTGGAGAAAAGCCTTTACCATTTGGAAGATTACTTGCATGTACAACAATATTAAGATTATTTTTACGTAAAAATGAATTATCAAGTATCTTTGTATAATTTAATATAAAGACGATATCAAAATTTTTTATTTTTTTAGAATCTGTAAAAATTTTTGAATAAAATTTTTTATTTTTAAGTAATCTAGATGTAGTTAGATATTTTTTTATCCATATATTTTTTAGGTCTAATAAAAATGCAATTTTAACTTTTTTGTTCATAGAACTATTTTTTTGAAGCGATAATTATGAATTCTTGTAATAAACAACAAATTCCATTTGTTAATATTTTTTTTCCATTTTTTAAATGTAGATGATAATTTCTAATCGGATCTTTGTTGTTTTTTTTTAAATTCTTTTTTATCGTATATTTAATTATTTTTACATTATATTTACATTCCTTAAATATTTTTTGAAGTTTCTTTAAACTAAAAATATGGTATGCACATACTTCCTTTTTATTATTTTTAATTTTGTGGCTTATAGTAACATCAACATTTTCTGGATTTAATGGTGTTTGCAGAATTATTTCTTTTGGTTTTAATTTTGAAATAATTTTAATAACTTTTTTGCAATCAGGAAAAGTAGAAATAGTTCCAAACATTGTAACTAGGTCGAAGTTATTTAATTTATTTTTTTTTATAATTCTTTCAATTTTTCTTTTATCATTTAAAAATAAATTTAAGTTTTTAAATTTAATATTTTTATTTTTATTGTTTTTTTTTGCTGTTTTAATTAAAGGGACACTTATATCAATTCCTAATCCATTAATTCTTTTTGGAAGATAATAGAAAAAATGTCCACTTGCACATCCGATATCTAAAATATTTTTATATTTATTCTTTATAATTCTTTGAATGATAAAATTATAATAATCTTTAGGATAAGGACTGCTTTGGTAGTGTTTTGGATCTTGTTTGAATTTTTGTAACATTTTATTTTGATTACAAATAATTAAGAAATCTTTTTAAATAGTTTTGATATTTTTTTGTCTTGACTATTAATTTTTTTTATAACTTTTAGAGTTTCATTGGGTGCATGATTTACAGCTAATCTAATAATATCCATCCAGTTAATATTATTTTTTGATCTCACCTTCTCAATTTGATCAATAGTTTTTAAAATTTTGTTTTTTGATAATTTTTTTTTCAATTTATTTCCTTTTATTTATTTTAAATATTAATTCAGCCTTTTTCCAGTCTTCCTTTGTATCAATATCGTGGACTCTCCAATTTGGTATTAAAATTGCTTTGCAATATTTGTTGAAAACTAATTTTTTTCTTAGCCATGATTTTGTTTTTCCCCAGTAAAATTGTGCCGCATCAAAAAATATTGGTTCTAGATCTTGGGTTCTCATATTGTAAGATTTTGGACTTTTCATTCTTAATGAATTTTTTCTGATTGCAAAACCTCTTTGTGGTGGTGAGCTAAACTTTGAAGCTGTTATAACAAAATTACAATTTCTATTAATTTTCTTTAAGCCTAATTTAATATCATTGGAATTAATATTAAATGCCGTAGGGTAAACACAGCACACGTATGATGAATTAATAGTTTTTTTATTTAGGAAATTAATCATGTCTTGTATAACTTTTTGTGTGCTAGTAAAATTATCTGAAAGTTTTTTGGATCTGTAGTAAGGAACTTTTGCTCCATATTTTTTTGCAATTTTAGCAATTTTTTTACTATCAGTTGATACATATATATCTTTAAATAATTTTGTTTTTTTAAGTTTCAAAATTGTCCTTCCTAAAATTGGCATTCCAAAAAATAATTTTATATTTTTGTTTGGAATTCTTTTGCTACCACCGCGTGCTGGAATAATGGCAATTGTATTTCTAACTATTTTCTGCATTTGATAAATTTTTAAATGTTTGATTTTTAATTATTAAATTATCATACTGTCCGATATCTTGAACTTTGCCCCTGTCTAAAAAAATGATTTCATCACATTTTTTAAGTGTAGATAATCTATGTGTAATAAGAATTATTGTAATATTTTTTTGATCAAGTAGCGATCCTAGTATCGATTGTTCTGTTAAATTGTCTAAAGCATTTGTTGCTTCATCAAGTACAATTACGCTTGGGTTTCTATAAAGGGCTCGTGCAATACTTAAACGCTGTCTTTGACCGCCACTTAGTCTAATACCGTTTTCACCTACTTGTGTATTGTATTTTTCTGCTAATTCATTTTCTATAAAGTTTGATATCTTTGAAATTTCACACGCCTTTTTTACTTTTTTAATATCAATTTCCTCTTTTTTCAAACCAAGAGCAATATTATTTATAATAGTATCATCCGCTACAAAAGAAAATTGTGGAACATATCCAATCGTTGATTTCCATTTATTAAGAATTTGCTCATCAAGATTTTGGCCATCAATTTTAATTATTCCGGAACCAGGTTTAAGTAAACCAATTAAAATATCTATAAAAGTAGATTTTCCTGAGCCTGTTTTTCCAGTCACACCAACAAAGCTACCACTTTTAATTTTGAGGTCTTCAATTTGTAAAGCATAATGTTCTGATTGAGGGTATTTAAAATTTATATTATTAAATGATATACTTTGCTTTAAATTAAAAATTTTTTCTTCAAAAGGTGAGTGAGTTGAATTTTTGTATATATTTAATGATCTATATAAATCCTCATAAACTAAATCAAAAGAGGGTTTGTGATATCTAACTAAAGACATTTGATTAAAAATTCCTTGAACTGCTGGAAGAAGCTTTTGTAACGATATGGCATAAATACCTAATATTACAGCAAACTCGTTAAATTGTTTCGTTCCAATAAGTATAAAAAAAATTACAATTGCAAATCCAGATGTATATGCAAAAGTTTCTAAAGCACTTCTTGGAAAACTTACAAATAACTGAAAGTTAATTGAATTTTTCACATATTTTTTGGCTCGTTTTCTAAACAAATCTAAATAATAAGACGCATTATTTTTAATTTTTATATCTTTAATTGATCTGAAAGCTTGATCTGTTAATTTGAAAGCAGCTTGAGAAAATTCTATGCCGTATTCTCCATAACTTGAGATTTTTTTTCTAAATTGTGAGTGAATAAAAATATAAAACAAACCAGTCGCAACGGATAAAACGAGAGCTACAACGGGATCTGCTAAAAATAGTAAACTTACGATAAAAATAAAAGTAAAAATATTACCAAGCATTTGAAAAAATGGGGTTACAAGTCCAGCAACAGCAGAATTTGCTTGGATAGATAATTTCTCTAAAAGTCTATTGCTGTTTGTTTGAATATGAAAACTATAAGGCTGTGCTAAATAATAATTGAACAATTGTGTATGAAAAGACAACCAAATACTATGAGTAACAAAATTTTCGTACCAAACATCTAAAACTCTAACTAATTGATTTAAAATTATTAATGCTAATGATATAAAAGCGAAAAAAAGTATAACCTCACTATTTTCTAAACCTAAAATACTTTTAATTTTGATAATGGTTTCATTTGTATCTAAAATTTTTTGATTTGATATAACCGCAATAAAAGGTGCAACTGATGCTACACCTATCATATCCATAAACCCTGAAAAAAATTTTAATATTGATAAATAAATCAGTTTCCTCTTTTCTGACTTATTTATTACCTGATTGATTTTATTCAAATTATTTATCATTGCAGTAAATTTAGATTTTGAGTTAGGAAATTTGGGCTTATATCGGCTAAGTTTGAAAATTTAATATTCGTCTGATCGAAAGAAGTGTTTTTTATAATTTGTTTAAATTTCAATTGTTCATTTGTATTTGTTAATTCTTTTTTGTCTATAGTTTTAATTATCATTTCTTTTGTTGCCTCATCTATTTCCTCAGGTGTATTATGAATAGGCCTTATTTTAAATTTTTTATAACTTTCATCATGGCCCAAAGCATTAAAAGGATACGAGAACATCTCCCTAAAAGTCATTTTTTTTCCATCAGATTTTAAAAAAAGTCTTGGCAAGTAAAGATCAAATTCTTTTAGAAAAAAATAAACATTGTGATTTGGAATATCCGTTAAAAGTCTAGGAATTGAAAAGAAGCTTGGTATTGCATGATATCCTGAAGAATTTCCTATGCAAAATTTACATGTGGCCCCCAAAAAAACATCCATCAACTCAGATTTAATCTTGCTATTTGCATAGTCTATTAATCCCGGGATTTTTGGCATTGGCGTTATACCCGGATGACCCATCCTAAATACGTATCCACCCTTTGCAATAATTGTATTAATTGCTTTGATATAATTATTTGGATTAGCATTCCTAAATTTCTCGGTAGTATTATCTGGAGTTTCCCCTCTATAGCCTTTTTCAGGTTCCCTTATATGTAAAGTTACGTACCATGAATTTGGAGGTACATTAACTTTTTCTAACTCTTTCTCACCACTAACTTTATGTTGTTTTTTTAAATTAAAAAAAGGTCTATCAACAATACTATTTTCTTTTTTGAATGTTTCAACAAAATTTGACGAGTGCGGAATAGTCAATGCAAATTCTTTAAAATTCAAACATACTCTCAGAGGAACTTCTTGTCTTAAAGACGCATTATATAAATTTTTGAATTCTTCTTCATCCTCTATAAGATTTATAAAATCTTTAAAATATTCAAATAGTATACTATTATTAGGTTTAAAATTTTTAGGCCAAAATAAATATAGTTTTTTTTTGTTTCTTAAATTCAGATTATTTGCCTCAATTAAAGTACGTAATTGTAATGTATTTCCAAGTGCGCCTAGGAATATTAATAGAGGTACAAATTCAGCGTCAATTTTTTTGGCTGTATTAGTTTTATCATAATTTATGTTTTTATTATGATAGAGCTTTAAATTTTTATTAAAATCTGGATGGTTAGTCTCAAGACAAGCCTCGAATAACATCAATTGCAAATGAGGATCCTTCGGATATTTTAAAATAGCTTTCTGGAGTAAACTTACTCTCTTAGAATTATCCTCAATTATATTGATCTTTTGAATAAGCCTTTCTTTCTCGGAAATTTTGTTAATTTTAAATCCTATTGATATAAAAATAAATTTTATAGCTAACTTTAAATTCATGAAGAATTTATTATTCATTTGTTTTAATACAATTTTATTTAGAAGTTGTTTGAAATTATTTTTTTTTTTCTTCTTTGTATTTTAAAAAATATTCAATATCCCAAGTAGTTTTTAATTTTTTTATTTCTTTTTTACTAAACCATCCTAAATTTTGACCTTCTTTAAGTTTATCCAGTGATATTTTATCTTTTGTGGAAACTAAAAAAAAAATGTTTAGTGTTCCTGTTTCATTATTTAAACATTGATGTATTTTTTTATGGATTTCACAGTTTATTGAAAGTTCTTCCTTTACTTCTCTTATCAAACATTGTTCGGGGGTTTCTTTGTCATCGGCCATACCACCAAAAAGTCCCCAGCAGTCTGGAGAATATATATTTTTTTTATTATCCCTATGTTGTAGAAGATATTTTCCGTTATTTAAAATTATAGCTTTACTTGCCAACTTCATTTTCTTTAATTGTTAATTTTATTTGGACAAAAATTTAATAAAAGTTTAATTTTTAACAAATTTTCAAATTTCTCAATGTCCTTATTAGTACTTAATAAAATATTTTCTTGAGAAATTAAAATTTTCTTTTTATTTTTTATAACTACTTCATAAATTTTTTTTCTAAGATTTGTATTATTTGGTAATTGGTCTATCGAATAAAATGCTACACCATCAAATTTATTTTTTTTAAGTTCCAAAATAACCTGGTTGAGCATAAGAAAACAATTTTTCATACCATACTCAGTTGCGCTAAGCATGTACTGAAAGTTACGTTGTTCGCATGATTTCCTTATTATTAAGTTTTGGATACTTTGATCGACAAAACTGCCGTCGGTTAAATCACGACTTGATATATAGCCTCTAAATTTCAAAATTATTCTCCTGGAAATTTATAATTTAATCCAAGTTGGGAAGCTGGCATCACTGTAAGAGGCGAAAAAAAACTTCCAAGTTTTTTTCTAGCATATGGCGTAAAGAGTCCTTTAAATCTACAGTTAATTGATATTCTTGTTTCATTAGTTTTGTTTACAACATTTCCATGAGGAAGAGATTGGTTAAATAATAAAAAATTCCCATGATTAATATTAATAAATCTCAAATCTTTTTTTAAAGTTTTATATAGATGTGAAACAGATTTAATTTTTTTGTTTTTAAATGCTTTAATAAATTTTGGATATTTTTTTTGTCCAAGAATGAACATTGATTTTGTTTTATAACAATTAACCAATGGTAACCACAGTACGCTCTCAAAAGGCGAGTCACCACTCCAAGTATCAGCATGTAATGGAAGAAGTGAACTTACGTCATCAGGAAACTGTATTGATAAATTAATATTATTTTGCATAGCAAGTTCGTTTCCAACCATATTGAATAAAGTTTCTTTGGCTAAAATAAAAAAATGTTTTCTAAAATTGTTATCTTTATTCATTGAATGAATTAAGTTGAGCCTTACTTTATTTAAATCCTTAATTTCAATATATTTATGCAAATTATTAAATGAAAATTTTTTTATTTTATTTCGATCAGTATAAGGACTCGTAAGAATATTTTTCTTAAAAAATCTATTTATATATTCAAGACTAGACTTTTTTTCTACTTTTTTTATAATGTAGCCTTTGTTTATAAGTTGTTTTTTATCTTTTATAAAATTTTTCATAAATTAAAAGGGTCCTTTAAAATCTTTATAAGGTATATCAGTTTTTAAATCTTTATTTTTAGATAAAAAATCTTTTAAAGCTTTTTGATTTATTTTTTTTCCTGATAAACTAGATATAACATCTAAAATTTCATTTGTATTCAAATAGCACTCTTTTGCTATAGATCTTGAGCTTGGAAGTGGTAATTCTTTTATTCCTAGTCTCATTGGTTTTTTCTTTAAAGAATGTAAAATATTTTCTGAAATAAAAGAGATAATTTCAGAACTTATACCAAATGATTTCCAGCTATTATCTACTACCAAAACTCGTTTTGTTTTTCTGACTGATTTAAGTATTGTTTTTTTATCAAATGGTCTAAGACTTCTAAGATCAATAATTTCTGCCGAAATATTACTTTTTTTTAAAATTTGTCTTGTTCTTAAAACTTGCACAATTGCCTCTGAAAAAGATATTATGGTTAAATCTTTTCCTTTTTGAAGAACCTTTGCTTTACCTATTGGAACAGTAAAAAGTTTTCTAGGTACTTTTTCCTCAATATTATGAAGCCATCTATGCTCGAAAAATATAACTGGATGGTTATCTTTTATACTACTAGTCAATAAACCCTTTGCATCATAAGCATTAGATGGTGATACTACTTTAAGACCAGGGATATGAGAAAAAAGTGTTTCTAAGCTTTGAGAATGTTGTGGTCCTTGCCCCCAACCTTTACCTATTATAAGTCTAATCACTATTGGAACTTTATATTTGCCTCCAGATAAAAAATACCATTTCGCCGCTTGATTAATAATTTGTTCCATAGATAACAGACTAAATTCAACCCTTTGATGGGTTATTATTGGTCGTAGTCCTTCTATTGCAGCACCGACGGCAATGCCCGTTATTGCATTTTCTGATGTTGGTGTTTCTAAAACCCTTTTATTTCCAAAAATTTTATTTAAACCTTTTGTTGTACCAAATATTCCCTTAGGATCATTTATACCTAGACCCATAGTAACAATACTTTTGTCCTGCATCATTAGCTGCGTTTGACTTTCCTTTATTGCTTCGTAAAATTTTATTTTTCTCAATTGGCACCTAAATTTCTATAAAGTTTATCAATTAGTTTTATATTTGGTAATTTACTTTTTTTTGCAAAATCAAAAGCTAATTCTATTTCTTTATCTATTTTTTTTTCAATTTTTTTCACTGTTTTATAATTTCTTTTTCCTAATTTTTTCTTAATAAAATTTAGAGGACACTTCCTCATCCACTCGTTTAACTCACCTTTTGGTCTATAATTTAATTGATCATCCCAATTTGGACCACAATGTTCTAGCCATCTATATGTTTTACACTCTATGAACATCGGTTTACTCTTTTTCCTTATTGAACTAATCATTTTTTTAGTTACAGAATATACTCTTGATGGATCATTTCCATTTATAGAAGTAGAATTAATTCCATAATTTTTAATTATATTTACAAGATTTTTCTTTTTTGGCTCCCTGTCTTTTAACGGTGTGTAAACTGAGTATAAGTTATTTTCACATACAAACAAAATTGGTAAATTGTGGATAGAAGCAAAATTTATGCTCTCAGTAAAAATACCTTCCTCTGTGGCAGCCTCACCAAAAAAAATAACTGTAATGAATTTTTTTAATTTTGAATTAAAAATTGATCTAAAAGCAACACCAGTTCCAATTGCAATATTACTTCCAACAATTGGGACAGCTGCAACCACTCCAGCTTTACTATCTTGTAAATACATAGATCCGCCTAAACCTTTTGAACATCCTGTTTCTTTTCCATAAATTTCAGAAATCATAGATTTTAAATTACCACCCTTTGCTAAATAATGCGCATGTGCCCGGTGAGTACTTAAAATCTTATCTGTTTTTTTTAAAGCGGCACAAACTCCTGCTGCGACACCTTCTTGTCCTATAGAAAGATGTACAGGGCACCTCATTTCTTGCTCAGAATATAGTTTTGATATCTTTTCCTCAGTTTTTCTAATTCTATAAATTTTTTCAAATAAAATTAAATTAATATTTTTCATATTATAAATTAGTTTAACAAATCTAAATTATTTCTTAAAAAGGATGGGCTTATTTTAGGAAAAATATGATTATTTCTTTTTTTATCAACATATTTTTCATAAATTGACCAAAAGCTTTTTTGGATTTTTAAGTCCTCATCATTTTCAATTTTTTCTCTATTAATTTGTTTATTAATTTCTTGAGAATAAAGCAATATTTCCTGGGATGTATTATTTACAGGCTCTACCCCGTTTTCTTTAAAAGTGTGAGCATTTGTTGTGTAAGCAAATTTGCTTTGTAATATCTCCCTAATGGATAACAATTTTCCGGTTGAAATATTCCTTAGTCTTTTAAAAATTAAAAGGGAATATCTACAAAAACGTGGGTCATGTATTTGTGTTGATGAAATATTTAAACCAAATATTGGCTTATTAAAAACCATTGGAAAAACTGTAACACCAGCGTCACCGCTTAATAAAAATTTACATTTTGATAGTAAAAAAACATCCATTAAGTCGTTTCTAAACTTAGTATTTGCATAATCAATGACTTTTTTATTTTCACTTTGAAGTTTTTCTCTAACGTGGGTTCCTATTCTTAATACATATAAACCTTTACTGGCAAAAAATTCGGCTGACTCTTTAAGAGTTTCAACAGAAAAATCTCTGTGATTGTGATAGGACCATGATCCAATATTTCTTGGATAATCATTTGGCATAGTTTTTTCAAGATATTGTGAGTCTCGATTATGTATACAAATCCAGTCTTTTTCTTCTGGAACTCCAAGTTCATTAACAATTTTTTTAGCTTTATTTAATTCTTTTTGAGTAAAATGAAGATGTGGTTTAGTTTTCATATTTATTAATTGTAAAGAGGGCGAAAAGTTAAGGTCGTCAAGATATAATATATGATCATATTTTTTATAAAATAATAAAGCTTTATAAACTCCCGAAAAAAGAAATCTTGGGTAAACTTTCATCACTCTTTTTGTCATCTTTTTCAATTGTTTATTTGAAATTATGAAATCCCAGAAAAAAATAATATAACAATTTGATAAACTTTTATCCCTTTTTTTGTGCCAGAGGTAACCTTCAACCTGGTCTATAAAATCCCCAAACCTTCTAGTATAAAGATCACAAAACTTTATATGTATTAGTGGTTTTATTTGACAAATTAAAAACACAATTGGAAAAATTAATAGAAAAAATATTTTTTTAACAAAATTATTTATCATCGCTAAAACAATAATTATTTAAATTTTTGATATATCTTCTTAAAATAATATGTGTTGGCGATGTTTTAAAATTGTATTTCTTTAAATTTTTCATTTGAATAGTAAAATGTTGTGTTTTTTTTTTCTGAAAAATGATTTTTGATTTAGAAGATATGTTTTTTTTTAGATCTAAAACCATTTTTTTTATTTGAACTGGCTTTGATGCAGATAGATTTAATTTTCTTATTTTTATTTTTTTATCCTTTAAAAAATCAATAAATTTAAAAATTTCAAAAGTATCAATTACATTATTAAACTTTTTATATTGGTTAAAAATTTCAACATTATTGTTTAATTTTAATTGGTTAATAACGCTATTTATCCATGGTCTTCTTTGGTCGCTAATATTATAACTTACTACTCCGGGTAAGCGTATAATAAGATAATTTAGTTTTTGATGTTCAATCAATTTTTCAGAAAGAATTTTTGTTGCTCCTAGAATATCGGGTTTTAAAAATATGTCATCCTCATTAACATTTTTTCTGTTAACAGATCCATATATTTTAAAAGAAGAAAGATAAAAAAACTTATTAACTCTTTTTTTTTTTGCAAATTCTAGAACATTTTTAAGTGATATTATATTCGAGCTTATATAATCTTTATCAGAATTTTTTTTTGCAAAAGGATGTGTGACTACACAATGTATTATAATGCTTGGGTTTATTTTCTTTATTATTTTTTTGCTTAGATCTTGTTTTATCCATTTAATATTTTTATTTTTAAAATTTTTCGTTGCATAGTTTGGTGTTCTATAAAATGCAAAGATTTTGTGTTTTTTGTAAAAAAAATTAACCAAATCGGCGCCGATAGTGCCATTTGCACCTGTTATCATTATTTTCATTTAAGATTGTTTACTTTTAAAATTATAAACTTTAATTTATTTTAAGAAATTTTATAAGGTGCTGCGGTATGCCTTTTTGATGCTTCCACTTCATCTGAATTGTGCATATTTAATCCAAACCACCATCTACCATCTCTTTTATCAAATTCAGGCTTTTTATGTGGATCAATTACATCTAATCCGTGTCTTAGAGTTGCGTAAAAAAAACCAATATCACCTGCATCAATTTGATCTTCCATATCTAGTTTACCATTTTTTTTATCTATTAAATAAAAACCACCTTTTTCGTAATGCTCACCTTTTTTGCTTAAATAGCCAGATATAATTAATCTTATTAGGGAGCTGTTATCAAAGTGTGGCTCTATGTATCCACTAGGTGGGTATCTTACGACTTGTAGCCTTTCAATTATTTTGTCTTTAGGAGTATTATTTTCAAATTCATATAAAGATAATCCGGCTAATAATTTTAACGGTCTGCATGCATCCATCATTACTTTCTGTGAAAATGACATTTCTTTGTTCCAGGGAAATAAAAATGTAGAATGCTTAACATGTTTTATACAATAATTTACTGCTGCCTTTTCATCTATCCATCTATGAAAATTAGGAACACCTTCTAACATTTTATGAAATGTAGAGGGTCTTGAGTGAGAGAAGTTGTAAATTTCGTCAATTAATTTATCAACATTTTCCTTTGATATAGCATTTTTTAAAATGTAAAGATCACCGTTATAAATTGACTCTACAATAGATTTGATAAACCTAAGATCTTGTTCATAAATTTTTGATACAAATTCCTTATGATCAAGTAAAATCAACTTTTTATAATTAGAGGGCTTTGGTTTTAAAGACTCTATTTTATTCCATTCTTCTTTGAATAAATTTTTTTCTATTTCAATATTTTTCATTATTATTTTGCGGGCTGAAGCCAACCACATCTATTACATGCTTCTACTGTACCATCCTTTTTTAAAATTTTTTTAAATTTCTTTAAGGTTTCACCAAATATAATATCTTTAATATTCTTTTCTTTAACATTTCCAACAGAGATAGCTAGGCAAGGAAAAACTGTTCCATCTACATTAATGTGCACGCTAGACCAAGGCTGAGCACAAGGTAAAAACTTTTCTTTCTTATGCTCCTCTTCATTTAAAAGATCCATTTTGCTATCGTCTAGAGGTTTTTCATCTCCAACAAGTTCATCAACTTTTGGATGTAGAAAACCAGCTGCTTTATTTTTAAAATTATATTTTTTCACAAGATTTAATTGATCTTTAATTTTATTCCAATTCTTATATTTATAAGCTTTACTCTTGTCAAAAATATCATCAAATTTATACATATAGTCGCATCCAAGAATTGGTGAGCCTTTTAAAAATTGAAAACTATGCGTATCGCATTTTAATTCTTCAATACAATACTTATGAATATCTAAAAGATCATTTGCATTTTCATCCAAAACAACAGTTTTTGAATCTAGAACACAAGAAGGATGCCCTAGTTCATGCTTCCTTTTTTGAAAATATAACATCATTTTTTCCGCATGGGCCCATTTTTCATCCCATTTTTTTTCATTAACGTTAGCTGATTTTCTTATAGTGTTTTTTCTATTATCAATTGAGATAGATAAAACTTTGAAATTTTTTTGTGATAGTAACAAATCTATAATTTCTTCTGATAATAATAGACCATTGCATATTAGATTACATTCATGTCTTTTAGTGGTTTCAAGGAAAACTTCTTTAAAATTCTTAAAAACCAAAGGTTCACCTCCTGTAAGAGTTACCCTAGAATTTTCAGGAATATCTTTGATTAGGTTAATCCAGTCTTGAGAGTTTAATGAATTTTTTTGTTTTGTTCTAATTTGGTAACAAAAATCACATGCTAGGTTACAAAGATTGGTTAAAACGAGACAATACCGTTTTGGCATAACATTGTCTAATTTATAAGCCTCTTTTCTATAATCTGCTAAATCAGTAGAAAATTTTTGTTTCCACCTAAGCTCTCTTTCGTAATTTTTATCTTCTATCATTTAGTAAGTCTTTTTAAATTTAATGTTTCTGCATTAGTAAAAAAATAATCGCCAGTATAGTTTACGTGTTTCAAAACCTCCACCCATTCTTGTTTTCGTAAAATAGTAGTACCAATAACCGTCCAGTCCTTAAAAAGCCAATAATCCTCATTATTATTATAAGATGCAAGAGTTATAAAGCTTTTTCCTTTACCAACCCTTTGTATTTCTTTTAAGCATTTTATAGCATCACTCAGACTTTGTGTATAAATGACTCCTAGGGCCATTATAAAATCAAAAGAATTATCTTGTGAGTCTAGATTAAAGTAATTATCAACTTTTTTAATATTTTTTTTTACTTTTTCCATTGCGGTTGAGACGGCATATTCCGATGTTTCAAAACCAATTACCTCTGATTCTGGTAATGCATCTTTGACATCGTTCAACAAAAAACCTTTTTCACAATTAAGTTGTAAGAAAGATGAGTTATTTTTCAATTTATATTCGTCAATTATTTTTTTCGCTACTTTTTTCCATCTACCATCGTAATTAAACCCTCCGTAACCAAAATTTCTATCGCCATCAAAAAAATTCTTATCCCTATATCCAGATATAATCCTGTTTTTAATTGTTCTGATATTCTCACCAACATATCTTGGTTTTGATGGTTTTGGGTATCCGTCTAATAAATTAAATTCTCTCATTATAATTTGTATTTGTTACTTTCAATTTCATCTTTAGATAAAAACGGATACATGTCTTCAAATTTTGTTGGTACGCTTTTTCCATTTTTATCTCTTCGGTTTATTGCCTTTGGAATTTGCTCCTCATCTGGATCCATAACTAACTCACAAATTACATTGCCTTTAGCATTAATCACTTTTTTGAGTTTCTGCCTTAAACTTTTATTTGATAAGATTTTAAAATATTTCATTTTATGTGACTCTGAAATTTTTTTATAGTTAGGAAAAGTAAGTCCGCTTTTTTTATCTGCACCCATTATACGACCGCCAAATCCTAGTTGTTGAGTTTGTTTAATTGTTAAGTAACCACTATTATTAAAAATGAAAATTTTTATTGGTATTTTATTATGCTGAACAGTCGCAAGTTCTTGGATATTTAATTGAAAACCACCATCCCCAGTTAAACAAATAATTTTATTTTTACTTTTTCTTGCATAATAAGCGCCTACAGCAGCTGGAAGACCCCAACCCATAGGGGCATGACCAGAGTTAGTATGAAATTTTTGTTCACCTTTCACTTCAAGAGCTTGGTGTGTGGAAGTAAAAGAAAATCCCATATCTGTTATGATAATATCTTTTTTATTTAAAACCTTCGATAGAGAATTTACAAAATAATAAGAATTAACAAATTTCTTTTGTTTTACCATAGACTCTAAAACTATTGGATATTTATTTCTTGTTTTTTTGCAATAATTAATCCAATTAGAATTTTTTTTGAATTTTTTCATATATTTAAATAATTTTTCTAAAAAATATTTTGCATCACTTTTTACTTTTATATTAATATTTAAGTCTTTTTTTCCTAACTCTTTTTGATCAATATCGACCATAACTCGTGTTTTAGCATTTTTAGCAAAACCCTTCACATCGTAACCAGTAACCATATATGGAAGTCTTGTTCCTATAGATAAATAAAAATCACAGTTTTGTACAATAAAATTGGAACCCCTCGATCCAAAAGCACCAGGCTTACCAAAATACATTGGGTGACTACTGTCAATAAAATCATCTGCGTTCCAGGTTAAAACAAATGGGATATTAAATTTTTTAATAAATTTTTTAAAAATTTTCTCACAATTTGAAATTTTTGCTCCTCTACCCAAATGAATTAAAGGGCGATCGTGCTTTATTAGTTCTTTAGCTATTTGTTGAATTTTTTTATTTAATGAATTTTTATTTTTTAATTTTTTTGGTTGTTTAAAGCCCTTTAATTTATTTGGAACTATTTTAGCATTTTGTATATTTGCTGGAATATCAATCCACACAGGTCCTGGTCTACCAGTTGAACAAAGATGATATGCTTTTTCTAAATGATATTTTATATCATCTGGCCTTTTAACGATGACTGCATATTTTGTGCTAGATTTAACCATATTTACAATATCAAATTCTTGAACACCTATTTGTCTAATACCCGAATTTCCTATTGTTTGATTTAAAAAAACCTGACCTGATATAAACATTGCTGGTACAGAGTCTATCCAACAACATGCGACTCCTGAGGTCGAATTTGTTCCGCCAGGACCAGTTGTAACAACTGCAGCACCTGGTTTGTTTTTTACTCTTGCAAAACCCTCTGCAGCGTAAGCAACTGCTTGTTCATGGTGACAAGGAATATATTTTAATTTTTTTGCTTTATATAAAGCATCACATAAAAATATTGATCCTCCACCGCTTACAGTAAATACAGTGCTTATTCCTTTTTTTTCCAAAAATTCTATAACAAAATCAGCTACTCTCATTTGTAAAATTTTTTAATTGTATTAATTGTATAATTTAATTGTTTTTTGTTTAGGTATTGATGAACAGGTAATGTTAGAAGATCTTTTGATTGATTTTCTGCTTCTGGGAAATCTCCCTTTTTGTAACCCATATTTTTTGATGCTTTTTGTAGGTGCAAAGGTATTGGATAATGAATTTTCACTTCTACACCATTTTTGATTAAAAAAGATTTTAGTTGATCTCTTTTTTTAAATCTAGCCATATATAAAGCAAAAGTTTCAGTATAGTTTTTCTTTCTTTCAGGCAAAGAAACTTCTTTTAACGTTGATAAATGTTTGTCTAAAAAACTTGCATTTTTATTTCTAATCTTAACAATCTTTCTCACTTTTTTAAGCTCAATGTCAGCAACAACAGCTTGTAAAGGTTGTAATCGCATATTTACTCCCCAATTTTGTATATGATCTCTGTCAATCATTCCATGATTTCTATATTTTTTACACCATGATGCAATTTTATCATCGTTGGTCACAACTATCCCACCATCACCCATTACATTTAAAGATTTAAGTGGGTGCATACTCATTGCGTTTACTTTTCCAAATGTCCCGGGGCTTTTGCTTTTAATTTTTGCACCAATGCCCATGCATGCATCCTCTATGACTTTTAAATTATTTTTTCTTGATATATCCAATATCTTTTTCATATCAGGTGATGCTCCTCCCCAATGAACTGGCAAAATTACCTTAGTTTTTTTTGTTATCGCTCTTTGAATTTTATCAACGTTAATTTGATACCTTTTATCTGCATCGACAAAAATAGGTTTTGCCCCACAGGCAACTATTGCACCTGCTGTCGCATAAAAAGAGTTGCATACAGTTATAACTTCATCACCTTTTTTTATACCCAAAGATTTTAATGATAAAATTAAAGCATCTGTTCCATTATTTGTTGATATACAATGTTTAACGCCTATAAATTTTGCAAAAGATTTTTCGAACCTTTCTACAAAAGGTCCTAGTGTAAACTCAGAGGATTTAATAAGCTTTTTCCAAGCTTTGAAATACTTTCCGGTTTCAGCAAACTGGTAAGGTAAATAATTAAATGGCACTCTCATAAATTAACTATAAAATTGATTAATTTTTTTACAAACAAATTTAATTTGATTTTCACTTAAATGTTGATGGTATGGAAGTGATAAAAATCTTTTTGAAAACTCTTCTGCTTTTGGTAGGTCACCTTTTTTATATTTAAGATATTTAGTAGCATTATATAGGTGAAGAGGTGTTTTATAATAAATTCTGCTTTGTATTTTAAATTTCTCTAAATATTTCTGTAATTCATCTCTATTTTTACATAAAGTAACAAACATAGAGTGTGAGCTTTTTTCATATTTACCTTCAGGTATAATTTTTAAACAATTAGTTTTAAGATATTTTTTATATAAAAGAATATTTTTTCTTTTTCGAGAGATTATACTATTTAATCTTTTTAATCTAAATCTTAATACCTCTGCATGTAAAGAGTCTAGTCTTGAATTAACACCAACTATTTCAACATTATCCCTTCCTTTAAGTCCATGGTTTCTATACATTTTAATTTTTTCATAAAGTTTTTTTTCATTTGTTAAAACAAAACCTGCATCACCAACTGCGTTCAAATTTTTAAATGGATGTGCCGAAAAACCAGATATTTTACCAAATGATCCTGCATGTTTATTTTTAAAAAAAGCTCCCATTGCTTGAGCAGCATCTTCTATGATTGCCAAGTTGTGCTTTTTAGCAATTTTAACGATTTTATCCATATTAGAAACTCTTCCAGTCCAGTGAACTGGCATTATTGCTTTAGTTTTTTTTGTTATTGCATTTTCAATTAAGTCTGGATTTATGTTTAAGTCATCACCTATATCTACGAATACTGGTTTTGCACCTATATGACTTATTGAATTAGATGTTGCTATAAATGAAATAGGTGAAGTGATAACTTCATCTCCTTTTTTAATTCCTAAACTCCATAAACTTAGCATTAAGGCATCTGTTCCAGAATTAACACCTAAGCAGTATTTAGAGCCTGTGAATTTAGTTACAGCTTTTTCAAAAAACTCTACTTCTGAAGTAAGTATTAAGTTACCTTTCTGAACTACTCTTTTTATACAATTAAGCAACTCCTTTTTTTCCTCTACAAAACGTTGCTTTAAATCAAGTATTTCAACTTTCATTATATTTTAATCTCTCTTATATATTTTTTGATACCAATTTCAAAGTTTGTTGACTTTATTTTTAAAAATTTATGTTTTAATAATTTTATATCAAACGGCCTGTAACCATTATGCGGCATAGGACCATTCCTTTTTCTATAAACAAGTTTAGACTTACTGTTAATTTCTTTTATAACTTTACGAGCTAAATACTTAAATGAGTAAACATTTCCTGAGGCAAGATTAATAGTTCCGACAGCATTCCGCTCGATACATTCTTTCAGCACATTAATTAAATCGTCAATGTATACATGATCGCGTTTTTCTTCGCCTTTACCAAATAATTTAATATCCTTATTTTTTGAAGCCAAATTTAAAAATAAATTTGGGCCATATCCATTATGAGTATCTTTTTTCCCATAGATCATTGTAGGCCTCAGAATACATAATTTATTCTCGAACTTGCTTTTTAATATTTTTTCTCTAGATATATGCATTACTCCGTGGAGATTAGACGGGTTTGCTGGTGATTTTTCACTAATCTTATTTTTTAAGTCTGAATAAACAGCATCTGAACTAATATAGATTAATTGAGAAATAATTTTAGCGTCGATACCATCATAAACATTTCTGCACATTTCCAAATTATTAATTAGAGCTGAAGTGGTTTTTACAGGAGCCTCCGAGGATAAAAATACTACAATATCTCTTTTCTTAATAATTTTTCTTAAAAAAAAATGTGCGTTTTTTTTCTTTAAATTTATTTTAGAACTTCCAACTACTTTAAACTTGTAAGAATTTTGGTGTAAGATTTCTTGCAGATTCTGTGATATAATTCCAGACGACCCTAATATTAAAATTCTTTTTGGTTTACTTGATCTTTTATTTTTGAATCTAATCATGCTAAATTTCTTGTCTTCCTAAAGTGAAGTATTCAAATGATCTTTTTTTTAAATATTTAAGGTCTATTACCCTGTGAGGATCAATGATAACTGATTTTTTTTTGATAAAATTAAAGTATTTATTTATATTTTTAAACTCACTCCAGGGTGTCATTAATATTATTAAGTTAGTATTTTTAATTGCTGAGAGCATGTTTTTAACCTGTAGACAGTTTTTATAATTATTTTTTAAAATTGCTTTAGGGTCGTATATTTTTATTGGATTATTTTTAATTTTTTTTAAAAGAGAAATTGTAGGTGAATTCTTTGTTGAGTCTGTGTTTTCTTTATAAGATAAACCTAAGATACAAATATTAGAGTTTTTATTGAGAATTCTATTCTTGTTTAAGACCCTAAAAACCCAAGATTTCATATAATCTGAGTTTTTTTTAAATGAATTAATTATTGATAAAGGTCCATCATTATTTTTTATAATTTCTCGAACAGAAAAAATATCACGTTCAATATTTCCGCCTGAAATACCCAATCCAGGTTTTAAATAAGATTTCTTTCCTATTCTCTCATCTAATTGAAGTGCGGGAACAACTTCTTGCCAATCTGCAGATACTTTTTCACAAACCTCGGCTAATAAATTGGTGGAGGTTATCGTGGAAGCTAAAAGGATATTTATTGATATTTTTGTTAATTCAGCGCTTTCATATTTCATTTTTAAGATAGGACAACTAAATTTTTTTAGATAACTAAAATATTTACTTTTAATATTTGAATTAGTCTTAAACAGACCAACTATTATTCGCTCAGGATTAATTGCTCTTTCTATAGCCTTTCCAAAAACCAATGTTTCTACTTGATAGTACAATCTGGATTTATCAAATTTAATTTTTCTCATAAAACCTGGTTTTACTTGAGATAAAATAATCAAAATTGCGTTTTTACTAATATTTAAAATAGCAGTGTTAATTAATTTTTTTAATTTTATCAATTTTGCTTTTCCTTTTTTATCAGTTTCTATATCTTGTGATATAAAAACTAAATCACATGACTTTAAATTTTTAAAGTTGTCAGAAAAAATAATTTTATTAGAATTCTTGTTTATCAAATTCCATAAATTTGGTTCAGAAAGATCGAGGGTCCTTTTTTTTATTTTATGAATTTTATCTTTATCATTGTCAAAACCAATAACTGAAAAACCTTTCTCAGATGTTGCAGCTAAATAGTTAAGCCCTAAATGAGACATCCCTACAAAACCAATATTGAATTTTTTTGCCATAATATATAATTAACTCAATTTAAGAAAACATTTGTTCAAAATTTTATCTTTAGTAAAATTCGTTTTTAAATTTTTTTTAATTAAATTTTTAAAAAATAAAAACTCAGATTTCCAAGTCGGGTCTCCTTTTTGGAAAGTATATTTTTTTTCAATGGGTAGTCCAGAAGGATATATTCTTTTTCTGTAAACAAAAGAATTCTGACCCCACTTACATAAGGAGTTAAGATGAGCGGACCCTTTTGAAGCTAGAACATCACACGTAAAAGTATTTTTCCACATGCATAGCGTCATTTCTAGTTCAAATTTAATATTGTTGATTTTAAAAGTAATAACGGCGTGATCTGGGGCTTTATTTTCAAATTTGTTAATCTCTATAATCTTTAAGGAATTTATTTTTGTTCCAAACCAAAAAAAACAAATATCAATTAAATGAGAACCAATATCTGTGAGAACACCCTTATCTTTATCTCGCCATTTACTTTTCTTTACTAAAAGCGAAGTGCCGTTACCATAAAACATTTTACATTTATAAATTTTTCCAAGTTTTTTTGATTTAATTAGTTCCATCATTTTAATTATTATAGGCTCAAATCTATGATTATAAGCTGTATAACAAATTACATTATTTTTTTTAGCCTTTAATTCTAATTTTTTAAAAATGTTGTTATTTTTATATAAAATTGGTTTTTCTATTAAAATATGTTTTTTGTTTTCAATACAATACTTAATTATTTTTATTTTTTCTTTGTCTGGAACACATGCGAAAACAGTATCATAATGTTTTTTTGGTACATCACTCAAATTTTTAAAATCAGATTTTATAAATTTATCTACAGAGTAAACAAATTCTTTCCCAAGAATTGATTTTCTTTTTTTACCCTGAACACCCATTCCAACTACAACTGCACGCATGAATTAATTATTTTTGTATTTGATAGCTTGATTCTGTTTGAAGAGTATTTAGTTTTTCAGTTATATGTTCTGGTTTAACTTCAATGTTACCATCGTTTTCACAAGCACATGCCGCTGCAACAGAACCCAGAATGCTTGCTTTCACTAAAGATTTTGTGACTAAAAGTGACAGCGTGCTGTAAGCAAGCAATGCATCGCCAGTTCCAGTGCTGTCTATAACTTTTTTTGCAAAAGATGGTAAGGTAATAGCTTTAGACTGCAGGCCTTTGTTAACAACAGACACAAGCCCCCTTTCACCAAGCTTTAATATTAAATTTTTAAATTTGGTAAGTTTTACAAGCTCTCTAGTCAAAACACTTATACTGGAGTCTTGATCCGCGAGTGAAAATCTAGCCTCTTTTTCGTTTGGAGTTATAAGGTCAAAATTTTTAAAGTCGGTTATATTCCCCCACCTCGTTGCAACTTGGCTATCAGCGACCTTAAATACCCCTTTTTTAATTGATTTTATTAATTCTGGAATACTTGTTTTATTAAAAATTCCATGACGGAAATCACTAAAAATTATTGCATCACATTTTATTTTTCTTATAAAAAATTTAATTTTATTTAAGTTTTTTTCCGATATTGGTTGGTTGTCAACTTTATCAACTTTTAGTAATTTATAGACATCTGACAAAATCGTATTTTTATTAGTTGTGGGTCTTGTATCATCAATAATAGTATTTAGTTTTATATTAGATTTTTTTAGGTCATCAATTACGAAGTCTTTAAGATCATCATTTCCTAAAATTGTGGTAAATGTAACATTAGCACCTGCACTTTTTAGGTGCTTAGCAACGATACCAGCCCCACCTATATAATCATTTTTTTCTTGAAATAGAACGCTAGGCGTAGGTGTCTTGGTATTTCCACCAATTAAATTAGTTCTAGTATATGAGTCCACAATTGTATCACCTACAACATGTATATTAATATTTTTTAATTTTTTTAATGAGTCTTTTAATTTATCAAAGCTAATATTATTTCTAGACATTAGGTCTATTAATTTATAATTCTGGATTTTAGGTTGTGAAAGATTTAGTATTTTCGTAGATGAATATACAACGTCTCCCGGTGTAAAAATCATCTGACCACCAAAACTCTCTACTACTTTGGATTCTTCTTGTGTAGCTGGTGGCATATGTCCTGATGAATACTCAAAGCCTTTTGCAAAAAAATCAGGTTTGAGAATATTCAGAATTTTTAAAGGTTTTTCATTATTATCAATGATTACGTGATCAACCATTTCAAATGCAGCTAGATTTTGTGCTCTTATATCCTCTGGCACAAATGGTCTATATACACCTTTTTTAATAAAAGCATCTGCTGTAATGCTAACGACTAAAATTTTTGCTTTACTTTTTGCATAAGTTAGATGTCTAACATGCCCAGGATGAACAACATCAAAATTACCATGACACAGAATTACTTTATTTTTTCTAGGTCGATTGCCTAGAATTTTTTTTAATTTCTGGATGTCAATAATTTTTTTAAAATATTTATTATTAGCAAATTTTTTCATTTTGAATTTGCAAGATAGCTGAACCAGGTTTTTGTTGCTTTTTTAATTTTTTTCGGTGTCCAAAGTGGCGCATCTTTCCATTCATGAATTTCTTTTATCATTGACTTAATAGCGTCATCAAACTTGAATATAGGGTGCCATTTGAGTTCTTTTTTGATTTTACTGATATCTGCTGAAGACTTTCTTGGTTCACCAGGGCGATCTGGAATAAATGATTTTTTTCCGCCAATTAAACTTACTAAATGATTTACGCTTTGTGGTTTTCCTGTACCAACATTGTAAACTTGACCATTAAGTTTAGTTTTAGCGGCAAGAAAAAAAGCTCTTGCTACATCTTTTACATAGACAAAATCCCTAGATTGTTTTCCGTTTCCAACAATAGTAAGGGGTTTCTTTTCTATTTTTTGTTTAAAAAAAACACCAATAACCGCTCCATAGGCGCCTGTTGTCCTAACTCTTGGCCCGTAAGCATTAAATATTCTTATAGAATTTACTGGCAAACCATAAACCTTGTTCCAATGGAAAGCTGCTCTTTCTCCAAGATACTTACTTAATGCATAGGGATGCTCCAAATTAATTTGATGATTTTCATCAACAGGTTTTGTTGTTTTTCCATAACAAGAGGCGGAGGCGGCATAAACAAATTTTTTGATTTTATTTTTTCTACACATTTCTAATACTTTAATTGTTCCCTGAACGTTTGTTTGAATGTATTTTTCAGGGCTTTCTATTGAGGGCACAATGTCTCCAATACCTGCAAAATGAAAAACAAAATCAATATTTTTAAAAATTTTTGAATTTGAATTTAATTTACAAATATCAAGATTGAAAAATTTAAGTTTTGAATTTTTTTTTAGATGATTGAGATTTTTTTTATGTCCACCAGATAAGTTATCTATAACTTTAACATTGAAATTATTTTTAATAAGTAGATCTACCATATGACTCCCGATAAATCCTGCACCACCAGTTACAATAGCTGTTTTACTTTTTTTCATTTTGCTCTCAGGTTTTTTATTCGTTTAACATTATAATATATATCATTATCAAAACTTTCGTTTATTAATCCCTTTTTAAAAGATTCAGCCAAACTTTTAATTGCATCCTCAATACTTCTTTTAGCTTTAAACCCTAAACGATTAAATATCTTGTCCGAATTAATATGGTACGAGCGATTATCGTTACTTTCTTGTTTTTCAATTTTGATATTTTTTTTATCTGGAAATTCTTTTTCGATAACTTTTTTAACAAGTTCAGCTATATCTTTGATTGACATGTTTTGATATCCAACATTAAAAATTTCCTTATTAATTTTATTAGATGGTGCAGTAATAAGAAGTTTGACAACATCACAGTAATCCATTACGTGAAGATTCGGTCTTAATTGATTTCCCCCAAATACAATAATTTTATTATTTACAATAGCATGATTGGTCAAAATGTTTACTGAAAGATCAAGTCTTAGTCTTGGAGCATATCCGCAAACCGTTGCTGGTCTAAAAATAACGCCTTCAAATTTTTTATCTATATGTTTTAATAAAATTGGCTCACACATTCCTTTATATTTATTGTATAATGTTAGAGGCACTAATGGGTGTTCCTCGGTAACATTTTTTTTGTCAGATACTCCATAAACAGAACTGGTTGATGCATAAATAAATCTTTTTATACCTGCTCTTTTTGCGGCTAATACCATTGGTTCGAATGCATCATAATTTATACTTGTAGATAGTTTTTCATCTAATGCAAAACTTGTGTCATTAGAAATACAAGCTAAATGTAAAAAAAATTCATGTTGGTTACACGAATTTTCAAGAAGTTTAATATCTCTAATATCTCCTTTTATAATTTTTAAATTGGGATTGTTTTTTGGGAGAAAACCATTACCAAAATACATTATATCGTAAACAGTCACTTTATATCCATTTTTTAAAAGTTCAGGTACTAAACTACTTCCTACATAACCAGCACCTCCAGTTATAAAGATAGAATTTTTAATCATTTTTTTTTTTTGAATTTATTGAATAACCTGCAGATTTAGCGTCTTTATAGAAACCCAAAACTGTTTCTAAAGAAAATTTTTCTAAGTTTTTTCCGATATTAGAAAGTTTTGAAAGTAAATTATGTGGCACGGTTATAATTTGGCAACCTAGGTTGTCTGCTTGATAAATATTTATAATTTCTCTTGTGCTAGCCCACAAAATTTTAGATTTAGGTTTAACTTTTGCCTTACTGACTGACTGACTTATTATGTTTGATGGATCAATTCCGGAATCTGCAATTCTACCTGCAAATACTGATAAAATTGCCTGAGTTTGTGAATTTAGTGCTTCGAGAATTTTATCTAACTGCTCTAAAGTAAATATTGCTGTGATATTAAGGTTTACACCCTTGTTCGATAGTTCGTTCACAAGATTTGCTGTGCTTTCACCTTTTGTATTTGTAACCGGAATTTTAACAAAAACATTTGTTCCCCAGGATGCAATTTCTCGAGCCTGATCACCCATTTCTTCAATTTCATCGGAAAAAACCTCAAATGAAATTGGCTTATCCTTAATTTGACTCAACAATTCTACTGCAAATTTTTTGTAATCAGTTACTCCTGCTTTTCTCATTAGGGAAGGATTAGTGGTAAAACCCTTAATAAACTTCATTTTATTAAGTTCATACATTTGCTTTAGATCAGCTCCATCAGCATAAATTTCTATTTTTAAATTTTCCATCATTAAAAAATTACCATTTTGTTTTTTTTGTTTGGAGTAAAGGATGAGAAACTAAACAGTGCCAAACAATAGCTTGGAAAGACTCAGTTTGTGGGGTAACCAACAATTTATCAGTTGTAGGAACTACTACAACGTTATCTCCATACTTTTTCGTTTCTCCACCATCCCGACCGACTACACCAAAAATTTTAGCTTTAACTTTTTTTGCATAATTTATACTCTTAACAATATTCACGCTTACATTTTTTTTGATATTTCCACCGCCAACTGAAAATATAAATATAGCATCTTTTTTATTAAGATTACTAACTTTCAGCCAAGTTATAAATGAACTATTCCAACCCTCATCATTTACTCTTGCTGTTAATTCAGAAATATTATCAATTGGTGTATAACACTCAATCTCACATAATTTTCTGAAATCATTAACAGCATGTGATGCGTTTGCTGCACTTCCTCCTACTCCAATAAAAAAAATTCTACCATTATTTTTTTTGATTTTCGAAATAGACACTGCCAGTTTTTCTATTTCGTCTTTATTTATAGATTTAGAGATTTTTAAAGTATTTTCAAAAAAGTACTCGGTAAATTTATTTTTTTTCATAAAGATAATTTTTATTTTAAGTAAGATTGCATTGCTTTAATAATAGAACTTTTTGAAAGAGAAACGCTATTTGCCATATATTCAATATTATATGCTGCTCCCAAAGCTGATAAGAGCATACAAAACCTTGTATCTATTTTTTTATACATAGCTAATGATAGAAGTGCTAACATTGTATCACCTGTACCTATTTTATCTGTAACATTATTTGCGAAAGCAGGACAAGTAATTATTTTTCTGTTTTTAAGAGAAAATATTTTAGATCCATGTTTACCGCATGTTACAACTGAGTAATTTGATTTTACCTTTTTTGAAAGTTGTTTAATTAAGATATCAACATTGTCGACTTTATTTCTGAATTCCTGTCTTAGTTCAGTTTCATTTATTAAGGTTAAATTAGCTTTATTATATTTAGAGATTACATGAAAACCTGCATTCGATGCATTAAGTTGAGTATTGACGGCTAAAAACTTCGATTTTTTAATAATTAACTTTGCTGTCTCTTTTGAGATTAACCCGTGTCCGTAATCAGATACTATTACTAGATCATGCTTTTTAATTTCTTGAATAATTTTTTTTTGAAAAAGTTTTTGTTCTTTATTACTTAGTGATTGATCATTTAATGAGTAAACGCCTAAAATTTTTCTTTTGTTAATATCCTCAACAAATCTTTTTTTAATAATTGTTGGTGAATTTTTTTTCTTTAAAAAATACGAATTTATATTTGATGGTAGGTTTTTACTTAAAAAATTTTTCTCTTCGTTTTTTTCACCTACATAAGATAAAAGTGTCACTTTCTTACTGAAACTTGATATATTTTTTGCTATAGCAGCTGATCCACCTAAATATCTCTCTTTAAATAAGTCTCTTAAAACTAAAACGGGTTCTTTACCAGATTTTCCAAGTGCTTCACAATAAATATATTCATCTATTATTGCTTCACCGATTACTAAAACCCTAAGGTTTGAAAAAGATTCAATTATTTTGTTAATATTATTATTTTTACTTAAAGTATTTTGAGTTTTGACACTATCTAAAAATTTTTTCTGGTCGTATGTTAGATTTAAACTTGTATCATTGATTATTTTACTTGAGCTATGTACCTCACCCCCGGTATAGAAAATTTTACCACCAACTTTTTGTATTGTCTTGACTTCTTGTTTAATTAGTCCAGTAGAATCATTTGAAGACTTTTTATATTCTTGACCTTTACAATAAAAATTTGGTTTAAGATTTATTATTGGCTTAATCGCATTAGAAGTAATATTCGGCGCAACAAAGTCTACACAATCAAGTTCTGATATTGCTTCCATTCTAGTGTTTAATGGAAAAATTGGTCTATTAGGTCCTTTCGAAACAAATTTATCTGGTGTTACGGTCACTACTAATATATCTCCCTTACTTTTAGCTTCTCTAAAATGTTTAATATGGCCTATATGCAACAAGTCAAATACACCATGACATAAGACGATCTTTTTTTTATTCTTTCTTTTTTTAGATAAAATTTTTTGTAGATTTTTTAAAGTTTTAATTTTTTTAGACATAAAGATTTAAGCAAAGCTCCGCACTTTGTAAAATATACATTTTTACACTTTGGTTTTTCATTGTTTTTTTTTTAAACTGGGCTAAATAGAAACTCTTTCTTTTTGACAGTTGTCTCAATATTACCCACTAAAATTTTAATTTTGTTTTTTTGTAAATTTATTATTTGGAAAATTTTGTCAACAAAAGGACCTGAAGAAAATTTATATTTTTTATGTATTTCTAAATCAAAAAAATTTTTTGATAAAAAGCCCTCAGCACTTTCAGAGTTTTTACATTTCTGTATAAAATTTTCTATATCTTTTTGAGACTCAATAGATCCCTCTAAAAAATACTTTAAACCTCTTAAGAATCTAAGGCTATTAATTTTATTTTTACATAACAAGCTTTTGTGGAAGCAAAATAGATAGTCCCCTAGTAAATTAAATTCTTTATTTATTAGTTTATTGTTTTTAAATTTTTGAATTTTTAATTTAGGTATATATATTTCGTAGTCTTTACCTAATTTTTTCTTTAAATCTTCTTTAAGAAGTGAAAGATTTTTTTTATCAAATTTAAGGACTGTCCACATATTATCTTTTTTTTAATTCCTTTTTAAGTTCGTCATATTCTTTCATTTTTCTTTTCATAAAATTTATGGTGATTTTGGTTCTTTCAGATATACCTTTTGGTGTGATTACATATTGGAAATAAGCAACTTTGTCGGTTTTTTTTTGGAAGTTTTTTATTTTTACTAACCCTTTATCTTTCAAAGCTTGAAGACAATAATTTAGTTTTCCAAGACTAAAACCAAGTTCTTGGGCCATTTCTCTCTGTGATGTTTGAGGTTTTTTGTCTATTTTTCTTAATACCTCAAATTGGTCATCTGATTTTACTTTTCTCATGTTCAAATTTTGAACATAGTATTGTTCAATATTTGAACAGTAAAGACTATATATGGTATTATTTATAGGCTATGGATAAAAAACAACTATATATAGAATTAAAAATTTTCTACCTTGAATTGTGTTTTTAAGTTTGTAAATTTTAGCCAACATTCTTATACCTTACATATGCTTAAAAGAAAAAATTATAAATTTATTGGGATCTACTAATGTTAAAAATTAGAGTGATCCCACTAATCCAGCTTCATGGAAGTTCGGCAGTTAAAACTATAAGATTTAAAAATCATCGTGTAGTTGGTGATGCCATTTCAACCATCAAAATTTTTTCAAGAAGAATGGCTGATGAAATGATTATAGTGGATATTAATGCATCAAGAACCGGTAAAATAAACTTTCCTTTTTTAAAAAAAATAACTCAAGAATGTGTAATGCCTTTAACATTAGGTGGTGGAATAAAATCAGAAACTGACGTTAAAAAAATGTATGATTCTGGAGCAGATAAAATCGTTATAAATAGTCTTTTTTACGAAAATAAAAATTTGTTAGAAAAAATTGTTGGAAAGTATGGAAGCCAGGCTGTAGTTTTTTCTTTAGATTTAATTAAAAGTAAAAATGGATATGAAATTTTTTCAAATTCAAAAAGAAGATTTGATAAAATTTTTAAAGTTTCTGATTTTCTAAATAAAATTAAGGATATAGGTATTGGAGAAATTTTATTAAATTCAGTTGATAGAGATGGCACTATGAAAGGATACGATAGAGATTTAATTAAAGATTTCTGTGAGAAGACGCAGATACCAGTTATAGCAGCAGGCGGATGTGGAAAAATGGAGGATTGTGTAGAAGCGATAAAATTAGGTGCAAACGCAGTTGCTGCAGGTAGTATTTTTTATTGGGTAGGTGAAAGTATAATGTCAGTAAAAAATTTTATGAATAAATCAGGAATTAAGGTTAGACTAATATAAAATATGTATTGTAAGACTTGTCTTTTTCCAAATACTAAACCGGATATTCATTTTAACGAAAATGGAATTTGTGACTCTTGTATATCTGCTAAAAGGAAACATGGTTTTGAAAAATCAATTAATTGGAAACAAAGGGAAGAACATTTTAAAAAAATTTTAACAGATTCAAAAGCTAATTCTAAGGGTTATTATAATTGTATAGTACCGGTGAGTGGTGGTAAGGATAGTACATGGCAAGTTTATGCTATGAAGAAAATTCATAATATGAACCCATTGGCTGTTACTTTTGATCAATTTGATCAAACATCTCATGGTAAAAAAAATTTGGAAGTTTTAAAATCAATAGGAGTAGATCATATTCATTTCACAATGAATCCTAAGCTTATAAAAAAACTTGTTAGAGTTGGCTTTGAGGTCATTGGCGATCCTTATTGGGTTAATCATGTTGGAATCTTAACTGTACCTATTCATTTTGCATGTAAATTTCATATACCTTTGGTCATTTATGGTGAAAACCCTATATTTGAGTATGGTGGACCTGAATTAGATCGAGATAACTACATTATGAATAAAAAGTGGAGACAACAACACGGGGGAATGAGAGGTATGAGGGAAGAAGATGTGGTAGACAAAGATATTAAACTAGATGATATTAAAATGCTTACTTTTCCATCAGATAAAGAGGTTGAGGACTCGAGAGTTCAGGCAGTTTTTTATGGACATTTTTTTAAGTGGGAACCAGAAAAACATACTAAATTTGTTAAAAAATTTGGATGGAAAGATTTAAAAAAACCGCAAAAAGGATCTTGGTCAAAAACAGAAAATATTGATATGAAGTATATAGATATCAGGGAGAGGGTTAAATATCTAAAATATGGATACGGCCGTGCTACAGACCAGCTTAATATAGCAATTAGATCAAACCTCATTTCAAGAAAAAAGGCTCTTAAAATTGTCCAAAAAATTGATGGAGAGGTTGATAATAAAAATATAAGTTTTTTCTGTAAATATTTGAATATTTCAAGAGAGCTATACAATAAAATTATGAATTCTTTTGTAAATCATGATTTGTTTCTTAAGGATAATAAAGGTGGATGGAAATTAAAAATAAATAGAAATTAAGTAGAATTATTAAAAAATTTTATCAATCTAACTATTTAACTTTTTTAGATATTTTTTCAGTGCATAAATCAAGCCAATTGAGCTATTAGTACTGGTCAGCTACACGCGTTACCGCGCTTCCACACCCAGCCTATCAACGTAGTGGTCTAC
>MDSW01088445.1_pt1 | contig 36119 bp, 22 predicted proteins | sample 811171 | NCBI WGS metagenome assembly MDSW01 (sample SAMN05326641, study PRJNA326480) | marine metagenome | isolation source: seawater | place: Atlantic Ocean: North West | collected 2012 | reverse complement strand
TATCCACGAACCATGTCCTGTTGGTACGTACGGGGAGAATGGAGTTTGTCATGACTGTGAAGACGGTTGGATGTCGAGTGAAGGAGCGTCTGAGTGTCTGAAGTTCTGTACGGCGGGGATGGAAAGTGTAGATGGAGTCTGTGTGGAATGTCCGGTCGATTCCTTTGCTCTGGCAGGAACGGACCCATGTCAGCCGTGTGCACATGGATTTTACCAACCTGCTATTGGTCAAAGTGAGTGTATTCCCTGTTTTGTGGAGCCTGTCAATGTCACAGACGTTTGCAAGCCTGGAGAAATGTTGATGAGAAGCGTGGCAGAACTGGATGCTTACTACGCTTCTTTGGACGCGGACAAGCAGAATACCTATGATCTATTGGCGCTTTGTGCTGTGTCGTACGCGTGCATCCCGTGCAAGCCTGGGTACTTTGAAGTCAACCAAACGTGTCACGAATGCCAGCTGGGATACTACCAACCAAATTTCATGGAGACGGAATGTTGGGAGTGTGGGGAAGGGTATACCACTACATCCACGGGAGCAGATGACATATCGGACTGTGTGTGTATGCCGGGATTCGAGATGCCGCATGTTATTACGTAAACATATAAACTGAGGTGAAAACAACCGTGACTAGAATACTGACCATCTGCCATTCTTTGACGACCGAGGTCTTCCGGTTCACTTTCACAGTAAACTGCGCTGCATCCGTGGAGTACACAACGTCATCCACGGTTGCAACCTGGCGCAGGTAGTCCGTCCAGTTCATACAACTGGAGCTTGTGGAGCTGAAAGAGTATGAGTAGTATCCCGGCAAACACCCCCAATCACATGACGTCCGCGTTGGTTTCCAATTCCAGGTCTTGTTTTGCAATGATTTGGCGGGTGTATTGTCGTACTTGCAATCTTGGCACCCTGTAATGGTCCACTTTTGGTGGTTTTCACATGTAAATGAGTACCAAATTTGTCCGGATGCGGTGGGGGTGGGTATAATTGAAGCTTGTTCCTGGCACGTGTTGGTAGTCGCATTGAATTCAAATCCATCATTGCATGTCCATTCACACTCGAATGCGTATTCGGAATTCGCCGGCTTGTTATCACATGCAGTGCAGTCATCACAGTGCTGGCGGGGACTGGAAATCTTGAATCCAACTGGACATGCGTGCTCGCAAAGTACACAATGATTGTCTGTATCGCGAATATGGTTTTCGGCGCAGGATTTTGTACAGTTAATACCCGTGAAAACTTCACCGTAACTGAGATCATCCGTGCATAATTCACACACTCTTTGAATTCTGTCTGCTGGGTTGCATGTAGTGATTTCGCGCATTCCCTCGCAATCGGATATGCAAGGTTCACACTGCGAGTCTTCAGTCTTTGTTCCTTGAATAAATATTTCGTTTTCAGGGCAAGTCTGGTTACTGTAAGCAATGCATGTAAAGACTTCGTCTTTCACGGGTATTGACATGGACAAATAGAAGCCATCCTTACACTGTTGGTCACAACTGGATGCATCGTTAAAACTTCCAATAGAAATAAACTCTAGATTTTCATCATCTCCAAGTGTAGACGTGCAGTCTCCACACTCAGTGCAGTTTCCCTCGTCTTTCAAGTACTTTCCTACGTGGCAGATATGTGAGCAGTTTACGCAATGTTCCTCAGGACCCGTTCTTTTATGAAACGGATGGAGACATATGAGTCCACAATCGTTGTCGTATTCGTAAGCAGATTCTGGCAAAGCATTGCCATCCTGATCGGTTGCGGATGTTTCTATTCTGCAGTCTTTACATTCAAACGATTGCCATGTAACTGTTTCGGTCTGATATAGATCGCAGTCATATTTGATGCTATTACTTGGACACTGATCGTCCCGAGGTATGGTTTCGGTGTAATTTCTGGAAACCATGGTAAATCCAGGAAGGCAAGAACCAGGACAATCCAAGTTGAAATCTGTTGCATCTGTGGAATAAGACCCGTTTTCCAGGCTGGGAACTTGCGCACACACCTGCCAAAAACACATGCATAGAAGCAGAGTGTGTAGGAGATGACTCGGTTGGTTTATGCCCATTTCTTCTATAGATATTGGTCTAATATACGACACCCGGTAATGGACAGGTTTGTAAGTTTCTTCTGCTTTGTAAAAAAAAATAACGCATTCGTACTGCGGCGAATGCATGTCAACCGCATACTATGCGCAAACTCGACATCAATCAATATCACGTCATCAAGGCCGGAATCGAGCATAAATCAGACACTCCTGTGAAGATACAATCTATTATGTCTGTGATGGAAAAGAACGAGTCCTACATATGGTGGTTGCAGCCCCGGACTGGAAATCTCCAATCACAAGTAGCTTCCGTGTGTATAAATGGAACTTTCTACGCCCTGAACCTGAGACTGGAAAAGATCATTTTCAGGCATATCCGTCTAACCAAAAACTTCGTTAACGTAGAGCTGCTAGAGGACGGAACCAAGAAGCTGCGCATTCCAGTCCGCTTATTACGAGAGAAATTACGCACGGCTGTGAGATCACAGGTTATCATGCTCTGTTATGTATGATACATGTTTACGTATATTAAGCGCATGTGTTTATTGCACAGGCAATGCAAAAGTCAGCCAAGTTAATTAATTCAGGGCAGCGGATACACAACAGTCGCAGAAAGGGTAAGACAGTGAAGTTTTCCATTATCGACGTCAAGCAAACTCAGGATTACTTACGGGAGATACGTGCGAGTCAAGAGCATAATGGCGTCTCGTCGCTGCTACCGTCTGTGAATAGTGTAATTAATCAGATGAAGCGAATCATGAGCATCGAATTTCCCCATATGAACCTTGATGACGTCTTTGTGAAAACACCACCTACACCCTGTATTTGAGTTGATTACCAAACGCCATTACTCTGTCTGTCGGTGTGATAATAGATTGCTCTTTTGAATGTGCAGAATGTTTCTCATGATCCTTCTTAGCCTGCGTTGATTCGTGTTTTTCCATCTGCAATACGAGCAAGAGGATCAGGATTGCGATCGTGGTACATAGTAGAGTCACGTACAGGATTTTTTCAAACTTGCAGGTATCAAATTCAGGAACTAGAGTGTCATTGTATTCATTAAACACGTAGCTCAAAGTTTGCTTTTCATTGTGTTTCTTGCCAATGAGACGACCAAGTACGCTGAGCACTATTAAGTCTGCCACATTTTGCTCCGAAAGGGTGACATCGAATGTTGTATCAGTTTCAGATTGAATTATATCCAAGTTGAATTTCTTAGTCTCGTTCTTGATCATCTTTAAACGTTCGCTGGTGCATAATACCGTGGTGGCACAGTCAGCACTACAGTCGTTGCATGTACTTTGCGGGGTGTCGCCAGTTGCTGAATTGATATAGCGTGTGAAGCTTTTCATGAGATCGCAACAGGTCAAGCTTACACTGGTATTTGCTGAGACTGTGTAGAGAGTCACCAGAAAAAACAATATCCAGGGTCTCATATTTCAACCTCATTTGAGATATCTTATATCTGCCTTATCACCATTTTGTTTATTGCCATCTCAAATTTACTTCTAGAGCCATGGCTAAGTGCATGGTGTGTTCGTTTGGGCTGCGCGCATGTCCGCCGCGAAGTGCCGCGTTTACTGTCGTGTTTGGCCATGCAGAGCCAAAGGAGGTGTGGGCCAAGATGGTAGAAAGAGCCAGCGCGACATCAGTGCCTGGTGTCACCGTGTACTGCAAAAAATGTCGCTTCATCCGCGCGGTTTCGACCCAGACGGACGCGACGGACGCACTCGTTTCACACGAAGTAGAATGGAACGCGTGGAATGTCAGTCCATAAGAGACTGTAGGAAATCATCGACGTCGGCTTGGTAATGATCTGAAAACAGGTTCTCTGTCAGCATTGAAGGCCCATTGCCATGATTGTCGTCCTGGGCATCATCTTCTTGATGTATTGTTTCAGTGCTTGTCTGTTCGGGAGGTGGGGGTGGTGGAGTGTGGATTAAGATGTCTGTATATGTAGATTGTAGAGCGCCATCCATCTTCGCCATTTGTCGCTTGATTCTCTTGTTAGCCTTGTACTTTGTCTTGTTTTGTTGGTATGAGTTCGATTGGCGGTATTTGAAGTTGGTGAACCACTTGCGCACTGCAGGTAGGCTTTCGGTCAGTTCGAACTTGTTGTACATGTTGACGACGTCAACATGATCAGCATTCTTGTTGGCAGGCGCCCATTTGTTCAACAGTGCCAGCGTCCGTAAAGACATGTTGGACGGGCGGCCAACGCGATTCTTCGCGCTGGGATGCGTGCACGTTGTGGGGTCCGGTGGCGTTGGTATCGTAAAAGGTGTCTTCGCAGGACTTGGGCTGTCCATGTGCATGTCTTCGTTGATGTCTCTGTGGTCGTATGTGAGTCTGTGCACTGGGCGGCGTTCTCGCGCGGACGGGCCCATGTTCGTCGGTGCGCGGCCAAACCTTTCCGAATGTAATAAAAAAATCAGTAAAACCTCAAAACAAAAAAAAATGGACCATAGGGTCCTGAAACGGTACCACATGGTCTGATATGCAATAAACCGATCTCAAACTTTTGGCTGTATCTCAAATTCGAAAAAGTTAAACACGATGCCGGGATGGAAGCCCCGTCATCACGAAACGCGCAACGAAAAACGTCGCATGCATGGGCGAACTGACAAGAAGCGCAACAGTGGTGGTGCTCGTATCAATGCAGAACTCAAGACTTTTCTTCGGCATTGGATAGAGACGGCTGAGAACACCACGATCGATAGCATTCGTGATTTGATTGCAGAACATGATATTGCACACTCGGCAGAGCAGATTGCCAAGTGGGTGTCCAATAATCGCATGCCGGTGACCATGGAGAAACGTCGTCAGTATGAGAACGCGCGGTCTGAAAAGCAGTTACGGCAAAGGTACAGTTCACGAGACAATTACAAAAGAACCCCAACTCCATCGGCGGCCGGAATGCCATTCACATTTACTGAAAAGGACGTGCTGGAATCGTACTTCAACACAATCACAAATTCACCTAGCATCAGTGAGTGTTCTGCCATTGCAGTGAAACACGGCTGGCATCATAGTGAATATCAAATTCAGAAGTGGTTCAAAAATCGGAGGCGACGGGACGTTGACAGGTCTCGAAGGAATGCAACCTCGATGCAGACACCGAACACAGCTGCGGTGGTAGACGAAATGCCGACGGCGATGATGCAAGGATCAACTTTGAGTTTCTTGGTGGCCGACAACCATGTGGATTCCGCTTATGCTTTCCATGACTACAGAATGGACGAGAATATAGCAACAGTTGATCAGACGGTAATTGAGTATGAGCCTATAGGTGACTTTGACGACGATATTCTACGTCTGGATGGCTTCGACCCTATTGATATGTTTCAGTTTTGAGTTTGTACGCTTTAGTCTACACTCTCTTTTGAATATCGCATGACATATAAGATACATGCCGCAGCTTTCAATGCGGGGATTCACGATACTCTTTTTGATTTTTACCCTGCAAAATCTTAAAGCTGAAAACGTTCTTGTAAGCATCCAGTCTCAAAGCGAGGAAGACATGCATTTATTGACAGCAAAAGTGGACGAGGATTTACAGCAATCCCATAGCGGTATGAGACAGACGCTTGGTGCGATCGAAGCCACGATGAGTCGCGTGGTTGACGTGGACTCGGAGTATTTTGTTGCCCCCGCGCTGTCAGTGCCCACTTGGAGTCTCTTGAAGGACGTGAGTTTCAACGCGAGTAAAAGTGAGTGGACATTTGAGTATCATACTATGCGGGCTGAACCAGGCACTTTAAACCAGTTCAAGCGCGTTCTCTATTTCACAAAGCAGGGAGTTGCTGAGAGTGGAGACGTTAATAATGAATGTTTACAGGCTGATATTAGCATAGCGGACTGCCTAGATTATTTAGAGGAGGCTTACACGGTACCCACTGCGTTGAACGATCCAGCGCAGGATTATCTGATATACGACGGACAAGATTCCAGTGACATCCACACTGTATTGTCGGATCACCCACTCGGCTTGATGCAGACATTAGTTATTACGATTCCTCATACAAGAATCCGCAATGGTGAGCTGGCGCTGGCAAAACAAGAAAATTTTACCCATCCAACACTAGGGTTACATACGCAATGGACCTTTGGTATTGGGATGTTGTTTCACGGGGTGGGTTCGAATATGGTCATATATGACGAGTTTCATCTTATTGAGAATAGCTTCGCGCAACTCGCCATTGCCCGGACAAATTCATATTCACTAGCCAGACACGTCTCGTTTTGGACTGAACAGGTCCAGTATGACCCAACGATTCGCATTGCCACGGTGGAGTATTTCCTTTCCAGTGGATACGAAATCGATACCATTTCCGCCTCGTTGAATGATGAAATGGTGACACAGACTGAATGCGCTGAAATGCAGACCAAAATTGATGTGTTGGCGGACAAAAGTTGCTTATACACGCATCAGTTATGCACCCCAACTGTATTACTGCGTGGAGATTCGAACGACCTCATCTCCTTCGCAATCCCCCTTCCTGATCGCGCTGTTGAAGGGTTCAAGGTGAACACACAGCTGAATATGAAGAACATGGAAACGGATGCTGAAATCATGAGTACTCTCAACTTCAACACCCAGACCAACCCACAGGATGTATGTTCAAGTGCTCAGACGGAGACCTTCGATCCTTCATCCCATGTGCAGGTTAGTTTGTACAAGGGGTATTCGTTGGTGGTACAGCACGTCGACAGCACCTTCACTGTTGAGAATTTTACCGTCCAGAACATTTCCGACGACGCGCAGGGTATGCCAGACGCTCTGATGACGCTGGTTTTCTCGCCCAAAGACGAGACGGGTGATGCATACTTTGCCGATTTTAGCGACGAAAATATCCAGCTAGATGAACTGTATATCACACATGCTCTCCAAGATTCTACACTTATTCCCGACTCAATCCAGAATAATATCACGGGGGTTCCCGTGGCGACTGGTGGAACGGTTGCGACGGGGCGGTCGCAGCTTCAGCTTGACGCGCAACTACTGCACAACTGTCCCATGGAGTATACATGGGATGCGTCAGTTGAATGTGTCACTACGCAGGACTGGACGCTAACAGGAAAGAAAGCAAGAACAATCTCAAGTGGAGTCAACACTTACTTTGTTCATCGCGCAACATTTCAACCTGAAGATTTGGCATGGTTGCAGTCTCACTCTATTTTTATTGAGCCCACTGCCGCTAATACATTTTTGGATAGTGTGAGAGATCTGGTTTCAGATGCTACACGGCGGGGCAATTCAGAGTTCTACTTCATATTCCCTGTCTATGCCTGGTACGACCAAAGCCCCATTGGTTTGAAGGATAAAGCGCTGGTTAGTTTTGCTTGGTCTGTTAGTAAGACACCCGTAACATCGAGAAGATTGCTGCAGTACACTCAATACTACGATAAACGTAAACATATGAAGAAACGGCGCGAGAGACCGGGGGTTCGAATATTCAAAAAAATGCCCCGCATCGAACTTACACAGAAGAAAGTAGAACGCCGCGTAGTAGATCGTTCTCATCGCCCTTCGTCGTCATTTAATTTGGCAAAGAAAGTCCGCGCGTTGTTTTGAACTAAATAAAGGCCATGGTCGCGTTAAAGTGAACCTACGTCGTTTCGAATCTCATTGCATATTTGCCTGTGACTGTTCCACCCCTTTTTTTGGCACTCTGGCGAGCAGTAGTAGATTCGCTTGCAACCGTTGCAGCATAAAAACGTATAGTTCTCTCTCGTTTTGGCGCAGAAGTTACAGGATCGTCGGAGCAACTTACGCGAATCCTTGCTGGCGGCCCAGAGATAAAAGGTGACGGTAAACGGCTCGCTGACGTCGCCAGTTCGGACAAAGAAGACCGCAGACTTGTTATCCATGTGCACGACGGCGTTTTTCCCGGCCAGAGAGAGCATGTTGTCCACCTGTCCATTGAACTGACGAAAGAGTTTGGTCGTCATGGGCTGGAAGCAAACACCATGTGTGTCCATGACCCAATTTGTCGGCTTTTCTCTACCGTTAATACCATGCCAGTTTTTGTCGTCTGGGATCGGGAACTTGAGCATGTCGTGTGAGGTCATGTACACCACGTCTTTCATCATGTTCAAGTTGTATTCATGAACCTTGCTCACTGGGCAACACAGCATGAGCGCAATGCTGTAAAATATGTGGATCCGCGAACCATCTTTGTCGTCGTAGACATCAATCAGTGTCTCGTCCTGTCGGTATTCGGCATCTGTTTTGGCGGCAATGGCTTGCTGTTTTTCGGCCAGTTCCTTGGTCTTCTGCACGCGCGCCATCAGTTCCACGGGATCTCGCTTCCCGTGCTGCCATTCTCGTTCCGCTTCGCGTGCAGCAGGGTTATCGGGAAGGACGCCAGTGGTTGCGTACTCACATAGATGTAGAACGCCCTCGTCGAATGCGCTTCTGTCCATGCTGTTCTCAATCTCGTTCCAGTCCATGCCGGCGTTGATGGAGTCTTGTTTCAACTTTTTCCAGGCACTGTCAAGAAATTTGGATGCTTGCGCAGTTATTACGCGGTCCTCTCTTTTGGCATCTCTGCGCGCCTGTTCAACCTCTGGATTGGCCTGCCGCTCGCGCCGAATGCGGTTCTTCGGCATGTGGAAGGGCTTTTTGGAGGGGTTCCGAAGAAATTTGAGACTTGGACCCTAGGGTCCGTGACAATCGCATCGATTCGCATTTCTACATTTTTTCCGCGAGTTTGAAAAGATTCGAGATACGATCTCTTTTGAATATATATCATAGGTAGAATATACCTAAAATGTGGTTGCTGCTGCTGGCATCACTTCTTCAGGTACTTTTGATATGGGAGCGGCTGCTGTTTCGTCTCTTGGTTCTGTTTACAGCCAGTAGCCGAACAAATTCAAAAAAGCTGGCGGATAACTCTGTCTTGGGGTCTTGTGCTGGCAGTTTCTGGATATGGATGATCTCACCGGGTCAGTTGGTACTTGGTATGATGAACGTTATCGCCAGAAACGCGATAATGTATGCCGTTATTATTGTTCTATGTTCAGGTCTGTACGTAATCAGCGTAAACACGTCAGAATTCATTGCCGAATATACCAAGATTTACAACAGTGGGTTGGGACAGGTAATTGACGCTTATCTGCAGGTATTAAACTTACCTTCAGTCATTTTTCGGGGTCTTGTTCCAATTTACAACCTGGCTGTCCAAATAATTTTGAAGTTTCTGTACTACGTTGCTGTACCCTTCACGCGTGTGAACGAGGATGTGTTTCCGGAGTTTATTGAAAACGTTTCTAATGCTCTCATGGCTGTGGTCATAAGTGCCAAGACATATGTATCGCACGTGTATACTTGCGTGTTTTCGAGCTTGGAATCGAATGAGGTGGGTGTGGCGTTTCTTCCACTGGAAACACAGTGTTTTGCTAATGTTCAGTATTATGAGTTGGATTTGATGACGCCGGGCATTTATGTGCGGAAGTCCGCCTTGAGTTTGCAGCGAATGCTCGTCAATAGCTGCGGACCTATGGGCGTCATAATAGAAATGTTTATGTTCCCCCTTCTTGATTTCAATTTCTACAAGAACGTGAACAGTCTCGTCAATGTTGTACTGCATGTGACGATTGCTTTGCCGGTAATGACGTTTAAGCGTTGTGAATATGGACAATCACAGGATTCCTTTACGGGTGTGGAGAAAACCGTTATGTGCATACCAGACTTCAGTGCTTTGTACGCGGGGTTGTCTGTGATGATACGAGCAGCAGGGGTCATGATAGACAACTGGTTGAATGTTGCTGCGATACTGATTGAGCGGGCCGTTACTGGCCGCGTTTCTGTTTCATGTGACTCTGCTTACGAACAGCGTTTCAATATGACACGTGCTGGGGAAATATTCGGCGTTGGTTCGGCGTCTTTGAAGATTGTTAGCATGACTGACCGGTTGTTTGCCGTCACAGACGGTTTCTCTACCGAGTACCATACTACGACGGTGACCGATCACACGGAGATGGCGCTTGGTAACTGGCCGTTTCAGGTGAACGTGGGCTATGGCGTGGCAGCGGTGCAGCATGGAGAAACAGCGGACATGGACGAAGGGGGTGACATTCGAACGGGGTTATTGGGCTGCCAGTGTCTCGATGAAGTAGACGCGGATGGCGTGCCAGGCATACAAGTGTGGTGTGCTAGTGTTCCATACACAGTTCACAGCGACAACGAGACGGAGTATAACGCGTCGACGATCCACCGAGTCAATTTCGACTCTGCTATCACAGGGACTTATCTGACGTGTTCAACTGCCAAAATTAAGGTGTCTACCCTTCGCTTTTCCCAAAAAAGATTCTCTACTGAACTATCAAGAAAGCTGAATGCCGAACAGAACAGTTTATCTACTGAAATATATGAGGACTTAGACGTTGACTCTCTTTCGCCCTTCAATTTGTTTGGAATGTCAGGGACGCAGCAGCCACGAACGTATACTGCGGATGCTGTGATATACGTCCAACCACTGTGCTATGACGGTACAAGCCAGCGCTGCCAGAAAGATACGCATAATTGTTTTCCTTGGTGCATGGGACTTCACATAGCCGGACAGACTGGGCAGAATATCACCATGTACAATGCACGCCACTGGGATGATACGGTTGATATGAAACAAGTGGATTGCGCGGTGCTTACGGCAACGCAGAACTGTGACCCTGGAAGTAGTCAGGGATTTGTCGCCAATGAAGCATTCAATGTGCATACGGCCGAGGTCTGTCGACAGGGTTGTACATTCGACTATCACGCAGAGACGTTTATGAGATTAGATGCCATTTCTGAATCTGAAAAGAATCAATCCTTCTTGAAACAGAAAGAACTAAAGCCAAGCATACGTATCGGCCAGCAACCCCTTGTCGTGGCAGGCGACATTATGCTTGTTAGGGAAAAGCATACAAACGAACTGGTAATGAACCGCGTGTTCGATGTAAGTCGGGGGTTTTTTACAATGCGTACGCAGCATTTAGCCCTGGTAAGTAACGAAGAAACCGTTTCGATGACGCAGTGTGAGACGCAGGACGAAGACGAGTGCTTCAGCGATGCGGCGAAAGAAAATCAGATTATTGATCCACCGAGTTACCGTTTAGAATCATATAACGAAACGCCGACCACCGTGTCGGAGTTTGGTGTCCATTGGGCGGTCAACCCCGCGGCTAGCGCCTTGAAAAATAAGTATGAAGACTGTGCAGCTGATGTTCCGACGGGAGGGGTGGACACAGTGTCTAGCTACGGCAAGGCCCGTGTGTGGACATTGCGTCCCGTACGAAAAAGCAGCGCAACATCGGCCGGAAGCGGCGGTCTAGTTTCCTACATGGTCATACCCAATTTCATGAGAGTGGATACCAATTGCAATGAAATCGTGAATCAGAGGGTAGTGGATCTTGAGTACATCAATGTTGAAAATATTCTCGTGACCGTTTACCGGGCCGCGCCAAAAGACTATGACTATAAGACGGGCAACGTGTACGAGGGTCGTTTCTTTGAATATTCCATGTATTATCTGCATCCCAACCGCAAAGACTGCACTGAGGCTGAGGAGTCGGGCAATCATTTTTCATGCTGGCAGTCCATTAGTCGTGGACCGTTTGCATCATCCGACTTTGTAGAGGACAAGATTGGCACGTTATGCCCAAGCATGCGGCGAATTCCGGAATGGGGGACAATGGTGACAGAGATGTCGGTTGCGGCATTTGGGTTCCTAAAAATATTTCTGGACGTGATCACGGTTTTACCCGCAGCATCATCCGATATCAATTCCATTTTTAAACAGCCACGGGAGCACTTCACGTTCCATACTACCCTGGACACGGCCGGAGAGACATTTTTTGACGTGGAGTCGATCATAAGCTCAATTGACAGGTCCCTCATGATTGCAGCTCACACCGCGCCTAAACTTTTTACCTTGTGGGAAGGGCGGCGGGGATACAACGAATTGCAGCCGCAATTGATTGCTTCTGCAAAGATTGCTCAACATGTTGCTGTCATGGACCGCGTAACATGGTATGGTGGGTCCAGGTTTGCCCAAGGTGTCGCAAATCAAGCAAATAAAATAACTAAGCCAGTCGCTTCAGTTGCCGGTCAAGTTTACAATAAAATTCCATTCAAAAAACAGATTGGTGAATTTGGTTCAAATGTTTTGAAGTTTGTCGACCAAAGACTGGCTCAGCCTCTGTTCAATATTTTCAAGAAGGCGGTGGAGCAACTGCCAATAGAACAGGCCATGTCATTGGGCTCAGCCGTCATGGGTCGGTACATGAGTGCCGGTGGATTGATGCCAGCGAGTCCGCCAAGCATACAGGTGGTCATGGCAATGCGTCGATATATGAACATGTTAACGTCGCAGTTCAACATGAATGTTCGTTTATTTCGACTGTTTTTTATGCGATTGCTGCAGATGGGGCAAGTAGAAGATGACGGTATCTCTAGCTTCATATCATCTATCTTTTACGAGATGGAGTATGATATTGATCGTTCCTATTTTGAGAGTATGCGCGTCCAGTGCGATGGACTTGGCCAGTTTTTTGGTCGAAATGTTGCGGGTAATGCAATCAAGCAAACGTGTCTGATGATTCCTGCAAGTATGCGGTCTACTCTACGGGCAGTAATGATTTTTGTCGTTGATTACAGAGCAATGGATTGTATTTGTAGGCTCTCCAGTGAGATTGATTCTGTTGATTTCATCGAGCGTGAATGTCTACCACGAAATAGTCCATTCTTCATAAAGTCACTAACTCTTGATTTTGTACGTGCGGACGTGAACACGCAGAGGGAGATGTGTTTTGCTTACATGGATACCGCTAATCGGAAACTTTTAACGGCCTATGACCCACTGTTCAATCACATGTACCAGGCAAGTTTGAACCTGGGTTCGGTGTTGGATCGGATTCTGAGCTGGGGTGGGCTATTGACTAGTAACTGTGCAAATTTCCACGCCTCTCCGTATGTTCTCACGCTGTTACCTGAACCTAACGACTACTTTATGGGGTGTCTGAAGACGTTCGACTGTCGCTCCAGATGCCTAGACACGTACGAGGCGTTTGAGCAAGCTTTGAACGCGTACTCAGTTACGCCCACACAGGATATCGTCCACACATCGACGGTGCAAAGTCGTTTTTTCAGCGTAGAGGATGCTGAAAACGGCCTGGATTTACCCCCCTTTGCCATATACGGCATGACTGAGCTGAGCGACGATGCGTGCACACGGGTTTGCAGCGAGACCAATGCCGACAATCGTTGCATGGCGGTTGCGGGGGTTTCCAATGAAAACCGGATTGGTCTCGCGTACTACTGCATGCCTCATAACTTTATGGATAGCGTTTACGAATACAGAGGGCTTAACTCGGAATTCAGTAGTCAGTTTACGTACTACAAAGACGACTGGGAGCAGACGGATATTATCAGCAACATATACATGCTGACAGTGGATTCAGTTTTGGAGGGACGGCCGGAGATGCTCTTGGTTTCAACACAAAAGCGAAGCGACCCCGATCTTCAGAGCCTATGGGTTTTCACGTCGGATGGCGACAAATTCCTCCTCACCGAGACGGAAGCATTCAACCCAGACGTGGCCAATGGTTTTGCTTTGAACACAATCCAAAGCGTTCGTGTTCGCCCGGGTAAACGTTCTAACGATATGGACAGGGCGGAAATTCTGGTGAAGGGCGCGCGCTTCGAATCGCCGGGACGCGATTATGAAAACATTGAGTTGGTTCACGTGTGCACGACATATGATATCTCCATCACAAATTTTCTGGCTAACTTGGGCATTGACGATATTGACGACCAGACGGCGTTCAACGCCAGGGTGAACAGGAACTCCAAAAAATGCTCCGAAGACTCCGTCTATCAGGAACGATATGACGACCAGCGAAAGATCATATGCCTAAACAAGAACTGCGACGACCAGCTGCGCATACCAATGGGAAACTTCAGAACAACCAACATGGTGCGATACAAGTCAAACGAGGAACACCCCGAGACCGAATACACCGCTGCAAACCCACAGTCCAATCTGGCCAAAATACTGGCCCTGGACCCGTCGTATTCACTGATTCGCACCGCGGATGATAGTTTCGAAATCAATCGCAAGCTCATTTCGGATCTATCCCCTCGGTCTATTCAGACATGTGACAACAACGTGGATGAATGTATCAACCTCATTGTGGTTGGCCGCCTGTCCGTGGCGCAATCGTGGATTCATAACATCTATCTCACAATCAAGAACGATAATACAGTGTCGTCTCAGATGCTGGGAGGTGTCAATGTAAAGCAAACTACAAAGACAACGGTGGTGTGTTCGCTGGATAATTGCGCGGCGTGTGCCAATTCCGAGAGCTCGTTTCTGGATATTGACCTGCAGAACAAGTGTTACGCTGCTTCCCAATGCGGTGTAAGACGATGCGTTGGGACGACCATTAACATGAAGCGCCCCTTATGCAATCTCGGCGCCAGAATGGCCCACAGACTGGATGTGATGCGAGTTGGGACTCACGGTGCATGGAATGCGGTGGCCAGCATGGTTATTGTTAGTGTGGAGATAACGAATGCCCGGCGGGACACATATCGCATTAGCTGGCCTCAGGAAATATTCATGGCAGGCGTGTGTAACAGCAAAGACTTCATCGTCGAGACAGTCTCCACGTTGACAGCGGTGAGTGGTGCTGTGCTGGCCTTTGCTTACGAAGAAACAGTTCCAGGTGCCTCGTATGACGCAAACGAGGCGGCGATCGACGTGAGGGTGCATGCAAAACAAATCATGTTTATCACAGCAGTAACCAATCTCATTTCAAACGTTGCCATGGCTCCCCTCTATTTTTCCGTCGCCTCGCAGAAGATCATGGCATGCCGGGTGGATGGGTTCCTAATTATCGTGAACCGCGTTGTCAGTGCCAGTGGGTCGGACGTGCAAATATTGCGGGGAACTGCGGAGCTAAACGAGGCATCGGATGAGTTGGTCGGCGTGTGTATGACAAAATATGGAGATATCTCCGCCACTGATACGGACAACGGCCAGGACAAAGTTGCAGGGCAAGTCGGGCAAATACTGTCGGACATCCGAAGTCTTCGTACTTCTTACTACTTTGAACCCTACGTGCATATGACTGACGCTGCCATTGCCTGGATGTTAGGTGTGACCACGGGAATGATGGACGTCGCCCAAGTCATCGATTGGGCTCACTGTAAGTTACCAGTAACTTCGATTGCCATGAAGGGCACTTGCGTCTGTGGCGATCACAACATGGTGATCCCAGAAATACAGCGTAATGCCAAAATATCGAGACAGGGAAACACGCATTCCTTATGGTGCTCCGGCCCCATGTTACTTTCGAATGTAGACGGGTCGGATCTTCTCATATGGAACCCATATTCTCTGGAGGAATTGCTGAATCCGTCCACATCCGGAGGCGGGGGTAATTATGACGATTTTTTGAAGTGTCTTTCAGAAACTGGAAGTGATTGCGAAAGGTATAAACCGTTTTTGCCGAAAATTACTGCGCAGGGGGCCGAAGTCATGCAGGTGGTGACACGGTGTCGCGCAAACTATCAGGAATCTACATGGGATGATGGCGCGATTTACCTGGGGATGTACAGCTATGAGTTCTGGCAACAAACTCCCGAATCTTTCACCGGAATTAATCGTCTGTCAAGAAACCCGGCTATGGTGAAGCGTCTAATTCAAATTTCAGAACACATTTCACCCGACGGCGGTGAGATTGCGGATGAGGATACCATTTCATGTCTTGGTGTAGCATACGAGCAAGATCTTGAAATTGACACCTGCATGCGGCAGTATTTCCTGTATTCGGATCAAATCCAGAGATTGGGTATTCAGGGTATCAATGCCTATTTTTCATACCAGCCGTATCATGCTTCGTCGTCATTTGTCTACACCGACAGTTGCCAATCCTTCTCGGGACACCTTGGATCAATTAATGTCCAGTCAGGTCTTTCATATCCCGTAACGGTGTGGAGCAGTTCAAGTAGAAATCGGTTGGACGTGGCGGCGTATCATGAAAAGACGTTAGGAAATGAGGCGGAGCGGTTTGAAACGGCGGAACGTAGACTGGACACGTTACTAATTTCCAAAATTCAAGTGGTGTTGGACCAAATGGAGACGACAATCAGTGATAACCTCGAGATACGTTCATGGAGTTATGAAGGGGATGAAATCCATCAACTCATAGACTGTGTGGTTCTGGGTCCGTATGCGAGTGCAGACATGCAGTCCACGTTCGAGATTCCAGGGGGGCGACGTTTACCTGTGCAGCAATACCACCGCGGAGACCCCACCTCCAGGAACTTTTATCCGGATCCCGGTCACATGACAGGGGGCTCTGAAGCTCGAAGAAGTATCATTCGGTCGGCACAGGACATGGTAAAGTCTGAGTATACGACTGGTTTGCAGGAAGAGTTCAATAGCATTCTATCACGCGTTAAAAGTATTTATTCAGATATTAACAATTTTCGCTGTACTTGTCCGGGTGGACAACCCCCCGCTCTCGAGTGTTGTTCAGATACGTATGAGGATATTACCTTCAAGGCCAAGGAGATTTTCGGTGATATATGGGACATCTCCAGAAATATGAAGAATCGGTCAATGAATTTACTCGTCGAAGGAGATCTACTCGAGAAAGATTTATGGCATAGTGACAGCTTTACTTACACAGCCGTCGAATTTACAGAAGAGGAAAAGGAGGAGCTACATGACAAGTATGTATTCGATGACAGCAACCCCGTGAGGGAGTACTCTAGAAACGAGGTCATGAGCCAATTCTCACAACAAACCCTGTGGACGCGGTGCATGGATCTTCTCTCGATGTCGTTCTTTACTCTTCCTGTGATGGCTGGGACAGAGAATATGGACGTGGACGCGGATATGAAGTATGACCCTACTGGCAATAACTCTGCTTTTCTGCATGGCATGGAAGAGGGTATCCAGCGAATTCTGGAGCGCGCGAGGAAAGATTCACCGGTGTATTGGACGCATGTGCATCGGTATATGCCGACGGATAGTAAGTGGTGTGAAAACTTGCATGCGAGCCCGGTATCACGGCTGGATGTGGGAATAGTTAGTTACAATGAAAATGAGCATGGTACAGATCGAGTTTCAGATGATATTATGGCTCACAAATTATCCGAAACCGTGTTCGTAGCAGATGTACCTGCGCACTGCGTTTGTGGGTGGAAGAAGGATGTAGACGGGGTAGATAAATGCGAGGTTCCGTCGTGTGATGGCGTGGAGGTGTCTGCGTCTCTGAACCAGACGTGGCAAGACTTGTGTGCCAGGGGGCATTACGAAACCCGGGACGATCTGTTTACCTTTCTACAGGTCATACAGGAAACCACGGTCTACCCCTCATGGTTTGAAACATGTACTGATGTATACCCCAGTCTAACGTGGGGACTTTTGGATTCTAAAATGCACAAGGACTGGTTTGAGGAAACAGGTGAGCCTTACGAAGTAAGCTTAGAGGAACTGGGGAGTACTGGACCTTCCGGGCTGCGTCTGGGGCTTCTGGGACGGGAGCAGAACTCCCAGTTGGAGTGGGTGAAGAAACATAAGTTACTTCAGCGGGACCCTTCACATCTACCGTTCAACTTTGCAAAGAAGCATACCATCGCACAGCCGTACTGTGATGCCACCCCGCCTGAATGGAAGACAGACCTGACAAAATACTTTCGCGACGTATTTTTCCCAATGGCCCATACTATTCATACCTCTGCTGTCGGTTCCTATTGCTCAACTTGGGTGGTAGAGTATGCTCTCACGATAGCTCTCCGTCATGTTCACGGCGACACGGAACATCCGGAGGTGATTAACCAGGATAATGTGCAGGCTAAGTGGAAGGAACGGTGTGATATTCAGCTACAGCAGATCGGTATTTGCAACTTGCGGGGGGTGTATGAAATCATACCCAATAATCCACTAGAATACTATAACCAGCAGAAGTGTTCATTTCACATCGGAGACCCACATGGGTGCACTGAGAAGTTCTATGTAACAGATAACTGCCTAGTAATGTGCGATGGCGTCTTCTACGATCCATGTGCCTGCACTTCCAACAACGATTGCTCGAGTGTTTCCTTCAACAAGTCTGAGTGTACGAGCGCGTTGGAGTTGGACCCGAGAGACTTTGCTACTCACGACGCGGTAAAACTATATAGTATGCATTGGCCCACCAGCATTCACCAGAATGAGACCAGTAATGTAGCTAAAAGTATTCTGGATGAAACACTAACTCGGATTCATATAGAATTAGCCAATACCGCATTTGACGAAACTGCGTTATACGAGGCTTTGAAAAATTTGATAGTACAGCAGGATTCAGCTAAAAATGAAGGATCGGCTCCTGAAGCTTTCTGTGATGATCTGATTGATTATTTCGACGGCGACGCTCAGCATCCCGTTGGCTACCATCCTACCACCGCGTGTTCGATGCAAGATACGCATGTGCGCGGCTTTGATTCGTGGATGTCTACTGGGGGCGATAGCGCGTGGACGGTGGACCCCGTACGTTTGAGAAACATGACACTGTACTCCACTACATTCGGAGCCGCGCATCTGGTCTGTGACGCGGCCGTGTATGGGGCGTACGGGCACGAACTGAATCCATTTTACATCAATACCCGGTGGAATGAGAATCAGCGCGTGGATCCGGCCGTTCCTATTGCACCCCCCTCAGAGCAAATCGACGATATGCAGGTTCGAGGAGTTCCTTCTCAGAGCAGTATGGACACACCCATCATCTCCAACGACCGAATTCTCCAACACTCGGTTGGACTTATTCGAGACTGGGTACGTTGGTATGGCGCGGATGAGGATATGCAATCAATGGAGGCAGACTTAAAGGCTGCGTGGCCTCATTTAACCGACGATGAATACTACGGATTAGCTCAAGACGAGGCCGTGGAGGGCTGCCCCATGCCGTTATTGCGTACGTGTGAAAGTGATGCCCAGTGTTCGTCTGATAGCTTAAATCTTGTTTGTTTGAAGCCCCCCTTGAATGAGTTTAATGAGACAAGTCCAGGGATCTGTGCGGAACGGGGGACGTGTTACCAGCACGATCACTGCGACGCGGATAAAATGTGTTCCGGGGAGGGTATCTGTGTCCAGCCTTACATTATTTTCAACAATCGCAATGATGGACCTGTAAACGTACAGCTATTCTCCGATGAGAATGACCTCTGTGACGACAGCATGTACGGAGTCAGTGAGGGTCAGGGGGTGTCTTCGTTTGCCCACGATAACGGTATGTGTAGTCTGCGAAATTGGTACATGTATGAGACCATTACCGACGATGCTGAAAGAGAGAATCAATTGAGGCTTGTTGAAGGCAGCCGCAGATTTCACTGGCCCGAGGATGCAGAGAACCGGAGTGTATCCGATCATGGACTTTTACAGACAACGGCTCACGCCTGTGACCGTTCATACCAACATTTACGTTCGCTGTGTGGGCCCGGGCGAATCAAGGCATTTGTGATACACAACAATGAAGTCACGTCAACTGAACCCGAGAAGATGCAAGGGACGCGAACGCGGTATCAGTCTGACGGGAAGGAGTACTTTCGTTTTTGCGACATGCCTGATAGCAACGAAATTACCGGGTTCCTGAGTCCATATGTGTATGGCAATAATTCGGAAGAGATTGATACATTGAAATACGTGCACCAGACGGTCTCGAGATGCGACGAGTTTGATTTATGTCCCAGCCTGAGATTCGAAGTCAGTGGGATAACCATACAGCGCAAGGTCATATCAGAGGCTGATTTCGGCGCCGATCTACATCGACCCTACTGGAACAACGATGCCGATAAGTGTTTTGCTGCTGGATATAGATTGGACACGGGTTGTATGGGGTCGACGGAGTGCAAATGTGTCGTAGACCGCTACACGTCACCCTTAATCAATGGCCTCTTTTCGGATGGGGTTTCCAACGTCCCAACGGACACATTTGTGAGACCACAAGACAACGAGTGGGATGACTCAAAGCTACAAATCCTCTATGAGTCGGTGAAAAGTGGCTGTGAGGACTCCTTTTCCAATGAAATTGACGGTAAGACTGGGTTACCCCTGTTCAAAACATACTTTGAGGTATTGACCCGAGAATACGCTAGTGGTGACCGTGTACGTGTCACAAAATACGCCAATACGCTCCTGCCGTCCCTCTTTGGCATCGACACGGAAACTGGTCTAAGGAGGGGCATGCAATCTGTCGACGACTACGTGAGTAAAACAAAGTGTGTTCGTCATCTCAGCACTATTCTGGAGAGGGCAGAGTCCGTGGTGACGAGCAACGAACGGTTGTTGCCATACCGAGTAGAAAGTGTAGACGTGCAGCCGATTCCTGGAAAGAGTTTATATTTCTTTCATGAGAGAGCAACGATTGCTATACCGTTCGATTGGTTCTGGAAGTGTGTGGTGTTGGCGGTCGATGAGACGGAGGGTGGCGTACAGCAAAACTGGTTTGAAATCATGACAGCGCCGGGGGCGAGCGAAAATCTAGTATGTGCAAATATGAACGTGGTAAACAGTAACAGGTTGAAATTACGAGAGCACCTCAGGACAACAGATATGATCTTTGAAATGCTCCCGGGCGATGGCGACACTGACAATCATATCATTGAGGATATAGATAATGTGGTAAGTGTTGCGTTGGGCCAGCTTCAGATCACAATGTTACCCAACATATACTGCGCAAGATGCGACGAATCCCTGCGAACAAACAGTAGGGATAGGTTGAAACTATACAATGTGAATACATCGTGGCAGAAATCGGGGTTCGATCACGGTTCAACTGTTCTTGACCTGGAATTGACACAGCCGGGAACACCAGAACCAATTTACTCGATGTATCGGTACGTATATGAGCAACTACTTGGGGATAAATCTCCAGGCAGGAAAGCAACGATCAACACTCTGTTAGCAACAACCCCTGCCGTGATTACTGAAATTACACTAGATGCTGTTGTCGACACAAGTCGTAGTTTTATTCCGATTTTTGTGTTCGACCAGTTGAAGAAATTTTTGGAAGATTTTGATGTCGGTAGTTACAAAGACCCTAACTATATCATTACCAAGACACGATGCACTGAGATCGAAACTGAGTTGACTGGTACGTATCTTGCGACGAATAACGGAAAATGCAGTAAAGGCCTCAAAGAACTTAACAATTACGAGTTTGAGTTTGTGAATGGGGTCACAAAGTTCATCGACTCAATTCAAGAAACTCGCAAATATCTGACCCTCAATCAGGCAAAGTATGAAATTTTTCAAATTGTTGAACGGGAAATTTTTAATGCGAACAACCTTCGAAACTTTGTCCTGCGGGACGATGGATTGAAAGACCGAATGATGCCACTGACATCCTCTACCCTACAGGACATTAATGAGGTTTTGGAGGTGAATTCCGAATGGAATGAATGGATGGCAGAAAAGGATTTCACGTGTCGCGACGGAGAGGAGATTGACTCGTCGGAAACGAATGAAGCGCATAAGAGGCTCAGAAGCTGTGTGGAATCGCTCATAGAAGACATTGGGTGGAAAGTTGACGAAAGAGTAAAACTCGAGGTCAGTAAGTCGTTACTCACCAGTTCATTTTTCCCCTCCTTTTCAGAGCCAATATCCGAGACCTATCTCAGCGATTTAACCTCTCCAGAAATCAGCGAGAAAGCGCCGGCAAAATACAGGATGTGTTTCAAGGACATGAGGGATGGAAGTTACCAGATCATGAACCCGCTCTGGGCTGGCAATTACGACGTTACGTCGTGTCCGGGTGGCGTGGCATGTGGGTGTGATACGAGACTTCAGAATGATTGGTCTGGGGGAAATACACGGGTTGTGGACACGAGGTGTGGGAGCCAACAGAGCCAGTGTGAGAATCAGTTCCCCCGATTTTATCGGATGCTATATGAGCAGACGCCTGAGCATTGCGCGGATTTGGGGCGGACTGTGACAGCAGTGGGTATGCGTCGGGAGGGAAGCCTCAGTGACAGCGAAATCCCCCTCTGTCGGCGTACGGTGTCGAGCAGTGAATGCAGCGGAAGATTTGGATCGCTGCATGGACACCAGGGGACCGCGGTAAGCGATCTGTATTCAGCTACAAGGGATGAACTAATCCATCAGGAGGGACTGTTTAAGACGTCGAACTCTATTTTCCGACGACGGCATACGGACCGATTTACTCCCAGTCTTGTGACTATGGGTATACTAAAGTCGGATATTGGAGGCCATGCCCTCGAGTTTGGAATCGAAAGCGACGGCAATATGCATCTGGATTGTGTTCACCTCGGTAGTAATCACACAAAGTGTGGAGACAATGAGAACAACTTTATACCTGGCACTCACAATTGGCTCTCGGGTATTGAAAACGCGTGGAGTTGGCGGCAGAGTTCTTACAAGAGGGAGTGGGACCCGGACATGGAGAGGGATCTGGCGGTGTCGTGGAAGTGTCCTCTACAATGGTGGTCTTCGTACAGCAATCACTCAAAACCGTATGCGGTTCGCACTCCCATGGTGCGACGAAATAGGGTACGCTTTCAGCATATTACCGGGTCTAAGTATCGAGATGTTCACCCGGTGGTACAGTCACTGATGACGTTGCCTAATCTCCACCCCGCGAGATTTATGGCGGATAACAGGGCGTGTATGGACGACTCATGTACTGATACTCGGGATGAGGTTATAGCTGAAATGTATGCCATGGCAAGGGGGTGGTGGAGGCATGTTCATCTTGGGGGAACCTCGTCGGATAAAATCATCGACTGGCCAAAAACGAAGTACATCCTTCATGATGATAGCGAAGTTATTCGAGGTCACGATGTTGACGGATCTGTTCTCGACCGGTTGCCAGGATTTGCGATGAAATATGAAAAACGAGATTCACCGCGGTTGACAGCCCCAAAGTCAGTGTCCGTGGCGCCAGCTGGTGTCTGTCACATGCAGCGGTTACCACGGTTTGATGTAAACGAAGAAAGCGATTGGCCGTCAACCCGGTATCTGCAAATGTGTACAAGGGAGTCGGACGGTGTCAGGTGTAAATACACAGATGGGACAGATGTTGGGTTTATCACATTTAATTACACCGTTCATCACGTCAACGCCAGGAACCCTCCTCAGCGACACAAGCGATGCTCGTCGTGTGATACCCATCTTCAGCAATTCCAAGGGCGTGACTTGCACCGAACATCCCTCACTCAGCCAATGATGAGTGTTGGTACGCCAATTTCTATCAAGACAGAGCGAATGCTCGCACACTACTTGCGCTCTAAAGTTTGTCCTCATGCCTCGGAGGATGCTTGCGCGGAGCTAGACCGGGTTTTCAATAGCGAGGACTGGCAGTCGGGTCGTTTTTTGCATAAGTTACTGCACGCGGATAACGACTCTGGGTTCTACAAGAACTGGGTTTCCGGTTCCAACGCTACAACGTCGACACCTACCGCCGACGACAACCTTTGGGGGCGAAATTGGGTCTTCTGCGATCATAGTTCACCTACAGGATGCACAGGAAGCATTAGCAAAAGTGACTGGCTGGAACCAAGCACACGTATTACGCAGTGCAGGAATGCAATCATCAATTCATCTCCCGTTGACAGGCCCGTTGAGTTTTGCCTCATCGACAGCAATACGGAGCGGTTATGCACGGCCGTCGCCGAATGGAATCAGGAGATACTTCGTATTCTATGCCAGGCAGCCGGTTTACCCTCGTGTCCGGATCACGGCTTCTTCTACACTCCAGCCTCATGGGGTGTCGAGAATCAGGAGTTTGCATCTGAAACCGTCGAAAAGTTCTACACGGCGCTGGACGCCAACGCGTGTCCGGCTGCTACCACTGATGCCAATGACGAACTTGTCGCGATGCAAATTGAATCTAACAACAATCTGCTGCATGAGTGTGCTAGTGTGTCGATGCAGCCCATCAGGGAAATATTACAATCCATTCGCGGAGCCGTGACGGCAGCTTTCAAAATATTCTACTTCTATTCAATGATGATGCTGCAAATGGTGCAGATTGCCCTTGGGTCGGTGATGGGTCCAAGTGGAGACTCACTGGTCTCGGGCGCAGTAACTCGTTTGGTTCGATACGTTGGGCTCTTGATGGAATCGATTGCAAACTTCTTCCACCTTATCCTAGAAGCAATATGGACGATGCTGGTTGAGCAGACGGGGTCTTTCGGCAAACACATGAAAGCATTGTTGAAGGAGCTTTGCAAGATTGTGAATTTCGTGAGGACCAAGATTTTATGCCCCGTGATTAAGGATATACTGGTTCCAATAATCAACGCAATCGGAAAAGTGTTGCGATCAATCCCTGGCGCTGAAGGTGCAGGGAACGAAGTCTTGAAAATGGGGGCGGGCTTGTTTGCTATGGCGGATGACTATTTGTGTTCGGCCAATGACTGTGACTTCAAGTTTCTGTCGGAGGGCGAGTACCATAATGGTGCTCTACCAGTCCCCACCCGCTGCTGGGCGTCATATTTGACGTACTACGGCGATACAGAGTCTCTGAGCTGCTCTCGGGCGGACACTTGTCGTAAAAGTCTCACTGATAACACTAAGATTATCTGCGCGCAGTGTCCATCTGCAACGGACGGGTACGACGAGTTTAACTGCGAGCCGCTGACTAAACTCTGTACCTGCAATGTGCAGCGATACGTCCGCACCGAGTGTTCCAAGAATGACGACTGCAACGGGGCCGGAGCCTCCTGCAACTATCTCCTGTCCGATCTGAGTCTCTCTACCGGGGTCACCCCGTGTGAGGTATGCCAGACAGAGCGGGTATGTTATCTCGACGTTCTCACAGATCAGCGCTTCTGTGCATGTGGCCTCTTCCCCCTACAATTCTCTACTTGTAGCCAGACTCACATGGGTAAAGCCATGATGCCAGGCTCCGACAAGCTTTGTCTCTTCCAGCCAGATAGTAAATTTTTGAGTCGGAATACATACTCGGCGCGGTTTACTGATTTGCTGTCGGTGCCGTGTATGGAGGTCGGCGATATATCGTCGGTATACTGTAGCAAAATTCTCGACCGCAGCGAGCACATGTTACTGGCAAAGAGTGTAATCGTGTCTGGCCGCCGTCTTCTTGGCTGGGACGAGGATGGGGATATACCCGCCAATATCACCCGAAACGGCCTCTGTCGGGATGTTCTGCAGTCTACTGAACTCCCGGAAGCGCGGCTAGAATGCGAGAGGGTGATCAGGGACAGTGTGAGGACAGTTCATAGTCTGGGCCTGTATAATGTAACCAGCCCGTGTATTTTCTGTAGTTCTCAGGATCTATGGCACGAAGTGAGTGAAAACCCCGCCTTCATTGCCCATCTTCGTGGCAACCCCGGTGTCATTATGCAGATATTGAGCCGATACGGCCCGGGGCGGCAAGTCACGGAACTTCTACAAAAAGTTTTCCGGTGGGTCGAGGTTGTGTTTTACGGTGTTTTCGTCGAGACTGAGGTGATGAATATGACGAAATTTAACGCTACCAAGCTCACAACTACCATTTCAACCCTCGCATCCTCGTCCTCGCGTCGATTGCTTGGACTGCAGGAGATAGCAGATAAAATTGATCGGAACTTCAATGAAGTATATGACCTTCATACGGATTATGCCATGCAACTATCAACTGGCTTCGACTACAATTATGCCGATCAAAGTAGCTCGGGGGAACACTGGAGGGATCAATGGCCGCCGTCTTTTGAGTATCCCAGCGATTCACAGTGCCAGCCTTTATCTGACCTACTGGAAATTGTGAAGGAGTCGCTCGACGCCACCGCGCTATCGTATGAGAACCGATCTTTACAGAAAACTCCAGCCAGGAGTATCCGCGATGCATGGCCTAAGATCTATAATTTCTCTATGGGAGATCGCAGCAAGTACGATGACCAATTACCGTCCAATACGGTCGAACAGTGGTTTGTTAAGTTATTGCGGGAAATTCTATATCTTTTGAAAATTGGTCCCGAGCAAGTTCGGAATGTGTACTTGTCGTTCGTACAGGAACTTAGTCGTTTCAGCACCTGTGATTTTTACGCGATGCAGACGTGTTCTCGCTTTAACGTGAAACTCTTACATGGAATTATAATCATGGCGATATATTTCTCTCTGTGGATTTTATTCTGGAATTCTCTCAGATTTTCACTAGTTTTGATGCTCACCACCCCTATATTTGTAATACTCGTTCTGTATCTATGTTACGGATACTCGCCGGTATGTGGGCCGATGATTCCCGTTTGTATGGTGGAGGACGTGCAGGAAACTTTTCGCTTTCTTTTTCCCAAATTTCTTGTCCTACCTCGGTCTCTGATCTATGACAAGCCGGAATGTGACGTGAATAATCTGAAACCCAATGCGACGTGTATTCGAAACTGCTCTGTCACCCCGTTTGAATACGATTCGTGGGAGGCAGTCTTTTCATGGGGATTGGTGGAGGTGGGTGGCTCTATTGCTGAGTTTACTATGACCAATTTGGATTCCGTTCCACTCATTGATCATGATTCCATTCGGACGATGGTCGGGCGAAAGGAACAGATTATTATTCACGGAGATGACGACATGCTGACGGCGCAGAGAATTTGCGCGTTTATTAACTCGTATCTTCTCATTCCATATATTCTGTTAGTAGCTCTTATTGTTTCTACTTTATTAGCAATTGCCAATATCATACCTATCTTGTTAGCTCCTGTTATACAAGTACTGAATCAGCTTTTTGTGGCTATATTTACAAGGTAGGTTGCATGGTATTTTTGAGATGATTTTATTTTGATGTCTACTAGTTAGTATGAAACTTCACATATATATGTAAGTCAAGGATTGATATAGTGTTTATTTCAAAAAAAAATAAAGTAATCGATGCATATTTCGCATATTTTTGCATCCGAGATGTCGTCGTGTGAGCCGCCGCACTGGGAGACCAACAAACGCCGGAATGCAACCTTATCGGAAATTACACCAAGAAAACAAAAAAAAGCCAGGGCCATCAACAGCAACCAGGAAGGGTTGCAGCATATCACCAACGTTGTAAGCAACCACATTCGCCAGGGCACCAACGTCGAGACCAGTGATTGCGACATTAGTTCTCTGCTGGATACGGTCCCGTTTGTGAAAATGTTAGCAGACGTGAACGTTGATGTTGACGGCCCGCCAGTTCCGCTGGTTTCGCGGGTTTACGAAGAAAACTTTATGCGCCAGTGCATTTCAGACTCGGAAACCCCTTGTGTGATGCAGGCTCAATGCGAGTGTATGGTAATCGACCCCAGCCAGCCGTTCGTCGGTACCGCATTCATCATTCCCTCCGAGACCAGCACCAACAACGGAATGTGTCTTCTCTGTCTGCGAAAGACGACGCAGATGCTCTTCTACAAGACCATCCACAGCGGCCACCCGGTAAATGCAGTCATTCAGAAGTATGGTAACATCTGCAACGAGCCTGGCGAATACCATGCATCGGCCATGCTGATCTGCCCGCCAAACGGTCCAATTCACAGCATGCCCATACCGATTGTTGGACACCAGCGGAACAAGTATTCCGTGGTGAACAAGGCTGGAATTCTGTGGATACAGCAGCATAACGTCCAGTACGAGGATTTTACCTGAGCCCCGTCACCTCCGCTACCAAGCAGAAAGTAACTCATATCTATCCCGGCGAATTCGTCGACTGTGATGTGATGGGGCTACCGTTTACCAACAACTTTGAATTTTCTGAGAATGAAGTAACAAGACACATACAGTCGCTGTACGAGGAAATGAACCGCGAGGGGCGCGACATGCAGACGGATATTGACCGCCACTGGGTGGCCTTGATGATGATATACGTGAAGAGTCCGCTGCTCGACGCGTTACCGTGGCAGTACTTTGTTCTCAATGTTAAAGACGTCCTTGTGCATGATCTATTGCCCGACATCGGTAGACACGTGCGAATGCTTTCCATGCGGGAGGAGAATAACGACGTGATGTGTCGCATGATTCAGTACAGTCTACCGTACATCAAGCACAACCGGTTGACGTTTGCCAAGTTTGAGGAGGTTGACACGACGCTCTTGGTGAACCTGATTCAGATCCTGCTTGCGATGTGTCTCGGCCTACACAGCAACACGTGCAAGAAACCCGTTTGGCGCTTGCGATTCCGGCTCATATCGTACGTGTACACGCTGTTTGCCACTGGGAGTTCGTATGATCTATACCTCTTTTGCATGAATAATCTAAACTTGATCCGCATTTCTCTGGTGGAATACTTTGTGTACTACGTGCAACGTTTCATGCCGTGTGAGTACGAGATGCTGCAAAACTTGTTTGGGATGCAGACAAACATCGAAGGTGTCTGCACCCAGTTTCAAATCAACATCAATTGCTTCCGCAGTAATCACATGCAAACCGATGTCCTCTTATGGCGAGATTTGAATGCTAAGGCCCACGTTATAATCGAGAAGTGTAACCGAATATGCAAGGGAAAGCCACGCATGACAGGGCGCCGTCATAAGACCAAGGATCCTTACGCCAATTCAGACGACGCAACCATTCAGATGGCGCTCTCGATGTCTAGCATTGAGCCGATTGCGCTGGCCCGGTACCAGGAATGCAGACCAAACATTGACGCGTTGAGTATGATCGATATTCTTCGCGACACTATCAAGATTCATATTCTACCACGGAACGTTGTACAGAGTCAGTGCTTGAAACTACACAAAGCTCTACACAAAGACACCGTTGTCTATTCGCATAGTATTTTCCTGTACCAGTGCCTGCGATGTCGGTCCACTCTGAGTCTGGGCAAAATGAATAGTCGACTTCGCACTGATTCAAACGGCTGCGTTTCCTGCTGCAACTGTTCAAGTCACGAATCAATTGTGAAGATTTGTGTTCTCGGCCGAGTGGTCGAAATCTTTGATTATAAGTTCTATTTCTGCCACTTTTGCATGGGGGTGCACCAATGGATGGGAACAGGGCATGAGTTTACCAGGTGCTGTATGCAGCCTGTCAAGACGAGGCCCCCTGTGAAGCAATGCAAACTCTGTCAGCGTGTCCACAATCTACAGGAAATGAGTGTTCTCGACGACGTTCTTGGAATACGACAGACTTTTTATCTATGCGGGCGCCACATGCCACTCCCATATCAACAGCACCTGATCTATAATTTTGAAACGCTGAACAAGAGTATTGAGTATAAGATGAAGCATTTTGTTAATATTTAAGCTTGTTTGGGTTATGAGCAATGAAAGATACCGAAATGAATTTGAATCCGTGTCACATTTGCCGCCTAACCGGAGGTGGTCATGATGTGGTGGATGGTATCAATTCGTATATCGTGGACAATGTTGGGTCGGTGCAGATGCATGAGATAATTCGACAGGTACATGACGTCTTGAAGGACGAGGATTTGGAAATGTCTCACGAGGACATACAGAATCACATCATGCACCATGTCAAGAACCAGAAAGTTATAATGAACACTGTCTTGTCGGATCTTCTGTCCATGTCTCATTTGACAAAAAAAGCGAGTGTGGTGGAATGTGACGAAACTGGAACGAAAATGGTCGATAACAAAATGATGACCATATACCTGAAAATCGTCGACCAGATCATCACCGTGTATCGGATGGATAGTATGAAGGAGGCAAAGTCATAAAAAATAGAAATGATTCGATGATTTGGAGACCTGCCGTACATGAAAACACGATGGAGCGGAGCTTACTGAACGAAGAATATGAAAGCATTCTTAACACTCTATTCGATGAATTCTTTGGTATAGACAATATCAAACACACCATGGGCTTACTCTTCAACCGAGTCAATAATAGTCTTGTCGAATGCATAAGCTCGATATTGACATGTTTATGCTCAAACGTGGTCAATCTTAACTTTACAGAGCATGGGTTTTGCCCGTTCAAGAATGAGCCTTTTCTCTTGATTCCATATGATAGAATGAACATGCGACAGTTGCAGGTTGTCAAGCAAGCGCTGATTCACTGTGATACAACAAAACACTTTATTTCGTGCTCGCAGATGGGAATGGGTTCCAGTATATTCATTCTAGAGAACTATAAGTTTGAGCGTCGATTGGACGTTTCTCTTGTCATGCTGGGGTTGTATCAATTGATCAGCACGAGCAAACGTTCTATACATCACAAAGCCGACGTGTACAGTGTTATGGTGCAGCGTTTACTCAAAAGCGTGAGCGTAAGCCCTGAATGCGTTTTGCGGGCTCGTAAGCTATGTAAGCAGTACGATGATGCTCAAAATCAGTAACTTTTCACCTCAAATGATTTAAGAGTATTGTTTTGGAAGATAGATGATATTCGTCAAATCTCCTCCATGGGCATTCAAGCTTGTGATTCTGGTTGGCAATATTATCAAGCAAACCTCGGAACCGAAATCCTCTCTTCAATTCACCATGAAAGTGTTCTTATTTGCTTCGTTGTATACGATTACATCGCTGATCCCGTCGCTTCTATGCGCTGTGCGAAACCGAAAGTTGACGACGGAATACACGCAAATGACACTACTGATAATAAGCAACGTGTACATGCTGCTGTGCACGGGCCTGCACGATTCCACAGCCGCGAAACACATGCCCGTAACTCTGCAGTTTATTCTTTTGCATGTATTCTACTCCCAAAACGTGTTTATTGGGAGTAAGCCTCACGCCATACACTTCTCAGCCATTTATCGTCACGTAAACACTGCGATGGCCGTTGTATCCGTCACGTCGCTGGGCCTGCGCTCAAAGTCCATGGAACTAGAAAAGCATGATGCCGTCTTAATCATCACGGCCATGTTTACCGGGGAAATTTTAGGGTGTTTATCTTACGCGCAATATGTGTTAATCAGACTCATTTCAGAATTATACGAGAGCTTCATCGAATCAGTCTTTGTGTTCTAGGTACAATTCTTTTGAGTAAATATCAATAAGCTGCGTGTATGGCGTGAAAGAGCTAACCGGGGCCGTGTCATTGACGTTGTATCGCTTGGCTCGAATATGCTGCAGAGCCTGTGAGTGTATCGTTGATTTCACGTCCACGGAGTCCATGGGCATAAACCTAATATCTTTGTCTCCTGGATAGTAAGACATGTACTTCCTGAAATAGTTGCCGAATAATTCGTACATTTTTTGTATCTTATCATCCGCCGGAAGTTGCTGTTGGTCGTCTACCGTTTCTACGCGCGAGTCGTGCAGGGAGGCGTTGGCTTGATTCAACTCTAATAGGACGTCCATTTTACCCTTTTGCTTTTCTGTGGATGCCATGTTACAATCTATTTCATTCCAGCATTCAATTATAGAGCATGATATAGCCTGTGATAACAGATCATGCGAGGAACAGGTAGAATCTACGCTGTCGACACCCTGGCATACCATAACAGGCATGGGTGGAAACGGTAGATTGACCATAATCATCGACACAACGGCATCCAGATTATCAGTTGAGTTCATTGCACAAAACGTATTTTAGGACGCGTCCGAGTACATTACTATTTTTTTTCGACAACGTATGCGTGTGTGTTTTCAAGTTTATGCCCGTCGACCGAATGCGGCTTGTAGAATGGAGCGGTGGAGGGTTCCGACTGGTTGAATTTAAAAGACGCGGGCATATCAGCGCAAGCACGTTTGAGAACAAGATAGAGGAATTTGTCGACAGCGCGGGAAACATAAATGCGCTCTGTATCGATTTCTGTGGACGGTACATACCACTCATCCACCGGAACGACATACGCATAGCAGCGGGTCTTCTTGCCACGTACTACAATGACGACGTAAATGCAAAAAATGAGGTAAGAATGGTAGAAAAGAGTGAATAGTGAAGGTGCAATGGATAAGTGGTTAGAAAGAGTAGGAGGCAAGATTCCCACCAATTCCTTTCAACAGGACGTGATGTTGCTGTTGAAGCAGAATGCGAAGTTTGAAAAGTATACGTCAAAAATAGAGTGGGACAATCTTAGTATTGCCCAGATAGCATTGTTAGCGTACCTGGCGAATGACGGGGTCATAATAATGACGCAACTGGACAAAGAAAAGTCTGAAGCAGTTCACTTGCAACACTGCATTCCAGACGATGAGCTAGAAACGATGTTTGAAAGTGCCTCTTTAAGCCTAGGAGAGGAATTGAAGATGTTTGAGAAACAACTGACTGAGCTAACAGTCGACGACACAGGAGATTGAAGATCATGTACGTGAGGTGGTAGAGAAGTTTGCCGAGAGTGAATTGTCAGATGACGAGTCGACCGAAGACGAGTTGATGAACGAAAATCTTGGCGTAAGTGATTTTGAGCATGGCTGTGAACACGGCGATTATGCTTGGTGACGGCGATATTTTTCCAGGGGTTATCAGTAAAATATATACCATCATTGCGTCGTGAGTCAATGCAATGTGTGACGAGTGCATGCCACTCCGTGTACATTAGTAAACAACATGCGCCTGAAGTTCCATTCCGTGACCTGGACGAATTCACAGCCCGTCAGTCTGAGTTTGTGAGTAGCTACAGCAAACTGATCACAGACGTATTCAATTCCGCGTTTGATTCTCCGCAGGGGAGTAATCGGCTCACGTGGACCGATCGAGATATGATATTATATGGCATGGCGGAGTTTCCGAGGTTGAAGGTGGAGGGAGTCCAGCTCATTCTGTCCGTGACCAAAGGAATGGGAATGCGGTGGTGCGTGATGGTTAGTTCCTGGATGGCTGACATCATCACCGCTGGGTGTCGCGGACATGCGCGCGCGCTCATGCATTGGCCCGTGAACACGCCGACAACGAATGACGTGTACAGCCGAACTATTCGCCAGGAGATGCTATCGGGAATGTATGACAACCTCGGAATTTTCGACCAGATTTTTGACGCGTCCTTTGTATCGTTCACAGACCCGACAAAATCTTTCGTAACGACGTATACGATGGCAAATTGGAGAAAAATAATGCTTGCTTTCTGTATGATCACACATGACCGCCTCTGTCCATCGCGATCATATGATAATATTGACTATGATGTCTTGCATATGATTCTTGAGTTCGCTGCTTCGTGTCACAATCGCAAATTGATTCCATATTCCGTATTTGAGTATGGCAGTGTGAATTAGCTCAAATACAGGCGACAGACGTGTCTTTTTTCGAGGCCGTGAGCACTTTTTTTTGCAACATTTTAGCCGTGTCTGGCCTGCGTTTTCTCCTAATGCATAACATGTCTCAAACTTTGGAAACGGAGATTGAGAACGCGATGGACCAGGAAGCTGATGCCGCACCGACGACGAAGGATCGCAAGACGCATCGTAGCGGGTCTGGCAAGCCCAGGGCGGAAGCTCGTCCATACAAGAAGTACGACCTCCCAAATCTACAGGGCAAAATCACAAAGATGAAGAAGCAGGTGGAGCTTCAGCGATCCAAGCTTCTCCTACTTGAGGATAAGCTGGAAAAGCATGAAAAGGAGGTCTCCCTGCGTGGGGGCGAGCCCAGCGTCTAGTGTAATCTACATTCAACTGGACGCCATTTATTCTAATACAAAGTTTAATCTGAACCCCCGCGTTTACTATTCGCATTCCATCTCAAAATCGAGTGTGGGGCGTTTACGCTTTTGGCCACCGCTCACACCGCGATTCTCAACGCGTAGCTCCACTGTCATCAAGCATTTCTCGTTCTCATTGCTCGACAACTTGTCCCTGAATTCATCCAAGGTGGCGGTCCCAAGCATGTGCATGCGAATGCGAAAGAAGGGGCCAGACGCGTTGCGGTCCAAACAGCTTCGCGTTTCTGAGAGCCCCTGCGCGTCCATGTTTTCAATGATGCCTGTCTTGACTGAGAATGCAATTGAATTGGAGCATTTCGTTGGGTTTGCCGCCGCCCCCCAGGTGTCGCCCTTCCACCACAAAAGCAAGTCTTCTTTGTCTTTCCAGGCCAGCCAGATTTTCTTGCCAATGCCAGCATCCATAGCGTCTACTGCGAAAGCCTTTCCCGAGTTCATGTCGATGGTGTTAAAGTCAATGTTTGCGAGTACGTCGATGCCAAACATGACATTGTAGTCAATGTCAATCCCGATGATTTTGTCCGGGTACTTATCCAAACTGGTGTCCATGATAAAGCTATCTTCCTGGTTCAGGGACTTGCAAAACATCCTGACCGAGCCCGTGGAAATTGCCATGTTCAGAAACTTGATGCGCTGGTCGATTTCTGCGTTCGGGAGAATGTCGTCCAGGATTCCGAAGCCGATGGAGGCTTCCTTGATGCTCTCGGTGGGTTCACAGACCACCACGGCGTCGTCCTCCTTCATGAGAAACGCCGTCTTGTCCACCGGAAACTGGTAGAAAGTCGAGTTCATGCGCGAATCAATGTTTTCGCGGATGCTAAAGTTTGTATCCGACTCCACTGAGTTTGCGATGCGAAATTCAGACGGAGACGCTGGTAGCTTAAACATTATTCGCTGCCACAATGAAGGGGCTGCTGCAACCTTCATCTTCCGTAGCTTAATTAGGCGACCCTTAATGGCCTGCTCGCAGTTAGACGAGGACAGTTGCATGTAGACAATGTTGTATGCGGAAAGAACGGCTGTGTTTACACTGCCAACCACGAACTCCTTTTCGAAGACGTCCGATCTCACAAATTGTGTCAGGCACATGCCAGGGACGAGAGTCGCGGTCACATTTCCGTCGACAATGTCGTCTGCACTGAAGACACTCATTCGTTCTCCGCGATCTTTGTTCGTCTTGCCCTTCATGTAGGAGAAGAAGCGAGTCTGGCCTGTGTCAGTGGCGTCGTATAGCTTTTTGCCCACCTCCTTTTCACCGCCTTTCTTGCTGGCGGTATATGGAACGGAGCTGAACCCAGGGGGGCCGACCATCAGCACAATGAACTTTATCGAATACCATCCACGCCCGCCCTCGAGCGAATTAAAGCCGTCGAGAGTGAGGGGGGTGTCGTTGAGTGTCATCGCCATGATCTCCACATCGGGATTTCGTTTGGTGATCTCAGAACCGACACTTGGCATGCCGTTCGAGATGGGTGCAAACAGCGAGTTTAACACTGCCGCGTGCTCTTCGTATTCACGCGACATTCTTGTTTGCGATCGGGGCATCTCAAACTCCATCGAACACAATGTATTTTTTTGCATGGTTTTAATCGGTTCTCTGCGGGCATCAGCGATGCATCTCAAACGTAATTCTGACAATCACCGCAACCTTTCATGTTCGGCATGCAGTGCAGTGAGGTAATCTGCTGCATGTACATGGTGCAGAGTTCCTGTTCGTTCTGGATTGCAATCCTCAGAAACTCTTTACACTCTCCATGCGTTACCCGGTTCTGAAGGTACTCGTGCAACAGCCAGGGTAGAACGTCGAGACGTGCATGCTGCATGGACAGGCATTTCTTGAGTCTGGTGACTTCGAGCTGGCGCGCTTCAAGCCCCACGGGCTCGCGTGCACCCGCGTCCGCCGTGCATGCGTCGGCGCTGAGCTTGAACGCGTCGGCGTCGAGATTGAACGCGTCGGTGTCGAACTCGGGCGCGCCCGCTTCAATCCTGGCAGCGCGAGCCGCGTGTCCGCGCGATTCGGCGTCGAGCATCGGAGTGGTCGATGCGCGGGTTCCGAGACCTCTGGGTCGTCTCAAACTCTTTTGCAAACATCCGGACAGTCGTAAAAACTGTACCAGTAAAATTTACGTACTGGATTTCCGAATGTTTCTGGTTAAGACATTGTACTAGAGAATGCACCAGAGTCGCATCTTCCCTGGTACTCTTTTTGTAATAAACCACCGGAACGTTGCATCCTTGCGATAATTTGTACCATTATCTACTACTGCACTTTTCGGGACCTCCCTGGGAAATGCCCTCCCATAAATTCCTTGTAGCTGCATTAAATAATATTGTATTAATATAATATTATTTAATCGGGACCATCAAGACTGTCTTCAGGAACATCATATTCTGATGGGCTCTTGCCCTGACTTAACCAGACTTAACCAGACTTACCCTTACCAACCCTTACTTACCTCTGTCTATCCTGACTTAACAAAGCTTACCCTTACTTACCCTTATTTACCCTTAATTACCCTAGGATATATATATATATATATATATATATATATATATATATATA
>MDSW01156212.1_pt1 | contig 36122 bp, 36 predicted proteins | sample 811171 | NCBI WGS metagenome assembly MDSW01 (sample SAMN05326641, study PRJNA326480) | marine metagenome | isolation source: seawater | place: Atlantic Ocean: North West | collected 2012 | reverse complement strand
AAGGCTAAATTTTTGCTTGTTCTATCAGATTGTTTAATTTTGCAGACCATTTTTAAAAAAATAATTAATGTACGCAATAGTTGAGATAGCAGGCCAACAATTTAAAGTTGAGAAAGATCAGCAGATATTTGTACACAGATTGGAAACCAAAGAAGGGTCAAACATTGATTTTGATAAAGTTCTTTTGATGGATAATGCTGGTAAAGTAGATGTTGGCGCCCCAGTTATAAAAGGTGCAAAGGTAACAGCAAAAGTACTAGAGCATCTTAAAGGAGATAAAGTGATTGTTTTTAAAAAGAAACGAAGAAAGGGGTATAAAGTTAAAAACGGTCATAGGCAATATTTAACAAAGTTAGAAATTCTTAAAATCGAAGATAAAGCTGCTAGTACAAAAAAGACTTCTGCGAAAAAGGATGTTAAATCAGTTGTTGAAAAAGCACCAACAGAGAAAGCTGCTAAAAAGCCAGCTGCTAAAAAGCCAGCTGCTAAAAAGCTAGCTGCTAAAAAGCCAGCTGCTAAAAAGCTAGCTGCTAAAAAGCCAGCTGCTAAAAAGCCAGCTGCTAAAAAGCCAGCTGCTAAAAAAGCACCAATAAAGAAAACTACAGCTAAGAAAGCTGAGTAATAAGAATAAGTAGGGATAAAAACGTAAGACAATGGCACATAAGAAAGGAGCAGGTAGTTCAAAAAATGGAAGAGAATCACAAAGTAAACGATTAGGTGTAAAGATCTTTGGAGGACAAGCTATTATTGCAGGAAATATTATTGTGCGACAAAGAGGTACGGTACATAATGCTGGAGAAAATGTAGGTATGGGTAAGGATCATACTTTATTTGCTTTAGCTGATGGTAAAGTTAAATTTACAAAAAAGAGAAATAACAAATCCTATGTTTCTGTTGAAACAATAAACTAAGGATTGTCTTATATTTAAATTTAAAAAACTCTTGAGCAATCAAGAGTTTTTTATTTACATTTGTTTATGATTTTATTAAAATAATAAAATGTTACACATTACTAAAATACGAGAGAATAAGCAAGCCTTTATTAAATTATTAAAAATAAAGAACATTGATGCTGATGATTTAATATTATCTGTTATTTCTAAAGATGATGAGCGAAAAAATACTCAGCAAAGTTTAGATAATTTATTGGCTCAAGCTAATAAGTTGGCTAAGAGGATAGGTGAGTTATATAAAATTGGACAAACTGATCAGGCAAACGTGTTAAAAAAGGAATCATCTTTAATTAAAGAGAATTCAAAAATTTTACAGGAAAAACAGACAGTTCTTGAAAAAGAAATTCAAGAAATTTTAGTGCAAATTCCTAACATTCCACATCCAAGCGTTCCTGTTGGTAAGTCTGAAGAAGATAACGTTATAATTAAAGAAGTAGGAAAGATTCCAACTTTATTTGATGGAGCAAAACCTCATTGGGATCTTGCAAATGATTATAAGTTGATAGATTTTGAATTAGGAAACAAGATTACGGGTTCTGGATTTCCTGTTTATACCAATAAAGGTGCTAGATTACAAAGAGCACTGATTTCTTATTTTTTGGATAAAAATACTGATGCTGGTTATACAGAATATTTGCCACCTCATGTTGTAAATGAAGCCTCAGGTTTCGGTACTGGACAGTTACCTAAGTTTGAAGAAGATCTATATAAGATACCTTCTGAAAAAGACTTATATCTTATCCCAACCGCTGAAGTGCCCGTAACAAATTTTTTTCGAGATATTATATTAAATGAGTTTCCTGTTAAATGTACTGCTTATACTCCATGTTTTAGGCGCGAGGCAGGTTCATATGGTAAAGATGTTAGGGGTCTAAATAGATTACATCAATTTGATAAAGTAGAGATTGTTGAGATTCAACATCCTGATACGTCATATGAGGCATTAGACCGCATGGTTAATCATGTAGCTAGTATTTTAGATGAATTAGAATTGCCGTATAGAATCTTACAGCTATGTGGAGGGGACCTAAGCTTTACATCTGCATTGACTTATGATTTTGAAGTCTTCTCTTCTTGCCAAAAAAGATGGTTAGAAGTTAGTTCGGTTTCTAATTTTGAAAGTTATCAAGCTAATAGGTTAAAGTTAAGATACAAAGATGAAAATGGGAATAATAAGCTTTGCCATACTTTAAATGGGAGTGCATTAGCATTACCTAGAGTTTATGCTGCACTTTTAGAAAATAACCAAACCACTGAAGGAATAAAAATCCCTCAAGTATTACAGACGTATACTGGATTTGATATTATAAAGTAAATGCGATTAATTCTAGTATTTCTTTTGACTTCCTCTTTTGTTTTTTCGCAACAGAGTAATCAGCAGATAGCTTATCAGTATTATATTAATGGAGAATATAAGAAAGCAATATCTATTTATAAAGAATTAATCCAATCAAGATTCTCAGTTGCATATTACTCCCCATATTTCCAATCATTATTTAAGATAAAGGATTATAATGCCGCTGATGCCTTGGCAAGAAAGTTTGTTAAAAAATACCCAACAAGTTTAACTTATCAGATAGAAGTTGGAGTTGTACAAGAGAAGTTAGGAAATATAAAAAAGGCAGATAGGATTTTTAAGAAAGCAATTAATCAAATTGATGGAAATAGAGCTAAAGCAATTAACGTATCAAATACGTTTATTAGATATGGGATGTTTGAGAGAGCGCTTAATGTATATGTTTTATCAGAGAAAATAAACCCTAAAAATAATTTTGGAACTAATAAAGCACAGTTATATTCGCAATTAGGTAATTCAGATTTAATGATTATTGAGTATTTAAGTGTTTTGGAAAGAGATCCAAGACAAAAGCAGTTTGTGATAAGTAATATCCAGAAATTTATGGATAATGATGGCATTAAGAGTGATAAAAATTTTCAGCTTGTAAAAAAAGCACTATTGCCATTTGTGCGAAATGAAAATGCAAGAACTGATTTTACTGAGATGCTAATTTGGCTATTTATGCAAAATCATCAATTTAAAATGGCTTTGACTCAAGCAAAAGCTTTGGATAGAAGGTTAAAAGCTTACGGTGAGGAGGTCTATGATCTAGCAGAATCTTTTTTAGATAAAGGATATTATGATTTAGCTATTGAGGCATATGAACATGTTATTAAGAAAGGAAAATCTAATTTTTTATATATTGATGCTAATATTAATAAATTATTTGCTTTGACGAAGCAGCTTGATTTAGAGAAAAAAAATATTAGTGAGCTAGATAATTTGTATCAGTCGCTTATTTCAGAGTTAGGTAAAAATAGTAATACGGTCTTACTCCTCTCAAATTTCGCTCATTTTAAGGCATTTTATTTGCATGATCTTAAATCTGCAGAATTTTTATTGTTAGATGCTATGCAGATTTCTGGAGTAGATAATTATGATTTAGCTGAATGTAAACTTGAATATGCCGATATTCAATTATTGATGGGTAATATTTGGGAGTCATTACTTTATTATTCGCAAGTAGAAAAAGATTTTAAAGAGCATCCAATTGGGCATGAGGCTAAACTTAGAAGAGCAAAAGTTGCCTATTATCAAGGCGATTTCCAATGGGCCCAAGCGCAGTTAGAAACATTAAAAGCATCAACTTCAAAGTTAATTGCTAATGATGCAATGGAGCTCTCTTTAATAATTACTGATAATTATAATTTAGATACTACTGAAATAGCCATGAGTAATTTTTCTTCAGCTGACTTGTTAAATTACCAGCAAAGATATACTGAAGCAATCAAAAAGTATGATGCTATTCTTAGTTCTTTTAGTGGTCATACATTATCTGACGAGATATTTATGCGCAAAGCAGAGATATTTCTTAAACAAGGTAAGTTACAAAAAGCGTTATTAGAGCTTGAGAAAATAGAAGATAGTTGGGATTATGATATTTTAGCAGATGATGCTGTTTATATGAGAGCTCAAGTATATGATTTTAAGTTACAAGACACAGAAAAAGCAATGCTACTTTATGAAAAAATATTATTAGAGCATAGCGGCAGTGTTTATGTTGAGGATTCTAGAAATAGATATAGAGAGTTGCGAGGTGACAATATAAATAATACAGAATGATAATATACAATGTAACTGTTAATGTTGATAAGAGTATTAATGATGATTGGTTAAAATGGATGCAGAGCGTTCATATTCCAGAAATAATGGGAACAGGAGTTTTCATTAAGTCACAAATAAATCAAGTTGTTAGTGAAAAAGATACTGGTTATACGTATGCAATTGCTTACACTTGTGCTAGTATGAAAAATTTACATCATTATCAAGTTAAATTCGCACCTGAATTACAACAAAAACATGTTATGCGTTATGGAGATAAGGCAGTTGCTTTTCGTACTATTTTAAATGTAATTGAGGAATTTTAAAGCTCATTTTGAAGAAAGTTATTAAAGCATACTTACAATTAGAGGACCATGTTCTTTTAATGATAAAGGCTGAGTTTTTTGTACAATTAATTGGTGCGGCTTTTTTTCTTATCTTAAATATATATTTATCTAAGCAGGGGTTTTCTGATTCAGAGATTGCCAATTTTATTTCCTATCGTTTTTTGGCAGTTATGTTGTTAGCATTTCCTTTAGGTTTTTTTATAAAAGGAAAAGCTCTTAAGCCATTTTTTTTGTTAGGCAGTATAGGTGTGCCTACAGTTGCAATTGTTCTTGTCTTAGTTGTACAGAATTCTTTATTTTTTTTGTTGCCAGCCTTGTTTGTACTATGGGGTATTGTCTTTACGCTTTTTCAAGTCAGTTCATTGCCTTATGTAATGCGAAATACATTTGTTGATAATCAATCTCATGCTATATCTTTGAATTATGCTACTCATAGTTTTGGTACTATTTTAAGTGGGGTGATTATATTTGGATTTGGACAATTTATGCAAGAAATTAATGAGGGAATCATTCTGCTTTTTATTTCTGTAATTGGTTTCTCTGGGGTGTATTTTCTGCTGAAAATAAAAGTAGATGTGATACTTCCTGTTAAAAAAGGTTTGCAATGGAGATTTTATGATTGGCATTTGTTGTTTAAGGCAATTATTCCTACTGTGATTATTGCTATTGGAGCAGGGCTTACTATTCCGTTTATTAATCTATTCTTCTTTCATAATTTTGAGATAGATTCTTCCGGCTTTGCAGTTATTGGTGGTGTTTCTAGTGTATTAGTTGCTATTTTAGCTTTGCTTGTCCCTAACATTAAGAATAAATTAGGTTTTAGAAAAGGCATAACTTATACTCAAACTATTGCAATTATTGCTTTAATTGCTTTGGCAACTACTGAGTTCTTTGCAAAATATTTGTGGGCCTTTCCATTAGCTGTGTTTTGTTTCTTGGTGCGCACTCCGCTTATGAATATGGCTGCTCCTATGACTTCTGAGCTTACTATGAATTATGTAGGAGAGAAAAATCAAGAAATGCTTAGTGCAATTATGGCTGCAATATGGAGTGGTAGTTGGTTTTTTAGCTCACAGATATTTAGATATCTAAAATCAGAGGGCATGCCATATGCATATATTTTTTATATCACAGCTGCATTATATGCTATTGGGGTATTTATGTATTACTTATTAGTATTGGAATATGAGAGAAGGAAGTGAATTATTGTAAAAAAGGATTATGCTCCTTTTCATTACCTATCTTAGTAGGAGGTCCGTGTCCACAAAATACCTGAGTTTGATTTGGTAAAGGTAATATTTTATTGACTATACTCTTAATTAGTACATTATGATCTCCTCCAGGCAAATCTGTACGCCCAACGCTACCCTTAAAAAGTACGTCCCCAGAAATAATTAAACCTTCTTTTTTACTATACAAACCAATATGCCCAGGAGAATGTCCTGGGATGAAAAAAATTTCTAGTTCGCTATTTCCAAATTTAATCTTATCTCCCTCGTTTAAGAAATGCTTTGGATAAGGAGATTCTTCATATTGTTCAAATCCATACATTTTAGCAACTTTACTTGTATTTTCTAAAATTGCTAGCTCTTTTCTGTGTATACAAAGATCTAAATTGTATTTTGCACTAATAAATTGATTGCCTAAAATATGATCAATATGGCAATGTGTGTTAATAAGTTTTATCGGATTTAGATTATTGGATTCAATAAAATTGACTAATTCAGTTTTCTCAGAATTTTCATAACAACCTGGGTCAATAATAATACATTGTTTTGTTTTATCATAGATAATATATGTGTTTTCTTGAAAAGGATTAAATGTTAGAGATTTTACTTGCATATGTAATAATTTGACTGCAAATATATGTTAATTAAAGTGTGAAAACTATCAAGTAATATTTTATTAGATCTGATATTCATTATTAATTTTGCTGCATGAGTTTTTATGCTTTTATAATACTAATTATTATTGGTTTTATAGCTGGAGTTATATCTGGATTTATAGGTGTTGGTGGTGGCATTCTCATGATTCCTTTATTGATATTTTTTTTAGGATTCTCTCAGTTTGAAGCTCAGGGAACAGCTTTGGCAGCAATGTTGCCTCCAATAGGAATTCTTGCTGCTATGAATTATTTTAAATCAGGCTATGTTAATTGGCAATATGCAGTTGTTATTGCATTGACATTTGTTATTGGTGGATATTTTGGTTCTAAGATATCATTAAGTTTGGACGTTAATACAGTAAGAAAAATATTTGGTGTAGTAATGTTTTTGGCTGCAATTAAATTATTGTTCTCAAAATGATAAATTCTATTAAAAGATTAGTAGAAGAAAATTTTAATGAAATAGTTAAAATAAGAAGGCATCTACATAAAAATCCAGAGCTCTCTTTTCATGAATATAAGACATCAGCTTATATAAAATCAATACTAAATAAATGGGATATTCCTTTTATTGATGACATTGCAGATACTGGTATTGTTGTTGTTTTAAAAGGAAAGAATGCACATGTGAAGACAGTTGCCTTGCGAGCTGATTTTGATGCCTTGCCTATTCAGGAAGAGAATGATGTGGATTATAGATCAGTAAATCAAGGCGTTATGCATGCTTGCGGTCATGATGCTCATACAGCATCAATGTTAGGTGTTGTGAAAGTATTAGATCATTTAAAATTAGAATGGGAGGGTAGTGTTAAATTTATTTTTCAGCCAGCTGAGGAGCAATTACCTGGCGGTGCTCAGCAAATGATCAAAGAAGGTGTTCTTCAGTTTCCTACTGTTGATACGATGATTGGTCAACATGTTTTTCCTGATTTGGAAGTGGGTAAAGTTGGTTTTAAAGTTGGTAAATATATGGCTTCAACTGATGAGTTGCATGTTGTTATAAAAGGTAGGGGTGGGCATGCAGCATTGCTTGATAAATATAATAACCCTATCGTAGCAGGATCTAGATTAATTCTTGAATTAGATACATTTTTCAAGAAATATAAAGATGCTCCTTGTGTTTGTGCAATTGGTTTTGTTGAAGGTTTAGGGTCTACAAATGTTATACCTGATAGTTTAATCCTAAAAGGGACCTTGCGGGTTATGGATGAAGATCTTAGAAAGCAATTTCATTCCAAAATTTTGTCAATCTCTAAATTCATCTCTGAGGAATATAATATAGTAATTGATTTTGATATTCTAGAGGGATATCCTTCTTTGGTTAATGACAAGAATGTAACTGAAAGATCCATTAGTTTTGCAAAAGAGTTTCTAGGAGAAGAAAATGTTGTTCAGTTACCCTTTAGAATGACAGCGGAAGATTTTGCATATTATGCGCAGATTGTTCCTTCATGTTTTTATCGTTTAGGTATAAGAAATGAAGTTAAAGGAGTTGTTAATGGACTTCATACATCAAAGTTTAATATTGATGAAGACGCCCTAAAGATTGGTGTTGGATTAATGGCATATTTAGCAATTAAAAATTAGGAAATTAATTTTTTACCTATATTATTAAACTCCGTGCAAAATATCTTTATTCTTTCCAATACTTCATCAGAAGTAATAACATCATTAGTGAAATCTTTACCAGTTACATATATTACTCTAGGTAGTTGTATCATTCTCCATTCATTCATGCAGATTTGTGTAAGATGCATGGTAGATAAGTAGCTTCTATCTCCTCCTGCAGCGCAGAGAATTCCAAAGAACTTATTAGTTGCTCCTTCAAAACAATTATCTAATAATATTTTTAGGCTATCATTTATACTATAGCAGTGTACCCCCATTCCAATAATAATATTGTCTGTCTTATTAATTATTTTAGTTAAATATTCCATTTCTTTAGTTATTCCTAAATGATATGGTTGAATTTTCATTTCTCTTGCATCAATAAGTTTACACTTAACACCTTGACGTTTTAATTCTTTCTGCACATTTTTGCAAACTAGAAACGATCTTGAATTTTTAGATAAAGAGCTGGATAAAATTAAAGTATTCATTAGTTAGCTATTTGCGAAATAAAATCAATTCTTAATAATCTAACTTCATCATCTGTAAATTCATCTTCTTCAAATTCTACTCTTGCTTCATCAAAAGAAAATTCCTTGGTATTTTTAAAGAATTCATGTATTTCATCTCTTTCATCTTCATCCATCATATCTAGAATGATATGGTTTAGATTTAGTTTTGTTCCACCCTCAACAATTTCTTCCATTTCATTTAGTAGGTCTATATTTGAAAGTCCTTTGTCTTTAGCAATATCATCAATAGAAAGCTTTTTATCTAATGATTGAATAATATAAATTTTGTTTGATGATTTATTTGCAACACTTCTTACCGTAAAATCTTGTGGTCGTTCAATATTATTTTCCTCAACATATTCTTTGATTATTTCTATAAAGTTTGGTCCATATTTCTTTGCTTTTCCAATACCAACTCCTTGAACCTTCCCCATTTCTTCGGTATTGATTGGGTATTGATTTGCCATGTCAATTAATGAAGGTTCAGTGAAAATAATAGCCGGAGGTAATCCTATTTTTTTTGCCATTTTTTTTCTTAAATCTTTTAGGATATTAAAAAGAATTGTATCCGCTGCTTGTCCTTTATGGGCTGCTGATGATACAGATGAAATTGTTTGTCCATAGTCATGGTCCTCAGTGATTTTAAAGCTATATTGTGTTTTTATGAATGCTTCACCTGATTCAGTTAATTTTAATATACCATAACTTTCAATTTCTTTTGTAAGTAGTTGCTTTACATATGCCTGTCGTATAATTGAATGCCAAAAATCTAATGATTTGCTTTTTCCTAATCCAAAAATATCAGATAATTGTGACATATTTTGTTTGATAAGGGCATTGCTTTCTCCTACCATTATCTTAGCCATTTCTTTTGGTTTAAATCTTTCCCTTGCTCCTTTTACAGCCTCTAATAGTAATTTTACATATTTTTTTCCTTCAATTTTGTCTTTTGGATTCTTGCAATTGTCGCACATCTGATTGCATTTTTCATCATTAAAATGTTCTCCGAAGTAATGTAATAAATATTTTCTTCTACACATTGATGTTTCAGAAAACGCAATTGTTTCCATAATTAGCAGTCTTCCTACTTCTTGCTCTGCAACAGGTTTTCCTTGCAAAAAGTTTTCTAATTTCTCAATATCCTTATAATCATAGAAGGTTATCAAGTCTCCTTTTCCCCCATCCCTTCCAGCACGGCCAGTTTCTTGATAATATCCCTCTAAACTTTTAGGTATGTCATGATGTATTACATATCTTATATCTGGTTTGTCAATACCCATTCCAAAAGCAATTGTTGCAACAATCACATTGCAATCATCCATTAAAAAAGCTTCTTGGTGCATTACTCTCTTTTTAGCTTCAAGTCCTGCATGATATGGCAGGGCATTAATTCCATTTATTTGTAGTATCTCTGAAATTTCTTCAACCTTTTTTCTACTTAAGCAATAAACAATCCCTGAATCACCTTTTCTACTATTGATGTATTGGATAATTTGTTTAGCAACATCTTTTTTAGGTTGAATTTCGTAGAACAAATTACTTCTGTTAAAGGAGGAAAGATATAATTTGGCATCACTGATCTGAAGATTTTTCATTATGTCTTGCCTTACTTTTGGTGTTGCTGTTGCTGTAAGTGCAATGATTGGAGCAACTCCTATATTATTTATTATCTGTTTTAATTTTCTATACTCTGGCCTAAAATCATGCCCCCATTCTGAGATACAATGAGCCTCATCAATTGCATAGAAAGATATGTTTACAGAACTTAAGAATTCAGTATTATCAGTCTTTACAAGTGATTCAGGAGCTACATATAATAGTTTGGTTTTTCCATCTAAGATATCACTCTTTACTTGATTAGTTTGTGATTTTGAGAGAGATGAATTAAGTACATGGGCAACACTTTCATTTTGATAATATCCTCTAAGTACATCAACCTGATTTTTCATTAAAGCAATTAAAGGAGATACAATAATAGCACAGCCTTTAGAAATAAGTGCTGGTAGTTGATAGCACATCGACTTACCACCTCCAGTTGGCATAATAACCATACTATCATTACCTTCAAGCAGGTTAATAATTATATCTTCTTGCTCTGCTCTGAAACTATTAAATCCAAATATATCTTTGAGGTTTTTGTGTAGTGTTTGAGTGGAAATGCTCATTTATTATAAAAATGTGATACTTTTGTTCTTGATTTTATACAACGAATATACTATTTTATTTTTATGAAATCTTCAATTAATATAAAAAAAGTTGCTAGAGAAACAATCTCTTTAGAATTAGAGGCTATATCAGAATTGGAAAGTAGAATTGATGATAATTTTGTAAATATAATTAATCTAATACTAAATATGCATGGAAAGCTTATTGTTACTGGTATAGGTAAGAGTGCTAATATAGCAAATAAGATGGTTGCTACATTTAATTCTACAGGCCAGCCAGCTGTTTTTTTGCATGCTGCTGATGCGATACATGGCGATCTTGGTTCTATTCAAGATGGTGATTTAGTGATTTGCATTTCAAAAAGTGGAAATACTGCAGAAGTTAAAGCGCTTCTACTTTCTATTAAGGAAATGGGCAATAAAATAATTGCATTAACTGGAAATTCAACATCATACCTGGCTAAAGAAGCAGATTATTCTTTAGATGTGAGTGTTGAGAAAGAGGCTTGCCCTAATAATTTGGCGCCAACTTCATCAACTACTGCTCAATTAGTGATGGGAGATGCTATCGCTGTAAGTTTACTGTCATGCAAAGAATTCTCAGATAAAGATTTTGCTCGATTTCATCCAGGAGGAACCCTTGGTAAAAGATTATATTTAACATTGTCAGCTGTTCTTTCAGATAAGAATAATCCACAGGTTGATGAAAATGCAACTGTGAGTGAAGTGATTATTGAGATATCAAGTAAAAGAGTTGGCGCAACTGCAGTAACTGTTAATAATAAACTTAAAGGCATTATTACAGATGGAGATTTAAGAAGAATGCTTGAAAAGGGTGTTGATTTAAAAAGTGTGTTAGCAAAAGATATAATGACCAAAAATCCTAAAATGATTGACCAAAAATCCCTGGCGTATGATGCATTAAAAATTATGGAGAATAATAATATTAATCAAATAGTTGTTATGAATAACGATTTATATTTTGGGATAGTACATATTCATGAATTATTAAGGGAGGGTATTGCATAATGAATAGTAAAGATAATGAGATGTCCTTCTTAGATCATCTAGAAATATTTAGATGGCATTTAATACGAGCGGCTGCGGCGATTATGTTATTAGCAGTGATTGCTTTTATTTATAAAGACATACTTTTTGATTTTATTCTTTTAGCTCCAAGAGAGCCTAATTTTCCTACATATAGAGTATTGTGTTGTATCTCTCAGTATTTGGGTTTACAAGATGCGCTTTGTTTGCAGGAATCTCCTTTTATTTTGATGAATATCACTATGAGTGGACAATTTTCTACTCATGTTATGACCTCAATATTTGCAGGTTTTATTATTGCTTTTCCTTATGTTTTCTGGGAATTTTGGCGTTTTATTAGTCCTGCATTACATCCTGAAGAAACTAAACTTGCAAGAGGGATTGTTTTTTTTAGTTCATTGCTTTTTATGTTTGGTATTTTGTTTGGATATTATATTATTGCCCCATTGTCAGTAAATTTTTTAGGGTCTTACCAGGTAAGCAGTGAAGTTGCTAACCAAATTAGTTTAACATCATTTATTTCAACTGTTACTACAGTTAGCCTTGCCAATGGTATAATTTTTGAATTGCCAATAATCGTATATTTTTTGACTAAGGTAGGTTTATTAACTCCTGAATTTATGCGTATCTATCGCAAACATGCTATGGTATTAACACTAATATTATCTGCGATAATTACTCCCCCTGATATTACATCACAAATTTTAGTTTCATTACCTTTAATTTTACTTTATGAGTTAAGTATAAAAATCTCAGCAAGAGTTATTAAGAACCAAGATAAGAAATCGAAATGAAACTAAGAGCCGAAAACATTATAAAATATTACTCAGGAAGAGCCGTGGTTAAAGGTGTTTCTTTAGAGGTTAATCAAGGGGAGATAGTTGGGCTTTTAGGTCCAAATGGAGCAGGAAAGACTACTTCGTTTTACATGATGGTTGGTTTAGTAGATCCAAATGAAGGAAATGTATATCTTGACGACTCTTTGATTACAAAATTACCTATGTATAAGCGTGCTAAGATGGGTATTGGTTATTTGGCACAAGAGGCATCTATATTTCGAAAAATGAGTGTAGAAGATAATATAAGGTCAGTTTTAGAAATGACTATTTTATCAAAGAAAGAGCAATATTCAAGATGTGAGTTATTGTTGAATGAGTTTGGTTTGCAAGGTGTACGTAAAAACATTGGAGGATTGCTTTCAGGAGGTGAAAGAAGGAGAACAGAAATTGCAAGAGCATTAGCTACAAATCCAAAATTTATTTTGTTAGATGAGCCATTTGCTGGAATTGACCCAATTGCGGTTGAGGATATTCAAGAAATAGTTTCTAAATTGAAGAATAAAAATATTGGGATACTTATTACTGATCATAATGTACATGAAACATTAAAAATTACTGATAGAGCTTATCTTTTGTTTGAAGGTAATATATTAAAGCAAGGAACTGCTGAAGAGCTTGCCGAGGACGAGCAAGTAAGGAAGGTTTATCTTGGGGAAAATTTTCAGCTTAGAAAATAATCAAATCTCGTCTATAGAAAATTCATAAGATTCCATAATCTGATTGCAAAGCATCTTATTGCAAGCCTCATCTACTTTAGAGGATGCAACTTCTTTATTTTCAGCTTCAATTTCCAGCGTAATGTGTTTGCCAATTCTTACATTTTTAATTTCTGACAAGCCTATATTTCCCATGCTAGCGCTTACAGCTTTTCCTTGTGGGTCTAATAATGATTTAAGTGGCATTACGTCTATTTCAGCTCTGAACTTCATAATATGTTATTTAATAGTGATAGAATCAGATACAAAATTACAATAAATGGAATAGCAGCAAACTGAAATGCAAAGAATAATATCACTGTTGATAAAATAAGTGTAACTCTTAGAATATTTAGCCTTGAATTAATGTCTTCATTATAATTTACTTTGAATGAGAAAAGAGGTATTTTTACCAATAACAGTATTGGCATGATAATACAAATTATTGTTAAAAACTGCATGTCAATAAACATCGGAAATTGTTTAAAGTCAATTTGAGGGATAGCAGCAAAGAATATACCAAGAGCAGGTGTTGGTAATCCAATAAATGAAGTTGTTTGTTTGTTGTCAATATTAAAGTTTGCTAGTCTATAAGATGATAAAATAGGAATCAATAGTGCTAGTGATAATGGCAAAAGGATTCCTTGATTACTAATTGAATGGCAGAAAAGAATATTATTATTAAGATAAAACATAAAATTAAACATAATAAATCCTGGAGCAACACCAAATGTAACCAAGTCAGCCATAGAATCTAATTGCTTGCCAAGTTGACCGGTTACATTTAGAATTCTAGCGAGTAATCCATCAAAAAGATCAAAAAAAGCACCTAAAAAAATACATAATGATGCTAAGTCTAAACTACCTTTAAAAGCAAAAATAATTGAAAGAAGGCCGCATAATAAGTTAGCTAGCGTAATCAGATTTGGTAAATTTCTTTTTAATATATACATTTCAGCAAAAATATGATAATATTTGTAAACATTATGAAAAAAATATTTCTAGCACTTTTTAGTGGATTTTTACTAGCATTATCTTGGCCTTCTATTGGTATTTCTTTTATCATATTTCTTGCTTTTGTACCATTGTTGATTCTTGAAGATGAAGCAAAAAATGGTAGAGAGGTATTTGGATATAGTTATATTTCATTCTTTATTTTTAATATTATTACTACTTATTGGGTGTGGTATTCTACACCTCTTGGGTCTGTTTTTGCTTTTGTGGTTAATTCTTTTTTAATGTCAATTGCTTTTTATGCATTTTATAAGATAAAGAAAATTACTAGTAATAGGTTAGGCTATATAGCTTTTATAGTCACCTGGCTTTCTTTTGAGTACTTACATTTAAATTGGGATTTGTCATGGCCATGGCTCATGTTAGGTAATGTTTTTGCTGAATCAGTTCCATTTATTCAATGGTACGAATTTACTGGTGTATTAGGAGGTTCTTTTTGGGTGCTTATAATAAATTTGTTAGTTTTTCTTTCTATAAAATCTAAAAAGAAAATAAAGGTATTTTTACTTTCTTTACTTCTACTTCTTATTCCGGCTGGCATATCATATTATTTTTATATAACAAAAGATGATATTGTTAGTAAGGGAGAGACTATTAATACGTTAATTATCCAGCCAAATATAGATCCTTACACTCATAAGTTTAATGTTGGATATGAAGAGCAATTGCAAGATTTTATCTTCTTAGCAAGGTCAAAATTAGACCAAGAAACAGATCTCTTAATAGGGCCAGAAACAGTTTTACAAGAATCGATATGGGAAAATAATATAGAAGCTACTTATAGTATTAGAGTTTTAAGAAAACTACAAGAAGAATTTCCGAATCTGAATATTTTGGTAGGAGCTTCAACTTACAAGATGTTTGAACATGATGAACAAAAAACAAGTACTGCCAGAAAGATTAGAAATCAAGAAATTTTTTATGATGCCTATAATTCAGCTATCTTTATTCCGGATAGTGGTGATGTTGATGTGTACCATAAAACAAAGTTAGTCCCAGGAGCAGAAAAAACACCTTATCCTTTTATTTTAGACAAATTAGCAAAGGTAATGATAGATCTAGGAGGAATTTCAGGATCCTTAGGTAGTGAAAACAAATTAAGTAATTTTAATTTTAATGGTAAAAATATTCGCCCACTTATTTGTTATGAAAGTATTTATGGTGAAATGGAATTTAATAATTCAGAGTTAATAGCTATAATAACAAATGATGGATGGTGGAAGAATACCGCAGGATATAAGCAACATTTTTCATATGCTAGATTGCGATCTATCGAACAAAGAAAAGTAATCATACGTTCAGCAAATACAGGTATTTCTGGAGTAATACTTCCTAATGGAAAGGTCTTGAAAAAAACAAAATGGGATGAGGAAATTTGTATTAAAGCGTCGGTTTCTATTAATAATCATTCTACGTTTTATGCTCGATTTGGTGATTATATTGGAAGGTTAAGTTTATTTATTTCAGTGATATTTATAATGGTTTCTTTTATTAAAGCAAGACTAAGAAAATAAGGGTCTTATTCTATTAAGGGTTGCTTTTTTAACTTTCACCGAATTTTTTTATGTTTGGTTAAAAATTGTACTATATGTATTCTCTTAATCTAACAGTGGATGGGTTGTATTGTTAACTTCTATTTCTTCTAATACAACTGTTAACAAACTATCAATATTAATCTTAGTGTTATTGTAATTTAAATTAGTAGTAGCTTTGTTTTGATTTTCAGTTTCTTGATTCCAATTCAAGTTATTTTCATTTTTGCAGTTTGAATTTATGGTGTAATAATTTGTTGTTGCCAAGTACCCTAATATGCTTATGGTTAATAGCCAGGTTGATGACGCTTCTAATTTCCCCATGATTTTTTTGATTGGTTTGTGGTTAAATAATTAAAGCAACTACTTAAGATTATTTGGAATCTTGCATATAGGTATTGTTGTCATTTTATGCTGGTTTGCTTTGTTTAATTTTGTGTAAATAGAGAGTATCTTAATCTCTCTTTTTGACAAATCACTTTTATTGCCACTTAAATTCATTGCCCATTCTAGTTCTGGGTAGGTGGCTCCTATTTGTTCCTCATCCGTTTTTTCATCTCCCCAGAGACCATCAGTAGGTTCAGCAACTAATATTTCTTTAATTATTCCAAGTGCTTTCCCAAGTTCATATATCTCTGTTTTTAATAAATCAGCAATAGGACTTATATCTACTCCACCATCTCCATATTTTGTAAAAAATCCAATTCCAAAATCTTCTACTTTATTACCAGTTCCAACAACTAATGAGTTATTTGCTTGTGCAAAATAATAAAGAGATGTCATTCTAAGCCTTGCTCTTGTATTTACTAAAGCAAGCTCATGTTTATCTTCAATGCTTGGAATTTGAGATATAAATTTTTCAAAGACAGGAGTTAGATTAAGTTCTAAAGAGCTTACGTTTTTAAAATTATCTTTTAACCATTTAATATGCTTTTTTCCTCTCTCTAATTGTGATTTTTCTTGATGAATTGGCAGTTCTATGCAGATAAGCGGCAGTCCAGTTTTTGCAACCAGTGTAGATGTTACTGCTGAGTCAATTCCACCAGAAATTCCAATAACGAAACCTTTGGATTTAGATGATTTTGAGTAATCTTTTAACCAATTTGTAATATGATCTATTATACTGGTAGTTTGCATAATTGTTTGCAAATGTAATGTAAAACTTTTTACTTTTGTCTTATGAAACAAATACTATTATTTTTTAGCATTGCATTACTTTCTTTGTTTATAGCTATTTGGATTTTAAGCTATAATAAAGTTTATGAGAAGGTAGACTTAGAGGTGCACAGATTTGACAAGGAGTTGTTTTCAATTACTGAAGAAAATGTGCAAGATAAGATGTTAAGTTGGGAGGCTGATTATGGTACTTTTCCTGCGGTTTTTGCTAGTCAAATAATGCGAAGCATGCAGTTGAATAATAAACAATATGAAAAAGAGCTATTAGCTTTTACTTATCAAAAGGATATGAGAGAAGCATATGATTCTACAATTTTATTATACGAGGATTTTTCTAGTATTCAACATGATTTGGAGCTAGCTTTTGGCCAGTTCTCTACTAGTTTCCCATCATTCCCAATACCTGAAATAACAACTTTTTTTGGGGGATTTAATTATGGAGTAGTTACGTACGATAATAACATTGCAATTGGCTTAGAAAACTTTCTAGGAATTAACAGTAAGTTTTATAAATATCTTTCAGACCCGAAGTATCTTAGGTTTCAGAAACAAAAGAAGTTTATTGTTTCAAATGTAATGGAAGTATGGTTTAATGAGCATTTCCATAAGTTTTTAGGTGGTAGAGATTTATTGTCTCAAATAATATATAAAGGTAAGGCAATGTATTTTATAGATAAAATGATTCTTGATATGCCAATTGAGGATAAGTTTAGGTTTAATAATAGTCAAATGGAATGGGTCATAGATAATGAATCAAGCATTTGGGAATTTTTAGTATATGAAGATCTACTTTTTTCTAAAAAAGAAGATGAGTTTCGAACTTTTGTAAATTATGCTCCTTTTGCTAAAGGGATGCCAAATGAAGCCCCTGGAAGGGTAGCTTATTATATAGGTTATCGAATGGTATGTGAGTATATGAAAAATAATAAAATTAATATAGAAGATTTGATGTATCTTACTGATTCAAGGCAGTTTCTACAGCAATCAAAATATAAACCAGTAAAATAATAAAGTATGAAACAGACATTAAAGTTTGAGGTCGAGTTAGACGAAAATCATTTGCCATTAGATATAAAAATGGATGCAGGTAATGGGCAGGATAGGGAAAATAATATTAAGGCTTTGATGGTTTCAGCTTGGGCTGCAAAAACTCAAGAAACCTTGCGTATTGATTTATGGACTAAAGATATGCCTGTACATGACATGTTTATTATGTATCATCAAACAATGATAGGAATGGCTAATTCATTGGAAAAAGCAACTGGGCATTCTAAGTTGGCAGGTGCATTAAAGGAATATTGTGAGTTTTTTGCAGAACAAACAAAAATAAAAGGAACTTAAGGTATTTTTTTAAATTGAGGGTTTAAGCATTCAATATATTTTAAGATATCTGCAGTGCCTTCTTTTGTTTCTGATGAGGTGATAAATATTTCTGGTAGGTATTCCCATTCTTGAAGCATTTTAGTTTTATATTTGTTGATGTTCTTAGATAGTGCTGTTTTGCTAAGCTTATCGCTTTTAGTAAAAACTATCGTAAAAGGGATTTTTTTTTCTGCTAGCCATTTCATGAATTTTTGATCAATCTGCTGGGGCTTATGTCTGCTATCAATTAACACAAATAAACATAAAAGATTTATTCTGTTTAATAAATATTCATTTATCATTTCATGGAACTCTGCTCTTTTTGCTTTAGATACTCTTGCGAATCCATAGCCAGGTAGGTCAACTAAATACCAATTTTTATTTATTAGAAAATGATTTATTAGTTGTGTTTTTCCTGGATTTCCTGATGTTTTTGCGAGTTTTCTATTGTTTGCAAGCGCATTTATTAATGATGATTTTCCAACATTAGATCTACCAATAAAAGCATATTCTGGAATTATCGGTGTAGGACAAATTTTGTAATTAGTATTGCTAATTACAAAATCAGCGGTTTTAATCTTCATAAATAATTAGAATTTATTTTTAAGAAATTGTAGTACAATTTCACTAAATCTTTTTGGATGCTCCCACATTGCTGCGTGTCCGCATAAAGGAATCCAATTTAGTTCAGAATCTGGTAATAATTTATGAAATTCTTCGGCTACGTGTGGAGGAGTAACTTTGTCATTAGCTCCCCAAACTAAGCAAACAGGCTTATTGATGTTAGGTATGTCGTCAGCCATATTATGTCTAATAGCTGATTTTGCATATCCTAATAATTTCAGTACAGAAATTCTGTTGTTTGCAATCTCGAAAACTCGATCCACTAAATCATCTGTAGCTACTTTTGGATCATAAAATACTTCTTCAGTTTTTGCGCGGATATAGTCTTTGTCTCCTCTTCTAGGGAAGGAGCTTCCCATTGATTCTTCAAATAATCCTGAGCTTCCTGTTAATATTAATCCATCAACTTTATCAGGATAGTCTTTTGTAAATATTAAACCAATATGACCTCCCATAGAATTACCTATTAGTACAGCGCTAGCAAGATTTAAATGGTTCATAAAATCATATAGATACTCACTTAACGCTTTTACAGAAACCTTAAGTAAATTGCCTTCAAACAGTTTTAGATCAAGACCATAAACTCTATATTCTTGAGATATAAAATCAACCATCTCACCAAAGTTTTCAACTCCACCCATTAGACCATGTAATAAAATGATCGGTTGCCCACTATCACCTTCTTCAAGCCATTTAAATTTCCCTTCTTCCTTAACCATATAGAGTTTAAGATTTTAGATTACAAAGAAACGAAAATATTTTTTAAAGTCAAATACTAGATTTGAAGCTGTATTTTTTTTATTAATGTGGGTAAAGTTATCAACAAAGTGGGTTAAAGTGGGAGAAAGTGGGGTTTATTTGTATATTAGCACCCAGATTTAAAATATAGAGTCGGTGATTAATATTGTTGGAACACATGAATGTAAGGTTGATGCTAAGGGACGAGTAATGTTCCCTGTCTCTCTAAAGAAGCAGTTGCTAAAAGTAATGTCTGATGGTTTTGTTATTAAAAGATCTGTTTTTCATCATTGTTTAGAGATTCATCCTATGAGTGAGTGGAATAATGTGGTTAGTCAAGTTAATAAGCTTAATCGATTTGTGAAAAAAAACAATGACTTTATTAGATCATATATGGCAGGGCTAAAGATAGTAGAAGTAGATAATGCAGGTCGTTTTTTAATCCCAAAAGATTTGTTGTCTTTTGCGGGTTTAGAGAAAGAAATTGTATTGTCCTCATCAGTAAATATGATAGAGATATGGGATAAAAATAAGTATGAATCTTCAGTTGCTGAAACTTTAAAGGACTTTGCTAATTTATCTGAAGAGGTAATGGGAGACCAATCATTAATTGATTCTAATGGTTTATCATAGGCCTGTATTATTACAAGAATGTATAGATGGATTGAATATAAAATCTGAAGGGGTTTATGTAGATGCTACTTTTGGAGGAGGCGGTCACTCAAGATTGATTATGAGTAAATTAGGAGATGGAAGATTATTTGCTTTTGATCAAGATAGAGATACTACTATTAATGATTTAAAGCAAGCTAGATTTAAATTGATTAATGCAAATTTTCGCTATCTCAGTAATTTTTTAAGAATGGAAGGAGTTGAAAAAATAGATGGCTTACTTGCTGATCTAGGAGTTTCTTCGCATCAGTTAGATATTCCTGAAAGGGGTTTTTCAACTCGATTTGCTGGTAAACTTGACATGAGAATGAATAGTAGTACAGATTTATCAGCAATAGAAGTAATAAATAACTACTCAGAAGACAGGCTTTCAAGTATTCTGTTTAGATATGGAGATTTGCATAACTCAAGGAGGATATCAAGAAAGATTATTAAAGCTAGATCCATTACTCCAATTAAAACAACAACTGAGTTAATTGCTGTTATAAAAGAAATAGCTCATGAAAAGCATAGAAACCAGTTTCTTGCGAGAGTTTTTCAAGCAATCAGAATCGAGGTAAATGATGAGATGGCTGCTTTAGAAGAAATGTTATTAAGCGCAATTGAAATGCTTAATCCTGAGGGGCGGTTAGTAGTCCTGTCATATCATTCATTGGAAGATAGGTTAGTGAAAAATTTAATGAAGAAAGGAAGTTTTGATGGAACAGTTAGGAAAGATTTCTTTGGAAATCAAATTAAGAGTCTTAAGGAAATAAATAAAAAGGTAATCGTAGCGTCTAAAAAAGAGATTAAAGCAAATTCAAGAGCACGCAGTGCAAAACTAAGAGTAGCAGAAAAAATTAATGAAAATGAAAACTGATAAAGTAAATACAATTAGTTCCATTTTGAGAGGTGAATTTATTGCTGAGAAAAGCAATGCTAAACTCATTCCTTTTTTGTTAATAATAGTTGCCCTTGTACTTATTAATATTCGCTCTTCATTTCATGCTGAAGCATTATTAAAAAGATCTATTGCATTAGAAAAAGAAGTTGCAGACTTAAGGTTGGGATATATTACTACAAAATCAGAGTTAATGAGCATGTATCGAAGGTCTGTTATTGAAAAAATTGTAGAAAAGGACGGACTTAAAACATCTTTAGTGCATCCAGAAATTATTAAGTTTAATGAATAAAAAGAAGCAAAAAACAAACATTAGAGTGATAGGCTTATATCTATTTGTTCTTTTTGTTTTTTGCGCTGTTGTTGGGAAGGTGATAAAGGTTCAGCAATTTGATCCTGTGATTAACACTACCAGTCAGCCAAGATTTTTTACTGTTTCGGCGCCAAGGGGTAATATTCTTGCAGATGATGGCTCTTTACTTGCTATATCAATGCCATTATATAATGTTCATCTTGATTTGAGTGTAATTGATGACTTGTTATTTGAAAAACATGTTTCTGAGATATCTTTAGCTCTGGCAGATTTATTTAATGATAAAACACCAGCAGAGTATGAACAATTTTTAAGGTTATCCAAGAAGTCAAAAAGAAATAAATATATTAGGTTACATGTTAAGGTTACTCATAATGAGTTGAATTTACTTAAGAAACTTCCCATATTTAATCTTGGACAGAATAGAGGTGGTCTAATTTCAGAACAAAGACCAAATAGAGAGACGCCTTTTGGTGTCCTTGCACAAAGAACAATAGGTGAATATCGTGATGTAAATCCAGTTGGAGTTGAACGAGCTTATGATCCAGTATTATCAGGAATTGATGGACTTCATTTAAAAAGAAAAATAGCGCAAGGAGTTTGGGTTCCTCAAGATTCTGAAGGAAATAAAATGCCAAAAGCAGGTCAAGATATTGTAATGACTATAAACATTGATATGCAGGACGTTGCAGAGAAATCATTAGAAAGAACTTTGATTAAAGAGAATGCAGATTGGGGTTGTGTAGTTCTTATGGAGGTTTCTACTGGAAAGATAAAGGTTATTGCAAATCTTAGGAAGGATACTCTTGATAGAGTGAGTGAGTATTATAATTATGCAATGGCTGAGCATGATGCCCCAGGATCAACATTTAAATTAGCTTCTGTAATTGCTGGATTAGAGGACGGTAAGTTCAATGTATCTGACTCTGTTGACTTACAAATGGGGAGGATACAATATTATGACAGAGTCATGAAAGACTCACCTCATAACCTTCGTAAAGTAAGTATTAAGGAGGCATTTATAATGTCTTCAAATGTTGGGATCTCTAGAATAATCAATGACAACTATAAGAAAGAGCCAATGGCTTATACTAATAGAATTTATAAAATGGGATTAAATACTCCGCTAGAATTAGAACTGCCATACCCTCCTGGATTAAGAATGCCTGTTCCTAATAAGAGAGGTTGGTCTGGAGTTACTTTGCCTTGGATGTCAACTGGATATGAGATGGCGTTGACTCCATTACATGTTCTTACCTTCTATAATGCGATAGCAAATAATGGTAAGATGATGAAGCCAATTTTTACGTCATCTATTGTTTCTGAGGGAAAAGAGATATTAAAAAAATATCCTGAAGTGATAAATCCTGCTATTTGTTCTCAATCTACTATAAATGAGATTATGCCCTTATTAATTGGCGTTGTGGAATATGGAACAGCCAAAAATATTAAGTCAAATAATTATAAGATTGCTGGAAAAACAGGTACAACTGTGCTTAATTATGCAGGAAGGAAGGATGATGAAAAAAAGAAGTATCAAGCTTCATTTGCAGGTTTCTTTCCTGCTGATAATCCTAAGTATTCATGTATTGTTGTTATTAATAACCCAAAGAATGGTCAGGTTTATGGAGGTAAAGTTGCTGCTCCTATATTTAAAGAATTAGCTGACAAAGTATACGCTCTTGATATGGATATTCACAATCCAATGCTAGCCTCTGATATTTACAAGAGTTTACCAAATGTAAAAAATGGCAAAGTAAAACAAGCAACTTTTGTCTTAAATGCCTTAAAAATTGATAATGAAGCAACAGAAGCTAATTATATGGTTGCTATAAATTATGATAAAGCGGTGAGGTTAGAAATTAGGAAGGTAGAAGAAGATTTGCAGAATGGAACCATGCCGAATTTAAGAGGCATGAATTTGAAGGATGCAATATATCTTTTGGAAACTTATGGATTGATAGTAAAAAGTTCGGGCTGTGGGGAGATTGTAAAACAATCTATCAAGAAAGGCGAAATCATCAGTAAAGGAGGTATAATAAAACTAGAATTAGGATAATGAAGTTACAGGATCTTTTATTTAAAGTAAGTATTGAGAAACTAATTGGGACAACTAATTTAAATATCTCTAATATTCAGTTTGATTCAAGACAAGTTCAACAAAATAATCTTTTTGTTGCAATCAAAGGCATTATAGATGATGGGCATAAATATATTCCTAATGCCATCAAGAATGGGGCTACTAGTATTATTGTTGAAGATATACCTGATAAGATAAATAAAAAAGTAACCTATATTCAGGTTGAAAGTTCTCAGGATGCATTAGGCATACTAGCAGCTAATTTTTATAATCATCCATCTGAAAGAATCAAATTGGTAGGGGTAACAGGTACTAATGGTAAAACCACTATTGTTAGTTTATTACATCAGCTTTTTGTCTTGTTGAATGTAAGGGTGGGGATGTTGTCTACTATACGCAATAAGATAATAGATAAAGTTATAGAATCAACTTTTACAACTCCAGATGTATTACAGATAAATTTTATGCTAGATAAGATGATTAAGAGCGGTTGTGAATATTGCTTTATGGAAGTGAGTTCGCATGCATTAGCTCAAGGAAGAGTAAATGGGCTGCATTTCTCAGCAGGAGTTTTTACAAATATTACTCACGACCATTTGGATTATCATAAAACTTTTGCAGAATACCGTGATGTGAAGAAATCTTTTTTTGATTCATTAAATAAAAATGCTTTTGCATTAATCAATAATGACGATAAGAACAGTTTGAAAATGCTAGAAGGCTCTAAAGCAAGAAAGCTTACATATTCTTTGAAATCATCATCGGATTATAAATTAAAAATATTAGAAAACCAGTTTCAAGGCATGTTATTAAAGATTAATAGTGTGGATGTTTGGGTAAAGCTTATTGGTGATTTTAATGCATATAATATTTTGGCAGTTTATGCAATTGCAAATCAATTTTCCTTTCAGGATTATGATGTGCTCACAGCTTTAAGTATGCTTAATCCAGCTGAGGGTAGATTCCAGTTTGTGAGAAATAATGATGAAATTACTGGTATTGTTGATTATGCTCATACAGAGGATGCTTTAAAAAATGTATTGTCTACAATTAATAATATTAGAACAAATGAAGAGGAGTTAATAACTGTTGTGGGTTGTGGTGGTGATAGAGATAAAACAAAACGACCATTTATGGCGATTGTTGCTTGTAATTTAAGTGATCAGGTTATTATTACTTCTGATAATCCAAGGTTAGAAAATCCAGACGAAATAATTGAGCATATGATAAAAGGATTAGATCCTGTTCAAAAGAAGAAGGTTCTTGTGATTAACAACAGAAAACAAGCAATAATGACTGCAGGAAGATTAGCAAATCCAAAAGACATCATTTTGCTTGCAGGCAAAGGACATGAAAAGTATCAAGAGATAGGTGGTAAAAAAATACCATTTGACGATATGAAAGAACTGAAAAAATCATTAAATATTAATAACTAATATGTTATACTACTTATTCGAATACTTACAAAGCATCTATGATTTCCCAGGAGCTGGGCTATTTCAATATATTTCTTTTAGAGCAGCTATGGCTGTAATTACTTCTTTGATAGTTTCACTTGTTTTTGGCGGTAAAATTATTGAGCTAATTCAAAGAAAACAAATTAGTGAGGAAGTAAGGACCTTAGGTCTTATAGGCGAAGAAGAAAAAAGGGGAACGCCAACAATGGGGGGCTTAATCATTTTATCAGCAATATTAATTCCAACTTTATTATTTACAAAACTTGATAATATTTATATTCTTACTATGATAGTGTCCACTTTATGGTTGGGAATAATTGGTTTTATTGATGACTATATAAAAGTCTTTAAAAAAGATAAAGAAGGATTAGCTGGAAGATTTAAAGTATTAGGGCAAATTGGATTGGGTATAATTGTTGGCTTGATTATGGTATTTCATGCTGATATTGTTGTAAAAGATGAAGTGAGTTTTTCATCAGATACTGAACTTGTTGATTCTAGGCAGTTAGCTAAGAAGTCATCAAAAACTACCACCCCATTTTTAAAAAACAATGAGTTTGATTATCAAATATTAACTGATTGGATGGGCGGATTTGCAAAGGATTACACTTGGATTCTTTTTGTGCTGATTGTTGTTGTAATTATCACTGCTGTAAGTAATGGGGCAAATATGACTGATGGCCTTGATGGCTTGGCGACAGGTACTTCTGCAATTATAGGATCAACATTAGCTCTTTTTGCTTATGTATCTGGTAATATAATTGCTGCTGATTATTTGAATATAATGTATATCCCAGATACTGGTGAATTAGTGATATACATGGCAGCCTTTGTTGGAGCTTGTGTAGGTTTTATGTGGTATAACTCATATCCAGCACAAGTATTTATGGGAGATACAGGGTCATTAGCTCTAGGAGGTATTATTGCTGTTGTTGCTATATTGATAAGGAAAGAATTATTGATTCCAGTATTGTGTGGAATTTTCTTAGTTGAAAATTTATCAGTGATCATGCAAGTAGGATATTTTAAATATACAAAAAAGAAATTTGGAAAAGGAAAAAGGATTTTTAAGATGGCTCCTTTGCATCATCATTATCAAAAATTAGGAATGAATGAAAGTAAGATCGTAACACGATTTTGGATTGTAGGAATAATGCTTGCAGTTATTACTGTAGTAACATTAAAATTAAGATAATGAATAAATCGATAGTTGTACTTGGAGCTGGAATTAGTGGTTTAGGTGCAGCTGTACTGGCTAAGCAAAAAGGATTTAATGTTTTTGTATCTGATAACGGAGTAATTACTAATGAGAATAAAGCTATTTTTTTAAATAACAAGATTGAATGGGAAGAAGGAACACATACTATCCAAAAGATTTTAAATGCAGATGAGATAATTAAGAGTCCTGGTATTTCTGATGAGAATGAGATTATAAAAGAAATTTATAAAAAAGAGATACCAATAATATCTGAAATTGAATTTGCATTTCGATATACTCAAGCAAGAATTGTAGCTGTAACAGGTAGTAATGGGAAAACTACAACTACATTATTGTTAGGTCAAATACTTAAGAATGCAAATTATGATGTTTTGATTGCAGGAAATGTAGGTGTTGGCTTTGCTCTTTCTCTTACTGAAAGAGATTATGATTTTATAGTGCTTGAGATAAGTAGCTTTCAGCTTGATGGAATTAAGAAATTTAGAAGTGATGTAGCAATATTACTAAATATTACCGCTGATCATTTAGATAGATATAATAATAAATTAGAAGAATATGCAAGATCAAAGTTTAGGATTACAGAGAATCAAACTGAAAATGATGTATTGATATTAAATGCAGATGATGCAATGATAGATAAAATAAGTACTAAAGCAAAAATACTTCCAATATCACTAAGAAAAAAAATAACTGAAGGAGGTTATTTAAAAGAAAATGAACTAATAATTAATTTAAATAATAAAACTATGACAATTCAAGAACTAGCTCTTCAAGGAAAACACAATACCTTTAACTCTATGGCTGCTTGTATAGCTGCTAGAGTCTTTGAGGTAAAAGATTCTGTTATTAGGAAATCAATGATTGATTTTCAGAATGTAGAACACAGACTAGAATACGTATTAACAGTGCATGGAATAGATTTCATTAATGATTCAAAAGCGACAAATGTAAATGCTTCTTGGTTTGCACTTGAAAGTATGCAGAAAGAAATAGTTTGGATTGTTGGCGGTGTTGATAAAGGAAATGATTACTCGCAATTATATGATATGGTAAGAGATAAGGTAAAGGCGATTATTTGTTTAGGTGAGAATAATCAGAATATCATTGGTGCTTTTAAAGGAAAGGTCGATACAATTGTTCAGGCTTCATCAATGGATGGAGCAGTCAGTCAGTCGTATAGTTTAGCAGATAAAGGAGATGTTGTTCTTTTATCACCAGCATGTGCAAGTTTTGATTTGTTTTCCAACTATGAAGATAGAGGTTTTCAATTTAAAAATGCAGTTAGGATTCTTTAAATGCATAGTATTTTTGAAAATATTAAGCTGAAGGGGGATAAAACTATCTGGATTGTAGTTTTTTTATTGTCATTATTTTCTGTGATGGTAGTGTATTCTGCTGCAGGTTGGGTTGATTTAACTCAACATATTTTTAAATTGTCATTAGGCTTGATCTGTATGTATATAGTACATTTGATTCCGTTTAAGTATTTTTCAAAATTAGGTCAGCTAGGTTATTTCACATCATTAGTTTTATTGATTTTAGTTTTGTTGATTGGGGTTACAATCAATGGTGCTTCAAGGTGGATTGAATTAGCAGGGCTCCGGTTTCAACCATCTGATGTAGCAAAACTCACAGTGGTTTTGTATATGGCGCGTCAAATAAGTATTAATAGAGAAAATTTACACAGATTTAAAGAGTTTATGTGGTATATTTTATTTCCCTTGATTATAGTTTGTGTTTTAATTTTACCAAACAATTTCTCTACTTCCGCGCTAGTTTTTATTAATGGTATTGTTCTAATGTTTATTGGTAGAGTAAAATTTTCTTTTATTGTAAAAGTACTTGCATTAGCTTTTATAGCTTCATGTTTTATTTATTTAGCAACAAAATATACATCTTTTGGAGAAAGGCTAATACCTCGTTCTGAAACTTGGGTTAGTAGGATTGACAGTTATTTTGTAGAAGTAGATGAGGTGGACAAAGATTATCAGCAAATGCAAGCATTAGTTGCAATACAAAATGGTGGTATAAAAGGAGTTGGTCCTGGTAAAAGTACACAAAGAAGTATTTTGCCTTATTCTGAGTCAGACTTTATTTATGCTATTATTTTAGAAGAATATGGTTTGATCGGAGGTGTTGCTGCAATTTTACTTTATCTTATCTTACTCTTTAGAGCTGTTAGAATTTCATTAAAGGTTGATAGTATCTTTGGAAGTTTGATTGTTATTGGACTCATATTTTCTTTAGTTTTTCAGGCATTAATAAATATGTTGGTATCTGTAGAAATTCTTCCAGTAACAGGACAGACACTGCCATTGATAAGTATGGGAGGTACATCAATAGTGTTTACATGTATTTCTATAGGCATTGTGCTTAGTGTTAGTAGAAAATCATTAATGGGAGAATATGCGAAATCTTAAAGTTATTATTAGTGGAGGTGGTACAGGAGGGCATATTTTTCCGGCCATTGCAATTGCAAATGCTATAGAAAGCCAGGTAAAAGCTGTTGAATTCTTGTTTGTTGGAGCGGAAGACAGGATGGAAATGGAGAAAGTGCCAGCTGCTGGATATAAGATTTTAGGGCTTTGGATTAGTGGACTGCAAAGAAAACTAGATTTTAGAAATTTTACTTTCCCTTTTAAGGTTATTAATAGTATATGGAAGTCAAAGAAGATCATAAAACAATTTAATCCTGATTTAGTAATTGGAACAGGTGGATATGCTAGTGCTCCAGTAATTTATGTTGCTGCAAAGAGAGGGATTCCTTCTCTTATTCAAGAGCAAAACTCTTACCCTGGCATTACAAATAAGATTTTAGCTAAATATGTTGAGAAGATTTGTGTAGCATATGATGAAATGGAACGTTTTTTCCCATCTGAGAAATTGATCTTAACAGGAAATCCAATTCGTAAAGATATTTTAGGATTTGATATTCAACATAAAAAAGCTTATAAATACTTTGAAATTAATCAAAATAAACAAACAGTATTGGTGGTGGGTGGTAGCTTAGGTGCTTTAACAATAAATAAAGCAATAGCTGAAAATATTCACGTAATAGAAAGAATAGGCATTAATTTAATTTGGCAAACTGGTGCTTCTTTTTATCATCAAGCTAAGAAATACGTTGCCGACATAGATGTAAAAGGAGTTAATGCTTATGCATTTATAAAAGATATGGATTTAGCATATGCTGCTGCAGACATTATCATATCAAGAGCGGGGGCTATTGCTATTTCTGAACTTTGCTGTGTTGGTAAGCCTCTCATCTTAGTCCCTTCTCCAAATGTTTCAGAAAATCATCAATTTAAAAATGCACAATCTTTGGTTAATAAGAATGCAGCAATACTTGTGGAGGATGCTAATGCAAATCGTAAACTTGTAGATACTCTTGAAGATTTGATTAAGAATAAAGATTTGAAAACCTCTTTAAGTAGTAACATTAAAAAGATAGCTGTTATTGATGCAGCCGAAAGGATTGCAAAAATTGCATTGGATTTAGTGAAATGAACTTAGATTTATATAGAAACATTTACTTAATAGGCATAGGAGGCATTGGAATGAGTGCTTTGGCACGTTATTTTAATTCTAGAGGTAGTATGGTTTATGGATATGATAAATTAGAATCTGATTTGTGTAAAAAATTAGAGAAAGAAGGAATGAATATTCATTATTCTGATATTATAGATGATATGCCTGAAGAAATAAGGAACAAAGAATCAAATGATATTTTGGTGATTTATACTCCTGCTATTTCTATTACAAATAAAATCTTTTCTTATTTTATTGAAAAAAGATTTGAGGTTTATAAACGCTCTGAAGTTCTTGGTTTTATTAGTAGAAAATTATTTACAATTGCAGTCGCAGGAACTCATGGTAAAACAACAACCTCAACAATACTTGCTCATATTTGTCAATCTTCAGGAAAAGCAATAACGGCATTTTTAGGAGGCATTAGTAGGAATTACAACACTAATTTACTTTTAGCAGATAAAGCTGATATTTTAATTGTTGAGGCTGATGAGTATGATAGATCTTTTTTGGAGCTAGAACCTGATATTGCAATTATTACCTCTGTTGATGCTGATCATTTAGATGTATATAATAATAAAGATGATTTGCATCAGGCATTCATACAATTTGCTTCTCAAATAAAACAAAATGGATTGTTATTAGTTGAGAATTCAATAGATATTGATCTTCCAAAACCAGAGGGAGGAATAAAATTAACGTATTCTGCTAATAATAAAGCAGATTATTTTGCTAGTAATATAAAAATAAAAAATAGCAAGATGTTATTTGATATGATAGTTTTAGAGAACATGATAGGTGCTTCTCATGAAAAAAAACAAGTAAATTTAGAGTTGAGAATGCCGGGCCTACATAATGTTAGTAATTCTTTAGCTGCATCAGTAGTCTCTTTATGTATAGGTTTATCGTATAAAGATATTGTAAAAGGGTTGTCAACATTTAAAGGGATAGTAAGAAGATTTGATAAGCATATAGACACAAAAGAACTAGTTTATATTGATGACTATGCACATCATCCTAATGAAGTTAGCGCTACCATTATAGCTGCTAAACAATTGTACCCATCAAGGGAGATAACTGTAGTTTTTCAGCCTCATTTATATACTAGAACTCAGCAATTTGCTAGTGAATTTGCACTATCATTATCTAAGGCTGACAATTTAGTATTATTAGATATTTACCCTGCAAGAGAGGAACCAATTATTAATGTTAATTCAGAAATGTTACTTGCTCTCTGCAATAGTCCTAAACAAAAGGTTTGTTCAAAAAAAGAGTTTTTGTCGGATTTAAGATCTAAAGATATTGATGTTCTTTTAACATTAGGGGCGGGAGATATAGGAGATTTAGTTGAGCCAATAAAACATATGTTAAATTAATGAGAAAGGTTCTTATCATATTTAAGTGGGTTTTGGTTACGTTTTTATTATTCGTAATATTATCATTTACTAATGATAGGCAAAATAACCAACTAATTAATTTGAATGATATTAGTATTGGATTATCAGAAAATAATTTTATTAATAAACAAATTATTTTAACTTATTTAGTTGAAAAGAATATTAATTTTGATAGTATCTTACTAAATGATTTTCAGATAGAAGATCTAGAGAGAATACTTCATTTACATCCCGGCATTCATGATGTAGAGGTGTTTTCTAATCAAAAGGGCGATGTAAGTATGCTTATCGAACAAAAGAAACCAATTGTAAGAATAAAAAGCAATTATGATGATTGTTATTTAGATAAGTTTGGGCAACGAATAGATCTCTCTGATAATTATACTGCAAGCCTAATAGTAGCTACAGGTAAAATAGAAATTAATAATTATAAAGAAATAGTTGCATTTATTAATGAAATAAATAAATCAGAATTCTGGAAATCACAATTAACTCAGCTTCATTATAATGATGATGATATAATATTAATTCCTAGAGTAGGTGATCATAAAATACATATTGAGAGTTTGGATAATATAAAAGAAAAGTTAGATCAGTTATATCAATTTTATAATATAGCATTGCCAGCAAAGGGATGGCAAACTTATACTGATATTAACTTAAAATATAAGAATCAAATTATTTGTACAAAAAAATAAAATGATGGAAGAAAAAAATCAGCAATTGCCTAAGGGATCCTTTATGGTTGGTCTTGATATTGGAACTACTAAGATATCCGTAATGATAGGAAGAAAAAATGAATATGGGAAATTAGAAATACTTGGGACTGGTAAAGCTATCTCTAATGGCGTTTCAAGGGGTATTGTTGCAAATATTGACAAAACAGTTGCCTCAATAGTTGATGCAGTCGATCAGGCAGAGAAAAAATCAGGTATTAGGATAAAAGATGTATTTGTTGGCGTTGCTGGTCAGCATATAAAAAGCTTACAACACAGGGGCGAAATAGTTCGAGATAATATTGATGTTGAAATAGGCAAAGAAGATATCGATAAATTAAAATCTAATATGTTTAAATTGATTACTATTCCTGGTGAGGAAGTAATTCATGTTATTCCTCAAGAATATACTGTTGATGGTGAAGATGGCATTGAAGATCCTAAAGGTATGGCTGGAGTAAAATTAGAGGCTAATTTTCATGTTATTACAGCTCAAGTAGGTGCTGTTCGAAATATTATGAGATGTGTTGAAAAATCAGGCTTAAAAACTAAAGATTTAGTATTGGAGCCATTTGCTTCAGCAGTTGCCACCTTAGATACAGATGAATTAAGGGAGGGGGTAGCTTTAGTAGATATCGGTGGTGGTACTACTGATGTTGCTATATTTTTAGGAAATATTATTAGGCATACGGCTGTTATTCCTTTTGGGGGAAATGTAATTACAAAAGATATTAAAACTGGTTTAGAGATATTAGAAAAGCAAGCGGAACTTTTAAAAATTAAATTTGGTTCTGCGATGTATACTGATGATCAAGAGAATGTTATGGTTTCTATTCCAGGATTAAGAGGAAGACCTCCAAAAGAAATTGCGGTTAAAACTTTATCTGAAATTATTGGGGCTAGATATAAAGAAATTATTGATCTTGTATACCATGAAATTAAAGTTTCTGGTTATGAGAATAAACTGATGACTGGAATTGTAATAACTGGTGGAGGTTCTCAGATTAGGAATTTAAAACAATTAGTTGCATATGTTACTGGTAAAGAAACGAGAATAGGTTATCCTAATGAATATTTGGGTGCTGAATCGAAAGATTTAGTTGTTAGTCCAATGTATTCAACAGGAGTAGGTTTGGTTTTAAAGGGTTTTGAATATATAGAACAGTATCCCGAGCAGTTCGAAGTAGCAGATGTTGATAATACCATTGATGATAATGACACATCAACTAATGAAATTAGTTTAGTGGAAAGAATAACAGGGTGGTTTGTTGATGAGGATGTAGATTAAAATAACGAATATTAATTATAAAATCAAAAAAAGAAAATTATGAGCGCAATTGACTTAGGAATGGATTTCCAGATGCCAAAAAATCAATCATCTCAAATAAAGGTATTGGGTATTGGTGGTGGAGGTAGTAATGCCGTAAATTACATGTACACAAATGGAATAAAAGGTGTTGATTTTGTTATATGCAATACTGATAATCAAGCACTAGAAGCTAGTCCTGTGCCAGTTAAAATTCAGTTAGGTCAGGATTTAACTGAAGGTCTTGGAGCTGGAGCTAACCCTGAGATTGGAAAAAGAGCTGCTGAAGAAAGTGCAGACAGGATAATAGAATTACTTGATGCAAATACTAAGATGTTATTCCTAACAGCAGGTATGGGAGGAGGGACAGGCACTGGAGCAGCTCCTGTAATTGCTGAAATTGCTAAAGAGAAAGGGATTCTTACAGTTGGAGTTGTTACTATACCTTTTGGTACTGAAGGAGGATATAGAAGGAAATATGCTGATGCTGGTATTACAGAGTTAAAGAAGTATGTTGATACACTCTTAGTAATAAATAATGATAAGTTAATTGAGGTATATGGTGATCTTACTTTTACTGATGCTTTTGCAAAAGCTAATGAGGTTTTAAATACAGCTACAAAAGGAATTGCAGAGGTTATTTCAGAACACTTATTAGTAAATATTGATCTTAATGACGCAAGAAAAGTATTAGAAAATAGCGGAACTGCTGTTATGGGCCAGTCAAAGGTTGAAGGTGAGAACAGAGCAATTGAGGCTGTTACTCAGGCCTTAGATTCACCACTATTAAATGATAACGATATTACTGGCGCTCAGCAAGTATTGTTAAAAATTGTAACAGGTGATGGTGATGGTGAGATCAAGATGTCAGAACTTGGAAAGATAAAGAATAAAATACAAGAAGTTGCTGGAACAAATGTTAATATTATTGAGGGGATTGGTATTGATCCTGAATTAGGAATGGCAATTAGTGTAACCGTAATTGCTACAGGATTTCAAGAAAGAAGAAGACCTAAAGGACCTACTACTGTGACATTATCTGAAGATAATTTTGACACAATGAATACTGATGAGGTTGATTCTAAAGAGTCGCTTAATAAGGATAAATCAGATATAGATAATTCTATACAACAGACTTTATTGTTAGATGAAGAGATTGATTTTGAGATGCCTAAAATAGAAAATACTGAATCAGTTGAGGAAAAAATTGAAACAGCTGCTAAGTCAGAGAGTGTCTCAAAAAAGATTGTCTTTGATTTAGGTGCTGATGATGAATCTGTTATTAAGGAGGAATCTTCTGATGAAACAATTATATTAGATATAGCAGAAGAGGAGTCAAATATTACTGAACAATTAGTCGATACAGATATTGAAAATAAAGATGAGGTCATAGAGCCAACATTAAATACTTTTGAATCTTCGCCTGTTAACTCTGAAGTTATGAAGGTTGAATCTAGAGAAAGAGAAAATAGATTAAGAACTATATCGCTACAATTACGGACTCCTTCAGGACTAACCTCATTAGAAGATGTTCCTGCATATAAGAGAGATAATATTGATACTGAACAGCCAACTCATTCCTCTGAAAGCGAAGTTTCTTCTTATACTTTAACTAAAGGTAATAATAACAGTACTGAATTAAAGCAAAATAATTCTTTCCTTCATGATAATGTAGATTAGTTCTGTCAAATATTCTTTTATGTCACTTTGAAAGCTTGTCTAGATGCTTTCTAGTTTTGGTTTGATTACTCTAAAACCATTTAAAAGAGCCTCTGATAATCTGTCAACATGTGTTTGATCTAGATTTGTAGAGAACATGCAGGCACAAGTATTGATCATGAGTATATTTTCTTTTAAAAATAAATAATCAAGTAAATCATTGATAATCAATTTGATTTCTTTTTGTTGAAAGGCTTCTCTGTATGTACTGGGTTTGTTTTTTTGAAGGTGTACTCTAAACATGGATCCAGATCCAGTAACACAAGCAGGTATTTCTGCTAAATTAATTGCTTCTTCAATTTGCTCCACGGCTTTCTTTGTAAGCTTATTTAAATTTAAAACAGCTTGCTTGTCAAACAAACTCATTGCTGTATATCCAGCAGTTATAGATATAGGGTTAGCAGAGAAAGTGCCTGAATGTGGATGTCTAATATTTATCTCTCTAGGATTAAGAACTTGCATGATATCTGCTCTACCAGCGAGAGCTCCAATTGGGAATCCTCCTCCAATAATTTTGCCTAATGCAGTTAAATCTGGCTCTACACTATAATTTTCTTGTGCTCCAGAATAGTTAACTCTGTATGTTACTACCTCATCAAATGCTAAGATTGCATTATTTTTTCTTGTCCATTTATAAATGGCTTCAATATATTCTTGTTTTGCTGGTACAAGTCCTACTCTATGAGGGACAAGATCGATTAAGACACACGCAATTTGATCAGCATTTTGATTTAATAGAGCAAGTGTTCTTTCAGTATCGTTAAATGGGAAAATAACCATGTCATTTAAAATACCATCAGGAGTTTCTTCTACAACAGGAACAGGGTTTGGCTTGTTAATATTCCCCCAGTTTGTAGGGTCTGAAGTTTGACTTATTTCAGCATAGTCGTATGTACCATGGTAAGAACCTTCTGCTTTTGCAATCTTATGTTTTCCTGTATAAACTCTAGCTGCTTTTATCATTGTCATTACAGCTTCAGTTCCAGAGTTCATAAATCTAATTTTCTCAAAAGCTCTTGTTCTTTTATTTAGTAATTCAGCAAAAGTAACTTCTATCTCTGATCCCATTGTGAATGCTGATCCTCTTTTTAATTGCTTCGTAACGGCTTCAACTATTTTAGGATGAGAATGGCCATGAATTAAAGAAGCCATATTATTCGCGAAATCAAGTCTCTTACAACCATCAATATCTGTGATGTAACTTCCGCTAGCAGTTGAAACATAAAAAGGGTGAGGTT